>Ga0302321_100000050_pt1 | contig 104413 bp, 98 predicted proteins | sample Fen_T0_1_FD_202505 | JGI IMG/M metagenome (GOLD analysis project Ga0302321, IMG submission 202505) | Peat permafrost microbial communities from Stordalen Mire near Abisko, Sweden - Fen_T0_1 | ecosystem: Environmental > Terrestrial > Soil > Wetlands > Permafrost | place: Sweden: Abisko...
GCTTCCCCGCTCAATTATCAGTTGATGCATCGGCTGGCTTCGTTGGATCGGAACAGCTGGCCTTTTTGAATCGGAACTGGTGGCCTTTTTGCGCCGGATAGAGTGGCTTCTTTGGTCGGAATACGCAGTTAGTGTGGGCTTTGCGGTGGATTTAGCCGATACATGCGTGTGCACCTCCATGATTTCGCCGTGGGTGTAAATCACGTCAAAAATGCCCCGATACGCGGTTTCCAATTTTTGGTGAAATTCAGGTGTCATCTGAAAGCGCCTATCTCTGGCCAATGGCTTGTAATCTGTCGCCCTCGGATCAGCCGCTAGGCGAACGAATGGCCCTTCTAGGCCGCCATCCTTAGTCCAAGCCCACAGGTCTTTCGTCATCATCCTCGCAAGCTCAACAAGCGCAGGATGCGTGCCTTGCATGTATGGCCTGATGAAACCCCAATCAATCTCCAACTCGAAAATAGCTCCAGTTTGGAGCATAGAACCTTTCAGAATCTCTCTATTGCCAGTACAGCAAACATTGATGGTCTGGATTTGAAAAATCTTTTTCGCCTTGGTTGTGGGGAATGCTTCATCAGGTATGCCAGCCAGCGTCAATTCTTGCCGTGTCCCACGGTACACCGTCATGTATCCAGATGATGCGCATTGTTCCGTCATCAGTTTTTTTAGACACGTGTTGGCAGCATCAATGCTGATTACTTCTCTTTGCGAAGCCCGCCTTGTAGTTCGTCTAGGTGTTCTGGGTTTAGTCTGCATGGGGGTTATAGCGTCGTCAGCCATGTTTGAACTCACTTTCAATTGTGGCCAGGTGCTGTCGCTGTGTTACCGCACACACCAGCACCGCCTTTTTTTACCCCGGTCAAGTCGCGCCAGGGCTTCGCGTTGAATCAGTCGCAAACACTGGCCACCAGATAAGGCCGGGCGGCGTGCAGCGGGTCAAGGTGGTGTGCTTCATTGGCCTGCCCCGCCTTCTTTGTCTGCCGGGCCTGTTGCTGGGTTTCGCAGTAACTGTATTTCGTAACGATCACACAATTCATTGATGATCCGTGCGGCGATATCGCGGGCGGTGTTCGCGTGGTCTGCATCGCCCATGGCCTTGATTTGATGGGCCAGTCCAGCCAACAGAATCGGGGTGCTTGCGGTGCTCAGGTTTTCATGTGCCATGCTGGCACCCTCGCGCCGCCGGTTGCGGTAATTGGCGGCCCGCATCTTGTCGGGCATGGCCTGCCCCAGCTTGGCAGGGCGTCCGGGCTTTCGCTTTTGGGGTTCAGGCGCTTGCATGGTGGTGGTTTGTTTTGTGATTGTCACGTAATTATGTTTTGCGATGATCACAAAATCAAGTATTGTTGAAAATTGCCGCCCGGGTGGCTGGTTCCAAGGGGATAGCCCCTCGCGCTCAAATCCAGTAGCGTTTGCAATAGTCCGGCAAAGTGCGCAGCGAGCCGGGGTGGGCGCTGGGCAAGGGGACAAGGGAATAGATAGAGTGAATGAATCATTTTCATCATCTAAAAACGTCCCCACTTTGCCCCCACTCTGACCCCACTTTGTCCCCACTGCCAAAAGCGCCGCAAACCCGCATGGTTGTTGGGTTTCGCCAGTTTGCCCCCACTGTCCCCACGTTTTTGGCCGGTAGCAGCCTGGAAACGAGGCAAAACGTGCCGCCGCGTGATCCTATCGGGCAGCCCGCTGGGGCAGTTTGATCACGTCAGCACCCTTGCGCAGCTTGTCGAGGTAGTCGGCCCAGGCCTGGATTTGCTCGAACCGTTGTTTGAGGTACTGGGTGCGGTTGTAGCTGCGCCCGTTGGCATCTTTGACCGCGTGCGCCAGGTTGGCTTCAATGGCCAGGGGGTCCAGGTTCAACTGGTCAACCATCATGGTGCGGGCGCTGGCCCGCAGGCCGTGCCAGGTCTGGTCCTTGCCAAAGCCCAGCGCATACAAGGCGCTGCGCACCGAGTTATCGGATATGGGGCGGTCGTGGCTGCGCTCACCGGGGAACACGTAGCGCCCATGGCCTGTGACTGGCTGCAGGCTGCGCAACAGGTCGACCGCCTGGGTGGGCAGAGGTACCGTGTGGGCCTCTCCCTGCTCTTTTTCCAGCTTGGTGCGCTTCATCTTTGCGCTGGGGATGGTCCACAGCGCCGCATCGAGGTCAAGCTCTGCCCATTCCATTTCGCGCAGATTGCCGGGGCGCTGGTACAGCAGCGGTGCAAGCTGTAGGGCGGTGCGCACGATGCCCCCGCCTTTGTAGCCGGTGATGGCCCGCAGCAGGTCACCAAAACGCACCGGGTCAACAATGGCCGCAAAGGTCTTGCCACGGTATGGGGTCAATCGGCGCTTCAGGCCTTCGGTAATGTTGCGCTGCTGGACTTTGGCAGCGGGTAGCCAGTAGTCCCATATCTGGCGGGCCAACATCAAAACCCTGTCAGCGGTTTCTATCGCGCCGCGTTCCTCTACCTTTTGCAGCACGGCCAGCAACTCCATCGCGTGAATTCCGGCAATGGGCCGATCACCGATCCAGGGGAACAGATCGCGCTCAAGCTGGCGCAGGGATCGCGCCGCATGGCTGGGGCTCCATTGCGGGGCTTGTTTGGTGTACCACTCCATGGCCACGGCCTTGAACGTGGTGCCATCTGGCAAGGTGGCCTTGAGCTTCTCGACCTTGCGCACTTTTACCGGATCGTGGCCATTAGACTTTTGAGCCTTGGCTATGTCCCTTGCCTTACGTGCATCCTTGGGACCAACGGCAGGATAGCTACCAAGGGCCATGCGGCCTTCTTTGCCATCTTTCCGATATTTCCAGAACCACCGCTTTGAACCGTTGGGACTGACCTCAAGGTACAACCCCCCAGAGCAAGCCAGGCGAGACCGTGTCTTATCAGGTGGGCAGATCGCATTTTTGCATTCAACATCGGTAAGCATGGGGGAACAGCTCCTACAGTGAAAACGGGGGAACAAATCGAAGAATTGAAGTTTTCCTCTATTTGTTCCCCCGCATGTTCCCCCGTTTTGCGCTGGATGTCAACGAACGAAAGCGAACGGCCTTGGAAGTTAAACCCGTATAAGTGGCTGATTTAGCAAAGAAAAAGGCCGTTTGCTGGACTTCAGCGAACGGCCTTGGACTTATATATGGTGGAGCTGGCGGGATTTGAACCCGCGTCCGCAAACCTTCTTCGAACAGTTCTACATGTGTAGCCGTCTGATTTGGATCTCGCTTTTCACATCGCGCAGTGGCACGCTATGCAAATCGCCAGCAACCTATTTTCTCGACCTGCCCTAAGTTACCCAAGGCAGACCCAGCCGAATGAAATTACCCCACAGCCTGGACAGCTTGCGCTGCCCTTGCCCAGCCTATCGGCTTGCTGTTGTGAGGCTCACTTGCAATTAAGCAGCGAGTGCGAAACGTTCGTCGTTTGCAGTTAGTTTTTTTGAATCAGTTTTACGAGCGCATTCAGCTCGACATGCCCTGCTGCGCGTCTGAATCCACGTCGAAACCAGTGCAGCCCCAAGATGCGTATTTTAAGGCCGACTGATCAATTGCAAGAGATCAAGGGCTGAATTAATCGTGGCGTGAGCACCCCACTGGCCGATATCGGACTTTTGCCCAAGATAACCGTAGGTGGCAGCGACTGTTTTCATACCAGCCGCCAACCCGGCCACGATGTCCCGCTCGTCGTCACCCACATAAACACAGTTTTCGGGCGACACATTCAAGCGCTTGGCTGCTTCGATCAAGGGCAATGGATGCGGCTTGGCGTGGGCCGTGGTGTCACCGCTGATGATGGTGGACGCTGAGGCAAACAGTGGCATCGCATTGGTCAGCGGCGTGGTGAAACGAGTGGACTTGTTGGTGACCACACCCCATCGGGTTCCCTGCTGCACCAGATCATCGAGCAACTGCGCTACACCCGGAAAAACGACCGTGTCTTGTGTTAGCCGCTGCTCGTAGTTGGTAAAAAACTCCTCTCGCAAGCTGTTGTAGTCAGCATGCTCGGGGTCCACGCCAAAAGCAATCTCTAACATTCCTCGCGCGCCAGCACCAGCCATTGGCCGGTAGGCAGCCAGGTCAATCGACGGCAAGCCACGCGCTGTACGCATCAAATCGGCGGCAGCACCCAGATCAGGGGCACTGTCGATCAATGTGCCGTCCAGATCGAACAGCACCGCTTGGACATCGGTAAACCGGATATTGCTCATTGCCACGGTTTGCGACTTAAACGGTTTTCTGAGCCGCCAGCATGTAATTCACGCTGGTGTCAGAGTTGAGCCAAAAGCGTTGGGTGAACGGGTTGTACGACAGACCTTTGCTGTGTGAGACGGTGAGGCCCGCCTGGCGGCAAAACCCAGCCAGTTCACTTGGGCGAAGCAATTTGGCGTATTCGTGGGTGCCACGCGGCACCATGTTGAGCACGTACTCGGCACCCAAAATAGCCATCACAAACGATTTGGGATTGCGATTGATGGTCGAGAAAAACACCCAGCCACCAGGTTTAACAAGCGCGGCGCAGGCCTGCACAACCGACGCAGGGTCGGGGACGTGCTCCAACATTTCCATGCAAGTTACCGCATCAAAACTAGCCGGTGCCTCAGCCGCCAAGGCCTCGGCGCTGATTTCGCGGTACTGAACATTTTGTGTTTGCGCATCCAAAGCGTGCAGCTGCGCAACGCGCAACACCTTGGTGGAGAGATCAATGCCCGTGGCCATAGCTCCGGCCCGCGCCAGCGCATCGGTCAAAATACCGCCACCACACCCCACATCAAGCACATTCTTGCCACTCAGGGGGCACAGGTCGTTGATCCAACCCAAGCGTAGCGGGTTGATTTTGTGAAGGGCATGCATTTCGCCTTCTGCATCCCACCAAAGATGGGCAAGTTCGGAAAATTTTGCCAATTCGGCTGCGTCAGCATTGATCGTTGTATTCATGGCTGAATTATCGGAAATTTACGCCGCAAAACTTCTTGAAAACGGGATGAACCCTTAAAAAACAAAACCCACCGCTGGGGTGGGTTTTGTGGAGCCAGTTTGACTTAAGCCTTCTTGGCCCAGGCGCTGCACCAGCCTTTGGCAGAAACTTCCTTGCCAGCAAACAAAGGACAGGGGCCTTGAGCCGCAGTCTTGCCCTGGAACAGGGCGCAGGTGGCGCAGTGCTGCTCATTGGTGTGCTTGGGGTACTTGGTCTTGTCAGCCTTCGTTGAGTCAGACACATAGCCCAAGCTCTTGGCGTTTGCATCTGTCTCAGCGACCAAAGGCGCTGCGGCCATTGCCATACCAGTAGCCAATGCGCTGGTGCCGACCACTGATTGCAGAATAAATACGCGACGATTTGTCATAGGTCTGTTTCCTGAGTAGTTAATAAAACTGCGGCTGGCATACCTTGCTTGCAGCTGCGAAAAAGATTATCGGCGCTGCCTGAGAAAAAAACACCCTAGTTACTTCAAAAACCTATGAATTAAGTCAAGACTAAGTTTTGGGAATGCGCCGGTGTCTCATACCCAGAAGAGCTTTGATCACACTCTTGGTGACAAGTTCAACGATGACGCCCTGCCCTTTCTCAACACACTGGCGCTACACCCAATCTGTCACGGCGCGACAAAGGTGTCAGGTTGCGCTGATGGCGACAAAACTCTCAAAAGATGACTTGAGCTCATCTATGGCGTGCTGAGGCAGTCGGTTGCCCACCTGCGACACCACACGTCCTGCGCATTGGTTGGCCAGCCAAGCGGCCTGGGCATGGTTGTGGCCTTGCGTGACCGCATACAGGAAAGCGCCGGCAAACATGTCACCCGCACCATTGGTGTCGATCGCCTTAACCTTGGCTGCAGGCACTTCGGTGAGTTGCTCACCTTCCAACACGATGCAACCTTTGGCGCTGCGGGTCAGGCACACCACCCTGGCCTGCTGGCTGAGTTGGCGGCAGATCTGCGTCAAATCTTTGCTGCCACACCAGACCTGGGCTTCTTCTTCGTTACAAAACAGGTAGTCCAGCTTGCCGGTTTCTGCGTTGCCAACCATCGCATCGAGCCCTGGGCGGCAGAAGTTGATCATGGTCATGTCGCTGAGCGTGGTGGCCAGCGCCACACCGGCCTCACGCGCAATGGCCCGCCCTTTGATGGCGGCATCCAGCCCGGTGGGCGACGCGGCCAGGTAACCTTCCATGTAATACACCTTGGACTTGACGATGTCGTGCGGGTGCAAGGCGGTGGCGTCGATGTCGGCTGTGGCACCCAAAAAGGTGCTCATGCTGCGCTCGGCATCTGGCGTCACCATCACGATGCAGCTGCCGGTTTGGCCCTGCGGCGCGCGGGTGTGGGTCAGGTTGGTGGCGACCCCGTGTGCGACCAGGTCCTGGGTGTAAAACTCACCCAGTTCATCGTCCGCGACGCGGCACGAGTAAAACGCTTTGCCGCCCAACTGGGCCACAGCCACCACCGTGTTGCCAGCCGAGCCGCCGCCCGCGCGGAGCACCGGCAGACCATACACATGGCTGAGCAATTCCGTGCGCCGGGGGGCATCGATCAAGGTCATGTGACGTTTTTCTACGCCCGCAGCCTGCAGTTGTGCGTCAGACACCTCGTACTGCGAGTCCACCAGCGCATTGCCGATGGCGTAAACGTCATGGTGACTCATGTTTATTGCTCCACAAAAGCGCGTTCAACCACAAAGTCACCGGGTTTGGTGGTGTTGCCTTCCAGGAAACCACGGGTCTCCAGGATGTGTTTCAGGTCTTTCAACAAGGCCGGGCTGCCGCACATCATGGCGCGGTCGTATTCGGGGTCAAACTTGGGCAGGCCCAAGTCCTGTTGCAGCTTGCCTGACTCGATCAGGTCAGTGATGCGGCCCTGGTTTTTGAAGGGTTCGCGGGTCACCGTGGGGTAATACAGCATTTGCGCGGAAACCATCTCGCCCAGGAATTCGTGGTCTGGCAGGTCTTGTGTCAAATAGTCGTGGTAAGCCAGTTCGGCCACCTCGCGCACACCGTGCACCAGAATGACTTTTTCAAACTTTTCGTAGGTTTCCGGGTCACGCACAATGCTCAAAAATGGCGCCAGGCCGGTGCCGGTGCCAAACAGATACAGGTTTTTGCCGGGCAGCAGGTAGTCGATCAGCAAGGTGCCTGTGGGTTTTTTGCCCACCACAATCTGGTCACCGACCTTGATGTGCTGCAGCTTGGAGGTCAGTGGGCCGTCTTGCACCTTGATGCTCAAGAACTCCAGATGGTCTTCGTAATTGGCGCTCACGATGCTGTAGGCGCGCAGCAGCGGTTTGCCACCTTCCAGGCGCAGGCCAATCATGGTGAAGTGGCCGTTTGAAAAGCGCAAAGCCTGATCACGTGTGGTGGTGAAGCTGAACAGTCGGTCAGTCCAGTGGTGAACGCTTAAAACGGTTTCATTCAGAAATGCACTCATGGGTCGCCTTGAATTGTGGATAAAACAAAAGTGTGCGAGTGTAAAAGGCCAGGCCACGGCGAGCCTGACATAAATCAACTCAACAGGAAAAAGTTACATGATAAATTGGCTTCTAGCCCTTTTACCATAAGGGCTATTAGCTACGACTTAAATAGCGTTTACAGCTTCGGTTCGACCCAGCCGACAACGCTGGCCAACGCATCGGCCAGTTTGGCGGGCTCGGTGCCACCGGCCATGGCCATGTCGGGCTTGCCGCCACCCTTGCCACCGACCTGCGCCGCGACAAAGTTCACCAGCTCACCCGCCTTGACCTTGGCCGTGGTGTCGGCCGTCACGCCGACAGCGATCTGCACCTTGGCACCATCGACCACCCCCAACACCACCACGGCGGTCTTGAGTTTGTCCTTGAGCTTGTCCATGGTGTCGCGCAGGGTTTTGACATCGGCACCGTCCAGGCGCGCCACCAGCAGCTTGACGCCTTTGATGTCACGCGCTTGGTTCAGCAACTCGTCGCCCTGGGCCGAGGCCAATTTGCCTTTGAGCGCGGCCAGTTCCCTGTCCAGGGTTTTGACATGTTCCAGCACCGAAGCAATCCGGTCGTTCACCTCGGCCACCGGGGTTTTCAGAGCGGCTGCGGCATGGCCCAGGCTGTCTTCCAGGTGCTGCAAATAATGCAAAGCGTTTTCACCCGTCACCGCCTCGATGCGGCGCACACCGGATGCCACACCACTCTCAGCCACCACCTTGAACAAACCGATGTCGCCAGTGCGTTGCACATGGGTGCCGCCGCACAGTTCGCGGCTGCTGCCGATGTCGAGCACCCGCACCGATTCGCCGTACTTCTCGCCAAACAGCATCATGGCGCCGGTTTGCTGGGCCAATTCGATGTCCATCACACGCGCCTGGGTGGCGGCGTTGCTCAGAATTTCGGCGTTGACGCGGGCTTCGATCTCGCGGATTTCAGCGTCGGTGACCGGCGCGTTGTGGGCAAAGTCAAAACGGGTGCGCTCAGCATTCACCAAGCTGCCCTTTTGCTGCACATGGCCGCCCAGCACCTCGCGCAGCGCCTTGTGCATCAAGTGGGTGACCGAGTGGTTGCGCTGGGTGGCCGCACGCAGGGTGGCGTTCACATGCGCAGTGACACCGTCGCCCACCTTAAGGGCACCGGTTTTGAGCACACCGTGGTGGCCGAACACATCGGCCTTGATCTTCTGGGTATCGGCCACCTCGAACAAAGCGTGGTCCGAGAAGATGGCGCCAGCGTCACCCACTTGGCCGCCGCTCTCACCATAAAACGGGGTGGTCGCCAGCACCACCACACCAGATTGACCTTCTTTTAGCTCTTCAGCCCTTGTACCGTCTGCATAGATTGCTACAACTTCGCTAGTGGTTGTGAGGTGGTCGTAACCGACAAACTCGTTGCCAGCACCGGTGTACTCCAGCAGCTTGTCTTGCTTGAACTTGCCAGCGGCGCGACCTTTGGCTTTTTGCGCTTCCATGGCAGCTTCAAAACCGGCAGCATCCACCGTCACACCACGTTCACGGCAGACGTCCGCAGACAGATCCAGCGGGAAACCAAAGGTGTCGTGCAATTTGAAGGCCACCTCACCCGGCAGCAGTTTGGCATCACCGGCCAGGGCTTCGTCCAGAATCTGCATGCCGGTGGCCAGTGTTTCGTAAAAGCGTTCTTCCTCAACGCGCAGCACATCCATGATGCGATCCGCTTGAGACGCCATGTTCGGATAAGCGTCACCCATCTGGGCGACCAGATCGGGCACCAGTTTGTGGAAAAACGGGGTCTTTTGCCCGAGTTTGTAGCCGTGGCGGATGGCGCGGCGGATGATGCGGCGCTGCACGTAACCGCGCCCTTCGTTGCTGGGCAACACACCGTCGCTGACCAAGAAAGAGGTCGCGCGGATGTGGTCGGCAATCACCTTGAGCGAGGGGTTGGCCAGGTCGGTGGTGTGGGTTTCGCGCGCGGCGGCTTTGATCAAAGCGTCAAAAATGTCGATTTCGTAGTTGCTGTGCACATGCTGCAAGATGGCGGCCAGGCGCTCCAGGCCCATGCCGGTGTCCACGCACGGTGCGGGCAGCGGCGTGACCGAGCCGTCCTCGGCCATGTTGAACTGCATGAACACGTTGTTCCAGATCTCGATGAAGCGGTCGCCGTCTTCGTCGGGGCTGCCCGGGGGGCCGCCGGGGATGTGGTCACCGTGATCGTAAAAAATCTCGGAACACGGGCCGCAGGGGCCGGTGTCGGCCATCATCCAGAAGTTGTCTGACTTGTAGCGTGCGCCCTTGTTGTCGCCGATGCGGATCACACGCTCAGGCGGTAGGCCAATCTCTTGGGTCCAAATGTTGTAGGCCTCGTCGTCTTCGGCATAGACTGTGGCAAGCAGACGCTCTTTGGGCAGCTTGTAGACCTCGGTCAGCAGTTCCCAGGCCCATTTGAGCGACTCACGCTTGAAGTAGTCACCAAAGCTCCAGTTGCCCAACATCTCGAAAAAGGTGTGGTGACGTGCGGTGTAGCCCACGTTTTCCAAGTCGTTGTGTTTGCCACCCGCACGCAAGCAAGCTTGCACCGAGGCGGCGCGCACATAACTGCGCTTGTCGGTGCCCAGGAACACGTCCTTGAACTGCACCATGCCGGAATTGGTGAACATCAGCGTGGGGTCATTGCCGGGAACGAGCGGGCTCGACGCCACCACGGTGTGGCCTTTGGAGGCAAAGAAGTCGAGGAAGGTCTTGCGGATGTCGGCAACACTGATAGCAGGTGTGGTCATGGCAAATGGGTCAAGCGGTAAGTATGAAATGGCTGGCCCGAGAGCTGCAAAAGCCTGGGCGTAGCCCGCCATTATCGCCGCGCTGAAAGGTGCTGATTGGTCCTGCGTGTCGGAGGGTGCTCCAGCGTCTACATCGGCCCCATCAAACCGACGCATCACAGCAGGTAAGTTCGCCCATTTTTGGCCTATCTCACCACCACAACTATGAGCGACAGCGTGGGGCACCCAAATGTCAGACAGCTTCAACAAACCTCAAAAATCTTTCATCTCTTGCCTTTTTTAAAGTTCTTCAGATATAGTGCTAACACGTATTAGCTATTCCATCGGGCAAAAAATGAGTGATGAACTGTTTTTGGGAATTGACGTCGGTTCAGCCAGTGTTCGGGCCGGGTTTTTTGATACGCAAGGTCATCGCCTGGCCTTTGCCACGCGTGCCATCCAGCAGTTCCGGCCGCAGCCGTTGTTTGTCGAACAGTCGTCCGCAGACATCTGGGCACAAATCTGTGCAGCCGTGCAAGAAGCGTTGCTCACACCAGGTCTGGACGCCACCAAGATCGTGGCGATGGGGGTAGATGCCACCTGCTCTTTGGTTGCGGTGGATGAGCAAGGTCAGCCGGTGTCGCTGGCCCATGACGGCGCCCCGGATCACGACATCATCATGTGGATGGATCACCGTGCAGCCCAGCAAGCAAAAGCGATCAATGCTACAAATGACGAAGCACTGACCTATGTTGGTGGCGAGGTCAGCATTGAGATGGAGCTGCCCAAGGTGCTCTGGCTCAAACAGAATTTCCCAGAACGTTATGCGGCCACCTGGCGCTTTTTTGACTTGGCAGACTATCTGGTCTGGCGCGCCTGTGGCGGTGATGCCGCCAGCGTCTGCACGCTGACCTGCAAGTGGAACTATCTGGCGCATGAAGAGCGTTTCAGCCAGACCTTGCTCAACGCGGTCGGCCTGGACGATCTGCCGGGCAAGTTGCCCTCACGGGTGTTGCCGCTGGGTTCTGCGGCTGGCAAGCTGGGTTTTCTGGCGGCGCGCGAACTGGGTTTGCCAGCAGGCACCGTGGTAGCCATTGGCATCATCGATGCCCACGCTGGCGGGCTGGCCCTGGTCAGCACCGCGCCACAAGGCAGCCTGGCCATCATTGGCGGCACTTCCAACTGCCATATGGTGGTAAGCCAGGCACCGGTGATGGTACCGGGTGTCTGGGGGCCTTACTGGGGCGCCATGTTGCCGGATTATTGGCTCAACGAAGGTGGACAAAGTGCGGCGGGCGCCCTGCTCGACTGGACCTTGCGCCAAAGCGATGCCTGGCCGCTGCTGGAGTCGACCGCCAAGGCGCAAGACCGTAATGTGTACGCTGTCTTGAATGAATGGCTGGCCGACCTGGAGTCGCGAGAACCTTGGCCAACCCGCCATCTGCATGTGCTGGGTGACCACCATGGCAACCGTTCACCACGCGCCAACCCGGATGCACGGGGCCTGGTGGTGGGCCTGACCCTGGAGAGCGGGCGCGAAGCACTGGCACGCCTGTATCTGGCCACCTTGCAGGCCCTGGCTTATGGCACCCGGCACATCATCGAAAGCATGAACAACGCGGGCCACCAGATCACGCGCATCCTGATGTGTGGCGGTGGCACCAAAAACCCTTATTGGCTGCGTGAACATGCTGACGCCACCGGCTGCGAAATCCATCTGGTCAGTGAAGAAGACGCGGTGACCCTGGGTGCGGCTCTGCTCGGTGCCGTTGCCAGCGGCGTTTTTCCATCCTTGCCAGCAGCGGCGTCGTCGATGGTTCAACCTGGCGGCAGTGTGGCTGCTCGGCCCAAGACCAAAGCTTTCCATGACGCCAAGTACGCCGTTTACCTGCAGCTTTACCAAGACATGTTGCACAGCCAAGCCGCGATGCGCGCCTGGTCATGAACATCCACCCAACCCCATGACAACCCTATTTTGATCAAGATGAGGAGATTTTTATGCTGACCCTGACCCTTCCCCCCTCCAGCCCGGTGATCACCGTGGGCGACAAAGAAGTTCTGTTGGTGACCAATGCAGACCTGCGCGAATCGGCCAATGTGGAATGCTGGCCAGTACAGGCCAAGTTTGAAGTCCGGCTGGAAGAAGCTGTGACCCAGCGCCTGGGCTACAAGCTCAAACGTGCGCACCTGTACAAAGGTGACAAGGGCCACGGCTTCATCAGCAGCCAGCGTGAAGGCAGCGACCTGTTTGCCACGGTGGACCCGGACGCGCCGGTGATTGTGTTGCTGACAGCCTGGCAATACTCGCACCATCTGGCCCCCAGCTTGGCCAAACATCGTGGTCCGGTGCTGCTGCTGGCCAACTTTGATGGCACCTGGCCAGGCCTGGTGGGCATGTTGTGTATGGCGGGCACCTTGACCAGCTTGGGCAAGAACTACTCGCGCCTGTGGTCTGCCGAGTTCAACGACGCGTTTTTCTACACCGGCCTCAATGCCTGGCTGACCACCCAACAGATCATCCACGACACGTCTTATCTGAAGCCCGTCGACAACGCACACCCTGCATCCAAAACAGCTGCCTGGGCCATGGGTCGTCAGGTGGGCGAGTATGTTCTGAAAAACAAGGAAATCATTGGGTTGTTTGACAGCTTCTGCATGGGCATGATCAACGGTGTGTTTCCGCAAAAAGCACTGGTCGACATCGGCATGCCGATGGAAAGTTTGTCGCAATCTGCGCTGCTGGTGGAAATGGCCAAGGTGCCGCAAGCGCTGCGCGAAGAATGCCTGGCCTGGTATGAAGCCCGGGGCATGAAATTCAACTATGGCAAAGACCCAGCCAAGGAACTGACGCGCGATCAGGTGCTGGAGCAGTGCGCCATGATGATCGCCATGGGACGTTTCACCCAACGCTTTGGCCTGTCGGCGGTGGGTGTGCAGTACCAGCAAGGCCTGGCGCACTCCTGCGCCGCCTCTGATTTTGCCGAGGGCGCCATCGGCTCCACCGAACGTTTCCCTATCCCCGACGAGGCTGGCAACATCATCCGCGCAGGCAAACCCATTCCCTGCATCAACGAGGTGGACATGGGCACCGCCATTCCGCAAACCATGCTGTGGCGCCTGCTGGACTCGTTTGGCTTGCCTGCTGAAACAACATTACATGACATCCGCTGGGGCAGCGAGTTTGAAGGAACGTTTTATTGGGACTTTGAAATCTCCGGTGCGGTGCCGTTTGAACACCTCAAAGGGGGCATTGCCGGAGCCACCGGTTACCGCCAACCCGCGATGTACTTCCCCAAGGGCGGCTCGTCGATCCACGGTCAGGGCAAAGCCGGTCGCCTGATCTGGGCCCGAGCCCACTATGAAGGCACCAAGGTGGTGATGCACATTGGCACCGGCACGGCGGTCGAGCTGCCCGCAGCTGAATTTGAGCGTCGGCGCCGTGCCACCACCTATGAATGGCCACTGCTGAACTGCGTGCTGGACGGTGTGAGCCGTGATGAGCTGATGGCAGGTCAGGAAAGCAACCACATCTCCATTGCCTATGTGGACGAAGACAAATTGCAGGATGTTCTGCGCGCGTTTGTGGCACAAGCGTTGACACAAAATATCCGCGTCTTTGTGGCAGGTGATGCCAGCGCTGCTCTCTAAGGCTTCAACGCAGGATTTTTGATGAACCATAACGATAAATACACGGGTGTCTGGCCGGTCATGCTGACCCCGTTTGACGAACAGCGCAACATCGATTGGGCGTCGTTGGAAAAACTGATTGACTGGTACATCCAGGCGGGCGTGAATGGCTTGTTTGCCAACTGCCAGTCGAGCGAGATGTTTTTTCTCTCTGAAGCAGAGTCGCTGCAGCTGACGCGTTTCGTCTTGGACTATGTGGACGGGCGTGTGCCAGTGGTCGCCTCTGGCCACACGGCCTGTGGGCTGTCGCAACAGATCGACCAAGTGGGCAAGATAGCAGAGACCGGTGTGGACAGCGTGATCCTGATCAGCAACCGTTTGGCCTCGCCCAGCGAGGGCGACGATGTGGTGCTGGCCAATTTGCAAACTCTCACCGCCGCTATGACCGACACGGTGGGTCTGGGCATTTACGAGTGCCCGCATCCCTACAAACGCCTGCTCTCGGATGAGGTGGTCAGCTGGTGTGCTCACAGCGGGCGTTACACCTTCATCAAGGACACCTGCTGTCAGATTGAAAAAATCCAACACCGTCTGGAACTCGTCAAGGGCAGCCATTTGCACATCGCCAATGCCAACGGCCAGACCCTGCTCGCTTCGCTGCAGGCCGGAGCCCATGGCTACAGCGGCGTGATGACCAACTTCCATCCGGAGTTGTATGTCTGGCTGTGTGACAACTGGGACACCGCCCCGAAAAATGCGCAGGCTGTTTCGGACTACCTGTCGGCAGCTTCTCTGCTGGAGTATCTGGACTACCCGATCTGCGCCAAGGACTACCAGCTCACCATCGGCAACTTCAAGTCGGTTGTCAGCCGCACCCGCGAAGCCGGCAACTACTATTCGGCACACTTCCAGACCACGGTGCAGCAGACGCTGCGTCTGGGTGAAACACTGAAAAAAGAGCTAGGCATCCTGAACTGAAAAAAACGGCAGTAGCCACGAGACAATGGGCGCTTGACATGAAACGTATCGACTCTGAGAAGTGTTTTCTTCTACCGCAGGACCATGGCTATTTCAACAACTGCCATGCCTCGACCCTGGTGAAGTTGCCCAACGGTGAACTTTTGGCTGCGTTTTTTGCCGGTGAGCGTGAAGGCGCCGGTGATGTGGCCATCTGGCTGGTGTCGACACAAGGCGGTGTCTGGCAAGCCCCGGTGCGGCAAGTCGCCGAAAACGGTCTGGCCCACTGGAACCCGGTGTTACATGCCGAGGGTGACACGGTCTGGTTGTTCTACAAAGTGGGACCAACGGTGCACACCTGGGTCACACGCTGGACGGTGTCGCACGACTGCGGGCGCACTTGGTCAGGGATGCAGGAGTTGGTCCCCGGCGATACCTTGCCGCGCGGCCCTGTTAAAAACAAGCTGATTGTGATGAGCAACGGCGAGTGGCTGGCGCCTGGCTCGATTGAAACCGAAGATAGTTGGGATGTCTTCGCTGACATCTCGGCAGACAAAGGTCAGACTTGGCACAAAGTGGATGTGCCGATCACACACCTCCAACCTGTCAGCGCCAACAACACCGAAGTCTGGAGCGGGCTGGCGGCAAACGCCTTGTGGGAAACCGATGTTAAACGTGTCTTCCAATGGGATGGTGTGATCCAGCCAACGCTCTGGGAGTCGGCACCGGGCCAGATCCACATGCTGATGCGCAGCACCCGAGGCTTCATTTACCGCAGCGATTCCAGCAACTATGGCCGCAGTTGGTGCACCGCCTACGCCACCAGCTTACCCAATAACAACAGCGGCATCGACCTTGTGCGTTGTGACAACGGGTGTCTGGTTTTGGTGTCTAACCCGGTGGCAGGCAACTGGGGACGGCGCTATCCGATCTCGGTGTCGGTCTCTGAGGACAACGGCATTACCTGGGCAAAACATCTGGACATGGAAACAGAGGAAGGTGAGTTCTCTTACCCAGCCATCATTGCCGATGGTGGGCATGTGTATCTGAGCTACACCTGGAACCGGCGAAACATGGTGTACCAGCACCTGGTTTTGCCTTGATGCCTCAGAGCGAGGCAAAGTCTAACGATTTGAGGGTTGAACGATGAAGGTATGAGTTGTTTTGCTCGCTCCAAGTAGCAAAAAAGAGCACGTTAAATTAAATAAGGAGATCGTGTCATGAGAAAAATGTCATTGGTGTTGGCCGCGGCACTGTCGGTGGCTGTCGGGCACAGTTTTGCCCAGACCCTGACTTATCCAACCAAGAACATTGAGGTGGTGATTCCCAAGAACCCTGGCGGTGGTACCGACACATCAGCACGAACACTGATTGAGTACACCAAAAACGCCATGCCAAAAGGCCTCATGTTTGTGCCAGACAACAAACCCGCCGGCAATGGCGTTGCCGGGCTGATCGAAGTGGCCCGGGCCAAGCCAGATGGTTACAAGCTGGTGATGACCACGGTTGAACTAGCGATGTTCCCGCACGAAGGCAAGTCGCCAGTCACCTACGCCGACTTCACCCCTCTGGTGGCAGCCATTGCTGACCCATGCGCGGTGGTGGTCAAGGCCGACTCTCCTTACAAAACCCTCAAGGAATTCATTGACGCCACCAAGGCCAACCCCGGCAAGATCAAGGTTGGCAACTCCGGCATGGGCGCGATCTACCATCTGGCAGCACTGAACATCGAACGCAAGCTGGGCGTGAAGTTCAACCATATCCCCTACAACGAAGGTGTTGGCCCAGCCATCGCTTCGCTGGTGGGTGGTCACATTGACGCCGTCATCACCACACCAGGTGCGGCCAAGTCCCAGGTGGATGCGGGTGCCCTGCGTTTTCTGGGCATGATGGACACCAAACGGTTTGAACTGTTCCCGAATGTGCCAACCTTCAAGGAAGCCCTCGGGCAGGACCTGGGTCTGAACATGCGCGCCTGGGCCGTACTGGCCGGTCCCGCCAAAATGCCCGCGAACATCACCAAAGAACTGGTCGCAGCATTCACCACCACCGTCAAGTCACCGGACTTCCATGCGGCCATGATGAAACAAGGGATCATGCCGGTGGTGATTGCGGGTGATGACGCGACCGCCATGATGAAAGAGGACCACGATACCTATAAGGTGCTGATCGAAGAATCCAAGAAAAAATAAATTCTGACCCGGCCTGGCCGCGATGTGGTCAGGCCAAGTCCAAAGGATTCAACATGAAAAAATACAACTTGGTCGTGGCGGCAGTCTCGGTGCTCCTGGGACTGTTGATTATTTACCTCAGCCGCAATCTAGCTGGGTGGGATGAGAACGGTGTGCCAGGTGAAAACTATTGGCCGAGCATCATCGCTTACCTGTTTGTGGGTCTGGGCATCGTGCAGTTCCTGGAGGTGTGGTTATCCCCTCACAAGAACATCGATAAGACCGTGGACCTCGGCTCTGCGGTGGTTCGCAAGGCCTATCTGGCAGCGTTTGTTTCTGTGATCTATGGCGCTTTGCTAACAGCAGCAGGTTTTGTGATTGCCACGCTGGCCTTTGTGCCGACGATGAACCTTTTGATGGGTGAACGCCGATGGTGGGCTTCAGCGCTGCTTGCGGTTGGCGTGGTCGGGGTCATTTATGTTTTCTTTGCCCTCGTCTTCAACACCACGTTGCCGACCTCGGTGTTTTTTGAATAAGCAGCGAAGGTGAAACAATGAACGATATTCTTTCTGCCTTCTCGGTCGTCTTCAGTTTCAACGCGATGCTGATGATTTGTCTGGGCACACTGGCCGGTGTCATCATCGGTGCCCTGCCCGGACTCACCGTCAACATGGGCATTGCCTTGTTGATGCCTCTGACCTTCTCCTTCCAGGGCATGACCGGTATCCTGATGCTGCTGGGCGTCTACTGCGGTGCCATTTATGGTGGCTCCATCTCAGCCATTTTGATCAATACCCCAGGTACGCCGGCTTCTGCTGCTACCATTTTGGATGGTTACCCGATGGCGATGAAAGGTGAAGCGGGCCGAGCCCTGGGCCTCTCAACCACCTCGTCCATGTTCGGCGGCATCTTCAGCACCATCTGCCTGATCCTGATCTCGCCGCTGCTGGCCAAGGTGGCTGTGGGTCTGTCGGCACCGGAGTACTTTGCCTTGGCCGTGTTTGGGATCAGCATCATCACCAGCGTCTCGTCACAATCGATTGTCAAAGGGCTGATGGGTGGCTGTCTGGGTCTGGCCATTGCGACTGTCGGGCTCGACCCGATGACGGCTGGTTTCCGCTTCACGTTTGATTCGGTCTACCTGATGGGTGGCATTTCTTTTGTGCCGATCCTGGTTGGGCTGTTTGCCTTCTCTCAAGGCATGATCAGCATGGAAGACAATTTCCGGGGTGGTGAAAACCGCAAGGTTCAGGTGGCCATCAAGCGCATCCTGCCGACCTGGCTTGACTTGAAACGGGTGTTTCCGACACAACTTCGCTCCTCAGTCATTGGCACCATCATCGGTGCGATTCCGGGCACCGGCGGTGACATTGCGTCCTACATCTCTTATACCGAAGCCAAACGCTGGTCCAAACACCCGGAGGAATTTGGCCACGGTTCGATTGAAGGTACCTCGGCACCTGAAGCGGGAGCCAATGCCGTCTCAGGTGGTGCCATGGTGCCGTTGTTGACACTGGGTATTCCGGGTGATGGTGCCACCGCCATCATGATGGGTGCTTTCATGGTGCAGGGCTTGTCACTGGGGCCGCTGTTGTTCACCGAACACCCGGTCGAAGTCAACACCATCTTCATCGGGCTGATGGTTGCCAATATTGTCATGGGGTGCATTGGGTTTGCCGGTTTACGGCTGTCCACCAAAATCATGGATGTGCCGCGCCGGGTGCTGGTGCCTGTCATCCTGACACTGTGTGCGGTTGGCTCCTATTCGGTGAACCACACCATGATTGACGTGTTTGTCATGATGGCCGCTGGCGTATTGGGTTACGTGCTGATCAAGCTGGACTTCTCGATGTCACCGATCGTGATCGGGATCATTCTGGGACCGATGGCCGAAACCAATCTACGCCGGACCCTGGCCATGTCCAATGGTGACTACTCGGTGTTTTTCACCCGTCCGATTTGCTTGACCTTCTTGGTCATCGCGGTGTTCACGCTGTTCATCCCCATTGTCGGACCCAGAATCTGGGCCTGGTGGAAAAAACGCAGTGGCGGGCCGGTACTCAGTCAAGCCAATTCGCCGGAGTAAACCGGCAAACGCGACACAAAGCAACCACAAAAAAGCGGCCTCAAAGGGCCGCTTTTTTCAGGTCTTTCGACTGCGCCAATGCAAATGGGCAGGCACAGTTTGGGAGCTTGGCGCTTTTTTGTTGATCAAGCCAATCAACCCTGCCAAGGTGGCCTTGGCCAATGCCTGGCTGTCTTGCTCAATGGAGTCAATTTTTAATGGCAGGCAATCCAGCAACGAATGATCATCAAAAGTGATGATCCGATGCGGCGCAATATCGAAATGCTGGTGGTCACTGATAAAAGCCAGCGCCCCCTCCAGCAACGTCATTGATCCGGTAAACAAAACACGCGGGTACCGTCCCAGTTGTTGGTAGCAGTCCTGCATCATCGCGTAACCACTGCTGCGGCGGTAGTCACGCGCGCGCACCCAGCCTGGCTGTTCCTGCAAACCCGCCAAAGCCAATGCTGCTCGGAACCCCTTGAGACGATCCACACTGGGCGACAGATAAGATTGCCCGCCAAAGTAATAAGCCTCGCCAGCCCCCTCCTTGAGGGCGTCAGACACCATGTCCGTCACCGCACCGGTGGCGTCTGTGATCACATGGCTCAGGGACGAGTCATCCACACGGCGGTCAGCCAGGCAAATTGGCAAACGCGTCTGCCATTTGAGGTACACCTCTGGATCAGGTGAACAGGGCATGATCATCAAGCCATCCACATCTCTGGCGATCAGGTGTTCGATACCCGCGCGCTCTTGCTCGGGTTCATCGTTACTCGACACCACCAGCAGTTGGTACCCGGCCTGATGACAAATGGGCTCCATCGCCTGTGCCAAGCTGGCCAGCGCGAGGTTGGTCAGCTCTGGGATCACCAAACCCAGGGTGTTGCTGTAACCCGAGCGCAAGGCTCGCGCAGAGTGGGAGGGTTGAAAATTGGTCTGCTGCGCCGCATCAAGCACACGCTGCTGGGTGGTTGATGCAATCCGGAACTCCTTGGCGCGGCCATTGAGCACCATGCTGGCCGTGGTGCGAGAGACACCGGCCATACTGGCGATGTCATGGATGGTTAGGCGCGTGTAATCGCTCATGGTACGGTGTTTGGTGACAGATCAACGCCGAGATTTGGTGAGAACTTAGAGCAGATTTCTACGGGTTTTCCCCAAGCACTCTACCACAGGCAAAGCAGCCAATGACGATCGTCTGCAGCAATGCAATACCTCTGATACAGCCACAAAACAGGTCAGCGCGTGCAGCCTTCCAGGAAAGTAAAAATGGCCGGATCGTCACAAAAAATCACGTTAAAACGGATCCATGGGCTGGTGCGTAAATCCGGGCTAAACAAATGCCCAGGGCCAAGCAGGATGTCTTGCTCTGCCGCTTTGTAGGCCAGTTCTGCAGAATCCTGTAGCGCGGGATGGCGGGCCCACAAAAAGATGCCTGCCTTGGGTTCACAAAAAATCTCAAAGCCTGCTTTGAGCAACAACGAGGCGGTGGCCACATGGGCCTTGGCCAGCCGCTCGCGCAGGCCCTTGACGTGTTTGCGGCAGCGGCCATCGGTCAAGGCACCATAGGCCAGACGTTCACTGAATTCGCTGGAAGTCAGGCCTGAGATCATTTTGAGCTGCGCCAGGTCTTCCAGCAGATCGGGGCTGGCAGCCACATAACCCACCCGGATGTTTGGGGAAATGGTTTTGGAAAAGCTGCTGATGTAGATCACCCGGTTGAGCTGATCCAGGCTGGCCAACGAGGGCCGCGGCTCCGGGTCCAGATCGGCGTAAATATCGTTCTCGACCACAAAAAAGTTATGTTTATCAGCCAGTTGCATCACCCGGTGCAGGTGCGACAGCTGGGCCACCGAACCGGTGGGACTGTGCAAGCGGGGCTGAGTGAAAAACAACTTGGGCTGCTCTTCAATCACCAGCCGCTCCAGCTCGACCAGGTCGTACCCGTTGGGCGTACGCGGCACACCAATCAAACGCGCCCCCAAAAACCGCAGTGAAAACAACAAGTTAGGGTAGCCTGGGTCGTCCACCAGCACGGCATCCCCCGGTCGCACCAGACGCCTGGCCACCAGATCCATCGCCTGGCTGGAGCCCTGGGTCAGCAGCACCTGCTCGGGCGGCACCGAGATTTCCTGCTCGGCCAGCATCTCACACACCAGCTTGCGCAAGGGCGGGTAGCCTTTGGGCTCACCGTAGCCGCTGACCTCAACCTCTTCTGCGGCCAAACTGCGCAGACCGCGGCGCACGCCGTCCTGGAACAACCAGTCCCCGGGCAACCAGCCGCAGCCAGGTTTAAGGCGCAACTCGCGGTTTTCAAAAATGCGGCGCAGGTACCACATCGAATCAAAACTGAAGTTAGGGCCATGACCTGGCACCGCAGCCACCGACATGGGCCGGTTCTTGACAAAAAAACCTGAGTGCGGCCGTGATGAGAAGTACCCCTGTGCGACCAGCCGGTCGTAAGCATCGACCACGGTGAACACACTCACATTGTGGGCGTGGGCGAACTGGCGGATGGATGGGGCTTTGGAGCCCGGGCGCAACGAGCCGTCTTCTATATCCGAACGAAAACCTGCCACGATCTGCAGGACCAGGGGGGTGGAGCTCTGAGGGTTCAGTGTCAACATGTGCAATGGGTTGGTTTCCGAATATCACCCCATTGTCACAGCCCGCTGCGTCGCAGATGCTGCCACGGTGTGCGCTCAAAGGTGGCAACAGCACTTGGTGCCGTTGTGTATCAGTCACAAGGGTTGAACTGTATTGTGTGCGCGACCTGCACAGTGCATCCTCAAAAAGACTTAACTGTATCTGGCAGACCTGAATCTGCCACCCTACAGTGCATCAACTCTGTTTCCAAACCACTCACCGCTCAGGAGAAATATGCTGACCAAAACCCTCAAAACCAACGCTGACTTGATGGCCCGCCGCAAAGCCGCCATCCCCCGTGGCGTGGGTCAAAGCCACGAAGTGTTCATTGCCCGCGCCGACAACGCCGAGATCTGGGACGTGGAAGGCAAACGCTACATCGACTTCGCAGGCGGCATTGCCGTGCTCAACACCGGCCACTGCCGCCCCGAAATCGCCCAAGCGGTGAAAGATCAAATTGACCTCTACACCCACACCTGCTTTCAAGTGGTCGCGTACGAGCCTTATGTCGAACTGGCCGAGCGTTTCAACGCGCTAGCACCCGGCAACTTTGACAAGAAAACCCTGTTTTTGACCACGGGTGCAGAAGCCATCGAAAACGCCATCAAGATCGCGCGCTCGTACACCAAGCGCAGCGCTGTGATTGCATTCAACAGCGGCTACCACGGTCGCACACTGCTGACCCTGGGTCTCACCGGCAAAGTGGCGCCGTACAAGCTCGGTTTTGGCCCGTTCCCCAACGAAATCTTCCACGCCAAGTTCCCCAACGCAGCGCATGGCGTGAGCGTGGACGACTCTTTGGCATCGATTGAATTGATCTTCAAAAACGATGTTGAAGCGAGCCGCGTCGCCGCCATCATCGTGGAACCCGTGCAAGGTGAAGGCGGCTTCAATGTCGCGCCCACCGACTTCTTGCAGCGCCTGCGCGCCTTGTGTGACCAGCACGGCATTTTGCTCATTGTGGACGAGGTTCAAACCGGCGCGGGCCGCACCGGCACCTGGTTTGCCATTGAACACAGCGGCGTGTTCCCAGACATGATCACCATGGCCAAATCCATTGCAGGCGGCTACCCGCTGTCTGGTGTGGTGGGCCGCGCCGAGGTGATGGATGCACCGGGCGCTGGTGGCTTGGGCGGCACCTATGCCGGTAGCCCCATTGCCTGCGCAGCCGCTTTGGCCGTGCTCGACGTGTTCGAAAAAGAGAAATTGTTGGAACGCAGCCGAAGCCTTGGCGCGCATCTGACCAGCCGCCTGCAAGCGCTGGCGACCAAAGACAAACGCATTTGCGATGTGCGCGGTTTAGGTGCCATGGTAGCCATCGAGTTGTGCAAAGACGGTGACGCGCACCAACCCAGTGCAGAACTGGCAAAGGCCCTGGCAGCAGAGGCCACCAAGCGCGGTCTGATTTTGCTGACTTGCGGCACCTACGGCAACGTGGTGCGTATTTTGGTACCGCTGACTGCCAGCGATGCCATCATCAACGAAGGTTTGGACATCATCGAGGCCTGCTTGTCAGCGATCTCCTGATTGGCACACTATTTGCGTATTAAAACAGCCGGAAGCCCTTATCCCGTCTGCTTCCAGTGCTTTTGAAAGAATAGCAAATAATGGCATTGTCTGAACCCCTCGTTCGCTTTTCTGGCGTTCAAAAAACCTACGATGGCAGCACATTGGTGGTGCGTGAGCTGAACCTGGACATCCAGAGCGGTGAATTCATATCGCTGCTGGGGCCCTCGGGTTCAGGCAAAACCACCACGCTGATGATGCTGGCCGGGTTTGAATCACCCACCGCCGGTGATATTTTGCTCAATGGTCGCCAGATCACTGGAACACCACCGCACAAACGCAACTTTGGCATGGTGTTCCAGAACTACGCACTGTTCCCCCACATGACCGTGGCGCAAAACGTGGCGTATCCGCTGACGGTGCGCGACGTGCCCAAGGCCGAGCAAGAGCAGCGCGTCAAAAAAGCGTTGGACATGGTTCGCCTCACCGGCATGGGCGACCGGCTGCCAGCCCGGCTCTCAGGTGGTCAGCAGCAGCGCGTGGCGCTGGCGCGGGCCTTGGTGTTCAACCCGCAGCTGGTGTTGATGGATGAGCCGCTCGGTGCGCTGGACAAACAGCTGCGCGAGCACATGCAGCTTGAGCTCAAAGAGTTGCACCGCCAGCTGGGTGTGACCTTTGTTTACGTAACACACGACCAGGGTGAAGCCTTGACCATGAGCGACCGCGTGGCGGTGTTCAATGAAGGCATCATCCAGCAGCTGGCCGACGCCAAGTCCTTGTATGAGACGCCCACCAACCGCTTCGTAGCTGGGTTTGTGGGGGACAGCACGGTACTGCGCGGCAAGCTACACAGCGATGGCAACAGCATCACCCTGCAGGGTCTGGGGGTGAGCTTGCGTGGGCTCAACATCAACCAAAGTGCTGTCGGCTCGCTGGTGGAAGCCTGTGTGCGCCCAGAGCGCATCGCCTTGCACCCGCAAGCGCCCAGCCAAACCAACTGCTTGGCGGCCAAAGTGGCTGGCATCGTTTACTACGGCGACCATGTGCGTTTGCTGTGCGACCTGGGGCCAGAGCAGCCGCAGGCGGTGGTCAAGCTCGCCCTCACCCACCCCAGCGCACAACACCCCCCTGCGTCTAGCAGCACGGTGTATCTGGAGTTTGCGCCTGAATACACCCGCATCTATGCCGTGTAACCCGTATCACGTTCGCGTTTTCACCCTGCCCTTTAACCACCTCACAAAGGAACTGTTCCAATGAAAAAAAGCCTGATCGCCTTGGCATCCCTGTCGGTTTGCTTCACCCTGTCGGCTCGCGCAGAAGACGCCATCACCGTGGTGAACTTCGGTGGCGCCAACGCCAACGCCCAGAAAGTGGCCTACTACGAACCCATCGCCAAAGAAGGTATCAAGGTAACGGCTGTTGAATACAACGGCGAACAAGCCAAAGTGAAGGCCATGGTCGACACCAAGAACGTGACATGGGACGTGGTCGAAGTCGAATCCCCCGACGTCGCCCGCGGCTGCGATGAAGGTTTGTTCGAAAAGCTCGATTACAGCAAGATCGCCCCGAAAGCCGATTTGCTGCCCTCCGCTGTGAGCGAATGCGGCGTCGGTGTGTTTGTCTGGTCTACCGTGATGGCCTACAACGGCGACAAGCTCAAAACAGCCCCCACCAGCTGGGCTGATTTCTTTGACACCAAAAAAATCCCTGGCAAGCGCGGCATGCGCAAAGGCGCCCGCTACAACCTGGAATTTGCCCTGTTGGCAGATGGCGTGAAACCCGCGGACATCTACAAGGTACTGGCCACCAAAGAAGGTGCTGATCGCGCTTTCAAAAAGCTGACCTCCCTCAAGCCCAGCATCCAATGGTGGGAAGCGGGTGCCCAAGCCCCACAAATCCTGGTGGCCGGTGATGTGGTCTTGTCGACCGTTTACAACGGCCGCATTGATGCCGCCAACCGTGAAGGCCGCAATCTGCAAATCTTCTGGCCGGGTGGTATCTATGACCTGGACTACTGGGTCATTCCCAAAGGCACCGCCAAGAAAGATGCTGTTTACAAGTTCCTCAACTTCGCCATGAAGCCAGAGAACCAGGCTGTCTACGCGCAAAACATCGCCTACGGCCCGACCAACAAGAAGGCGCTGGCCAAGCTCGACAAAAAGGTTCTGGCCGACCTGCCCACTTCTGAGAAAAACGCCAAAGACGCCTTGCAGTTCAACACCGCTTTCTGGGCTGACCAAGGCGAGGCACTGGAAAAACGTTTCGCCGCCTGGGCTACCCAGTAAACCGCAGCACGTCTGGAGCAGCCCACCATGTCTACGTCAGCCAGTATGAATGCCCCTTTGGGTGATTTGCGTGAAGCCCTTTCGCGTGCCGAATCGCGCCGCAAATGGCGCGCCTTCACGCTGACGCTGCCGTTGCTGGTGTTTTTGCTCCTGACACTGCTGATTCCCATCGGCGCGCTGTTGATGCGCGCTGTGGAAAACCCTGAAGTCGCCAAGGCGCTGCCCACCACGGTGGAGGCCTTGGCTGGCTGGGATCGCACCTCCCAGCCCCAGGCCGCTGCGTATGCGGCCTTGGTCAGAGATTTGTCCCGCCTGCCAGACACGGCCGATGCAGGTGCCCTGGCCCGACGCCTCAACACCGAGGCACCCGGTGCGCGCTCACTCATCATGGGCGCCTACAAGGCCTTGCCCATTGAGGGCGATGCCGAGTCCGTGCGCCAGCAGTTGCTGGACAAGGACGCCCGCTGGGCCGAGCCGGAGTTCTGGCAAGCCATTGCCAAAAACGGCTCGCGCTGGACGCCTGACTACCTGCTGGCATCGGTCGACTTGCGGCGCGATGCCAACGGCCATGTAGAGCGCATGCCCGAAGAGCAACGCGCTTATGGCGGCATTTTGCTGCGCACCTTTCAGATCAGCCTGATCGTGACCCTGCTGTGCCTGTTGCTGGCCTACCCGCTGTCTTACTGGCTCTCCACATTGTCCGAGCGCAAAGCCAATGTGCTGATGATTGTGGTGCTGGTGCCGTTCTGGACCTCCATTCTGGTGCGCGTAGCCGCGTGGATTGTGTTGCTGCAATCCGAAGGGCTGGTCAACAGCGCCCTGCTGGACATCGGTGTCATCAGCAAACCGCTGGAGCTGCTGTTCAACCGCACCGGCGTCATCATTTCCATGACCCATATCTTGCTGCCATTCATGATCTTGCCGCTCTACAGCGTCATGAAAAGCGTGCCTCCAACCTATGTGCGTGCGGCCGTGTCGCTGGGCAGTGCGCCGCTGGCGGCCTTTGCCCGGGTCTACATTCCGCAAACCTTGCCTGGCGTTGGCGCAGGCGCTTTGCTGGTGTTCATTCTGTCGATTGGCTACTACATCACACCCGCCTTGCTGGGTGGTGCCGATGACCAGATGCTGAGCTATTACATCGCCCGCTACACCAATGTTGAAGTCAACTGGGGCATGGCCTGCGCACTGGGCGCCTTGCTGCTGGCTGCCACCATGCTGCTCTATGGCGTGTACCGCCGCCTGGGCAAAACTGATCTGGCGCTGGCCTGATCGCACCTCAACCGGACCACCCGCATGTTCAAGCTGCCTCAATTTCCCTTGTACTACACCTTGGCCGACAAAGCTGGTTGGTGGTCGCTGCGCGTTGTCTGCGTGGCAGTACTCGTCTACCTGCTGGCGCCGATCCTGGCCATCATTCCGCTGTCGTTCTCTAGCAGTTCGTTCCTGAGCTACCCCATGCCGGGGCTGTCGCTGCGGTGGTACCAAAACCTTTTTCATGCCCCCGAATGGGCCAGCGCCACCCGCAACAGCTTCATCGTGGCACCGGCTGCCACCGTGATCGCCACTGGCCTGGGTACGCTGGCTGCAGTGGGCCTGTCACGCACCGACTTTCGCTTTAAAGGTTTGCTCATGGCGGTGTTGATTGCGCCCATGGTGGTGCCCATCATCGTGGTGGGTGTGGCCACCTACCTGTACTTTGCGCCGCTGGGTCTGACTGACAGCTATGTCGGGCTGATTGCGGTACACGCCGCTTTGGGTGCTCCATTTGTGCTGACCACCGTGCTGGCCACGCTCTCCAACTTCAACCACAACCTGGTGCGCGCCTCGCTCAGCTTGGGGGAAACACCGTTCAACACCTTCATGCGCATCACGCTGCCAGTGATTGCACCGGGGGTGATCTCAGGTGCGCTGTTTGCGTTTGCCACCTCGTTTGACGAAGTGGTGGTGACCTTGTTCCTCGCTGGCGCTGAGCAAACCACCCTGCCGCGCCAGATGTTCACAGGCATTCGTGAAAACATTTCACCTACCATTGCCGCCGTGGCCACGCTGCTGATTTTGTTCACCACCAGCCTGTTGTTGCTGCTGGAATGGCTGCGTGGACGGCGCGGCTAAAGAGGATGTCAGCCTCCTCGTTACTATCAACAGCGTAGCTTCATCGCCTTATTTGATAAGGGCTAGAAGCCTATTTTTATATCTATTCAGGAGTTTTCATGTCCGCCAGCGTTTCGCCTCTGTCCCAACTCAAAGACCCCAGCCTGCTCAAAACAGACGCGCTGATCAACGGCGCCTGGGTCACAGGTGCCAGCCGTTTTGCCGTGACCGACCCAGCCACCGGGCAAAAACTGGCCGACGTGGCCAACCTGGGTTCCGCCGACGCCGAGGCAGCCATTGCTGCCGCCAACACCGCCTGGCCAGCCTGGCGCGCCAAAACCGCCAAAGAACGCAGCATCATCCTGCGCAAATGGTTTGACTTGCTGATGGCCCATCAGGATGACCTGGGCCGCATCATGACCGCCGAGCAAGGCAAACCCCTGCCCGAGGCCAAGGGCGAAGTGGCCTACGGTGCCAGCTTTGTTGAATGGTTTGCCGAAGAAGCCAAGCGCATCAATGGCGAAACCCTGCCCCAGTTCGACAACAACCGCCGTCTGCTGGTGCTGCGCCAGCCGATCGGCGTGTGCGCTGCCATCACGCCATGGAACTTCCCGATCGCCATGATCACGCGCAAGGTGGCGCCCGCGCTGGCTGCAGGCTGCACCGTGGTCATCAAACCCGCAGAACTGACACCACTGACTGCCCTGGCCGCCGCCGAGTTGGCGATCCGCGCTGGCATCCCGGCTGGCGTGCTCAACATGGTCACGGCAGACGCCGACAATTCGATCGCCATGGGCAAGGCCCTGTGCGCCAGCGACATCGTGCGCCACATCAGCTTCACCGGCTCCACCGAAGTGGGCCGCATTTTGATGGCCCAGTCGGCCCCTACCATCAAAAAAATGTCGCTGGAACTTGGTGGCAACGCCCCCTTCATCGTGTTTGACGATGCCGACATCGACAGCGCGGTCGAAGGCGCCTTTGCCAGCAAATACCGCAACGCTGGCCAGACCTGCGTCTGCACCAACCGGTTCTATGTGCAAGCCGGTGTCTACGAAGAATTCGTCACCAAATTTGCCGCCAAGGTCAAAGCGGCCAAAGTGGGCAACGGCTTTGAGGAAGGTGTCAACCAGGGCCCACTGATCGAAGAGGCTGCACTACAAAAAGTGCAGCGCCATGTGGAGGATGCGCTGGCCAAGGGTGGGCGACTGGTCGCTGGTGGCAAGCGCCTCGCAGGTCAATTCTTTGAACCCACTGTGGTGGCTGATGCCACGGCTGACATGCTGTGCGCGCGTGAGGAAACCTTCGGGCCATTCGCTCCAGTGTTCAAGTTCAACACCGAACAAGAAGCCATTGATGCGGCCAACGCCACCGAGTTTGGTCTGGCCAGCTATTTCTACACCCGTGATGTGGGTCGCATCTGGCGCGTCAGCGAAGCGCTGGAATATGGCATGGTCGGCATCAACGTGGGCATTCTGGCCACCGAACATGTGCCGTTTGGCGGCGTCAAACAGTCCGGCCTGGGCCGCGAGGGTTCGCACCACGGCATCGATGACTATGTGGAAATCAAGTACCTGTGTGTCGGCGATATTTTGAAATAACGCTTCAATGCAATTGATTTAATAGCACCTGGCACTTTGATTACAAGGGCTAGAAGCCCAAAACACCAATCAATTGGTGGGAAGCAGGTGGGCTCCGAGTGGCCACCTATAATGACGGTATGCGGGTGTAGTTCAATGGTAGAACGGCAGCTTCCCAAGCGTGCGACCTGAGTCGCTATGGTTCGTCAGTGCCATCACGTCACCGGGCATACCTCAGGTATGTCCACAAGAATGTGAAAATTACTGATCTTCAACTGATGCCATTAATTTGGCATCTGCCAACGCAAGTTGGTTAAGAATCGAGGCATCCTACTACGGTCGGATGTTCTCACGGCGTAAGCCGTACATAGAGTTGTCGCGCCGCTGCGAGGCGGAAGCGTGACCTCTTGTTCAGCCTTGAGTAGCCTAGGTGCGGTGCGGAGTTGGCAACGACTCTGTGCTGAGCGCACTGACAATGTAGTCATCCCTCGGGATGCGCAGCACTTGTGAAAGTTGCTGCGTGATACTGGAAGTCGAAATCCGGTTAAGACGCTAGGCTGAGTCAAAGGGTTAATGAAAGTGAACTGCTGATAAATGCCGTCAAGACTGAAAAAGCCAAATCGACTGATAGGCTTTGACCAAAATGGTGAGTGACCGGATACCCCGTTGCTTGGTTGGGGTACGCTGACAGTATGGTCACCGGCAGAAAGGCAGAACCCTCCTGACTCGTGCTTTATGTACGGAACAGGGTAAGCCCGTAACAAAGTCCGGGAAACCGGACAATCTTGCTTGTAAAATCAGGACATCTGTTGCGGGTAAAGGATTGTGGAAAAAGCAAAAGCCGGGCTGTAATGGTTCGGATAGGAGTCATGCTCTAACTCGAAAGGGTGCAGACTTCCACATGGTGGTCTATCGTGAGATAGATTTGACAGCAACCGCCCTAGGGGATGAACATCCCTTGGGGGAGCGTTCATCCCTCTGGGACTGAGCGGGCGTCGTTCAATGGTAGGACCTGAGCTTCCCAAGCTCAAGACGTGGGTTCGATTCCCATCGCCCGCTCCACTTCAACGGAGGTTGATATGGACGCAAGCAATTGTGATGTCGCCTTCACTACTTGGAACAACTGGCATGACATTGTCTGGCCAGATGTCTATCAGGTAGTCGGTAGGCTTCAAGTCCGCATCGCGAAAGCAACAAGCGCAGGTGATTGGCGTAAGGTCAAGAGCCTGCAACGACTGTTGACGCAGAGCACAAGTGCGAAAGCACTTGCGGTTCGCAGAGTGACAGAAAACAGGGGACACAAAACCCCAGGTGTAGATCTCGAAACGTGGGATAGCCCCGAGACAAAATTGGCCGCCGTTTTCTCTCTCCACAAGAGGGGGTACAACCCGAAGCCGTTACGTCGAGTACACATCCCGAAATCGAGTGGTGGCAAGCGGCCGTTGGGCATACCCACCATGAAAGATCGGGCTATGCAAGCGTTACATTTGTTGGCGCTTGATCCGGTTAGTGAAACAACAGGCGATCAACACTCCTACGGATTCCGTCGGGAACGATCCACTACTGATGCTATCGAGCAGGTGCGTAACGCACTCGGTCGAGCAGCCTCTCCCAGGTGGGTATTGGAGGGCGATATCAAAGGTTGTTTCGATAACATCAGTCATGACTGGCTAATGCGTCATGTCCCCTTGGACAGGATCATTCTGAAAAAATGGCTTAAATCGGGTTACTTCGAGGGCAAAACACTTTTCCCAACGTCCAGCGGTACACCACAGGGTGGAATCATTTCACCAGTTTTATCAAACTTGGCGCTTGACGGACTGCAACGTGAATTGGAATGTTTATTCAAAACGGTTCGCGAAGCAAGGAAAGAAAAAGTTAACTTCATTCGGTATGCGGATGACTTCATCATTACTGCCAGCTCACAAGAGTTCTTGGCGCAAAAAGTGAAGCCGTTGTTGAAGGAGTACCTTAAGCAACGCGGACTCGAACTCTCAGAAACGAAGACATTGATCACGCATGTGAAAGATGGCTTTGATTTTTTGGGTTGGAATGTTCGGCTACGAAACCAAATGTTGTTGATCGAGCCGTCAAAAAAGAACGTCACGAGCTTTCTCGAAAAAGTTCGAAGCGTTTTGCGGGAATACCGTAGTGCGAATCAAATGAAGCTGATAGAAAAGCTTAACCCCATCATTAGGGGTTGGGCCAACTATCACCGGAGTCAGATGGCTACACGGATTTTCAGAAAATGTGATCACCGAATGTGGGAGGCGATATGGCATTGGGCCAAACGCCGGCACCCGAACAAAGGAAAACGTTGGATCAAGAAGCGCTATTTCACAGTCAGAGAAGGCCGAGACTGGCGATTCACCTGCAACGACAAAATCCTACTGTTATTAACGGAATTCCACAAGAAGACCCACATTAAAATCAGGACGGATGCAAACCCCTACCTTCCGGAACACGAACAGTACTTTGCTGATCGTGCCAATCTCAAGATGAAAAATCAGCTTGAGGGCCGGAGGAAATTACTTTGGATTTGGCGGGGGCAGAATGGGATATGTCCAATTTGTGAAGAACGTATCACTCGGGCAACCGGGTGGCACCTACACCACATAGTTCGCCGTACAGACGGCGGATCGGATAAATGCAGCAATCTCGAAATGCTGCATCCCAATTGCCACCGACAACATCACTCACAACAGTCGTTAGCCTCAGCGAAACAATAGCAAAGAGGCACTTGTAGCTGCCATGATCGCGTAAAGCATTATGGTTTTTGGCTGCTTGAGCCGGATGCGGGGAAACCTGCAAGTCCGGTTCTTAGGGGAGGGATGCACCGCGAGGTGTGTTCCTTACCCGACTTCATACGAGGGTTCGATTCCCTTCACCCGCTCCAACAATCCTAAACCTTGGCCACGTCAAGGTTTCCAGTCTCCTAGCTCCCCCACTGTCTGATTTGCACCGCCAGCGCTGACGCAGCACAAGCTCAGCCCAGGTAAACACGCAGCCGTTTGACCGAATACAGCGGAACAAATGGAAATAGAACCGGAGTGGTTTGGATGTATTGCTCAAACTGCGGGTCACTGCCGTAGCGCTGTGCCTGCTTGAGTTCAAGTCGGCGGGTAGACCCCAGCATGATCAGCTCAATACAAACCAACCCAATGGCGGCCAGTAGCCAAGAACCCCAGCCCGCACGCACCGGCAGACAGGCGATGAAATTGCCCAGCCAAAACAACATTTCGCCCAGGTAATTGGGGTAGCGAACCCAAGAGAAAACGCCGGTCTGCACAAAGCGACCTGGATCACGCTTTTTCGCTGCAGATTTTTGCAAGTCTGCCGTCATCTCCAGACCAACACCCAAAGCCATCAGCAACGTCCCCATGACACCCGCAGAGCCAGCAGTGGGTGTAGACAAGGCCACAGCAGCGGGCCAACTCATCAGAACATACAGGGTGCTCACAGTGACCCAAATCGCAAATTTAACGGGTCTGTGCATGCCTGCGCTGCGTTGCTTGGAGGTCTCCAACTCAGCGCCGTAGCTGCTGGAACGTTCCCGCAGTATCAAGTGACTTGACAACCGAAGGCCGTAAAAGACAAGCAGGCCCAATTGGAGCATCGACACCCAGGTCAGGGCATCAAACCACCAAAACCCGTACAACACCGCCAAGGCCGAGATCGACAAACCGTAGCCGATGCTGATAAACCAATCACTGCGAAGAAAACCGAGTGCCGAGATCAACAGACTGAGCGCCAAGGCGAGCATCAAGACAGTCCATGAAACACCTGAAGAAACCATCATGAACAACCTAAAGAAACGGTATGAAATAGCCTTGGAGCAGGCACACGGCCCCTGAGAGCGCCGAAGTCGGATCAGTCAATCAACAGCGCCACCTGGAGGCTTGGGCGTATTGGCTTGGGTTTCATTCACCCAGACATCCCAGTCATGTTCAACGACTTCAGGCAGTGGCAAAGGACGCGGAAATCGCCTGCGCTCTGCAAGCACGGCAGACGCAACTGGCCTGGTTTTACTCTGGACACCAGCCTGCGCCACCGGCTCAGCGTTGGTGGGCAGCTGTTTTTGACGATTCACAAACTTGTTGAACATGTCTACCTCGCTCGATGGGCATCGCACCCAAGTCAAACAATCCTATGCGAAAAAAGCTCGGATCGTATTCACTGAGACAAAACCACTTATAGCTTGGGTTTATCGCTATGCGACACCTCGTAGCCGTCTGCCACATAAGCAGGGCCTTTCATCAGCCAGACGATGATGCAGCCAATACCAACAGTCAAACCCGCCGTCCACACGACGATGGCGAGACCAATCATGAAAAAGTCAAAGGTTTGAAGAATACGCTCAATCTCTGGAGCGCTGCCCTGCGTCCAGACAAAGCGTGCCGCCACTGCCATCATCACCGGCAACACTGTGCCCACCAGCATGATCTGGGGCAGCATCTTGAGCAGACGCCACTCAAAACCATACGGTGTTCTTTGAAACCCTGGCAGTTTGTTGAGCCACGACATGGTGATTGGTGCCCGTAGGGTCAAAGCCACTTCTGCATGAACAACGCGTGTCCCATGGCAGGTTCCAACTGGTAGTTGTCAAAACCGACGCGCCGATACAGTTTGGCCGCGGGCAAGTTACCCGAAAGCACTTCAAGAGTCAGTTTGCAGGCACCGCGCTCACGGGCCAATTGCGCCACCAACGCCAGCATCTGCTCACCAATGCGCTGTCCACGGTGGCTGGCAGCAACCACCACGTCATGGATATTGACCAGCGGCTGGCAGGCAAAGGTTGAAAAGCCCTCTACGCAATTGATCAAACCAACCGGTAAACCACCCTGCGCATCATCAAAGGCCAGCACACTGAAGATATTGGGCCGCGCCTGCAGCGCAGCGGGCAAGTTAGCCTTGGCGAAGTCGGACAAGGGCTCGCCACCGCCAGTCGGATCTAGCGCGTATGCATTGAGCAGATCAACCAGCGAACGTGCATGTACCGGATTGGCGTAATCAGCACGGCAAAGACGCAGACTAGCAGTGGTGTTTGTCATGGCGTCTTAAACCGTAAGGGTTTTGGCAATGCGTTGGGCGCAAGCCTTGGCCTGGGCCGCGTCACGCGCCTCGACCATCACACGCACCAGAGGTTCGGTGCCACTGGCACGGATCAACACCCGGCCGCTTTGACCGAGTTCAGCTTCAACCGCGTGGGTTTCTGGCGCCAGTTGGGGACTGGCTTTCCAGTCCTGACCGGGCTGCAGACGCACGTTGATCATGGTTTGGGGAAACAGCACCACCTCTTTGAGCAAGTTCGACAGGCTCTGGCCGCTGCGTACCACCGTCTGCAGCACCTGCAGGGCGGAGATCAAACCGTCGCCAGTGGAGTGTTTGTCCAGTGCCAGCAAATGGCCTGAGCCCTCGCCACCCAGCAACCACTGGTTCTTTTCCAGCTCTTCGAGCACATAACGGTCACCGACCTTGGCTCGCACAAAAGCCACGCCGCGCGCGACCAGGGCCAGTTCAACCGCCATATTGGTCATCAAGGTACCCACCACGCCGGGCACCGGTTCACCACGGCGCAGGCGATCATCGGCCATCAGGTACAACAACTCGTCACCATTAAACAGGCGACCCTGGGCATCCACGATCTGCAGTCGGTCGGCGTCCCCATCGAGCGCCACCCCCATGTCGGCCCGGTGGGTCTTGACGGCTTCCACCAGCGCCTCAGGATGGGTCGCACCCACACCACGGTTGATGTTCAGGCCGTCCGGTGCGCAGCCAATGGCAATCACCTCAGCGCCCAACTCGTGAAACACTTTCGGCGCGATGTTGTACGCCGCACCGTGCGCGGCATCCACCACAATGCGCAGGCCTTTGAGAGTCAGGTTATTGGCAAACGTGCTTTTGCAAAACTCGATGTAGCGCCCGGCAGCATCCTCCAGCCGACGCGACTTGCCCAAGTTGGCCGAGTCGACCCAGACCGGGTCTTTGGCCAGAACCGATTCCACGTCCTGCTCCCATTCATCCGAAAGCTTGGTGCCTTGCGCGCTGAAGAATTTGATGCCGTTGTCGTCAAACGGGTTGTGGCTGGCGCTGATCACCACACCCAGCGAAGCGCGCTGGGCCCGGGTCAGGTAGGCCACACCGGGCGTGGGCAAGGGTCCAAGCAGCACCACATCCACCCCGGCTGAGTTGAAGCCGCTCTCCAGTGCACTCTCCAGCATGTAGCCCGAAATGCGGGTGTCTTTGCCAATCAGCACGGTGGGCCGTGCTTCGGAGCGCTTGAGCACCCGCCCCACTGCATGCGCCAGGCGCAGTACAAAATCAGCCGTGATGGGGCTTTGCCCCACGGTGCCACGAATGCCATCGGTTCCAAAATATTGACGCGTCATGAGCCAGTGTGTCCTTGTGAATCCATCTATTGAAGCTGTGCTGATCTTATAGCGTCGAGCACCTTCAAAACCTGCACGGTTTCCTTGACGTCGTGTACCCGAACAACAGAGGCCCCCTGCTGCACCGCACACAGGGCAGCGGCCAGGCTGGGTGCAACGCGTTCTTGCGGGGCAAGCGTGTCACCCTGATCAGCATGCGTCGTCATGCCCGCCAACGACGATTTGCGCGACCAGCCCGCAAGCAACGGGAAACCCGCCTCCAGCAGCTCAGACTGGCGAGCCAACAGCGCAAAGTTTTGCGCCACGGTTTTGCCAAAGCCAATACCCGGATCCAGCAAAATTCGGGTCTTTTCGACTCCTAGCCCTGATAAAGATTGGGCAGAGTGCTTCAAAAATGCGAGCACCTGTGCAACGACATCACCGTGCATGGGTTGGACCTGCATGGTTTGTGGCTCCAGGTGCATGTGCATCAGGCACACGCCGCAATTTGGGTGTGCAGCCACCACACCTGGGGCATCTGAGCGCCCTTGCATATCTCGCCAGCGCAAGGCCCATATGTCATTGATGATGTCGGCCCCAAGATCAAGCACCGCCTGCATGACCTGGGGTTTGTAGGTATCCACCGACACCGGTACGCCCAATTTGACGGCCTCCTTGACCACTGGCAACACGCGCCTGAGTTCGTCCTCCAGGCCTACAGGAGCCGCACCCGGGCGGGTCGACTCCCCGCCGATGTCAAGGATATCCACCCCGTCACGGATCAACAGCTCGCAATGGCGCAGCGCAGCAGACGTGCTGTCGTGGCTGCCGCCGTCAGAAAACGAATCTGGCGTGACATTAACAATGCCCATCACCTTGGGGCTGTCAAGGGCTATTTGAAAACGGGTGGTTTGCCAATACATGGTCAATAAAAAACGGGGCTTACGCCCCGTTGTCTTGATGGTTGAATGGATCAGGCCGCGTGAGGCGCCGGGTCAGTTGTCACGGCGGGTGTGCCACCGTTGCCACTGTCAGAACCGGCAGCAGGAATGCGCGGCGTCCAGTCCTTGGGAGGCCGCGGGTCCTTGCCAGCCATGATGTCGTCCAATTGTTCGCTGTCGATGGTCTCCCATTCCAGCAAGGCCTTGGCCATGGCGTGCATCTTGTTGCTGTGTTCTTCGATCAGGCGGCGCGCCAAAGCGTACTGCTCGTCGATGATGCGGCGCACCTCAGAATCCACCTTTTGCATGGTTTCTTCACTCATGTTGGTGGTTTTGGTGACCGAGCGGCCCAGGAACACTTCGCCTTCGTTCTCCGCATAAACCATCGGGCCAAGGGCTGCGGTCATGCCATAACGCATCACCATGTCGCGGGCGATCTGGGTAGCACGCTCGAAGTCGTTGCTGGCGCCAGTGGTCATCTGGTTCATGAACACTTCTTCGGCGATCCGGCCACCAAACAGCATGCTGATTTGGTTGAGCATGAACTCCTTGTCATAGCTGTAGCGGTCTTGCGCGGGCAGACTCATCGTTACACCCAAAGCCCGACCACGCGGGATGATGGTGACCTTGTGGACCGGGTCACACTTGGGCAGCAGCTTGCCAATCAAAGCATGGCCAGATTCGTGGTACGCGGTATTGCGGCGCTCGTCCTCGGGCATGACCATGCTCTTGCGCTCAGGGCCCATCAGGATCTTGTCCTTGGCCTTCTCAAAGTCCTGCATTTCCACCGTGCGGGCATTGCGACGGGCGGCCATCAAGGCGGCTTCGTTGCACAGATTGGCCAAGTCAGCACCGCTCATGCCCGGTGTACCACGGGCGATCACGCCTGGGTTGACATCGGGGCTGACGGGCACCTTGCGCATGTGCACATTCAAAATCTGCTCGCGGCCACGGATGTCAGGCAAGGTCACATAGACCTGGCGGTCAAAACGACCGGGACGCAACAAAGCGGCATCCAGAATGTCGGGGCGGTTGGTGGCAGCCACCACAATCACACCCATGTTGGTCTCAAAACCATCCATCTCAACCAACATCTGGTTGAGGGTTTGTTCCCGCTCATCGTTGCCACCACCCAAGCCGGCACCACGCTGGCGGCCAACGGCGTCAATTTCATCGATGAAAATGATGCATGGCGCGTTCTTTTTGGCGTTTTCGAACATGTCACGCACCCGGGATGCGCCAACACCGACAAACATTTCCACAAAGTCCGAGCCAGAAATACTGAAAAACGGTACCTTCGCTTCACCGGCGATGCTCTTGGCCAGCAGGGTTTTACCGGTTCCGGGCGGCCCCACCAGCAGCAAACCACGAGGAATCCGACCACCGAGTTTTTGGAACTTGGCCGGGTCTTTCAAGAAGTCAACCACTTCCTTGACTTCTTCTTTGGCTTCATCACACCCGGCCACATCGGCAAAGGTCACGGTATTGGTGTTTTCATCAAGCAAACGGGCCTTGCTCTTACCAAAGCTGAACGCGCCGCCCTTGCCACCGCCTTGCATCTGACGCATGAAATAGACCCAGACACCAATCAAAAGCAACATCGGGCCCCAGCTCACCAGCAGGGTCATCAAAACCGAGCCTTCTTCTTTGGGCCGCACATCAAATTTGACGTCGTTGTTGATCAGATCGCCAACCAGCCCACGGTCAAGATAGGTGGCGGTGGTGCGAATACGACGTTCATCACTGGTGGTCGCGACAATTTCGGTGCCGTTTTGTCCCTCCAGAATGACGGCGCTCTTGATGTGGTTGTTGCGGACCTCTTCCAGAAAATCGGAATAGCCCACATACGCTGCACCAGCGGCCGGACGCGTATCAAACTGTTTGAAGACAGTAAACAACACCATTGCGATAACCAGCCAGACCGCAATTTTTGAAAACCATGGATTGTTCAAGCGAAACTCCAATAAAAACGCATGAAAGGCGTTGAGGACTCAGGGGCGCAATTCTAGGCTTATCAACCGCCTGCAACTAGCGCTGCGGACGTATCATCCTCAGCGAGTGCATGGAAATGCCGGATTTTTTTGCACCATACCCACCAAAAAAGTCTCTGACGACCTGTCGCGCGATGCTTTTGGCTTGATGCACTTGACAGTCACAAAGGTCTCACGAAAGCGTTTGACCAGGGTGTCATAACTGCCACCATGAAACACCTTGGCCACCAGCGCGCCTTGTGGTTTCAGGTGCAACTGCGCAAACTCAAGCGCCAGTTCCACCAGATGCTCAACGCGAGCCGCATCAGCCGAATCAATGCCCGACAGATTGGGCGCCATGTCGGAGATCACCAGATCAGCCATTTGCCCCTGCAGATGTCCGGCCAACTCAGCCAGAACGGCATCCTCTCGGATATCGCCCTGAATGAACAACACATCCTCAATCGGCACCATCGGCAGGAGGTCCAACGCAACGATGCACCCATTCAACGCGCCCGCAGCGGCACCGCCACCCTGCGCTGACTTGGGCGACATCTTCCGGCGCACATACTGGCTCCAGGCGCCCGGTGTGGAACCCAAGTCCACCACCAACTGGCCAGGCTTGATGAGATGCAAAGTCTCGTCAATTTCCTTGAGTTTGTAGGCTGCCCGCGCCCGATAGCCATCTTTTTGGGCCAATTTGACATAGGTATCGTTCACATGGTCGTTGAGCCACGCGCGATTGACCTTGCTGCTTTTAACTGCTGATTTCATTTTGTGTATCTCGCCGATAATACGGCCATGCCTCAAATAATACTGACCCCTGCCCAGCGCAAACTGCACCGCGCCGATGCGCACCACTTAGACCCCGTGGTCATGATTGGTGGTGACGGCCTCACCGCTGCCGTTAAAAAAGAAACCGATGCCGCCTTGAACGCCCATGGGCTGATCAAGGTCCGGGTGTTTTCGGACGACCGCGCCGCCCGCGAAACCATCTTGACCACCTTGTCGGACGAGTTAAACGCCGCCCCAATCCAGCACATCGGCAAACTGTTGGTGCTCTGGCGACCTCTGCCCGAGCGCGAAAAAACGGTTGACGAGGACCGCATGCCCGGCCCCAAGGATGTGAAAGTCCTCAAATTCAGCAAACGCGGCGGCCAGCGCCCTGAAGTCAAGACACTGCGTGTGCTGGGTAACCAACGCTTGACCTCCGGTGGTCAAATCAAACGCGCCAAAAAGAAACCGGTCAGCATCAAAAAACGCAATCAGAATTGAGTTTTTGACCCAGCCTGAGCCATCAGGCTGGCCGGTCAGACACCAGGCGGCGAAACGTCATCCCCGCGCACACCCACTGCAAGACATAAAAACCTGTACCCAGGCTGTGCCACAAACGCAGGTTATCGCGGGCCACGATATGCGGCGCCACCGCAAACTCTGTCAGCAAGGCCAACAGCATGCCAAGAACTATAAAAAATGTAGCTGCTTGCGCTTCACCCACAAGGGCCAGAGGCTGATTTGACCTTGAAGCCAATAACAGCAGCAAACCACACACGACCGTCACCCAAGTCTGAAACGAAAACAGTTTGCCGGCCATATTGCCAGCCATTGCGGGCGTCGGCAGGTGGGCAAACAACATGGGCACCACGTCAAAACCCAGCGTGGTCAGACTGCCCCACCACAGGGCAGCCACCCAGACCAACAGCTTAGGCAGCAACGAACCCACGTTAGACGTAGCTGACGCTCACCACTTCCCAGCGCCGCAAACCACCGGGCGCCTGCACTTCGGCGACATCGCCGACTTCTTTGCCAATCAGGGCGCGGGCAATCGGGCTGTTGATGTTGACCAGACCGAGTTTGATGTCGGCTTCGTCTTCACCCACGATCTGGTAGCTGGCCTTGTCGCCGGTGTCTTCGTCTTCCAACGACACGGTGGCGCCAAACACCACGCGACCATCGGCGTGCAAGTCGGCAGGATCGATGATTTGTGCGGCCGAGAGCTTGCCTTCGATTTCCTGGATGCGTCCTTCCACAAAACCTTGTTTGTCCTTGGCCGCTTCATATTCGGCGTTTTCGCTCAGATCACCCTGCGCACGGGCTTCGGCAATGGCGTTGATAACCGCCGGACGCTCAAAGGCTTTGAGCTGATGCAACTCGGCTTTGAGTTTGTCTGCACCGCGTTTGGTGATGGGAAGAGTCGCCACGTGAAGCTCCGTTATAAAAATAGTTCAACCAGACCCCAGCCAAACCACCCCCCAAGACATACCACCGCAAGAAATACGCGAAGTAAATCTAGCAAGCCAACCACAAGGGAGCAGTTTTGCACAGGTCAAAATGAAACCGCCGAACGTTGCCGTCCGGCGGTGTGGGCGAATTATGCCGCGAATTCGACGCGCTGACGACTGTTTCAGGCCTTCAATTGTGCATATGCCGTTCAGCGGTATCTGTTGCCAGAAGGCCTCAGATCAGTGTGCGTCCGGTTAGCCGACTTAAGGTTGCGAGCGGGCTCGCGCTAGGGTTGTATTGTCTGGCTGCAGGCAGATGGAAGGTCTGCTCAAACATATATTGACCCGATGCCACGGCGTGTGAGGTCTGGTCGGAAAAGCACACCCACGTCGATCCAGCCGGGAATGGCACGCTCTGCTGCGGGCCGTTCTTCTGGTAGTCGAGGTCAGCCTTCATCGCATCGTGCAGCTGCAACATCAGATGGTCGTACTCGCTGCGAAGTGACTTGGTCACACGCAATGCATGCAAAGCTTTCGCCTGCCAGCGTGAATACGGCTTGGCACGCGGCAGGAAGTGCTTGGCAACCGTCTCGAAAGGCTCGCCCACGCGCCAGACACGCGGCGCACCATCGGGGTTGGCATTGGCAAAAACGCGCAAGATGCGTTCGCCGTAGTTGGGCCGAGACGGGAAAGCATCGACATGCATGCGTTTGTCATCGGCGCGCCAGGACTGTACGCGCGTCTCAACCTGCGTCGGTCGGTAACTCGTCGGCGCCAGGCGCAGGGCTGGCGTGTAATGCGGCAGCAGGCCGTGGATGAGCTGCGTGGCCTGGGCGCGAAAACGCCCGACCATGGCCGCTGTGGCTTGCTGCACCGCCTCGTTGCCCGCTACGCCCTTGAGTGCACCCGAGGCATCGAGGCTGATGTTGCGCACTTTCGGTGCCAGCAGACTTGGTGTCAGCAGACTTTGCTCCTCGGACAATACGTCGAACGCAAGTTTCGGAAAGTACAGGACCTTGCCAGCTTCGAGGGCCGCGATCCAGTCATCGTTCGGCGTGGCCCCGCTCCAGTCGGCCAGGTCGAGTTCGATGAGTTGCGTTTCCATTCTCGAACCTCAGGCCTGCGCCAACTGCGCGTGCATCTCCTGCACCGAAATCACATCCAGCGCGTCCATGCAACGCATGCCTTCCACGGCGGCCTCTGCCCCAGCGATGGTGGTAAAGGTGGTCACGCGGTTGAGCAGCGCCGAGGTGCGGATCTGACGTGAATCGGCAATCGCATTGCGCCGCTCTTCCACCGTGTTGATCACCAGCACGATTTCATCATTTTTAAGCATGTCCACAATGTGTGGTCGGCCTTCGGTCACCTTGTTGACGACACCACAGGGCACACCGGCAGCGTTGATCGAGGCCGCCGTGCCTTTGGTAGCCACCACGTTGAAACCCATCGCTGTCAGCGCACGGGCCACCTCAATCGCCTGTGGTTTGTCACTGGCTTTGACCGAGATAAACACCTTGCCACTGGGCGTGCCATCGGCCTTGAAGGCCCGCGGCAGCTTGGAGCCCGCACCCATTTGTGACTTGACAAAGGCCTCACCAAAGGTTTTGCCAACCCCCATCACCTCACCGGTGGACTTCATCTCAGGGCCCAGAATCGTGTCCACACCGGGGAATTTGACAAACGGGAACACCGCTTCCTTGACGCAGAAATACGGCGGATGCACCTCGGCGCCAATGCCTTGGGCATCAAGCGTCTGACCGACCATACAACGCGCCGCCACTTTGGCGAGCTGAATGCCGGTGGCCTTGGAAACAAACGGCACAGTGCGCGAGGCACGCGGATTCACTTCGAGCACAAAAATGATGTCCTGGCCATCTTTTTGCTGGATGGCAAACTGGACGTTCATCAAACCCACCACGTTCAGGCCTTCGGCCATGGCGGCGGTCTGGCGTTTGAGCTCATCGACGGTGGCTTGTTTAAGGTAATACGGCGGCAGGGAGCAGGCCGAGTCACCGCTGTGCACACCAGCTTGCTCGATGTGTTCCATCACCCCACCGATGAAGACCCGGCCGACCGAGTCACGCACCGCATCCACATCACACTCGATGGCGTCGTTCAAAAAGCGGTCCAGCAGCACCGGCGAGTCATGGGACACTTTGACCGCTTCACGCATGTAGCGCTCCAGGTCGCGCTGTTCGTGCACAATTTCCATGGCGCGGCCACCGAGCACGTAGCTTGGGCGCACCACCAGCGGGTAGCCCAGAGACGAGGCCTTTTCCAGCGCTTCGGGCTCGGTACGGGCGGTGGCATTGGGTGGCTGTTTGAGGTTCAGTTCGCGCAGCAGCGCCGAAAAACGCTCACGGTCTTCGGCCGCGTCGATCATGTCGGGGCTGGTGCCGATGATCGGCACACCGTTGGCTTCTAGGTCCAGTGCCAACTTCAAAGGTGTCTGACCGCCGTACTGCACGATCACACCGGTGGGTTTTTCTTTGTCAACAATTTCGAGCACATCTTCCAGCGTCAACGGCTCAAAGTACAGCCGGTCCGAGGTGTCGTAATCGGTGGACACGGTTTCCGGGTTGCAGTTGACCATGATGGTCTCGTACCCGTCTTCACGCATCGCGAGTGCCGCATGCACGCAGCAGTAATCGAACTCGATGCCCTGACCAATGCGGTTCGGGCCGCCACCGAGCACCATGATTTTTTTCTTGTTGGTGGGCTGCGCCTCACATTCAGAGCCTTCAGCCTCGTAAGTGGAGTACAGATACGCGGTATTGGTGGCAAATTCAGCAGCGCAAGTGTCGACCCGTTTATAGACCGGGCGCACCCCCAAAGCGTGGCGGCGGGCGCGCACAGCGGTGTCGGTGGTCTTGAACTGTTTGGCCAGACGGCGGTCCGAGAAGCCTTTTTGTTTCAATGCACGCAGCGTCGCGGCATCGATGCTGTCCAGCGCGGTGCCCACAGCGGGTTGTGGCAAGCGTTCGATTTCCAGCTCCAGCTGGACAATCTGCTCGATCTGTACCAGGAACCACTTGTCGATCTTGGTGATGTCAAACACCTCGTCCACACTCCAGCCTGCGGCAAAGGCGTCACCCACGTACCAGATGCGGTCGGGGCCGGGCTCGCCCAGCTCTTTTTCGAGCAGCTCACGGTCCTGCGTTTTTTCGTTCATGCCGTCAACGCCGACTTCGAGACCACGCAGGGCTTTTTGGAACGATTCCTGGAAGGTGCGGCCCATGGCCATCACCTCACCCACCGACTTCATCTGGGTCGTGAGGCGGCTGTCGGCAGCCGGAAATTTCTCAAACGCAAAACGTGGGATCTTGGTGACCACATAGTCGATCGATGGCTCAAACGAGGCTGGTGTCGCACCACCAGTGATCTCGTTGCGCAGCTCGTCCAGCGTGTAGCCCACCGCCAGCTTGGCCGCCACCTTGGCAATCGGGAAGCCCGTGGCTTTGGACGCCAGCGCGGAGGAACGGCTGACGCGCGGATTCATCTCGATGACGACCATGCGACCGTTTTTCGGGTTGATCGAGAACTGCACGTTGGAGCCGCCGGTATCAACCCCAATCTCGCGCAGCACCGCGAGCGACGCGTTACGCAAGATCTGGTATTCCTTGTCGGTCAGGGTCTGTGCCGGTGCCACGGTGATCGAGTCGCCAGTGTGCACGCCCATCGGGTCCAGGTTTTCGATGGAGCAGACGATGATGCAGTTGTCCGCCTTGTCGCGCACCACTTCCATCTCGTACTCTTTCCAGCCGAGCAGGGATTCTTCAATCAGCAACTCGTTGGTCGGCGAGGCTTCCAGGCCGCGTTTGCAGATGACTTCGAACTCTTCGGGGTTGTAGGCAATGCCGCCGCCCGTGCCGCCGAGTGTGAAGCTGGGGCGAATCACCGTGGGGAAACCAACCGTGCGCTGTACATCCCAGGCCTCGCTCATGCTGTGGGCGATGCCGGAGCGGGCGGAACCCAGACCAATCTTGGTCATCGCGTCCTTGAACTTCAGGCGGTCTTCGGCCTTGTCGATGGCCTCGGGCGTGGCACCAATCAGCTCGACCGGCTTGCCAGTGGCAGCGCCGGTGTATTTGTCGAGCACGCCGTTGTGCCACAGGTCCAGCGCGCAGTTGAGTGCGGTCTGGCCACCCATGGTCGGCAGAATCGCGTCCGGGCGCTCCTTGGCGATGATTTTCTCGACCGTCTGCCAGGTGATGGGCTCGATGTAGGTCACGTCCGCCGTGGCCGGGTCGGTCATGATGGTGGCCGGGTTGCTGTTGATCAGGATGACCTTGTAGCCCTCCTCACGCAGCGCCTTGCAGGCCTGCACGCCAGAGTAGTCAAACTCGCAGGCCTGGCCGATGATGATCGGGCCGGCGCCAATGATCAGGATGCTTTTGATGTCAGTACGTTTTGCCATAATTTTTACTAAAACTGCCTCTAGCCCAATAGATAAAAGGGTTGACAGCTCCTATTTTTATATCAACTTAATTGAGACTGGCGGTCGCCAGCTTGCTACCAAACCAGACAAACAAAGCACCCACCAAACTTGACAGGCCAGATGACAGGCGTTTGCGCTGCCGAAAGGTCTGCGCCAAGCGGGCACCGGCAAAAATCAGGGCGGTCAGGTAAGCGGCGCTGAAACCCATCAAGATGGCGCTCAAAATCAGGAACGGCACCTCAGGCTGGGCGTAAGTGGGGTCGATGAACTGCACAAAAAATGACAGCAAAAACAAAATCGCCTTCGGATTGAGCAGGCTGATGACCAGCGCCCGGCGAAAGGGTTGCTGCAAATGCGCTGCGGTTGCCGCCGTGGCGGGCTCAGAGGCAGACACCGTGGCTTGCACCACATCCTTATCTGCCCGCAAACCCTTGAGCGCACCCCACAACAGGTTCAGCCCGACCCAGAACAGGTAGGCCGCACCAGCGTACTTGACCACGGTGAACAAGGCCGGATGCGTGCGCAGCAAACTCGCCGCACCCAGCGCAGTGCAGATCAACAACACGGTGTCACCGACAAACACGCCAAAAGCACCCTGGTAGCCGGCGCGCACACCGCGCGCGGTGGCCACCGACAGCACATACAGCGAGTTCGGGCCGGGCAGCAAGATGATGCCAAACGCCCCGATGACGTAAGTCCACAAGTCAGTGACGCCGTAAAAACTCACGCCTGCGCCTCCATAGACGCAATGAAGCGGTCAAACAGGTAACCAATATCATGTGGGCCGGGCGAAGCTTCGGGGTGGCCCTGGAAGCAAAACGCCGGTTTGTCGATGCGCGCCAGACCTTGCAGCGTGCCGTCAAACAAGCTGACATGGGTGGCACGCAGGTTGGCGGGCAGCGTTTTTTCATCCACTGCAAAACCATGGTTCTGGCTGGTGATCGAGACACGGCCACTGTCCAGATCTTTCACCGGGTGGTTGGCGCCGTGGTGGCCAAACTTCATCTTGAAGGTTTTGGCGCCACTGGCCAAGGCCATGATCTGGTGCCCCAGGCAAATGCCGAAGGTGGGGATACCTGCGTCAATCAGCTCAGCGGCAGCGGTGATCGCGTAGTCGCAGGGCTCCGGGTCGCCTGGGCCGTTGCTCAGGAAAATGCCGTCGGGCTGGTATTTGAGGACGTCCGCCGCCGAGGTCTGCGCTGGCACCACCGTGACCTTGCAGCCACGCTGGGCCAGCATGCGCAAGATGTTCTTTTTGACACCAAAGTCATAGGCCACCACATGAAAACGCGGCTGGCTTTGTTCGCCATATCCCGGGGCGTTGTTCAATGCCGGATTAAACAACTCCCACTCGGTTTCAATCCAATCGTAAGGCGTGGTGCTAGACACCAACTTGGCCAAATCTGCTCCAGCCATACTGGGGGCCGCTTTGGCCAGCGCCACCGCTTTCTCGATCACCGTCTGGGTGACCATTTCACCCGCAGCCAGCGCCAAGATACAGCCGTTTTGGGCGCCCTGGGTGCGTAACTGGCGCGTGAGCTGGCGGGTGTCAATGTTGGCGATGGCGACCGTGCCCTCGCTCACCAAGTAGTCGCTGAGCGTTTGGGTGGATCGGAAATTCGACGCCAGCAGCGGCAAGTCCTTGATGATCAGCCCCGCTGCGTGGACCTTGTCGGCCTCCACATCTTGCGGGTTGACACCATAGTTGCCGATGTGGGGGTAGGTCAGTGTGACGATTTGCTGGCAGTAGCTCGGGTCAGTCAGGATTTCCTGGTAACCGGTCATGGCGGTGTTGAACACCACCTCGCCCACAGTAGCGCCAGTAGCGCCAATGGAATGACCGATATAGACCGTGCCGTCTGCGAGCGCCAAGATGGCGGGTGGGGTGTTTCCCTTGAGAGACAAAAGCACTGGGTTCTCCGAAAGTGTTGCGGGTACGCCCATACACACTCAAGAGTGACCTCCTGGCTTGCTTTTGGTAGGGTTGGGGCTTGTGTGTCTGGGAACGTACGTGGGTGCGAAAAAGCCACCAAGTATAGCTGACGCAAGCTGTCCCACCCTGATGCCGGAGGGGCTTTACAAGGGTTTACCCGAGTTTGGCGGTGGCACTGGCGTGCAGACAAATGGCCGCTGCGGTGGCCACGTTCAGCGACTCTTCGCCCCCTGGCTGGGCAATGCGCACATGCAGACTGGCGCGTGCTTCAAGTTCAGCGCTAATCCCCTGCCCTTCATGGCCCAGCGCCCATGCACAGGGCATCACAAGCTCTTGTTTTTGAAGCAACTGGTGCAAAAAATCACCCCGATGTGAACTGGTCACCAACAGTGGCAAAGTGAGCTGATCCAGTACCGCCAACTCAGCCCCCTCCAACAGTTGCAACCCCCAATGCGCGCCCATGCCAGCACGCAGCACTTTGGGGCTCCACAAGGCCGCCGTGCCTTTCATTGCAATGATCTGTTTGAAGCCAAAGGCTGAGGCGCTGCGCAAAATGGCACCGACATTGCCCGCATCCTGCACCCGGTCCAGAATCACCGTGGCTAACTCGGGTTGCACGGCAGCAGCAACAGGCAAGTCAAACACAAAACCCATGCGTGCGGGCGACTCCAGCGCGCTCAGGCCATCATACAGTGCGTCAGGAATCACTATGTTTTTTGCAGCTGCTTGCCCATATTTATCAAGGGCTAGAGGCCAAAAAGACTCTGAAAAGATACCAATTTGCGGACGCACACCACGCAGCAAAGCGGCACGCACCAGATGGTCCCCTTCGGCCCAAAAGCGACTGAATTTGCGGTAATCGGTGCTGCTGTGCGCCAGGCGTTTAACCTCCTTGAGTAAGGGGTTGTCGCGTGAGCTGATCAGCAAAGGGGGATTGGAAGAGGTCATCACAACAAAGCATCCGTGGCCAAGGATTCAAGGGGATCAAGATGGCTGCGGTGGGCCACTCGCGCATCGCGGCGCCCAGCCCCAGCGGCCAGCACCTCGCGCACCGGCGCAAAGCTCTTGCGGTGCAGCGGGCAAGCGCCGTGCTGCTGCAAGGCGGCCAGGTGCTGCGCGGTGCCATAACCCTTGTGCTGGGCAAAGCCGTAGACGGGGTAGCTTTTCTCAACCTCGTCGCACCAGCGGTCACGCGTGACCTTGGCCAAGATCGATGCGGCCGAGATCGCAGCAATCAGCGAGTCGCCCTTGACAATGGTCTCGCAACGCATTGGCAACACCGGTAGACGGTTGCCGTCCACCAGCACCAGCTTGGGCGGCAGTCGCAGGTCCAGCACCGCGCGGCGCATAGCCAGCAGTGTGGCTTGCAAGATGTTGAGCTGGTCGACCTCGTCCACACTGGCCTGGGCGATGGCAAAACACAGGGCTTTGGCGCGGATCTCGTCATACAGGCGCTCACGCGCGAGAGCGCTCAATTGTTTGGAGTCGGCCAGCCCGGCAATCGGGTTCTGGTCGTCCAGAATCACCGCAGCAGCCATCACCGGCCCGGCCAGCGGGCCACGACCCGCCTCGTCCACCCCGGCCACCAGGCCTTGGGCCTCCCATTGCAGGGCCACCTGCTGCATGCTGGCCTGGACGGCACGGCGTGGTGATTTGGCCGGCAGACGCGACTTGGGCTTAGAGGATGCTGGCGATGGCATGGGCGGCAAGGGTCGGTGTGTCGCGCAGCAGCTCGGCGTGCAGCGCGGTAAAGCGGTTTTCAAGATGTACAAGGGACTGCGGTGCATGGGTGGACGCGTCCAGCCAGGTCAAAACTTCTTCGGCCAGAGCTTGGGGTGTGGCGGCGTCTTGCAGAAGCTCGGGCACCACAAACTCGCGGCACAGGATGTTGGGCAGCCCCACCCAAGGTTGCAGTCTTTTGCGCCGCATGATCTGCCAAGACAACGCGCCCATGCGGTAAGCAATCACCATTGGCCGTTTGAACAAGGCCGCCTCCAGCGTGGCGGTGCCACTGGCGATCAGGGTGACATCACAAGCAGCCAGAACGGTGTGCGATTGCCCACGCACCACTGTCAACGCGGACCCCAGACCGCTGGCCGCTGCTGCGGCTTCGATGCGTTGCTGCAAAGCGGGCACTGACGGCACTACAAATTGTGTAGCTGGTTGTGCTTGTTTGATAAGGGCTGCAGCCTGAAAGAACGTTTCAACCAGATGCCGAACCTCGGATTCACGACTACCCGGCAGGATGGCGACCACCTTGTCGTCTGCAGTCAACCCGAGCTTGGCGCGGGCCTGCCCGCGGTCTGGCTGCATCGGGATCACATTGGCCAGCGGGTGCCCGACATAGGTTGCGGCAATACCGTGGCGGGCCAACAATTCGGGCTCAAATGGGAAGATACACAGGACATGATCCACGCTGCGTTTGATCTTCTCCAGACGCTCAGGCCGCCAAGCCCAGACCGAGGGGCAAACAAAATGCGCGGTCTTGATGCCCTGCTCTTTCAAGGCCGCTTCCAGATCCAGATTGAAATCGGGTGCATCTACCCCAATGAACACATCAGGCGGGTTGGCCAGCAGACGCTGTTTGAGTTGGTTGCGGATGCCGACAATCTCGCGGTAACGGCGCAGCACTTCCCAGCCAAAACCATGCACCGACAGTTTGTCGTGTGGCCACCAAGCTTCAAAGCCGCGCAGGGCCATCTGCGGGCCACCGATGCCAGCGCTGTGCAGCTCAGGCCAGCGGATTTTCATGCCATCCAGCAGCAAACCCGCCAGCAGGTCGCCAGAGGTTTCACCTGCCACCAGCGCCGCGTGATTCATGAACGGAGCTGCCTGGTTAGCGCACAATGCCGCGCTGCGGGGATGAGTGCTTCAAAAACGAGAGCATCATCTGCACATCTGCCAGGGCTTCAGGATGACTTTCACCCAAACCGCCGATGCGCTCCATGGCGACCTGCAAAGTCAAGTCATCACGGTACAACGCCTTGTGCATGGCTTTGACGGCCGAGATGCGATCGGGAGAAAAACCACGGCGGCGCAAGCCTTCAAAGTTCATCGAACGGGCTGCTGCGGGTTGCCCTTGGCACATCACAAATGGCGGCAAATCGGCAAACAGCAAGGTACACATCGCGGTCATGCTGTGCGCACCAATGCGCACAAACTGGTGCACCACGGTGAAACCGCCAAAAATGGCCCAGTCGCCCACATGCACGTGACCGGCCAACTGGGTGTTATTGGCAAAAATGGTGTTGTTGCCGACCTGGCAGTCATGCGCCAAATGCACATAGGCCATCAGCCAGTTGTCGTCGCCGACTCGGGTCACCCCCAGGTCACCGGGAGACCCGATGTTGAAGGTGCAAAACTCGCGGATGGTGTTGCGGTCCCCAATGACCAGCTCACACGGCTCGCCCGCGTACTTCTTGTCCTGCGGTATCGCACCCAGTGAGGCGAACTGGAAGATCCGGTTGTCGCGCCCGATGGTGGTGTGCCCCTCAATCACCACATGCGGGCCCACCGTGGTGCCAGCACCGATCTTGACGTGGGGTCCAATCACACTGTAAGGCCCAACCGTGACCGAGCTGTCGAGCTCGGCAGCCGGATCAACAATGGCGGTGGCGTGGATGGCGGTCACAAGCCTGCCCTCAACCCACTTTGCGCATGGCGCAGGTCAACTCGGCCTCCACCGCCAGGTTGCCATCCACCTCGGCGCGTGCTTTAAATTTGAAAATGCCCGCTTTCATGCGAAGCAACTCCACCGACAAGATCAACTGGTCACCCGGCTCCACCGGCTGTTTAAAACGTGCACCATCAATACCCGCAAAGTAATACACCATGTCGTCGGTGGGCGAGGTATCAAGCGCATCAAAGGCCAGCAAAGCTGCCGCTTGCGCCAGTGCTTCGAGCATCAACACACCCGGCATCACCGGACGGTGTGGGAAGTGGCCTTGAAAAAATGGCTCGTTCATGGTGACATTTTTCAAGGCCTTGATGGTTTTGCCTTTGTCGATCTCGAGCACACGGTCCACCAGCAAAAACGGGTATCGGTGAGGTAACTGCTTGAGAATTTGGTGGATATCCATGAATCTGACCTTGTACTAATTGGAAGAAATAGGGGGAGCCAGCAACTTGACCTGGGCTTCAAGCGCACGAATGCGCTCACGCAGGCTGGCCAGTTGCTTGACCGACGCCGCGTTTTTTTCCCACACGGCGTTGTCATCAATCGGGAACATGCCGGTGTAATGACCTGGCTTGAGAATCGAGCGGGTGGCCACCGACGCGGCTGAAATGTTGACCCCATCCGCCAGCGTCAGATGCCCAAGCACCACCGCACCACCACCAATCGTGCAATGTGCACCAATGTGCGCACTGCCCGCCACGCCAGCACAACCCGCCATGGCGGTGTGCTGGCCTACAAACACGTTGTGGCCGATCTGGATCAGGTTGTCGAGTTTGACGCCGTCTTCAATCACCGTGTCGGCAAGCGCGCCCCGGTCAATGCAGGTGTTGGCGCCGATTTCGACATCATTGCCAATGCGCACATTGCCGAGTTGTTCAATTTTGACCCAGGTACCGTGGTCTGGCGCAAAACCAAATCCGTCGGCACCAATCACCACGCCAGGATGCAACAGACAACGCTCGCCAATGCGGCAGTTCTCGCTGACAGTCACACGGGATTTGAGCACCGTGTTCGCACCAATCTCGGCACCCGCCTCCACCACACACAAGGCACCGATCCGTGCGCTTGGGTGAACGCTGGCAGTTGGATCAATCACCGCAGACGGGTGGATCAACTGAGCTTGATGCTGGGGCAGAGTTTTCTTCCAGAGCTGGGTAGCGCGGGCGAAATACAGGTACGGGTTATCGGTAACGATGCAGTCACCGCGCAACTGCGCCATCGCCCGCATTTGTGGGCTGACGATGACACACCCGGCCTTGGATGCCGTGAGTTGATGCTGGTATTTTGGATGACTGAGAAAACTCAGATGCTGCGGCTGCGCTGTTTCCAGAGGTGCAAGGCCGCCAATCAGCCTTTGCGCATCACCCAACAATTCACCACCCAACGCCTCAATGAGGGCTCCCGCAAGCAAAGCCAACTGCAGCCAACCTTTCGTCGGACTATTTGGCAGGGGTGGCCGCGTTGAGGGCCTTGATGACCTTGTCAGTCATGTCAATCTTGGGATTGACATACACCGCATCTTGGAAAATAAGATCGTATTTTTCAGCAACGGCAATGTCTTTGATGGCCTTGTTGGCACGCGCGATCACTTGCTGCAGCTCTTCGTTTTTGCGGGCATTCAGGTCTTCCTGAAACTCACGGCGTTTTCTTTGAAAGTCACGATCTTGCTCAACCAACTGCTTTTGACGCGCTGAGCGTTGAGTCTCTGGCAAAGTTGGTGCCTCCCGCTCAAACTTGTCTGCCGACGCTTTGATGCTGGCACCCAGGTCAGTCAAGTCTTTTTCACGTTTGGAGAATTCCTGCTCCAACTTGGCTTGCGCAGCTTTGGCCGTCGAGGCCTCTTTGAGCACGCGGTCGGTGCTGACAAAGCCGATCTTTACTTCCTCGGCATGCACCGAAGCCACACAAAAACCACTCACCAGCACCAAGGCCAGCTGACGTACATATTGATTCATTAGAAACTCGTCCCGATTTGAAATTGAACGTTTTGGATTTTATCGCCGTCATACTTCTTAATCGGCTTGGCAAAAGCCAGGCGCAAGGGTCCGACTGGTGAAATCCAACTGATACCAATACCCGTTGACGCGCGCAACGCGCTGGCATTGTCGTTGATGGCCAAGCCACCGTTATCTCCGCCGACCATCCCTGCATCGACAAAACCGTACAGGCGCAGAGAACGGTCATTGCCAGCACCCGGGAAAGGTGTCAGCAACTCCATGTTCACATTCATCTTGCGATTGCCACCAATCGCGGTGTCACTGACGTCACGAGGCCCCAGAGTTCCAGACTCGAAACCACGTACCGAGCCCAACCCCCCACCGTAGAAGTTCTTGAACACGGGGTAGGAGCGGTCGCCAATGACCTTGCCAGCACCTACTTCAAAGTTAAAAGCAGCCGTATATTGCTTGCTCAAAGGGAGAAACTGTTGGAACTGGTAGGTGGTTTTCAGGTAGCGCGCATCACCTGCGACAGACCACTCGGCATTGGCCCTCTGATAGCGCCCTTTGGTCGGTGCCATTGCACTGTCACGACTGTCGCGAGCCCAACCGACGGTTAAAGGAATGGCATTACTTGTGTAACCATACTCGTCCGCATAAGCTTGGTACGACGTCGGCAGCAATGTACCCGGGTCAATGGTGGTTTTTTCGACACCTCCACCAAAAAACACAGTGTCGATTTCTGAAAACGGGACACCAAATCGGATGGAAGCACCCGATGTGATCAAACTGTAGTAAGAAGTGTCCTCATAAGGCCGGTAGGTTTTGTGGTAGACATCGATTGTCCTGGACACACCATCATCCGTGAAGTAGGGGTCTGTGGTGCTAATCACCACTGTGCGGTTGGTCTTGCTGGTATTGATCTTGAACCCCAGTGAATTACCGGAGCCAAATGCATTTTCCTGCGACAAACCAAAGGTCAGACCCAGCCCATCGCTGCTGGAAAAACCTGCCCCTAGTGTCAGACTACCGGTTGGCTTTTCTGTCACATTCATCGTCAAGTCAACCTGATCTGGCGCGCCAGACACTTCTTGCGTTTCGACTGCAACATCAGAGAAATAACCTAAACGGTCCACCCGGTCTCGTGACAGGCGGATCTTGTCACCGTCATACCAAGACGACTCCAACTGCCGAAACTCACGCCGCACCACCACATCACGGGTACGCGTGTTACCCGCCACATTGATTTTGCGAACATAGGCGCGCCGCGATGGGCTGGCTTGCAAGGTCAAAGCAACCCGGTTGTTGGCACGGTCAATCTCGGGCACGGCTTCCACGCGAGCGAAGGCATAGCCAAAATTTCCGAAATAGTCAGTAAATGCCTTGGTGGTCTTGGCCACTTCGTCAGCGTTGTAGGCTTGGCCCGGACGAATCGCCACCAGCGATTTGAACTCATCGTCTTTACCAAGAAAGTTGCCTGCCAACTTGACACCACTGACGACAAACCGCTCACCTTCGGTGATGTTGATCGTGATGCCGATGTCCGTCTTATTCGGATCAATGGCCACCTGGGTGGAGTCCACCTTGAACTCCAGGTAACCACGGGTCATGTAGTACGAGCGCAAAGTCTCAATGTCTGCGTTCAGTTTGGCACGGGAATAACGGTTGGACTTGGTGTACCAACTCATCCAGCTACCAGTATCTAGGTCAAACAAGTCGCGCAAGGTAGACTCACTGAAAACCTTGTTCCCCACAATGTGAATCTCGCTGATCTTGGCCGGCTCACCCTCGGTCACCGTGAAAGTCAGGTTGACCCGGTTACGTTCAATCGGTGTCACCGTGGTGACCACCTGGGCTGCGTACAAGCTTCGATTGATGTACTGGCGCTTGAGCTCCTGCTCAGCTCGGTCCAATTGTGCCTTGTCAAACGGGCGACCATCGGCCAAGCCCACATCGCGCAAAGATTTGATCAAGACGTCCTTATCAAACTCCTTAGTACCAACAAATTCCACACCAGCCACAGTGGGACGCTCTTCAACAACAACAACTAACACGTCCCCATTCACCTCAATGCGCACATCCTTGAACAAGCCCAAGGCAAAAAGCGCACGAATCGCTGCAGAGCCCTTGTCGTCGTTGTAGGTGTCGCCTACCTGAACTGGCATGGACACAAAAACGGTGCCAGGTTCAACACGCTGCAAACCTTCAATGCGAATGTCACGAACAGTGAAGGGATCGACAGCCCAAGCCGAAGGAGCAGCCATAACCAAAGCAGCCACCGCAGCGAGTGCGTTAAGGCGAAAACGATTGAATTGCATGGTGAGAATCAAGAAATTTAGGTTGTGCAAAGCGCACAACAAGAGTTATCCGAGCAAGCGGGAAATATCGTTAAAAAAGGCAATAACCATCATCAGGATCAAAAGCGCAATGCCTCCTTGTTGCAGACGTTCCATCCAGCGTTCAGACACTGGCTTACCCGTGGCGCCTTCCCAAAGATAATACATCAGGTGCCCACCATCAAGCACCGGCAACGGCAGCAAGTTCAAGACCCCAAGACTAACGCTGACCAACGCCAGAAAAGTCAGGTATTGGATCACACCCAGATCGGCTGATTTGCCGGCATAGTCGGCGATTGTTAATGGGCCGCTGATATTTTTGAGGGATGCTTGCCCCACCAACATCTTGCCCATCATCTTGAGTGTCATCCAAGAGATGTCTTTAGTCTGCAAGACACCACGCCAAAGTCCAGCTAGTGGTCCATAACGCACCGTGACCATGGCTGGACGAGCGCCAATAAAACCACCAATACGTCCAATCTTTTGACTACCCTCCACCACCACTTTCGGTGTCACGGAGATTTCGAGCAGTTGGTTGGCGCGCAAGACCTTCCAGTGCTGGACCGTTGCCTGGCCACTGGCCGCCGAACTTCGAATGACACGGCGCAGTTGCTGGCCGTCAATGATCGGCTGCCCGTCCACAGCCTGCACTTGATCGCCTTGACGCAAGCCCGCCAAAGCTGCAGCACCGTCTGGCTGCAGCTCTCCAATGATTGGCTGGGTCAAAGGAGTCGCAATGCCTATTTTTTTGAACAGATCGGCGTCCACCTGTTTGCTGTCGAGTGTGGACAGTGGCAATTGCACTTCACGTTCGATGCCGCGGGCACCTGACACCATCATACTCACGTCTTCACCATTAAGTGCGCTACGTGTCAGTGCCCAGCGAACGTCCTCAAACGAATCAACATTCGTCAACTCGGTGTCCGCTACGCCAATCCGAAGAACATGCTCTCCTCCGACAAGCCCTGCCTTTTCGGCAAGAGAAGCCAGGGAGGGTGGACTCAAAATGGCTTCGGGTAACAACACCCCTGTCCAATTCACCACCGCATAAAGCAGCACAGCCAGCAACAAATTGGCCATGGGACCTGCCACCACAATGGCAGCGCGGCGACCCAGCGTTTGGGTGTTGAACGCCAAATGACGCTGCTCAGCGGCCACCTCACCTTCGCGCTCGTCAAGCATCTTCACAAAACCACCCATGGGAAACATGGCCAGAACAAACTCGGTCGACGTGGGGCTAGACTGCCAGCGCAACAAAGGCTTGCCAAACCCAATAGAAAACCGCAAAACTTTCACGCCGCAGGCCACTGCCATCCGATAGTGGCCATACTCATGGATCGCGATCAGCAGCGCAATCGCCACCAGAAATGCGCAAAGAGTCAGCATGCGAGAGCGAGTCGGCAGCCGCTAATGGCCAATGCGCTGCACCACACGTTGTGCAGCACTTCGCGACAAAGCATCCAGAGCCAGCAAATCGTCCAAAGAGCGGGGAGGATTGGGCAGCACAGCACTCAATGTCTCCAGATTGACGGCATGGATCTGGTCAAACCTGATTTTTTCTGCCAGAAAAGACGCCACCGCAACCTCATTGGCCGCGTTCAATACCGCCGTACTGCCTGGCGCAGCGTCCAACACCGACCACGCCAGCTTCAAACCCGGGAAACGCTCTGCATGCCCGTGCGAATTGATGGATTCAAAACACATATCCGCCATGCGACTGAAGTCTAGAGCGGTGGCCCCCGAAGTCACACGGTCAGGCCAGGACAAGCCATAAGCAATAGGCACCTTCATGTCTGGAGTGCCTAATTGGGCAATGACAGAATGGTCACGGTACTGAACCATCGAGTGAATCACGCTTTGCGGATGAATCACCACATCGATTTGCGCTGGGCGCACACCAAACAGGTAGCGCGCCTCAATCACCTCCAATGCCTTGTTCATCATGGTGGCCGAATCCACCGAAATCTTGCGCCCCATCACCCAATTGGGGTGAGCACAGGCTTGATCGGGGGTGATTGCTGAAAATTCGGCCGGGTCACGACGCCGAAACGGCCCCCCGGAAGCGGTCAGGATGATTTTGTCGATCTGACTCGCCCACATGTTGACGTCGTCTGGCAATGATTGGAAGATGGCCGAATGCTCGCTGTCAATCGGCAGTAACTTGGCGCCACCGTCAGCCACTGCCGCCAAGAAATAGTCCCCACCAACCACCAACGCCTCTTTGTTAGCCAACAAAAGGCGCTTACCCGCACGCGCCGCCGCCAAACAAGATGCCAATCCAGCAGCTCCGACAATGGCCGCCATGACGGTATCGACCTGCGGATGCTCTGCTATTTCTTCAATAGCCTTAGGCCCAGATAAAACATGGGTCGAAAGGCCATTTTCTTCAATTTTCTGAGCCAGAAGGCGAGCATGCTCAACGCTGGCCATCACTGCAAACGTTGGCTTGAACTGCACGCACTGGGCCAGCATCTTGTCAACTTGGGTCGAGGCGCTTAGGGCAAATACCTCGAAGCGGTGGGGATGCAGCGCGATCACGTCCAGCGTGCTGACACCAATCGACCCTGTGGAACCCAGAATGGCCACACGTTGCTTTTTCAGTTCTGTTTGTTCTGTCATGACGGTTCTCAGAAAGATATCAACATCATTGCCAATGGCAGTGTAGGCAACAAGGCATCTACCCGATCCAACACGCCACCATGTCCGGGCAGCAAGGCACTGCTGTCTTTGACACCCGCGCTGCGTTTCACAAGCGACTCAACCAAATCCCCCACCACGCTCATCGCCGACATGAACACCACGGCCACAACCATGAAGCCAAGCCCCCGAGCAGCCAATAAGGAGTAAAAACTAGGCCATGCAGAACCAGTCAGAGCATCGGCATAACGCCAAACGCACGCCATCAGGACCACCCCGAGCATGCCGCCCCAGACGCCCTCCCAGCTTTTTCCGGGACTGATGGAAACAGCCAGCTTGCTGTGACTGAAACGCCCACCCAGGGCCCGCCCCGAAAAATAAGCGCCAATATCAGCCATCCAGACCAACGCCAACACCGATAAAAGAAAGTTGACACCGAGCAACCGCGCTTGAGCTACGGCGAGCCAAGTCAGACAAAGCGCAAGCAACCCAAAGACCAGGCGTACTGGCCTAGCCAACTGTCCCCATGCACCTACGCCCGACTTGAGGATCCAGGCCCCACCCAATACCCAAAGACAACCCGTTACCAACCAAACTCGTGGCAGAGGCGCAACCAACAAACCCGCACACCACATCCAGAAACAAAAGCCTGCACACAAGCCACCTGCCAGCAAAGAAGCCACCATGCTCTTGCCATTCATACGCGCCCATTCCCAGCCACCCGCCGCAATAAACACCGCAGCAATGACAAAAAACGGCTCTGGTCGTTCGTGAAAAAGCGCTGGCAGCAATACGATCAGCAGCACCAGCGCAGTCAATACCCGTTGTTTGAGCATGGCAGATTAGCGCGCACCCGCAGAGGTAGGCACGCCATCGAGTTGATCGGAAGTCATCCCAAACCGCCGCTCACGTTGGGCAAAGGAGGCAATAGCCTGATCAAGCGCAGCCTCATCAAAATCAGGCCACAACACGTCGGTAAAAAAGAGCTCGGAATAAGCCCCTTGCCAGAGCAGAAAATTACTCATACGGTGCTCGCCGCCCGTACGGATCAATAAATCTGGGTCAGGCACGTGCGCCATTGACATGGCATTGTTCAGATTGGCTTCGGTGATTGGCAAGCCTTGGTCAGCGATTTTGCGAGCCGCTTGTGCAACGTCCCAACGCCCCCCGTAATTGAAGCAAGCATTCAGGATCAAGCGGGTGTTACCTGCCGTGGCGGCCTCCCCCTCGTCCATGCTGCGCAAGACCCGGGGTGAAAGCCCCTTTCGATCACCGACAAAACGCAGTTGAACACCGTCTGCCTTGAGTTGACCAACCTCACGGGTCAGCGCCATGGCAAATAAATCCATCAGGCCAGAGACCTCGTCCGTCGGACGTTTCCAATTCTCAGAAGAAAAAGCGAACACGGTCAATACCTTGACGCCCCTGGCGTCACAGGCACGGGCACAGCGCTTGAGCGATTCAACACCTTGTCGGTGTCCGGCTATTCGCGGCAAATACCGCTTATTTGCCCAACGTCCGTTGCCATCCATCACAATGGCAATATGGGTGGGCACCTGATCGTAAGCCATGGCCGGTCAGACTGCCATGATGTCTTGTTCTTTGCTTGCCACTAACTGATCAATAACAACAATGTGCTTGTCTGTCACTTTTTGAATGTCTGCCTCGCAGCGCTTTTGCTCATCCTCAGACGCCAGTTTATCCTTCACCAACTTTTTCACCGCTTCATTGGCATCACGACGCAGATTGCGCACAGCGATCTTTGCAGTTTCTCCTTCGCTACGGACCACCTTGGTAAGCTCCTTGCGACGCTCTTCGGACATGGCCGGCATAGGCACCCGAATCAAATCCCCCATGGACGATGGGTTCAGACCCAAATCGCTGTCCCTGATGGCCTTCTCGATCTTGGCCCCCAAACCCTTTTCCCAAGGCTGAACGCTCAATGTTCGGGAATCAAGCAGGGAGACATTGGCAACTTGGCCGATAGGCACCATGGCACCATAGTAATCCACATGCACTGTATCCAGAATGGCGGGATTCACACGACCAGTGCGAATTTTGGTCAGGTTATGCTGAAACGCAGCAATGGACTGATCCATCTTGGCCTCGGCAGTCCGTTTGACTTCTGCAATTGGCATCTTCTACTCCTCACTCCACATTCATGACTTCAGCAAAAAAAAGGTGCATTGTCGCTTGCTTACGCATACACCAATGTACCTTCGTCTTCACCCAAGACCACCCGCTTGAGCGCCCCGCTCTTGAAAATCGAAAACACCTTGACTGGCAACTTCTGATCGCGACACAGTGCAAAAGCGGTGGCATCCATGATGCCCAAGTTTTGCGAAATCGCGTCATCAAAAGATATTTTGCTGTAACGCGTGGCCGCGGGGTCTTTCTTAGGATCAGCCGAGTACACACCATCAACCTTGGTGGCCTTGAGCACAATTTGCGCACCAATTTCAGCCCCGCGCAGTGCCGCCGCTGTATCGGTAGTGAAAAATGGATTGCCAGTGCCTGCAGCAAAGATAACCACCTTACCTTCTTCAAGATACTGCAAGGCCTTAGGGCGAACATAAGGCTCAACCACCTGCTCGATTGCGATCGCGGACATCACACGAGCCGTCAAACCCGCCTTATTCATGGTGTCACCCAAGGCCAGGGAATTCATCACCGTAGCCAACATCCCCATGTAATCCGCAGTAGCGCGATCCATCCCGACCGAGCCACCTGCCACTCCCCTGAAGATATTGCCACCACCGATCACCACAGCCACCTCAACACCCAGGCGAGTCACCTCAACAACCTCATCAACCATACGCACGATGGTGTCGCGGTTGATGCCAAATTGGTCATCCCCCATGAGCGCCTCACCCGACAGCTTGAGCAAAATGCGCTTGTAGGCAGGTTTAGCAGTTGTCATGAGAATCTCCAGTTTGATAAGGGGTGACAGGGAAAACGACCTGGGCTACGGATGAAAACAGCGATTAAGCCGCTTGCTTGGCGGCAGCCACCTGAGCAGCCACTTCGGCGGCAAAGTCATCCACCTTCTTCTCAATACCTTCACCAACCACATACAAAGTGAACGAAGTCACCTTGGTACCAGCGGCTTTAAGCATCTGCTCAACACTTTGTTTGTCGTTCTTGACAAACGGCTGATTGAACAAAGAGACTTCCTTCAGGTATTTTTGCACGCCACCCTCAATGCGCTTGGCGACAATTTCCGCAGACTGAACCGGCTTGCCAGCAGCGGTAGCCACAGCAGCATCTTCAGCCGCTTTGGCTGCAGCCACCGAGCGCTCGCGCGCCACAAGATCAGCAGGCACATCATCACTGGACAATGCGACCGGCTTCATTGCCGCCACATGCATGGCAACATCCTTGGCAGCAGATTCATCACCCTCGAACTCGACCACCACACCAATGCGGGTGCCATGCAGATAAGAAGCCAATTTACCGCCTGAGGCGAAACGTTTGAAGCGGCGGAAACTCATGTTTTCACCAATCTTGCCAATCAAGCCTTTGCGCACATCTTCCAAGGTGGGACCAAAACCTTCTTGCGCATAAGCACAAGCACCAAGAGCCTCCAGATCCGCGGGATTGTTCTTAACAATCAACAAAGCAGCCGCATTGGCCAACGCCAAAAAGCTGTCGTTTTTGGTAACAAAGTCAGTTTCGCAGTTAACTTCAAGCAAAGCACCCACATCACCTTCCACCGCATATGCCACAACGCCTTCAGCAGTCACTCGGCTAGACGCCTTGCCAGCTTTACTTCCAAGGCGAACGCGCAAAATCTCTTCAGCCTTGGCTATATCACCCTCAGCCTCGGTCAAAGCACGCTTGCACTCCATCATGGGCGCATCAGTCTTGCCACGCAGTTCAGCCACCATGCTTGCGGTAATTGCAGCCATTTGTATCTCCAGATTCAGTTCAATGAGTTAAAAATCGAGTCAAAAAAAAGGGGCACACAAGCCCCCTTTCTTTGGGGATGCGAAAACCTCAGGCAGTCGCCTCGTTCACTTCCACAAATTCATCAGCGCTCTCAGCAGCCACAGCCTTAACCACGTCATCCACGGCATTGGAGCGACCTTCGATGATGGCATCAGCAATACCACGCGCATACAGCGTGACAGCCTTCGATGAATCATCATTACCCGGAATGACGTAATCAATACCTTCCGGGGAGTGATTCGAATCCACCACTGCAACCAGCGGAATGCCCAGTTTTTTAGCTTCAGCAATAGCGATTTTGTGGTAGCCAACATCGATGACAAAAATGGCATCTGGCAACACCGCCATATCCTGAATACCACCAATGTCTTTTTCAAGTTTTTCCAACTCGCGAGCAAACATCAGCTGCTCTTTCTTGCTCATGGCATCCAAACCAGCTTCTTGCTGGGTCTTCATGTCTTTGAGACGCTTAATGGAGGTCTTGACCGTCTTAAAGTTGGTCAACATACCACCCAGCCAACGCTGATCAACATAAGGAACACCAGCACGCTGCGCCTCCAGAGCCACAGTTTCACGAGCTTGGCGCTTGGTACCAACCATCAGCACAGTACCGCGCTTGGCAGAAATCTGACGCACAAACTTAGCAGCCTCCTGAAACATCGGGAGCGACTTTTCCAGGTTGATGATGTGAATTTTGTTGCGATGGCCAAAAATGAAGGGGGCCATCTTGGGATTCCAGAAGCGTGTTTGGTGACCAAAATGGACACCAGCTTCCAGCATGTCGCGCATAGTAACTGCCATATATAACTCCAAAGGTTAAGTCTAAAATCCAGCTCGTTTTGCATCAGCAAGAACACTTTTTACTTGCCGCCACAACACCTTGATGAGGCTGGTTTGCGATTTGCCTTGAACGACATCGGCGATTGCCGACACCAGCTGCAAAGCCATTCGAGTATAGCATCGCTGGCCCGGCTTTAAACCCATCACACCCAAAACCCAGCTGCTTGCCACGACCCCAAATACCCTAGACTATCGCTTTGCAGGCAATTTTAAAAAATCGAGGCCAGACAAGCCGATGCGCGAACGCTAACCCATGCGAACTATGCCACCGGATCTTTCCCTGAAGCTCGCCAACGCAGTTGACGAGATGCCTGCGTTTCCGAAAAGCGTTGAAAAAATCCTGCAACTTACGCGCGACGTCAACTGCACCCCCAAGGACATCGTCCAGGTGATTGACAAAGACCCGGTGGTGACCGTCAAAATTCTCAAGGTGGTCAATTCAGCGTACTACCGATTACCCAAGCAAATCACCTCCGTGAACAATGCGGTGGTTTATCTGGGTTTCAACACCATCAAAAATCTTGCCTTGGCCATCGCTGCCATCGGGATGTTGCCCAAGCACAATGCTGCTGATTTTGATATGGACCAGTATCTGGTGCATTCCCTTTCAACAGCAGGCATCGCACGAAAGCTCGCAAACCAAACACGTGACACTGACCCGATGGACTGTTTCATTGGCGGTTTACTGCACGATTTTGGCAAGGTGGTGTTTGCCCAGTTTCTACCATCCGAGTTCCGACAGGCGTTGTACGCCAGTCGGGTGAGTGGATCTTCGCTACACGAAGCACTTCGTCAAACGGTCGGAGTTGATCATGCAGTCGTTGGTGCCATGCTGATCGAGAAATGGCGATTTGCACCCGAGTTGATCAGCACCATTTCGCATCAGTACGAGGCCAACCAGGTTGATACAGGCTTATTTGCCTGTGTTTTCGCGGCCAACCAGATCAGCAAACAACTGGGCTTTGGATTTGGCGGCAACCCGTGCATCTATCAGCTGCCCCAGCAAGTGGCTGGGCGCCTGGGTGGAACACTTGACGAGCTCATCGCGTCCTGCGACGACTGGGATTCAACTTTCGAAGACGCAAGATTATTTGCAAAGCTATGACAGGTGCAGCATGAAAGTCAAATTTTGGGGGGTCCGAGGATCAATTGCATCGCCAGGGCCAACCACGGTGCGATATGGAGGAAACACCACCTGCATCGAAATACGCACAGACAACAATGAACTCATCATCCTTGATGCAGGAACCGGCATCTATCCCCTGTCACAGTCTTTGCTCGCAGAGCTGCCAGTAACAGCAAATGTGTTGATCACACATTCTCATTGGGACCATATTCAAGGCCTTCCTCTTTTTATTCCCAACTTCATCCCAGGCAATACGCTGCGTTTACACGGCCCATTTGATCCTGTATCTGGACAAGGCATCGAGCAAGTGATGTCAGTGCAACTGCAATACAGTTACTTCCCAGTACGTGAAGCAGAGTTGAAAGCGCGCATTGAGTATGTCACCCTCACGCCAAATGAAAGTTTTAAGATCGGCTCGGCCACCATTACACCTTACATGATGAACCACCCAGTGATCGACTTTGGTTATCGGATTGAGGCCAACGGCAAGTCGGTTTTTTTCACTGGCGATCACGAACCCCCACCCAACATCTACGATCCCGAGGACGCCGAATTTCTCGAATACCAGAGCTTTGTAGACGCCAAAACAGCGGAAATATTGCAGGCTATGACTGACGTCGATGTGCTGATCGCCGACAGTTCCTACACCCACGAAGAATACCCGGCAAAAAAAGGCTGGGGACATGGGACGTTTGACAGCAGCATCCAATATGCAAAGCAGGCAGGCGCCAAGATGCTATTCTGCACACACCACGAACCCACACGCAGTGACGATGCACTCGACTCTGTTTTCGAACAAGTGTTACGCAAACACCCTCGCCAAGTCGGTGACCCCCACTACCGTTTGGCCAAAGAAGGCGAAAGTTACGAGTTCTAAACCGTGCAAAAAATCATTCCCGGCGCTGCTTACCCCTTACATGGCGTTGTGCAAACGCGTCGCCTGGAAGAACACGCAGCTCGGAACTTGCCTCCACATGCACTGATGCAACGCGCCGGGTTAGCAGTAGCACAGCTGGCGCTGGCTATTGCACCACACGCACAACGCATATGGATCGCCTGCGGCACAGGCAACAACGGCGGCGATGGCCTTGCGGCGGCCATGCACCTGCAAAAATGGGGAAAACAATGCGTGGTGACCTGGCTGGGAAATGCGAAGTGCGCCCCCCTCGACACGCGTTGGGCTCATCAGAAGCTGCTGAATTCCGGCGTGGTTATCCAGCCGACACCCGACGGCGAGGTTGACCTGTGCATCGATGCACTGCTGGGCATTGGCGGCCAGTTGCGCGAACCGCAAGGCCAAATGGCGGACTGGATCAGACTAATCAACACAGCAAGTACGCCTGTTCTTTCGATCGATGCTCCAAGCGGATTGCATGCAGAAACCGGACAAGCCATGCAGTTGTGCGTGAAAGCGAGCCACACACTGAGCTTACTTACCTTGAAACCCGGACTTTTCACCGCTCAAGGACGTGATGCAGCTGGCTGCGTCTGGTTTGACCCTTTAGGGGTAGCCGAGCATACACAAAGCACCATCAATCCGTTGGCCTGTATCAACAGGCGACCGGTGGAGACAACAAGGCTGCATGCCACACACAAAGGCAGTTATGGCGATGTAGCTGTGCTTGGTGGCGCTCCAGGCATGACAGGCGCAGCCTTGCTAGCCGCTTCAGCCGCCTTACACGCGGGAGTTGGCCGGGTGTTTGTCGGAATGCTGGGCACCGCGCCAATCCATGTAGATTTTTTACATCCAGAGTTGATGTTCCGCTCAATCAACTCGCTCGACTTATCCAGCATGGTGTTGGTATGCGGCTGTGGAGGCGGCCAGGAGGTTCAGGCTATTCTTTATGATGTTTTATCCTCATCAGCCCCCGTCGTTATTGATGCAGACGCTCTCAACGCAATAGCAAGCAACACTGCATTGCAATCAGCGGTAGAGGCTCGCCAAGGCCGAAGCGCAGCCACCGTGCTAACGCCTCACCCACTCGAAGCAGCACGTCTTTTGGCAGTGACGACTCACCAGGTCCAAGAAAATCGTTTGACAGCAGCCCAAGCTTTGGCCCAAAAGTTTGCCTGCACCGTGGTTCTTAAAGGCTCTGGCACAGTGATCGCCAGCCCTGGTCAGACCCCAGTGATCAACATCACAGGCAATGCCCGACTGGCCTGCGCAGGTACTGGGGATGTCTTGGCTGGCATATTGGGCGCTCAACTTGCGGCAGCTCATCCGGCATTCGATGCAGCCTGTCGCGCGGTATACCAACATGGCGATTTGGCAGACAACTGGCCACAAGACATCTCACTCACAGCCTCTCTGCTGGCATCGGGCCGCTTTGGTCAAAACAAAAATAAATCTAGATTTTAAACCTGGACTTCACCCTTTTCCATTTTCTGGTTCGGCTGGTCTTTCAGAGCGTTTCTTTTCAAATGGATTTAGTTGAAAAGGAGCTTATGAACGCGGATCAGCCAGTAAATTCCAGAATGCTCAGACCGGCATTGGAGTCTGTGGCGTACACCAGTCCGCGCGCGTCTACAAACAGGTCTGCCGACTGGATGACCGCCGGGCGTCCCGGACGTTTGTCCACCATATGTACCGGGTCGGCAGGAACATAAGACGCCACCTCGCGGGGCTGGTAGGCGTCGCTGATGTCGAATACCCGGACGCCTGCATTTTGGTAGGTGGCAAACACCAGGGTATCGCTCACAAAGCTGCCAGGCCGGTTTTCGTGCAGGTTATGCGGACCAAAGTGACCGCCCTTGCGCACAAAGTCTTGATCAGCCGGTGTGGGCAAGGTGGCGATGCTGATCGGATTGGCCGGCTCGCGAATATCAAACACCCAGGTCAGTTTGAGGCCGTCCTGCTGCTCGTCCAGCACCGCCTCATCCGCCACCAGCAGCAAATTGCGGCTGGGCAGTGGCAAGGCGCTGTGGGTACCACCGCCATATGGGGGTGACCAGTTACGATGGCTGATGAGACTGGGAGCATGGCGATCGGCCACGTTCAAAATACTCAACCCGCCGTCGCGCCAGCATGCGTAAGCCGTGTCGCCTGCGACAACTGCATGGTGCAAGGCGTAGCGTTTACCCTGCGACCAACTGGGTGTCTCACCGGCAGCGGCATGCATGCCGGGCAGAGCAAAACGGCCCGCTTCGACCGGGCGGGTCGGGTCCTGCAGGTCCACGATCAACAGGATGTAGTCGGTGTAGCCATCCAGCAGCGCTGACACATAGGCCCAGCGCCCTCCGGTGTACCAGATGCGGTGCACACCCACCCCATCGACAGGAAAGAAACCGATCTGACGGGGCTGCTCAGGTTGAGCCAGGTCGTAGATGGCCATGCCGGCCGACCAATTACGCGTCCGACTGCTGCCCACCGTGTCCCCCACCGAGCGGGTGTAATAGGTCCATTCATCCACGAAGCTGGCATCCGCGAACAGGTCCAGCGCATGTACCACCAGTAGCAAGTTGTCGTGGGTCTGCAGGTGGATAGACCAAGTGTTGGCCGGTGCTGCCACATAGTTCACCGTTCTGGGCCGGGTGGGTTCGCGCACATCCACAATGGAAAAGCCCTGCGACCAGGGGTGGGCCACATAGGCATAGCCCCGGTGCACCATCACTTGTAAACCGTCGGGACGGCCACCCTGGTCGCTGTGACCGAGGTACTTGAGGCCCCGCGTTGGATGTGCGCTCATTTTGTTTTTGGAATCCAGGGTGCCGTGGCGGATTGGCTGGCGTTGAACGCAGGAAACTTGACGGTCAACTCTTCGATGGTTTTGATGTCGTTCTTCAGCAGGTCCTCGCGGGTCACCAGAGAGGGGGTGATCTCCACCGAGTGGCCAGGGTCCTTGCCAGCAATCAGCAGCGACACCGCACGTACCGACACCTCACCCACCACGGCAGGGTTGGTGGCAGCGGTGGCGACCCAGGGGCTGCCGGGTTCGCGTATAGCCTGGATGTCTGACGTGGAAATATCCACACCAAAAATCTTGACCTTGTCACCCAACTTGAGCTCGTCCACTGCCAGCTTCACGCCCCGGGCAAACTCATCCCAGGGCGTAAAGATGGTGTTGATGTCGGGGTTGGCACGCAGCACCGCCTTGGTCTGGTCAGCCACCGAGGCGGGCACGTTGTCGTTCACCACACCCCAGACCGCTTTCTCGGAGAAGCCGTAGCGGGTTTGAAACTCCTTCCATACCGCATAGCGGCGGTCCAGCGGTGCAAAACCCGCCACGTACACCACACCACCCACAATCTTTTTGCCCTGGCGCTTCACAGCCTCATCCAGAACCAGTTTGGCCATCAGGCGATCGCTCTGCTCAATCTGCGGAATCTTGGGGTTGTCCAGGTTCACGTCATAGGCCACCACCTTGATGCCCGCGTCCAATGCCTTCTGGGCCAGATCTTTCAAGGCCTCGGGCTTGCCGTTGTTGATGACCAAACCATCCACCTTGCGGGTGATGGCCTGCTCAATCAGCTCGCGCTGGGTGTTAGCATCGTTGCGGGCCTGTGACAGACGCAGGTCCACTTTCAGAGCCTGGCCCTGTTTTTTGGCCCCCGCCTCGAAAGACTGCAGCCAATCACCGGTACCCAGGAAACTGACGACCGCAATTTTCACGCCGCCTTTGTCAAACGGTGCCGGAGCCCCAGGCAGGCCCTGGGCGCTTGCAGCCAACGCACTGGCCAAGGCCAATGTACCGACAACGGTTTTCAGAATAGGGTGAACCATGGCTATCTCCAAATCAGGTTGAACAATAAGGGTTAAAAGGTCAGTCGGTCCGCTAGTCGCGCCGGCTCAGGCCATAGGTCATGGCCAGCGCGCCAACCAGCACAGCACCTTTGACAAAGTCTTGTGTGTAGTAGGGCGCATTCAGCATGGTCAGGCCATTGAGCAACACACCGACAAAAATGGCGCCAATCACGGTACCAGCCACATTGGGGCGGCGGGCGTCCAGCACCGCATAACCAATCAGCGAGGCGGCCACGGCATCCATCAGCAATGAGGAGCCAGACGACACATCACCCCGCCCCACTCGGGCCGCGACCAGGGCACCACCGATTGAGGCCAGGCTGCCACTGATCACATAGGCCAACACCTTGAGCCGCGCCGTGGGGGCTCCGGCCAGACGTGCCGCGAGTTCGTTGCCACCAGTGGCAAACAGCAAGCGGCCAAAACGGGTGCGCTCGGTCAACAAGAAAAACACCAGCGCCAGCACCGCCAGAATCACTACCGGAATCGGCACCACATCACCGAGCGCCGCCCGACCCAGCGCCAGAAAGTCCGGGCTGAAGACACCGTTGGCCGAACTGCCGTCCGGCAGGATCAGGCCGCTGGAAATGGCGCGCCCCGCAGTCGGGATGAGCTGTAGGCCACCCAGCAAAAACATCACCGCCAGCGTCGCCAAAAGGTCTGGTACCTTGAGCTTGACAATCAGAAAAGCATTGGCCAGTCCCACCAGAATACCCAGAGTCAGCACCGCCACCAGGCTGGCCAGCGCACCGTTATCCCAGACCACCATGCTGTAGCTCGCCACCATCACGCTGGACGCGGCAATGGCACCAATCGACAGGTCAAAACCGGCCACCGCCATGGTGATGGTCACGCCAATGCCTAGGATGGCAACCACCGAGACCCCCTGCAACACACTCATCGCGTTGGCCAGGGTCCAGAAAGCCGGCTCGGCATAACCAAAGCCCAGCAGCATCACGAGCAACAGGCCAAATATGGCATAGCGGCGCACCAAGGTGCTCAGATGCAACGAATGCCGCACTGGCGCGGCCTGGCGGGTGGTAGGCAAGGACAAAGGTGTGGCACTCATAAGGTTCATTTGGGGTCAAAAGTGGTTTCAGCAGGCACCAGGCTGCTAGCTCTGTCAACAGGCTGCACGTCGTGGTGCTCAATGAGGTAAATGCGGTCGGCCACCTCCAGCGCCTCTTCGGGCTCGCTGGTCGCAATCAGAGTTGCACTTTGGGTGTCGGCACGTAGCGCGGCAATGATGGCGGCGCGCGCGCCCACATCCACACCCTGGAAAGGTTCATCCAGCAAAAACAGGTGTTGCGGCTCGGACTGCCAGCGCGCCAGCACCACCTTTTGCTGGTTGCCGCCAGACAAGGTTTCCATCGGCGCGTCTGGGCTGCTGGCCCGAATCTGCAAGCGCTCAATCGCTGAACGTGCTACCTCGCGCTCCACTGCGGGGCGCAGCCAGCCCGAGGGAAACCAGCGGTGCAGGTGAGGCAGCGAGATGGTGCCTGCCACCGTGGCACCTGGCCAGCCTGCAGGCAGCAGCGAGCTGCGGTGCCTGTCTTCTCCGGCTAGGCTCACCCCTGCGGCAATCGCCGCTTGGGGGTTGGCCGGTGCATAGGCCTGACTATTTAGTTCCACCACACCTTCGGCGAGGGTTTCCAGTCCAAACAAAGCACGCAACAGGCGGCTCTTGCCCGCCCCCAGGTGGCCGGTGATGGCCACCACCTCACCCCGGTGCACCTGCAAGTCAAAGGTCGGGCTGTGGGGGAGTAAGCGCACACCGCGCAAGTTGAGCACAACACTGCCCCTTGCTTGGCGCGTAGCCACGCGGGCACTGGCCAGGGGGCGGCCAATCATCGCCTCCACCGCCGCGTCGAACGGCACTGGGTGCCGAAAGTCAGCCGCCACCACGCCACCGCGTAACACCACCACCCGATCGGCAATGGCTTGCAGGTCGGCGGTGCGATGTGAAATATAAAGAATGACCAAACCGCGTGCTTTTAGATCACGCAATACGGTAAACAGGCGCTGGCTCTCGGCCTGTGACAGGCTGGCCGTGGGTTCATCTAGGATAAGCACTTTGGCCTGCGACGCCACTGCACGTGCTATCGCGACGAGTTGCCGGTCGGCCGAACCGAGGTTGCCAAAGTCGGCATCCAGGTCGAGGTCAAAGCCTGCTGGCGCCGCGATCTGCGCGGCTTGCTGGCGCACCGAGCGGCGCGACAGGAAAAAAGGGAACTTGCCAGAGGCAAAGCGATCAAGCAGCAGCACATCGGCCACCGTCTGACCGGCCGCGCCCACACGCTCGGTGGACTGATGCACCGTGACCACGCCGCAGCGCGCAGCGTCACTCGGTCGGTGAGGGGCATACACCTGACCCGCCAGTTCAACCGTACCCGCATCAGCCTGAATAGCGCCCGAAAGGATATTGACCAAAGTGGATTTGCCAGCACCGTTGGCCCCCATCAAGGCCACGATTTCTCCGCCCACTAGGTCCAGGCTCACGCCACCCAGGGCACGGGTGACACCAAATCTTTTTTGGAGTTCGTGAATACGAATCAGAGGATGGGCTGAAGGCTGCAAAGAGAACGGCGAAGACATAAGGAGCGGGATGCTAGCGGGCAATCTGCGTACTTCCAAATAAGAAAAACCAGCTTGGATATGCGTTTTTCGAATGAGCCCATCAGTCACCTTTGCTGCAGCACCCTGACACGCCCGTGTTTCAGTCTGGGTATTGAATTTGCAGCTCGTCAAAGTTTGTGAGGGAGGTGAACCGGGCATCTGCCGCCGTGTCTTCACGCACCACATGCAACACCTTCAGACCCGCGCTGCGCGCGACCTGCAACTCCACCACGCTGTCCGACAGGAACAGCACCTGCGCCACAGGCTGGCCCAGCGCCAGGGCAATGCGCAAATAGGAGGCTACCTCCACCTTGGCGCCGATGTCCGTGTCAAAGTAGGCGCTGAGCCACGGCCGCAGATCACCCGCAACGCTGTAGCCAAAGTACAGTTGCTGCGCCTGCACCGAGCCAGAGGAGTAAATCGCCAGCGGCACGCCTGCCTGATGCCAGCGCTGCAGCGCACGTACCGCGTCGATAAACAAGTGCCCCTGAAAAGCCCCTTGCTCAAAACCGCGCCGCCAGACAAGACCTTGCAGCTTCTTGAGCGGTGGCGCCTTGCGGTCCTGGCTGATCCAGTGCAGCAAGATGCCTACCGGGTCGGAAACGGTGTCACCAGCAAGCGCCTGTGTGTCCAGCAAAGCCTGGGCTACCACCGGCGTGTCGCGGTGCCGGTCCACATAATCACGCAGATGCTGCTGGGCATAAGGCGCCAGCACCTGGCTCAAAAAAGTTTTGGAGCCCAGCGTGCCTTCAATGTCCAGCAGCACGGCGCTAGCTTGTAGCGGGGGAAGCATCATCTGGTTCCACCGTGTTCAAAGCCCTGCACCGCAGCCACCAGCGCCTGCACATCAGGGTAGCATGCAGGCTGCAAGAGCAGGTCACGTGCCAACGCAATCGCCGCAGCCTGCTGGCGGGCACGCTCGGCCACATCGCTGATGACTCCAAAATCTGCAATCTGAGAGAACCCAATCGTGCGGCGGATGATCTCGATGCCAGCAAACCCCAGGGTATCGACCCACACGTCGGCCAAATAGTCGGCCTGAATGGCGCGCAGGCCCACTGCATGCGACGCACTGGTAAAGTGGCTCGCCGGATAGCCATCGCTGGGGCCTCGGTAGTGGGTCCAGTGCGACAAAAACTGCTCATGAAAACGCAGCCAGAAGGTCTGCACCTGTGCCAGCAACCAGGCACGGTAGCTTTCCCGCGCGGCGACATCGCCCTCCTGCTCCGCCTTGGCGTACCAGGACATCAGCAGGTTGGCGATGAACATACCAATGTCAAAACCGATCGGCCCAACCCAGGCAAATTCACCGTCAATCACCCGGGTGTCATCTGAAGTCACCAGCACCGAGCCTGAATGTAAGTCTCCATGCAACAGGGCCTGTGGCTTGGCCAGGTAATGGTTGCGCAGCCTAGCCACCGCTGCTTTCAGCGCGACATCGTCACGCAGTGACTGCGCCAGCGTATCGAGCTGCGGTGAGGCATAGGCATTGCGCGGATGCACCTGGTAGGGGTCAATGAACACCAGATCCAGGGTAATGCGTTGCAGGTCGTGGTTTTGCGAGAACAGGGCCACATCCTGATACTTGCGCTCAAAGGTGTTGCTGATGTCGCTGGTGTAAAACAGGGACGCTGCCGCATAGTCCGCCACCGCACTGGCAGCATGCTTCGGACGGGTGCCGGTGATAAGAGCCTGACGCAGGATGACATGGGGCCGCAGCCGCTGCATCACAATCACCCGCAGCGGCCCCTCAAAATGCAGAAACTGCGGCGCCCAGCCTGCCACAAACGGTGCCACCCGCTGCATGTATTCACTCTCAAAGAAGCCCCGCTCTACCGACAACGGCCAGTCATCCTTGGCCACCCGCACGTAAGGCAGCGACTGCTTGACGCAGACCCCATCTTCGGGGCCTTCCACCAGGTAGACCGAGTTCAGGTTGCCGTCGGCCACATCCTGCACCGTCCATTGCGAAGGCTGGCCGCCCAAGCGCCGGGCAATCGTTGGCCAGCCTGCCAACAAAGGGGCAATCTCCTGCCGGGTCAGGACGCGATAGCCGTCTGGCGTCAATGGCTCGGGCATGGCCAACTCAGGCCGCCACACTGTCCAGCCGTGGGATGGCGCTGGGCAGCGGGTCACCGGTGAAATGACCGACCCAGCCTTCGGGTGACTCAAACAGCCGGATCGCGGTGAACCGGGGCGCCGGACCCATGTCAAACCAGTGTTTGGTGCCTGCCGGCACCGAGACCAGGTCACCTGCTTCACACAGCAGTTGCACCACCTCGTCACCCAGGTGGATGTAAAACGCACCGGAACCCTCGACAAAAAAGCGCACCTCATCGTCGGCATGGGTGTGCTCTTCAATGAACTTCTGGCGCAGCGCCACCCGCTCGGGGTGGTCCGGCGTCACACGCACCACATCCACCGTGGTGTAGCCGCGGGTTGTTTGCAGGCGCGAAATCTCAGGCTGGTAGGCATTTAGCACCGTGGCGCTGTCTACCTCTGGCGGCAGCGGGCGGGTGGCCCACTGCTCAAACGGTACCCCTGCGTCGGCCAGTATCTGCAAGATGGTGCTGGTGTCACTGGTTTGCAGGGTGGCGTGTTCAGGCGCAGACACGCGGTAAATGCTCAGTGTGGTCATGGGTGAAAACTCCGAAGTTGTGGTTGGATGTTGTGGGATGGGCTCAATGTTTGGCGCCAAGTCAGCACCAGCGTCAGCAGGGCGTCCAGGGCCTCCAGATGACGCCACGCCTGTTGGGCGTCTGTGCCCCAGGTGTAAAGGCCGTGCCCGGCAATCACATACCCCGGTGCGAGCAAGCTGCCCGCAGGGGCTTGCGCAAACTGGCGGGCCACCTGATCGGCCAAGGCGCTCACGTTTTGTGTGTTGGCAAACACCGGCAGGCTGATCTGCGCCTCGTGGGTGGCGACACCCGCCAGGGCTTTTTGCAACTCCCAGCCTTCCAGCACGATGGCGCCCTGGTTGACGTACACGCGCCCCAGCACCGAGGCAGCCAAGTGGTGAACATGGAACACCGCGCCGATGTTGTCGTGCTCGGCATACAGACGCAGGTGCAACACAGCCTCTGCCGAAGACCCCGGCAGCAGCGCCTCGCCAATGGGTTGGCGCAGGATGTCGGCTAGGTTCAACGCACCTTTGTCCACCCCAGAGCGGGTGATCGCCATCTGCCCCTGGGTGCTGCGCACAGAGAAGTTGCCTGAAGTGGCAGGTACCCAGCCGCGCTCAGCGGCGTGTTTGCCCGCCTGGATGACGGCCTGCGCCGCGCTGGGCCAGTCGGGACGTGTGGCCGCAGGCGCCGCCGCCGCCGCTGCACCCGCCCCATCGTTCACGACGAATTCCTGACCCATGTCCTGTTGCCATCCAACCAAAAAACAGCATGGTAGGCATCGGCAGCCGAATCGCCAATGATTGTTTCCGTATAAGCAAATGCACTTACCTGAGAGAAAGGACATGCTTCTGCGTTGGGTCAGAAAGCAGCGATTCAAGCCCATAATCTAGTGGGATGCTTGGGGCGTTTTACTTCGTACTCTAAGGGCGCACCGGGAACTGCGGACATAAAAAAAGCACTTACGATTTCTCGCAAGTGCTTTTTTATTAACTAATTTGGTGGGATGTGCGGGGATCGAACCCACGACAAACGGATTAAAAGTCCGCTGCTCTACCATCTGAGCTAACATCCCAAACACTAAATTTTAGTGTTTAGCCAAGCCTTAGATTATAGGCATAAATTTAGAGCCAACAGACTACTTTAGTTACTTTTTTTTGCCAATTGATTCAGTACGAAACCAGCAGCACACTGCCCGAAAGTCGCAGTCACAGTGACGAGCGAACCAAAACCATGACAATTAAGAGAACCATCGCCACTGATACCACAAGACGCGTCTGGAGGCGCAACCGATTCCCCACTGAAAACACAGGCTAACCCGATCTTTTTACCTTCGCGCGGCGCCCCAAATTCCTTTCGAAGTTGGTACCTCACCTTTGAGAGCAGCGGGTCGTGGGTTACTTTGGATAAGTCATCCACACTTGCGAGATGAGCTAGCTTTTTGCCACCAGCAGCGCCCGATGCTATAAAAACAGATCGATTCTTGATCGCCCAGTTCGCCATAACAGTCTTAACTTGCCATTGATCGCATGCATCAATCACAGCATCAACATGAAGCGGTAACAAGCTAGGCCAATTGATAGGTGTTGCAAACTCGTCAATACAACTTATCTGGCAAAGTGGAGAAAAAGTGTGAATCCGATCTCGCATAGCCAAAACTTTGGCCTGCCCTAAGCTGGCTTCTGTTGCATGAATCTGTCGGTTGATATTCGACTCTGCGATGTGATCAAAGTCGATCAACGTGAGCTTACCCACACCGCTTCGAGCCAAGGATTCAGCGGCCCAAGACCCAACCCCCCCAATGCCAACCACCGCGACATGCGATTGTCGGATTTTTTGAGCGCCGTCTACCCCAAACAACCTATCCAAACCAGCAAATCGACGATCGTCCAACATGCGGCACTTTAACTATTTCAATGAGGTCAAACGCTCTTTAGCCGCCACAGCTGCCTCAGACTGCGGATAGGCTTTAATGAGATTCGTCAAAGTCACACGTGCGCCTTTGGCATCTTTAAGTTCTAGTTGACAGTTTGCCACAGACAAAACGGCCTCTGGCGCACGCGCATGCTCTGGATTTTTTGCAACCAACGCGCGGAAATTGACGACAGCCTCTTTGTAATCACGGGTGGCATACTGCGCATTACCTAGCCAAAACAAGGCAATCAACGAATAACCACTAGTTGGGTAACGTGAAATAAATCCGTTAAACAAATTTTGCGCTGTGGAAAAATCGCCTTTTCGGAAGACTGCAAGCGCGGCTTCATAGTCACGCTTTTCTACGGGCGAGGCAGTGAACTCCACGCCATCCACAGTTACTTTTGCCGGCTCTAGTTTTGCCAATCGATCCGACAAGCTCTGTAGGTCGTCCTTATAGTGCTGTTGCAGATCTGCCAGGTCTTTTGCAAGTTTCTCATTGACACCACGTTCAGACGCCAAGTCTGAACGCAACAATTCAAGCTGCCTTTGCAACTCTAGAAGACCGCGCCCGACGCCTGCGTTGTCATTCTTGCTACTGGTTTGAGCCTGATCAACATCCGTCTGGAGTTTCTCGACGCGCTGACGCAAATCCAAAATGGCCTTGCGCGCCTCATCGTCATCAAAAAGACCTGCGTGACCCCATGTTGCGGCCAGCAAGCAGATCGCAAAAACAACCTGAGACTTCGAAAAAGACATCTGCATCAGTACCACCTGCGTTATTGATAGCGGATCTCAGCTCTACGATTCTTTGCGTAAGCAGTCTCGTCGTTACCTTGCACTGCGGGCTTTTCTTTCCCGAAACTAACAGCCTCCAACTGGCTGCTAGGCACACCCAACACGCTCAATGCGCCAACAACAGCATCAGCCCTTTTTTGACCGAGCGCAAGGTTGTACTCACGACCACCGGTCTCGTCAGTGTGACCTTCAATTGACACTTTTCGCCCAGGATGGCTGATGATGATCTTGGCGTTTTCCGCGATTAACGCTTGGAATTCTGGCTTGACAACGTAACTATCGTAATCAAAATAAACTGTCCTCTTGGCATCTGACAAACCCATTTGCGAGTCGTTTTGCCCCAAATCCACGGGAGCAACACCACCGTTCTTGACACCCGAAGCACCATTTTCCCCATCAGTCGCCGCCAGAGTCTTGACCGAGGCATCAGAAACTGGCGCATTATTTAACGGAACAGACGAGCCGCAACCAACCAAAAAAGCACTAACAACAATAGAAACGAACAAACTTCTCATCAAACACTCCTAAAAAACACTAATTTAAAAAAGGGCCCCAATTGGGCTCCCGAATATCACCACTTTGCCCTGTTAGCCGCGCCTTCACTTTGCCATCCAAGGTTGTCGTCATCAACGCCTCGCGTCCTTGAACCTGAGTGGCATAAACGACCAACTTGCTATTTGGCGCAAAACTTGGACTCTCATCAGCAGACGTATCCGACAAGACACGCACACTTCCACTCGCAGCATCCATCAAATGCAGCTTGAATGCGCCTCCGACCCTCGATATGTATGCCAACCAGCGACCATCATGACTAACGGAAGGAGAAATGTTGTAACTGCCTGAAAAGGTCACACGCTCAACACCTTGCCCCCCGGCCCCCACTCGATAAATTTGTGGAGATCCACCCCGATCACTTACAAAATAGATTTGCTTGCCATCAGGAGTAAAAACTGGTTCAGTATCGATGCTGCTCGACTGAATCAAGCGGCGCGGTTCGCCACCAGCAGCACTTAGCAAAAACAGCTGGGACCCGCCGTCGCGACTCAGGGTGACGGCAAGTGTTTTCCCATCGGGCGACCAAGCAGGTGCACTATTGGATCCTTTGAAATTGGCAATAAGACGCCGCTTTCCAGTGCTCACGTTGTGAACATAAATGACTGGCTTACGTGACTCGAATGATACGTAGGCCAACTGATTGCCATCGGGGGACCAAGCAGGGGAAATAATCGGCTCCGGACTCGCTAGCGCCGACTGAGCATTCTCTCCGTCAGAATCAGCTACCCACAGTTGGTAACGCGACCCAGATTTGGTAACGTAAGCAATGCGCGTCGAAAAAGCGCCTTTGTCACCCGTGAGCTTTTCATAAACGTAATCAGCCACCCGATGGGCAGCTAGACGAGCGTCAGCAGCATTGACAGCAAAACTTTGCCCACCAAGATCCTGGCCTTTCACCACGTCCCACAACCGAAACCGCACATCAACCCGACCATCCGCCAACGTACTGACGCTCCCTGAGACAATTGCATCTGACCCGGCCCGACGAAAAACCGACAAATCTGGAAGAGAGACCTCATCCAATCCCGCTTGCATCGCTGGAACAGGCCGAAACTGCCCGCTGCGCTCCAAATCAGCTTGAACAATTTCCGAAATTTTTGCACTTGAAGTGCTTTGGCCTTTGAACGGCGCAACCGTTATAGGAACCTGTGTCAACCCAACACCGGATACCTCGACGCGAAACTGAGCAATCGCTGGTACACAACAAAACAGCGCAAAACAGAGCGAGGAGAACAACCTGAAGCGGTTACAAAGCAGACGAATCATTTTCTTTAGACAGACAGTATAGGGCGAAATATTTGCCGAAGGCGGCTTGTGCCTGCATAGTACACACTGCAAAGCCCATCCCGCCATCCAGAAAACCTAACCGGAAAAAATAGCTTCTAACGAAAGCCACGACAGCAGAGAAGCCTGCGCGCCACATGGTCGTCTTTTGACCTAACGCACTGCGCTGAAAAGCCCAAGCTTGACTATATTTCTCAAGTTTGCGCCAATAATGAACGGGGGTTGGGTAACTAAAGTGCAACAAATGTGACCTAAGCCTACGCGTTCGGATACCAGGCGCTAGCAGAACTTTTTCGTGAACCAAGTCATTGCTGAATTTCGCTGCTCCACGTCTAAACAAACGTAAAACATGATCTGGCGTCCAACCGCAATGACGAATCCATTGACCACAAAACTGCGTGAGACGAGAAAACTCAAACGCAACCTGATTGGGGTCAGATATAGCTACTCGAATTTCAGTAGCCAAATTGGCTGGCACCCGTTCATCTGCATCTAGCGACAAGACCCAGTCACCAGTAGCCAGTGCCAGCGCGCGATTTTTCTGAGGTCCAAAACCCGGCCAATCGGCTACCTGATAGACCATCGCACCTCGTTCTCGAGCAAGTCGAACCGTCGAATCGCAGCTGCCTGAATCAAGCACAATCAATTCGTCGGCAAACGCCACCGAGTCAAGACAAGCTTCAATATTAGATGCTTCATTCTTGGTGATGATGATGACGCTTAAGGTGGGTAGATTAGCCATTATGGAATTATGGCCTTGATCAAGACCGAACACGGCCTAACGATCAGCGCTTATCTGCCGCGCTGCAATGCTTGCACAAACCATAAACACCTCCCGCGGCTGATAAACCATGTTGGACTGAACCACCTGTGTGGGCGGTGGCAATAGGGGATTGAAAGCTTTGCCCCGTATGGGGATTCAGATCATACTGGGGCAGCAGCGCGAATCTGTCGGCAGGCGACGCAGTTCACATGCAAATCAGCACCAAATTGAACCCAAACGGCCCAGCTTTCGGGTTGTGTGCAAGGCTTTGGCGGTGTCACGCCCAACCCCTGTCCCGCCAGCCGCATGAGCAGCGTGCAAACATCCTGCTGATGTCAGTCGCCAGGCCATCGCTCATGGCGCCCCCCCGTTCCTGTGGCCAAACCAGCGTACCTAGTGCAGGCAACTGCCTGGCCCCAGCCAACACCTCAGCCGTTCGCAAGCGACCCACTTTGCAGCACGGGCACAACCCCACATCGATCCTGACCAAGCGTGCCATAAAGGCCTGAGGCGACTCCAGCGCCTGCGGGCTGAGTGTAGGCATCTGCAGAGCCAGCCGGGCTGCATTGAGCTTCTTGCCCTTGCAGCTTGACGCCAATACGCCATAGTGCCGTGTCCGCTTGGCCATGATAGAGAGGGTGTAAGAAGTTTTGTGTAAACGGTCTTTTGGCAGGAAACTGCCGTCTTGCATGGAGCCGAGATGACCGTAGAACAGAAACCCTTACCCGCCGAGCTGATTGACGTGCTGCTGGCGGACTACAAGAAACCAGAAGACTTGATAGGCCAGAACGGCCTCTTGAAGCAACTCACCAACGCCCTGGTCGAGAGGGCGCTGCAAGCCGAATTGACCGACCACCTGGGTCATGACAAAAACCAGCTAGTTGCCAATGAAGCGGGCAACACCCGCAACGGACGCAGCAAGAAAACTCTCAAAGGAGATTTTTGCGAGTTACCCATCGACATCCCACGTGACAGAGCTGGCACCTTTGAGCCGCAAATCGTCACCAAGCACCAGACCCGCTGGAGTGGCTTTGACGACAAAATACTGTCGCTGTACGCCCGGGGCATGACTGTGCGCGAGATACAAAGCCATCTGCAGGAAATGTATGGGGCAGAAGTGTCACCGACCCTGATTTCATCGGTGACTGATGCCGTCATTGACGAAGTCAAAGTCTGGCAGGCTCGCCCTCTGGAGGCGCTGTACCCCATCGTTTACATGGACTGCATTCATATCAAAGTACGCGACAACGGCGTGGTCAGCGTCAAAGCCCTGTACCTGGCCATTGGCGTCAACCTGGACGGTCTCAAGGAGGTGCTGGGCCTGTGGATAGCGCAGACCGAGGGTGCCAAGTTCTGGCTGCAGGTGGTGACTGAACTCAGAAACCGCGGCGAGCAAGACATCTTCATTGCCTGCGTGGATGGTCTCAAAGGCTTTCCTGATGCGATTGAGGCGGTGTTTCCCAAGACGGCCGTACAGCTCTGCCTGGTGCACATGGTGCGCCACAGCCTGAACTTTGTGGGCTGGAAACAGCGCAAGGAAGTGGCTGCCGATTTACGACTGATTTACACGGCTGCAACCGAGGATGAAGCCCTGCTCAGGCTCACAGAGTTTGAGGCCAAATGGGATGCATCCTTCGCACCGATTGGCCAGTCCTGGCGGCGCAACTGGACACGTCTGACACCCTTCTTTGAATTCCCGCCAGACATCCGCCGGGTGATTTACACGACCAACGCCATTGAATCGGTGAACATGAGTCTGAGAAAAATCACCAAGACCCGGGGTTCGTTTCCGACGGATGACGCAGTGTTCAAGCTGTTCTATCTGGCCCTGAACAACATCAGTCAGAAATGGACGATGCCGATTCGGGATTGGAAGGCAGCTTTGAATCGATTTACCATCCAGTTTGACGAGCGCATGCCGCGCGTCTGACTTAACCGCCGTTTACACAAAATCCGGGGCACCCTCCCGGGCTGCGGTGGTAGTGGCGCGCCATGCGCGCGATGGCTTCGACGTAACTCTCTTGTGTGCGAGCAGCAAAACCACGGGTGACCAAGGCATCAACCATGCTCTGGCGTAGCGGTGTTGTCATGACAATCTCCTTCAAAGTCCGGGGAAGATTCCCCAGCATGAAGGCTTGTCCTCATTGGCCGTTTGTGCAACTCATGCGCTAACAAAAACGCGGTGGCGGCCTGCCTGAGACCCACCACCGCGTCAGCGGTTTAGTTCAACGGCCATTGAGAGCCGAGAAAAAGCAACTTGCACGCCGATAATGACAGCCCACAAAAAGGGAAACACAAACCGCCATCATGCAAGCCATTTTTAATGAATATTTCGCTTGAAAACCAAGTTCGTAACAGTGCATTTGATGCAGTGACCCACATCCGTCTATGGGTCGTGTACTTTGCAGCGATTTCCGTCAGCATGGGAACCGCCATTTCTGCCCTAGGTCGACTTGTACTATACATTTTTGCTCTAGGAGTTATTTTTGCAAATTTAGTAGCAAAAAAACCCCGTGAATACTTGCCAAAGGGCTCATGGAGCGAAAGCTGGCAGCTCATCACCCTTGTTTTGGTGGCATACATGGCCTTGTCTATTCTATGGAGTGAGGCTAATTCGCTAAAAGCCACGTTGTCTTGGACAAGGCATGCCCGTTTGCTCACTATCCCTTTGTTGTGGTTTCTCATCCGCGACATGAGGGAAGCGAGATCCACGCTCAAAGTATTTGTGTATGCACAACTCTTTGTTGTGGCTAGCGCCTGGATGCTAATTTTAAAGTTGCCAGTTCCCTGGGCTACCGCAGATACAGCCCGTACCACCTACGCAGTCTTCGGGTCATATCTTGAACAATCCATCACCAGTGCTATCGCCGCTGCTATTCTTTGGCACCAGCGCGATTGGATCTGTGGAAAGCATGGCCGTGGGTTTGCCATTGCAGCCGCCTTGACAACGATCATCCAAGTACTTGGCTTTCTTGCTGGACGCTCGGGCTATCTGGTTGTGGTAGCCCTGGTGTCTCTCGCAGTGATTTACCAACTGCCAAAACGCTGGCGGTGGACAGCCATTGTCATTCCATTTTTAGCAGCTGCTGTGGTTTTTGTCGGTTTCAAAACGGCGAGAGACCGCTTAATTGCCGTCAAAAATGAGGTGACTGCGTACGCACAGCATGCAGACATCAACACGTCCTCGGGTGAACGTCTTATTTACTGGCAAACATCATTGCAATCCATTGCAGACCATCCCGTCCTAGGCGCTGGTTCTGGGGGATGGAATCATGAGTTCCGTCGTTTAACAGAGGAAAAACTCAACCCTAATTTTTACAATGTGGACAACCCGCACCAAATGTTTTTGTTATGGGCAGTTGAGGGGGGCCTGGTCGGACTGATGTTGCTGGTGGGAGTGCTGTTCAATATATTCCTACGATCAAGATCGCTGACGGTATCAAATGCGCGTAGCTTGCAATCCGCGCTGGCAGCGCTCGTGGTCGCGGGCATGACAACATCTACCATTTATGGTATCGGTTTTGGGGACTATTGCTGCATGTTGATCGGCATCTTGTTATGCACGGGTCACCACGTTAAGTCACCGAAACACCAAACCAGCATTTCATAAAATGAAAAAAACAACGCTTGCACAGCGGTTTAAAAGGGTATTTCCACACTTTAGACACCCACTACACGCATGGTTAGCTTCGGCAGCGGCTGTGTTGGTGAGTTCAGCACTAGAACCAGCCATTCCAGCGCTGCTCAAGCCACTGCTGGACAGCGGCTTCTCATCTCGCACGATGCCACCATGGCTAGTGCCGTTAGCGCTTATTGGTATCTTTTCTCTTCGTTCTTTGGCATCTTTTATTGCAGATGTGGCATTGGCCAAAATCGCCCAAACCAGCCTACATGCCTTGCGCACACGCATGTTCTCCAAGGTCACGTTGGCCGAATTGGACCTTTACCGCTCACAACCAGCAACAGCGTTGGCCAACACCCTGGTGTACGAAACCAGCAACGGCGCTATCTTGTTGTTGCAGTCGGTAACAACTATCGTCAAAGACAGTGTCACGATTCTGGCTTTGTTGGGCTATCTATTCTTCCTGAACTGGAAGCTAACTCTGATTGTGGGCTGCTTGTTTCCAGTCATCGCTGTCACCATGCGTTTACTGGCCAAACGGCTTTATCGGCTGACCAAAGACGCGCAAAACGAGGTGGATCGCTTGGCCTATGTGGTGGAAGAAAGCGTTCTTGCCCATAAAGAAATTCGCATTCAGGGAGCACAGGCACAACAAGAAGAACGTTTTGGCAAAGTGAATACCCAGATTATGCGCATTGCGATGAAATCGGCTATGGCGGGCTCTGCAGTGACGCCCATGACGCAGATTTTCGGTTCGGTAGCACTGTCGGCCGTCATCACGATTGCCCTTTTCCAGAGCGATGCACACGCCTTGTCTGCAGGTGGTTTCATGGCATTTATCACCGCCATGTTGATGCTGATTGCCCCCATTAAACATCTGTCTGAAGTGGCCAGCACGGTGACCCGCGGCTTGGTGGCTATGGAACGTGCATTGAACCTGATTGAAACAGTACAGAACGAAAAGAGCGGTAGCTACTGTGCAGAACGCTGTTCGGGTGCGGTTCGCCTTGAACACGTTCAGGTCACTTACCCCCAAGCTGAAGCACCAGCACTCAACGACATCTCTATTGAAATCAAGCCAGGAGAATTCATCGCGCTGATTGGTTTGTCTGGTTCGGGCAAGTCAACACTCGCACAACTTCTGACGCGTTTTGTTAATTACGAACAAGGCCACGTCTATCTGGACAATATTGAGCTGAACGAATGGAACATTCAGTCCTTGCGCCGCCAATTTGCCTTTGTCGGTCAAAACGTCATCATGCTCAACGACAGCATTTTGAACAATGTCGTGCTTGGCCAAACCGTTGATCGCGCGCGGGCACAAGAGTGTTTGGAAGCCGCTAATCTCAAGACTTTTGTGAACTCTTTGCCGCAGGGTATCGACACACCCGTTGGTCACAACGCCAGCTTGCTATCAGGCGGTGAGCGTCAGCGACTGGCTATTGCGCGCGCGATGTATAAAAACGCCCCTATCCTGATTCTTGATGAAGTTACTTCAGCGCTCGATGGGGACACTGAACGGCTGGTACAAGATGCCTTGCGAAAAATCATGCGTGGACGCACCACTATCGCCATTGCACATCGACTATCGACCATCAAGGATGCAGACAAAATCGTGGTACTCCAAGCTGGACGCATTGTCCAGACCGGAACCCACAAAACACTGGAGAGCGTTGAAGGTCCCTACCAGGACTTTCGTCGGTTAAGCCAGCTCTAGCACTTTTCGCGCTGCTTCGACGAACTCGGCAGGAGATGGGTCAATAACAATTGAAACCCCTGGCTGCCGATGGTAAGCAGGCGGCATATCAAAATTAAACCAACATACCGTGGGCACCCCCAACGCCACCGACATGTGATACGGACCAGAGTCGCTGGAGACCACTAGATCTGATGCCCCCAATAAACCAGTTAGTTGACTTAAACTGCACTTACCTGACCAGTCACTTACCTCACAAGACAAACCTTGATCAGATAACGCCCGTTTGAATTCACTCAAAAAATCTGCGTTCACTGACGCTTCAAAGTTGGCCCCCGACAGATTGAGTCGAAAAGGTCTACGGCGAAAAAGTGCAACCATAGCGTCAACCAACGGAACCATAGGAGGTCTCCTAGGTAGTGCCCCATGGGTACCACAGCCAATATTCAAGGTCACGGTCAAAGAGTCTTCAGCGTCAGTCAAATGCGTTTTTTGCCAAGCTAGGCCTTCGTCGCTTACACGCAGGTTAATTTTATTGTCAAAGCGATCAATCCCCAGAGCAGCCAACACCACGAAATCTTTGTCTGTGTAGTCCATCAGCATAGGCAACCCCAAGCGCTTGCAATAGCCCCGAACAGAAGGCGCAGCGTATGTATAAAAAAAGCGGCGTAATGGAAACTGGGCAATGCCGACGGACTCAGCCTCTTTCTGGCGCGCCAATCGCCAAGTCAATAACGTGGTGCGCATGCCACTGGGTTCAAAATCAATGATCAGATCAATCGGCACCCCCTGCAGTACTTGATCGATGGTTCGATTGACCACAGTACTAGGCAAACGCTGACTGGTGGCAGCCCCAGGCTCACCTGTGGTCACATTGATGAAATGGGCGCTTTCCAACAAATGGTGTTCTCGAATGAGTTGCTCGCTTGCATAACCAGGGTGCCGACTCAAAAACAGCAAATGCAGTTTGACATCAGGCCACTGACGTTTTAAGGCTTGCCAAGCAGCGGAACTACGCAGGATGTCACCAATGCCCATGCTATGAGACTTGATGAGCAAGATGTTACAGGGAGCCATCATTATTTTTTCTGAGAAAGCACTTCGCTATACACATCGTAGTACTGTTGCTTAACATCTGACCAGCTGTACTGTTGAGCAAACCTGCGACCCTGATCAATCAGGTTCCTACGCAAATCAGGTACGGTCAATGCACTAATCAATGCTTCAGCCAAAGCCTTTTCATCTAACGGATCGGGCAGCAGCAACGTATTCACCTGATCAGTCAACAAACTGGCCATGCTGTTAAAAGGTGCCATGGTTGTGATCACCGGAACATGGTTTGCCATCGCCTCCAATAACACCATGGGAAAAACGTCCTGCGTGGTGGGATGCGCCAAACAGTCAATGGCACCATACACCGCAGACATATCACGCACAGTACCTAAAAATAGGCATTCTTTACCAGGACCCAACTGCCGGACCAAATCGGTGTACGCCTGTGCCTGGGTCGGTTTGCCAATCACCACCACCTGAACATCCATTGGCAACAATGCGACTGCTTTGAGCAAGGTATCAAGCCCTTTTTTCTTGAAATCGTGGCCAATAAACCCGACCACCATTTTGTCGCCAACCAGTCCAAGCGTGTTCCGCGCAGCAGCACGTTGCGCTGATGTCAATGCAATTTCCGGCACCACCACTCCAGGCGGAATGAACACACCCGACCACAAGGCAGGCACAGCCAGTCGTGTCTCGTCCAGCAACAACTGCGAGACAAACACTGCACGTTGCCCGACACGGCACAGACGTTTTCTCTCGATCCACAAATAAGCCAGCAAACGCGGATTGAGCCAGCGCCGAACCAGCCCCACCTTTTTCTGCTGCAAACTGGCATGAACCGTCTTGACGTGAATGGTATGCACCTGACCGTGCGTCACGTTTTCATGGGAATGCACGATGTCAAAGCCTGCAGCGGATACACGTCTGGAATACCAGTTGAACCACAGTTGGTTCAGCCAGCGACTGCGTATTGGCAACGTGGGCACGGGAATATGCGAAAAATGGCCACGCGGCGCGTCAAAACTCTGCGAAATCACGGTGATCTCACATTCACTGCGCATCGCTTCCGCCAGTTGAACGGCATAACTTTCAGCGCCACCAGCCAACGTGGAGAAGTGGCGGGAGAGAACAGCAACTTTCATCGGGTTTCTGTTACCAGCCGGTTAACTCGGCGCCTGTCTTCATAACGCGTCAGGCATTTAGCCAACAGCTGCACCCACGTCGTAGTGCGACTCACCAGAACCCTTGGCAACAGGAACTGATTGTCTAACGTCTGAACACGACCACGCACTGTGGTTGTGGCCGTGGTGTAGCCAGCCTGTTTCACATAATCCAGCGACGTCTGATTCAAAGACCCGTATGGGTAGCAAAAATGACGAACACCCTGAGGCTGCTTGACGCAGCTAGCCAACCTGTAGCGTGATTGCTGTATTTCACCCCATTGCTGGTCAGCATTCAAGTCTGCGAGGAAAGGGTGACTCAAGGTGTGTGAGCCTACTTCCTGCCCCGCATCAACCCATTGCTGCAGCTCTTGAGCAGTCATCAATGTAGATCGGGGAACCCCACGCCCGTCGTCCCAGCGGTTGTACTGCCCCAATAGATCTGCAACTACATAACAGGTGGCTGAAAAGCCATAGCGCTGCAACACTGGTGCCGCGAACCGCAGATTGTTGGCATAACCATCGTCAAAGGTAATTCCAAACACACGCCCTTGTTTTTCGCCACACAAATAGGGTTCCAATCCTGTCATCGACAGCCCTTGGTAGCCAAGAGCATGTAAAGCCCACATGTGCCTGGAAAAACGTGCAGGTGACACCACCAACCCACGCATGGAGGAACCTTTGGGTGGCTCTACATCCACTTGGTGGTACATCAAAATAGGAATTGGGGTCGTGGTAGCACAACGCTCAGACATGTCCTGCTGCATCCTTCACATCAACACAATGTCGTACTGCTCCTGCCCCATCGCGCCCTCGCTTTGCAGCGACACCGGCTTGCCAATGAACTCACTCAGACCTGCCAGATGCTGGCTTTCTTCGTCCAGAAACAGTTCAATGACTTTGGGCGAGGCCACTACCCGGAATTCCTTCGGGTTGAATTGCCGTGCCTCGCGCAAAATCTCACGAAAAATGTCATATACAACGCTGCGCGGCGTTTTGACGATGCCTTTGCCTTCGCACAAGGGACAGGGTTCGCACAGCATATGCGCCAGTGACTCTCGGGTGCGCTTGCGCGTCATCTCGACCAACCCCAATTGCGAAAACCCGCCACACATGGTCTTAACACGATCCCGCGCCAACTGTTTGCGCATCTCGGCCAATACCGCCTGGCGATGCTCTTCACGCTCCATGTCGATGAAATCCACCACAATGATGCCACCCAGGTTACGCAAGCGCAGCTGCCGAGCGATCGCCTGTGCGGCCTCGAGATTGGTTTTGAAAATGGTGTCGTCAAAATTGCGCGCGCCCACAAAACCACCGGTATTCACATCCACCGTCGTCAGCGCCTCGGTCTGGTCAACAATCAGATAACCACCCGACTTCAGATCCACTCGGCGCCCCAAAGCCTTGGCAATATCTTCGTCAATCGAGTGAAGGTCAAAAATGGGGCGTACACCTTTGTAATGCTGCAGCTTTTGTGCGGCAGCAGGCATGAACTCCACGCCAAACGCATTCAAGGCCTCAAACTGCTCCAGCGAATCCACCCGGATCGATACGGTGCGCTCACCCACCATATCGCGCAGCACACGCTGCATCAGGGTCAAGTCCTGGTGCAACAAGGAACTGGCGGGCAATCGGCTAGCCGCCTCACGCACACGTTTCCAGGCCTTGCGCAGGTAAGCAATGTCGTCAGCCAGTTCCTGATCGGTCGCGTCCTCGGCGTTGGTTCGCAGGATGAAGCCGCCGCCCATATCGCCCACCAGTGACTGAACGCGCTGGCGCAGGCTGTCACGCTGCTCAGGCGGAATCTTTTGCGATACACCAATGTGGTCGTCTTGCGGCAAAAACACCAGCAGGCGCCCGGCAATGCTGATTTGCGTGGACAGGCGCGCACCTTTGGTGCCAATCGGGTCCTTGATCACCTGCACCATCAGGCTCTGACCTTCAAACACCTGTTTTTCAATTGGGATTTGCGCCGAGGCGGCCCGTGCGGCAGACAGAGTCTCACCTTCTGCTGGGGGGTGCCAAACGTCAGCCACATGCAAAAATGCGGCACGCTCCAGACCAATGTCGATGAAGGCAGACTGCATACCCGGCAGCACCCGCACCACTTTGCCCAGATACACATTGCTCACCAGGCCGCGCTCCAGCGCGCGCTCCACGTGCAGCTCTTGCAGGGCGCCGCCCTCGACAATTGCCACACGCGTCTCCTGCGGTGCCCAGTTGATCAAAATATCTTCTTGCATAGGGTGAAGACTGTAACGCCTACAGACCCAATCCGAAGCGGTTTAACAGCTCGTTGGTCTCAAACATCGGCAAACCCATGATGCCGCTGTAACTGCCACTGATGTGGCTAATGTGCGCCGCCGCCCTGCCCTGCACCCCGTAGGCCCCGGCTTTGCCCATCGGCTCGCCACTGTCCACATAGGCTTGGATCTGCGCAGCGCTCATCAGCGCAAAAGTCACTTTGGAGATGGATAAGGCCTGCTGGCGCTGTTGCTCGGTGCCCAGCGCCACCGCCGTCAACACCCGGTGTGTTTTTCCAGACAAGGCGCCAAGGATGCGCACAGCGTCCGCAGCATCCAGCGGTTTGCCCAAAATCACCCGACCCAGCGCCACCGTGGTGTCGGAACACAGGATGGGTGCCGCAGGCAGGCCGCGACGCTTGCGGCGTATCAAGGCCGCATCCAGCTTGAGCTGCGTAACACGCTGCACATAAGATAGCGGCACCTCACGTGGCAGTAAGGCCTCCAGCGCTTCTGCGTCTTCATCAGCGTCAGGCAGCAGCAACTCATAAGCCACGCCGAGTTGCTCCAGCAACTGCCTGCGCCGCGGGCTTTGCGAGGCCAAGTAAACGAATGGCTTCATGTCTGACTATTCCCTGTGGTACGGGTGATTGGCATTAATGGACCAGGCGCGGTACAGCTGCTCAATCAACAACACCCGCACCATCGCATGGGGCAGCGTCAAATCGGACAAGCGAATCCGCTCATGGGCCGCCTGCCGAAAGGCTGGCTCCAACCCATCCGGCCCACCAATCACCAGCGCCACATCACCGCCTAACAACTGCCAGTCGGTGAGTTTGCCCGCCAACGCCATGGTGGTCAGTGTGGTGCCACGCTCATCCAGTGCGACGATGCGACAACCCTTCGGAATGGCAGCCTCAATGCGGGCACGCTCGGCGGCGTAGATGGTTTCCAGCGATTTGGAGGCGCGGGGCTCGGTCTTGACCGCCTTGAGTTCAACCTTGATCTCAAACGGAAACCGTTTGGCGTAATCGTCCCAGGCAGTTTGCGCCCAGTCGGGCACGCGCTGGCCCACGGCAACGATCAGCAGCCGCACGATCAGGCTTTGCGCGATGCGGGTTTGGCCGCCCTCTTGGCGGGTGCGGACTTGGCTGCTGATTTTTTGGCGGCAGGTTTGCTGGGTGCATTCACCACCAAGGTGCGAACTTTTGGCTTGGCCACAGCTTCTGTATCTTTTGTGGCTCTAGCCCTTGTAGAAGCTGCCTTGGTAGCTACTTTTTTAGCAGCAGCGGCCTTGGCTTCTTCTTGCTTCTTCAACTGGGCCTTGGAAGGGAAAGCTTCTTCCACACCTTTTTTGGCGGCACTGGAGCGGCGCAGGCTGGACTCGGGCTTGGCGGCACGTGCGGGCTGCGTGGGCTCGGCTGGGGCTTTGGACGCTTTGGCCACCACGGGCTTGGCCGCGCCGAGTTTCAGGCGCACCGGCTTTTCACCCCAGAGTTCTTCCAGGTTGTAGTAGGTGCGGTAGTTGGGCTGCATCACATGCACCACAGCTTGGCCGCAATCAACAATGATCCACTCACCATTGGTCTCACCTTCAACCCGTGGCTTGGGGAACCCGGCGTCGCGCACCGCATCGACCACGCTGGCGGCCAACGCCTTGGTTTGGCGGTTGGAGGTGCCAGAGGCAATGATCACGCGCTCAAACAGCGAGGACAACTCTTCGGTGTCAAACACCACAATCTCTTGGGCCTTGACGTCTTCCAGCCCATCCACAATCGCGCGCTGCAACTTCTGCACGTCTTTTTTGCCATCCGACTTGGCAGCAGGCTTGGCCACGGGCTTGACTGCCGGTTTGGTGATGGCGCGCTGGCGCTCTTCAGCCTCCATCGGCGTGACCGCTTGGCTGGCCGCTTTGGCCGTGGTTTTGACAGCCGATTTGGCAGGGGTTTTGACAGCGCGTTTGGCAGCAGCGGGGGTAGAGGTTTTGGTAGTCATCAAGCGATTAGGTAAAGGTGGTGGTCGGCAATATAACGCGCAACGCTCTCGCCCACCAGTGCCGTCACATTTTGGTGGGTAGAAATGGCAGAGCGGATGTCGGTTGCGCTGATGGCCATCGATGGCATTTGCAGGTGAAAAAAACGCTCCGGAAACGTCTTTTCTGCATCAAATATGGCCCTGACCCCTGTTGAATCAGGGCGATCAGCTACACATATTGTAGCTGATTGAACAATCTCTTGCCAAGCCTGCCAGCTGGTCAAGGCTTGTGCCTGATCGCCGCCAATGATCAAGAACAATTCTGCCTGGTTGAACGCCGTGCGTAACTCACGCAGGGTGTCAATGGTGTAGCTGGGCCCGCTACGCAAGGTCTCACGCGCATCGACCCAGGCTTGAGCGATCGGCTCAAATGCCAACTGCGTCATGGCCAAGCGGTGCGTCGCCTCGGTCAAGGCCCGTGACTTGTGCCATGCTTGGCCGGTGGGCACCACACACAAACCATCCAGAGCCAATTGGGCCACGGCCGCTTGCCCCAACGCCAGATGCGCCAAGTGCGGCGGGTCAAACGAGCCGCCCAGAATACCAATGCGTTTTGGCGTCACGCCAGACAAGCTCAGAGCCACTCCCGGCGCACCAGAAATTGCTCAGTCAGCGCCGCCTCAGGCGTACCCGGCTCGGGAACCTGGTTATAGGTCCAACTCACCAGCGGCGGCATCGAGAGCAGGATCGATTCGGTGCGGCCACCCGACTGGAGACCAAAGTGGGTGCCCCGGTCCCACACCAGGTTGAATTCCACATACCGACCACGTCGGTAAAGCTGAAAGTTGCGCTCGCGCTCGCCATAAGGCGTGTCCTTGCGGCGCAGCACAATCGGCAGATAGGCACCCAAAAAGCTGTTCGCCACCGACTGCATCATGGCCAGGCTGCCTTCGAACCCTAGTTCACGGAAATCGTCAAAAAAGATGCCGCCCACACCACGCTGCTCACCGCGGTGTTTGTTGCAAAAATAGTCGTCACACCAGGTTTTGAAGCGCGGGTATTTGTCGTCACCAAACGGTGCCAAAGCGTTTTTGCAGCTTTGATGGAAAAACACCGCGTCTTCCTCAAAGCCGTAATACGGCGTCAAGTCCATCCCACCGCCACACCAACACACCACCGAGCCATCGCGGGCGGCAACCGAAATCATGCGCACATTCATGTGCACGGTCGGCACATACGGGTTGCGCGGATGAAACACCAGCGACACACCCATGGCTTCAAACGGCACGCCGACCAAACCCGGTCGCTGCTGGGTAGCTGAAGGCGGCAGACTCGGCCCGCGCACATGGGAAAACCCGCAGCCAGCACGCTCAAACACCACACCATCTTCCAGAATCTGGGTGATGCCGTGGCCTTGCAGCGTGTCGCCTGGCGCTTTTTGCCACGCATCCGTCAGGAAAGCGCGGCCATCCAATTCGGCCACAGCACCCGTGATGCGGGACTGCAGGGCCTGCAGGTCTTGACTGACCTGGGCAATCGCATCGTGGCTTTGAGTCGCACCTGGCGCTGTCAAGCCACAGCTCCTTTGATCGCGCGGTGGCCAATGTCAGTGCGGTATTGCATGCCATCAAAGTGAATACTGGCGGTCACCTCATAGGCGCGCTGCTGGGCCAGCCGCACGTTGTCAGCCAGCACCGTCACGCACAGCACGCGCCCGCCAGAGCTTTGCAACTGACCATTCACCAGGGCGGTACCTGCCTGGAACACGCAGGCGTCCTCCACTTCTTTGGGAATGCCGGTAATGACATCACCCTTGCGCGGCTGCATCGGGTAGCCATGTGCAGCCAGCACCACGCCCAGGGCGGTGCGGCGGTCCCACTCCAGTGCAACCTGGTCGAGCCTGCCGTGCGGGCCGGGTTCGGTAGCAGCCAACATCACATCCACCAGATCGGTTTTGAGGCGCATCATGATGGGCTGGGTTTCAGGGTCGCCCATGCGACAGTTGAACTCAAGTGTTTTGGGTTTACCCTGGGCGTCGATCATCAAGCCGGCGTACAAAAAGCCAGAGAACGGGATGCCGTCTTTCTCCATACCGCGCACCGTCGGCAGGATGATCTCGCGCATGGCGCGAGCATGCACTTCGGGCGTCACGATCGGCGCAGGCGAATACGCCCCCATGCCACCGGTGTTGGGGCCCAGATCGCCATTGAGCAGGCGTTTATGGTCCTGACTGGTGGCCAGAGGCAACACGTTTTTGCCATCCACCATCACGATGAAACTGGCCTCTTCGCCCTGCAAAAACTCCTCAATCACCACCCGAGCACCACCTGCGTTGTGACTTACACCCAAGGTGTTGTCCAGCAACATGAAGTCCACCGCCGCATGGGCTTCGGCCAGCGTCGATGCCACCACCACCCCTTTGCCTGCGGCCAGGCCGTCGGCCTTGACCACAATCGGCGCGCCCTTTTGGTCGATGTACGCGTGGGCCAGCAACGGGTCTGAGAATGTTTCAAACTCGGCGGTGGGGATGGCGTGACGCTTCATGAACGCTTTGGAAAACGCCTTCGAGCTTTCCAACTGTGCAGCCGCCTGGGTCGGACCAAACACGCGCAGGCCGTGTTTGCGGAATTCATCCACCACGCCAGCAGCCAACGGCCCCTCGGGCCCGACCACCGTCAAAGCGATCTTTTGGGCCAACGCCCACTCACGCAATTGCGGGATGTCGGTGATGTCGACATTCTCAAACTGGGGGTCCAGCGCGGTGCCGCCATTGCCGGGGGCCACGTAAACTTTATGAGTCTTGGGTGACTGGGCCAGTTTCCAAGCCAGGGCGTGTTCGCGGCCACCACCGCCAATGACGAGAATTTTCATAAGTCTTGGGTGTCCAGTTGGGCGTTGTGATAGACCGCTTGCACATCGTCCAGGTCTTCAATCGCGTCGAGCAGTTTTTGCATGCGTGCGGCTTCGTCACCCGTGACCTCAATCGGGTTCTCGGGTCGCATGGTGACCTCAGCATCCGCAGGCGTCAATCCGGCAGCCACCAGCGCATCTTTGATCGCTTCAAAGTCTGCCACCGGGGTGATCACCTCAATGGCACCGTCCTCGTCGGTGATCACGTCGTCGGCACCGGCTTCCAACGCGACTTCCATCACCTTGTCTTCACTCACACCGGGCGCAAAAATGATCTGGCCGCAGTGTTTAAACTGGAACGCCACCGAACCTTCGGTGCCCATGTTGCCGCCAAATTTGGAGAACGCGTGCCGTACCTCGGCCACGGTGCGCACCTTGTTGTCGGTCATGGTGTCGACGATGATGGCTGCGCCACCAATGCCGTAACCTTCGTAGCGGATTTCTTCGTAACTGATGCCGTCGAGCGAGCCAGTGGCTTTGTCGATGTTGTATTTGATGCGATCCGCCGGCATGTTGGCAGCCTTGGCGCGGTCAATGGCCAGACGCAGGCGCGGGTTGGCAGACAAGTCACCGCCACCGGAGCGCGCAGCCACGGTGATTTCACGGATGATGCGCGTCCAGATCTTGCCGCGCTTCTCGTCCTGACGGCCTTTGCGGTGCTGAATATTGGCCCATTTACTGTGTCCTGCCACGGGAATTCCTTTGAAAATTCGTTACGCTACTGCGTCGATTGTACTTTTTGAACCCGATATGTCCGAACCCATCCTGATTGCCCAACAAGGGCAGACCCAGTGTTTCCTGCAGCCCGACAAGGCCAACCGCCATGGACTGATCACTGGCGCCACCGGCACCGGCAAAACCATCACGCTGCAAACCCTGGCCGAGGGTTTTGCCAAACTCGGTGTGCCAGTCTTTATGGCCGACATCAAGGGTGACCTGACGGGCATCTCACGCGCTGGCAGCTCCACGCCAAAACTGGCTAAAGTCCTTTCAGAACGGGGACTAGATGCTCCTGAATACGCAGCATTTTCAACCACCCTGTGGGATGTATTCGGTGAACAAGGCCACCCGGTGCGCGCCACCGTGAGCGACCTGGGCCCGCTGCTGCTGGCGCGCATGCTCAACCTCAACGACACCCAAGCCGGGGTGCTGCAGCTGGTGTTCAAGATCGCCGACGACGCGGGTTTGCTGCTGCTGGACATGAAAGACCTGCGAGCCATGTGCCAGCATGTGGGTGACAACGCGTCGAGCTTCACCACCGAGTACGGAAACATCAGCGCCGCCAGCATTGGCGCCATCCAACGCGGCCTGCTGCAGATCGAAGCCCAAGGCGGTGACAAGTTCTTTGGCGAGCCGATGCTCAACATCGACGATTTCATGCAGACCGATGGCGCCGGGCGCGGCCTCATCAACGTGCTGGCTGCTGACAAGCTGATGAATTCGCCGCGCCTGTACAGCACCTTTTTGCTGTGGCTGCTGAGCGAACTGTTCGAAAACCTGCCCGAAGTGGGTGACCTGGACAAACCCAAGTTGGTGTTCTTTTTTGACGAGGCGCATCTGCTGTTTGCCGACGCGCCCAAGGTGCTGATCGAACGCATCGAACTGGTGGTTCGGCTGGTGCGCTCCAAAGGTGTGGGTGTGTACTTTGTGACGCAAAACCCGCTCGACATTCCTGACAGCGTGTTGGCGCAGCTCGGTAACCGGGTGCAGCACGCGCTGCGCGCCTTCACGCCGCGTGACCAGAAGGCCGTCAAATCGGCGGCCGACACCATGCGCCCCAACACCGGGCTGGACATTGGCGCAGCCATCACCGAGTTGGCGGTGGGTGAAGCGCTGGTGAGTTGCCTGGACGACAAAGGCCGCCCCTGCCCGACCGAGCGCGTTTATGTGCTGCCGCCCGCCAGCCAGATTGGCCCGATCACATCTGAGCAGCGCCAGACCTTGCTGACCGAGTCCATCGTTGCTGGCGTCTACGAAAAAACGCTGGACCGCGAGTCGGCCTTTGAAAAACTCAAAGGCCGCGCTGCGCCTGCCACAAAGAACAGCACGACAAACACCCACCCAACAGAAACCACCGCTGAATCCGGCAGCCTGCTCGACAGCCTGGGCTCTGGCCTGGGTAACTTGCTGGGCGGCGGCCATGGCCGTCGCACCTCGGCGGCTGAGCAACTTTTCAAAAGCGCGGCCAGTTCAATTGGCAGAGAAGTGGGGCGCCAGATCATTCGGGGTGTTTTGGGTGGTATCTTTGGCGGTTCCAAAAGATAAATGCGAGAAAGCAATCCATGACAACTTCAGACCCTTTTGTCCACCTGGTCGACCACCCGCTGGTGCAGCACAAACTCACCCTGATGCGCCGCAAAGACGCCAGCACCACCAGCTTTCGTACCCTGCTCAATGAGCTGGCGATGCTGATGGCCTACGAGGTGACGCGCGACATGCCGACCCAAGAGGTGGAAATTGAAACCCCGCTGGAAACCATGACCGCCACCATGATCGACGGCAAAAAGCTGGCACTGGCCTCCATCCTGCGGGCTGGCAACGGGCTGCTCGACGGCTTTTTGGCGGTGGTGCCTGGCGCGCGCGTGGGTCACATCGGCCTGTACCGCGACCCGGCCACGCTGCAGGCGGTGGAGTATTACTTCAAGATGCCCAAAGACATGCCCGAGCGTGATGTGATCGTGGTCGACCCGATGCTGGCCACCGGTCACTCAGCCATTGCAGCCATCACTCGTATCAAGGCGCTGCAACCGCGTTCGATCAAGTTTGTCTGCCTGCTGACCTGCCCAGAAGGCGTCAAAGCCCTGCGTGCCGCGCACCCGGACGTGCAAATCTTCACCGCAGCCATTGACCGCCAACTCAACGACCACGGCTACATCCTGCCGGGCCTGGGTGATGCCGGTGACCGGATTTTTGGCACCCAGTGATTTTGTAAGCTTTTTTGGCCTCTAGCCCTTTATCCATAAGGGCTGGCAGCTATTTATTTTTAAGCAACTCAACGCACGACAGACAAGACTTCGTCCGACTGTGATTTACGGATGTTGGTCTCACAGTCGTTTCTGAATCAACACAAGTGAAACGCTGACAACACACAGCACCGCCAACGCTGTCAGCAAGTTGTTGCCCACTAGCACGGTGACCTGCCGATCAACCAATTTGGAGAGTTGCGCCAATTCGGTGATGCTGTGTGACCAGTGGCTGTCGACAAAACGCTGATCAAACGGATTCACCCGCTCGATCAGATCGGACCGGTACTGCGCCGCATGCCGTTGCCAACTTTGACTGGCCATGCCGATAGCGAAGGTATTGGCCAACTGGCGAACGATGTTTTTCAACGCGTAGGCGTGTGCAAAATCCTCATGCGGCACTTCGCGATAGGCGAGCCCCGCAATCTGGATCACCCCCAGAATCGGGAACAGACCTTTCAAGGCCATGGGCCCCAGCAGTGCCAGATACGGTGTGCCGCTGGTGATCATGGTGCTCATCCACAGCAGCGCAACCGCGGCAACCACAAAACCTGCAGCAATCACTTTGCGCCGATCACCAAGACGTGGGGCCAGCCAAAAATACATCGGCAACAAGGCCACAGTGGTGCAGCTTGAGAAAGAAATCAGCAACCCGGTGGTCTCCAGCGGCAAGCCCAAACCACTTTCAAACAAGCGCGGGTAAATGAACGACGTCGCACCGTTGATCAGGTAATACAGGCCGTAAAAACCCAAGCCCACCAGATAACGGCGGCCATTAACGACGCCAACGTTAAGCAGCGGATCGTGATGGCGGCGCAGCCGGTGCAGCGCAAACAACAAGGCGACGGCAGCGGCGGCAAACAGAGCTATCTGGTGGGCATCAAGCAGCATGACTTCGAGATCCTCCAGACCGTGGAGCAACAGCAGCGCACCCAGACCAAAGGCCAGCACCATCAGCCAATCCATCTCGCCCAGCGAGCGCGGCGTGTGGCGCTCGCTGCGCACCGTGGCCAACAAAATGACCAGCGCCACCATCGCAAAAGCTGCCTGCAACCAAAACAAAGCCTGCCAGTTCCAGGCCTGAACCAGCACCGTGGTCAACCAGGACATCGGCGCGGTGCTGCCCAGCAGCCCAAGGATGTAGCCCTTGAGCTGGACCGCCCGACCAGATGTGGGCACTGCAAGCTGCAGATAAACCCGGGACATGGTGAACAAGCCACCGCCACCCAGCCCCTGCAGCACCCGCGCGGCAATCACCCCACTCACGCGCTCACTCATGGCAGCCCACAACGCGCCGACGATGAACATCACCAGGCCGCAGGCCATCAGGTCACGGTAATGCCAACGCCGAGACAGCCGCTCTATCAAAGGCAAGATCAGCATGCTCGCCGCAGCGTAGGCGGTCAGTATCCAGATGAAATCGGTGGGCGTGGCATCCAGCCCACCACGCAATTCGGCGCCAGCGATCAGCACACTTAGCGAAGAAACAAAGTCTGCAGCCGTCACCAACCCCATGGTATGACCAAGAAAACGCGGCACCGCATGGGGCGGCAAAACCTCGTGAGACATGGAAGACAGGCTCCTGAACCAAGAAGACCCGATGTTATGTGCCGTTTAAACCTACAATTAATCAATCGAATCGAACTCTTTGTTGCATGGAAGAAACAATAGGTCTTGATGATCTCGCGCTTTTTCTGGCAGTCGCCGACGCTGGCAACATGACACGGGTGGCCGACCGCCGGGGTCTGCCCAAGTCCACCGTCAGCCGCACCATCCGGCGTCTTGAAGAACGCATGGGCATGCGCCTGTTCGAGCGCAGCACCCGACATTTGCGTCTGACCAACGATGGCGCGCATCTGCTGGCACAGACCCGCCCCCTGGTTGAGCGCCTGCATGACACCCTGGCTCAGGCCGCTAGCCATAGTGAGACACCCCATGGCCTGCTGCGCATCTCTGCACCTTACGAATTTGGCTTGTTGCGCTTGGGCGAGGTGGTGACATCTTTGCTGACCGAGTACGCCGGGCTCGAGATCGATATTGACCTATCGTCCAACACGCCAGACCCACGTGTTGAAAACTTCGACATCGTGTTCCGTCTGCATATCGGCGACCTGCCCGACTCTGATCAGGTTGCCCGGCACATTTACGCGCTCAAACGCAGCCTCTACGCGGCTCCCGCCCTGCTGCGTCGACACGGCGCACCCAGCACTTTGGCGGAACTGGCCTCGCTGCCCTGCCTCAACAGTCCCCATGAGCCGGTCTGGCGTCTGCGCAATGCCGAAGGTCTGCTCCATGAGTTTCAGCCGGTGTCGCGCTTGCGCGCACCCAACATCGCCATGCGTTTGCAAGGCGTACGCGCCGGGCTCGGCGTTGGCCTGCTGTCAGACAACTATTGCCGCGATGCGCTCGCTGCCGGTCACATCCAGAAAGTACTTCCCGACTTGACCCCGGAGCCCGCGCTGATGTACGCCCTGCTGCCCGCGCGCCGACTCATGCCACCCAAGGTGCGGGTGTTTCTCGATGCGCTCGACCAGCGACTCACCGAAGCCGTGGTGACAGCGCGGTCACACGCCGTCTGAACACCCTGGCTGCGCTGACATCGTGCCGATGGGCACAACAAATTCACGTCAATCTTTGCAGTCGACTCTGCGGACCTTTTTGGCTGCCACCCCTTTATCTATAAGGGTTAGGGGCTATTTCTTTTGAATTATTCCAGATCATGGATCAGATGACGAATTTGTTCACGCAGCTGCTCCAGAAGCTCGATTGAGGTCATAGCCAGCTCGGCCACGACATGGGTGGACCCAGGTAAGCGGCGAGGCAGTCGATAAGGACTTCTGTGTCAATGCGTGAGGTACTCACAGCACAGACCAGGGGTACCACCGGCACCGCAGCGCGCACGGCGCAGAAGCGGTTGCGGTAGCTGCCGCGTTCGAGTTGGCTTAGATAACTATTGTTTAGATAGCTATTAATCCTTGCAGAACTTGGGCCAGAGGCTGATTTGGCATAAAAACTCGGACGGGCCAGCAGGTTGCTGACTTGGGCACTGAGGTTGTTGGCGGCGCCGTGTTCGACCCAGAGTAGTTTGAATTGGTTGGCGTCGCCTGCGTCTGGGTAGTGCTCGTGTTGGGCCAATTGGAAGCTGCTACCGGCTGTCAGTTGGCGGGCACAGCTGTCGTAGATATCCAGCGCAGGGCTGAACATTCGCACAGCGAAGGTACTTGTCATGTCAGCCGGTTTGCTACTCTTGTCAGCTGCTTGATCTGTTTTTCTCCCTGCCTCAGCAGTTTGTTCAGCTACCTCAGCCCGCCTCGGGTCATCCGCATGCATCTTTTGAAGCTGCGAGTCAAGTGCCTGGAAGGCCCTTGATGCCGCAGCTTTTTCTTGATCCGCCTTCTCCTTGGACTCGAACAACTCAGGCTCATTGGAGGTCAAGGGTGCCGCTCGGTGGATTGCGTGTTTCTGCCGCCTCGCTCTATTTGCACCCGAGTTTTTCTATGGCGCTCATAAAGGTTTGTTTGATACCTATTTTCTTCGCGCTCTTCTGGAAAAATCTATCCAGCTTGTCATTGTTTTCGCAGACTATCGCGCCAGATGGCGATAGCTTGAATAATTGGAATGTCTTTGTGAACTCTTTTCGAGGATCCTCTACGCTATATTCAAAAATGGCAAAAATAGAATCCGTTGCCTCGAATACGATTGGATGTCGAATTGCTTCCCCACATGCCGGCAGATCGGATCCCGTCTCAGGTGATATCAATTCGAATACTACTTTTTCAGCAGGATTGATGATTATTGCACAACTGGTGGCAATATCTCCCTTTTTCACATATCGAACCCCCATCGGGGTTATCACATCGTTTCGGATGACTTGCGAAGGGATGATATTATAAATAACATCTGCTTGCAGCTGAGACTTTAGATTATTTTCGTCCAATGCTGGACTTGCTAATGCACCAGGGCTTGCGATGACAATCCATGGAAAAAAATAAATAGCTAATTTACTCATTGTTATCTCCGGGCTTCGACTTCAAAGTGAAAGAGTTCGTTGACGCCTTCGCGACCCAAACTTAATCAGGCCGTATCAATATGAGCACTTAGTGGCAACTTCGATCTGTTTTTGCAGATTAGAAATATCACGCTCATAAGAAGCCTTGAGCTCTGAATCATTCGTAAACGCAAAGCTTCTCTCAGCCGATATTTGCTGTTTTCGCAGTTCTATCAAGTGACTCGCCATGGTGTAGCTCCGCTGATATTGTGCGAGTTGAACTTCGCACTGCTGGACTAACTGGGCTTTTCCATCAAAACCAACTTGGAGGCCTGCCGCTTTGATCCGCGTATCGACCATGCCAACACTCAGCGTCTTGTAGGCTTCATCTGCCTTATCCAAACGAATTTGCATTGCTGCGATATCCGCCCGTAACTCAACTCGACTTTTTTCCAACGGGTCAATCTGCAACTTATAAACCGCTCCATAACCCGCCCCCATCAAAGTAGAAACAGCTATCAGCCATCCAACTACTTTTGAAAAAGAACTGTGGCTAGCGGTTGGAGAAACTGCCGACGCGGACGAGGTTATAGGTGAGGTGGTCATGGTCGGAGATGGGGCTACTTCGGCAGTGGTACATCTTCGGCAAACGGAATAGCGTCCGCCTCATTCAAGCCAGCTCCCGCATGTGGAGGCTCTATCGCCTTCCAAAGTTTTTCACTAGCGGCGGGCAATGTCATCTTGCCGCTTTCGTAAGTGAACTTGACGTTGTTCTTGAGCGCGATAACGCTGCGTTTTTCGCCCCATGATGCCCAGTGAAATTCGTTGCAGGCTTTTTTGACGCCGAAGGCAATGACCTTCACGGGTGTAAGTGAGAGGTCAATGAGGTAGTGACGATCAGGGCAGCCGGTTTCTTGCAGGGAATCCCCCCTGAATATCCAAAAACTTCGCGTCTTATCCCTATCAACCCTAGAAAGGTAAGCCGCACGAAGTAATGGCTTCCCATCTATCCTTAACGTATAAACGTAGTCAAAACCAATATTATTTGCAGGATTTGTACTACTAGGTGGTGGCGTCACCTTGACTTGAGTTTTACAGACTTCCATATCTAATGCGCCAAACGTCGTTGCGATGCTTCGCTCTAACCTGCATCCATCATTCGCGTAGACATGCCCGACAGCGAGCAGTGCAATCAAAAGTGTGCTGAGTTTTTTTATTACCTTCAAAGCATTTCTCCTCCGATGTTTTCAAGTAAATCATTCAACGCAATAACTCTAATTGGTGCTGAGCAAAAGTACTTGTCTGCTTGCTTAAAGTTATTGTCAATGAATGTTGCAAGCCAAAGACGATAGGCAACTTCAACATCCTCATCAGCTTCGCTGATGAGTTCGGCCGCTTTTGCCGCCCCATTGCCCCCCAACTGCGTTGCAAACGTGCTGCGCAATCCTTCGATACCGCCCCTACCTGTAGCCAGCGTATTACTAATAAACAGTGGCCCTGAGCCTTCGCCCTCGTGGTGCATCAAATACATCAACTTGGCTTTGTCCATGTCGTTCAATCCTGCAAGCTTGAAGCCTTTTCTCTCCAGAAGTTTCAAGTTGGCATTGCCGTAATCGGCTGCGGCGTTGATCGACCAAGTGGGGTCCATGCGCATGGCCAAGCATTTCTTGACGTTGTCGTCTCCCAAATGCCGCTTAAAGGCTTCGGTGGTGCTCGTGCCGTTTGCCAGCACAAACACCCACTTGGAATGACCTTTGGCATCGGTGTCTTTGCGCACCCAACCATTGGCAACACTTTGGGTATGAATGTAGCGGCCTGGAGTCAGTACATGCGCTAGCCAAGTGCTTGCCAGAAACTGCGTCAATCCTGCCGCGCCACTTTGGGCATTGCCTGCGTTGGCGTTCCACAGCTCACGGATCGGCGTGCTCAACAGCTTGCCTTTTTTGTCTTTCAATTGCTTGCCGTCGGCCCCAAGTTTGGGGATATGTTCAGTGACCTTGCCGGCTTCGCAATCCATCAGCGCACACAAGGCCTGTGGGATCAACCCCAGTCGCTTAGCGGCGTCCACAATTGCTGTGCGGTAAACGTTGTTGCGGCCCAGTCTTAGCTTGTCTTTGTTGGGGCATTCCGGCCCCACAACCACGGTCACTGGTTGCCCTGCTTTGCTCAAAGTTTTGGCAACCACGGCCGACTTGGGCACAGCGCTTGGAGCCAGCTCTTCTAGGTGCAAGCTGCCAGATAGCCATGTCCACGCCTTTTTCAGTGCGCCGTTAGCACTCCACCACGCTGAGTGGGTATCTACAGGAGTGGGTTGCGTCGTTGGGGCTGATTGGGCCGCAACGGTCTTCTTTGTGACGGTTTGACTGACGGTGTTTTGCTGACCGCAGCAGGTGGCGGGGTTTGCTGGTGTGGGCGCAAGGTCAGATCGGCCTCAACCTTGGGGCTGCGGATAATCACTGCGTTATTGCACTGGGCAAGGTCGATGCTGCAAACCGGCTGACGTGTGCCGGTCACGTCTTTGACTTCAACTTGTGCTTGCCCTGTTGCCTCTGGCGACACTGGGATCGTGATGGCACCCTGGGCTGTTGATGTTGCCGTGCACATTTGCCCTGATGGAAGCGTGACAAACCACTCCAAGCCCTCAATAGGCATGTCCAATCCGTCGCGAAAGATCAGAGAGACATAGTTCGTGTCATCCGGCGCTGGCGACGGGGACGGCGATTGATCTGCTGGAGCAGCGGGTTCTATAGCCGGTTCAACACCCGGTTTTGCTTCAATAGTTAAGTCGTCTGATGCCATGATGCTATGCCTCAAATTTGGGAGTGGGACTCATCGTTGGAAACGGGCGGATGGGCCTTGTCGCCACTGTGGTACTCCACAGCCCAGGGGCCTTTTGCGCCCACCAACGCTCGAAGTTGGGCACCTTTTTCTTTCAAACGCCGCGCCGCAAATCCATCGTCAGTCGTGCGCCCCTGGTCTACCACTGCGTTATCTTGAATAAGTGCATAACCGGTAGATTGGCTTTCTCCCGTGACGGGATTCCAGACCACCAAGCGTTCACTGTAGTGTTCTGGCTCAGTTGAAATCAGCGAAACCGGAGTCGTGGCAACGGGAGTTACTAGGCCCATGGGCAGATCTGGACTACTTACCGCCGCACTGGCCCCACCGCCCAAACTATGCCCACTACCCTTGACCGAGAACGTGCCCGGGCAGGCGAAGGTGATGTTGGCCCCGTCCAGCGTGATGCTGCTCTGCCCGGCTTTGAGCACGATCTGGCTCTTGGCGTTGATGCTGATGCTGTCGTTCACACTGACCACGGTGACTTCTTTGTCCGCCAGCAGCTCTAGTTGATCCGTGTGCGCTTGCAAGGATAAGGCGCCGTTGGCTGCCACCGCTTCCAGGCCTCCGGCGTGGCTGAAGAGGCTTTGGGTTTTGCCTGCCACCATGGCCACGGTGTGGCCTGCGCTCAGGTGGCTGTCGCCTTGGCTGACCAGTTGCAATTGTTCTCCTGCAAACAAGGCGCTGCTGGCTGGGCTGGTGAGCACGATGGCGCTGGGTGCCTCGGCCACGATCAGTGGGGTTGCAAAGCGTTCCACGGCAGCCTCAGGTGCGGTGTTGAGTTCACGGCTGCTGCTTTGGGTTTTTTGGGTGCTTTGGCCGTTCAGGCTGGTTGCGCCTTGTTGTTTGAAGCTGCCTTGCTGTTGGGGGTCCAGGTTTTGCAGCAGGCTTTGTTGTGCTTGTGCTGAGGCTTGGATTTGCTCTGTACCCAGTGCTTGTTGTTGTTTGGCGGCTTGGTGCAGGGCTTGGGTGAGGTTTTGGGCAGCTTTGAGTTGGGCTTGTGTCTCTTGGGTGTCCATCTGGCTGCTGGTAACGCTGCTGCCGTTTTGGGCTCTGGTGGTGCTTGAGAGCAGCAGGCCTTGGGGGGCGCGTATGACGCCCCAGGCGTCGGTGCGCAGTTCAAAGCCGCTGCCCCGGTAGTTGCCGCGCTGGGCGCTGTTGGGGTTTTGGCTGATGAGGTAGCCGGTGCTGAGTTGGCTGGC
>Ga0302321_100000051_pt1 | contig 103993 bp, 65 predicted proteins | sample Fen_T0_1_FD_202505 | JGI IMG/M metagenome (GOLD analysis project Ga0302321, IMG submission 202505) | Peat permafrost microbial communities from Stordalen Mire near Abisko, Sweden - Fen_T0_1 | ecosystem: Environmental > Terrestrial > Soil > Wetlands > Permafrost | place: Sweden: Abisko...
ATTGAACATCGTCTATCGTAACGACTCTGTAGGTACGGATATGCAATATCTTACCGAAGGCAATATTAAAAATGAATTGCTGCTTCGGGTGATGAACCTCGATCGACTGGATTCCAAGAATAATCTCAACAGGGACGGAAAGTTTGACTTTGTGGAAGGTTATACGGCACTTTCATCCTCCGGTAGAATCGTTTTTCCTGTTCTGGAGCCTTTTGGTAAACACCTTCGGGATACAATTGGGGATATAAATATTGCAAAAAAATATATATTCGAGGAATTGTATGATTCTACCTTGGTTGTGGCACAAAGCTATAGCGAAAAAAAGAAGTTCCGCCTTGTAGGAGAATACAAAGGTACCAGCGGTGCTACTTCTGAAATACGCCTGAATGCTATGAATATACCGCGTGGTTCGGTAAGCGTTACTGCCGGTGGGGTTGCTTTGGTCGAAAATAAAGACTACACGGTGGATTATACCATGGGTACGGTCTCCATTATCGACCAGGCCTTAGTGCAGTCGAAAACAAAGATTGATGTGAAGCTGGAAAATCAATCCATGTTCAGTATGCAACGAAAATCGCTGTTTGGTACGCATTTAGAATATAAATTCAATAAAGACTTCAGCTTAGGTGGTACGATTATGCATTTGTCGGAAATGCCACTTACCACCAAAGTAAACACAGGTAGTGAGCCTATTTCGAATACAATTTGGGGAATGAATACCTCCTGGCGCACCGAGTCGCAATGGATTACCAATATGCTTGATAAACTACCGTTTGTAAATGCTACCAAGCCATCGACCATAGCATTGAATGCCGAATTTGCGCAGTTGATACCGGGTCACTCCAAAGTAATTAGCTCGGCCGGCCTGGCTTATCTCGACGACTTTGAATCGACTAAAACCACTATCGATATTCATTATCCGTTTAGTTGGTATTTGGCCAGCACACCTTATAACCCCGGCGCAAATGCGTTGTTCCCAGAAGCTGCCAAAAGCAATGACGTGGAATACGGTAAGAACCGTGCGCTGATGTCATGGTATATAGTCGATCCGATATTTAATTCTAATGTAAGTGCTACACCGCAATACTTAAGAACTGACGAAGCACAATCAAATCATTTGACACGTACCGTGGTCGAACAGGAAATTTTCCCAAACAGACAAACGCCTCAAGGACAAACTTCGCGGATGACGGTGTTGAATTTATCGTATTATCCAACCGAACGCGGACCTTATAACCTTGACGTGGCAGGGATGAATGCCGATGGAACACTTGCAAATCCTAAAAACCGTTGGGGGGGGGTTATGCGTAAATTAGATGCCAGTGCGAGCGATTTCGAAACATCGAACATTGAATACATTGAATTTTGGCTGATGGATCCATTTATTAACGATAAATCAAATAGCGACAAAGGTGGCGATTTGTACTTTAACTTGGGTGATGTTAGCGAAGATATCCTTAAGGATGGAAAGAAATCATTCGAAAACGGACTTCCATTGGATGGTGACCTGAGTAAAACCGAAAGTACGAAATGGGGCGTTGTTCCTAGAATTCAATCCACGGTCAGTGCGTTTGATAATGCTGCCGGTGCCAGAAAAAATCAGGATGTAGGTTTGGATGGACTGTCGACCGACAACGAATTTAAGTTTTCGACCTACAAAGATTATGTTACGGGCATTAGTGCAAAGCTATCACCTGATGCTAAACAACGCTTTCAGGCCGATCCGTTTTCGCCAATAAACGACCCCGCCGGCGATAATTACCATTTCTATCGTGGGAGTGATTATGATGATGAAAAACTCGATGTGTTGACCCGCTACAAACATTATAACGGCGTTGAAGGTAACTCGCCCGAAACAACGTCTAACGATATTTATGGCACGTCGGCTACTTCGTTGCCCGATCAGGAAGATATAAATCAGGATAATACGTTGAATGAATACGAAAAGTACTACCAATACCGCATTCGTTTAAATAAAGCCTCGATGAATATTGGTGATAATCATATTACGGACATTGTAACTTCTACGCCAACACTCAAAAATGGAGTTCCTACACCGGTTAAATGGTATCAGTTTAAAATTCCGGTTCGGCAATACGACGAAAAAATAGGAAGCATTCGTAATTTTAAATCTATCCGCTTCATTCGAATGTTCCTTACTAATTTCGAAAAAGAAACACATTTACGTTTTGCCACCATGGATTTGGTGCGAGGCGAGTGGCGTAATTTTGATAAACCGCTCTATGCCACAGGTACATTGCCTATTTCTGATGGTAAGTTAGAAATTCAGGCTGTGAATATTGAAGAAAATAGTAGCAAAACACCGGTCAACTACGTGTTGCCTCCGGGTGTAACGCGTGAGACCGATCCGGGTCAGCAACAAATACTGCAACTTAATGAGCAGGCAATGCTTCTGCGGGTGAATGATCTTTCGCCAGGTGATGCTCGCGCTGTATATAAAAATACGAATTACGATATGCGTCAGTACAAACGCCTGCAAATGTTTGTGCATGCTGAGAAACTAATGAACGATAATACCAACTTGCAAGATAATCAGTTGTCATGTTTCATCCGTATAGGATCAGATATGATCAATAATTACTATGAATATGAAATCCCACTACGATTAACTCCTCCGGGAAGCTACGATGGAGGAGATAATTCTAAACGCGAAACTGTTTGGTATCCCGAGAATATGTTTGATTTTCCTTTTACGTCGCTTACCAATGCGAAATTAAAAAGAAATGTTGACAGGCAAAATAATGTGACAGGCGTTGGAAACACAATCCCATACACAGTCAATGATACCGATCCTGCAAAACTGAAAAATAAAATCACGGTGAAGGGTAATCCGTCATTGTCGGAAGTGCAAACCATTATGATTGGTGTACGAAGTGTGAAAGGAGAGGTGAGGGGCGATGTAAAATCCGGAGAAATTTGGGTGAACGAGTTGCGCATGTCCGAGTTTGACGAGTCGGGTGGTTGGGCTGCCATGGGAAACCTGGCGGTAGGATTGTCAGATATAGGGAATGTAAATATCTCAGGTCGTACAGAATCTGCCGGATTTGGAGGTATTGAGAGTAATGTGATGAACAGGCGTTTGGATGATTTATATCAAATGAATTTCTCCACAGCATTGGAACTGGGTCGTTTTTTGCCTGAAAAAGCCAAAATTCAGATTCCGGCCTATTTCTCGTATTCCAACGAGACTTTGTCCCCAAAATACAATCCACTCGATCAGGATATTAAGCTGAAAGATGCACTGGCAAGTATGGATAATAAGGCAGATAGGGATTCGTTGAAATCAATGACTCAATCGGTGGTAACGACCAAAAGTTTCAATATATCGGGTGCCAGAGTAAACATAAAAAGTAAAACTCCGCAGTTCTACGACCCGGCTAATGTGTCGTTTAGCTATGCGTTTAATGAAACAAAACAGCATAGTCAGGATGTGGAGGAAAATCTGGTAAAGGATCAACGAGCAGCTATCGACTACAATTTCTCGTTTAACCCTACACCCTGGCAACCATTTAAAAACGTCAAGGCACTCAGTAGCCCGATATTGAAAATAGTAAAAGATTTTAATCTGAACTATTTACCTACCTCGTTGAGTCTGAATACGAATATGAACAGACAATATTCGCAGGTAAAATTACGCGATTTAAATGCAGCTGCTTCAGCAATTGGTCCCGTTCAGCCATTAGATATGACTTCCAGTCGTGATTTTATGTGGAACAGGCACTTCGATATTAAGTACGATTTAACCCGTTCGCTGAAGTTTAGTTTCCAATCGGCCATGAATGCCAATATTGCTGAGCCTTACGAATCGCCTGAGGTCAACCCCGATAATTACAAAACATGGCGCAATGCGGTTTGGTCAAATATCCGTAAGTTGGGTACACCTTACGCTTATCAGCAGGTGTTTTCTGCCTCATGGGTTTTGCCAATCAATAAAATCCCTATATTCGATTGGGTTACAGCCAATGCTAACTATAATTCTACCTACGACTGGAACAGAATGGCTCAAGTGACGGGTAAAAGTCAGTTGGGTAATATTGCTACCAGCATGGGAGCATGGCAATTCGACGGAACTTTCAACTTTGAAAGTCTGTACAATAAATCAAAATATCTGAAGGATGTAAATCGAAGGTTTGCTACTCAGCCGAATACAAATAAATCAAAATTTCAATCTAAGACCTATAATCAGATGGTACGGTTGGAAAAAAACAAACCGATTATCGTTAATCACCGCTTAGGCAGTGATAAGTTTATGTTTAAGGCTGCTGACAAGTTGGGCAGACCTATGTTGCTGTCTTACAAACCAAAGAATTCCGGTTCGCTTGAAATAACACCTCAGATAGATGTTGACAGTGTCATGCTTACTATCGTTAGTCAGGATCCAAATGAACAAACGGCAAGCGCGAAAACTGTTGATTTTGTGGCTCGTATGTTGATGATGGTGCGCCGTGCAAGCTTTACTTATCGTGAGTCGAACAGTACTGTCTTACCTGGTTTCTTACCTGAGCCGGTTTTCCTTGGTCAGGAAAAATATGGTGCGGTCGGTTCTCAGATGAACGCACCCGGATATGCTTTTGCTTTTGGATTTCAGGATAAAAAACTGCTTCAAAGAGCGTTGGATAATGGCTGGTTGGTGAACGATAAAAGTATTGTCAATCCTGCCACTACCGCATTTACATCCGATCTGGATATTAAAGCCATACTTGAACCTCTGCCTGGGTTTAAAATAGATGTAAGTGCTAAACGCTATACCGCTGATAACACAACTATTCAATACATGTTTGACGGAATGCCAACAAGTTTTACAGGTAGTTATAATATTACGTTGGTGGCACTTTCCACAGCCTTTAAACCAATGGGAACAGCCAACCAAAATTATAATTCAGAAGTGTTCAATACTTTTTTAGCCAATAGAAAGATTATACAAAACAGGTTAAATAAACAATATGTAGGTACTTTTTATCCAAGTAGTGGTTTTTTCAAAGATATTCCGTCTTATGCAGGTAAAGAGTTTGGGTCAGTAGCTAATGCCAATACAGGTTATTCCGAAAATTCGGCTGACGTGTTAATACCTGCTTTCCTGGCTGCTTATACCGGACGGGATGCAAACTCGATGAGTACCAATCCGTTTCTGTCGTTGTTGAGCGTTTTGCCCAACTGGCGAATTAGTTACGATGGTCTGTCACGTTTGCCATGGGTTAAGAATCATTTCCGATCGGTGAGCCTTACGCATGCTTACACTTGTCGTTATAGTGTGGGGGCGTATACTTCATTCTCTACCTGGGAAGGTGTTGGTGGCGATAATAGTGCACTTGGTTATGTGCGCGATGTGCAAACCAATAATCCGATAATGTCATCTCCTTATGATATTTCAACTGTTTCGTTGACCGAGCAATTTAGTCCGCTTATAGGAGTAAATGTGGCAATGAATAACAGTATGACCGGTAAGGTGGAATATCGCAAGCAACGCAACCTGGCTCTCAATTTGTCGAGTACACAATTGGTTGAAGCAGCAAGCGATGAATATGTGGTAGGGATGGGTTATGTTATCAAGGATTTTGATGTTATTCTGAAATTGAAAAACGATAAGCAAACCACTATTAAAAACGATTTGAAATTAAGTGCAGATTTGTCTTATAAAGACATTAAAACACTTCTACGAAAGATTGATAGCAATCTGACTCAAGCTTCTAGTGGAAATAAATTATTGACCCTAAAAGTAATAGCAGACTATGTTTTCAGTTCGAAACTAAACATTCAATTGTTCTATGATAAGCAAATGAGTTCGCCGCTTATTTCTTCTTCATTCCCCGTATCGTCAACTAACTTTGGAGTTAGCTTCAAATTTATGTTGACACGATAGAATTTTTACGTACTTTTTCAAGTCAGGAATGCTGTTCTCAAACAGCTGATTTGGGGTGATCTCGTACATTTTGTCTTGTAATATTAATTGGCATGGAGTTAAATCTGCCATTCTGCCACCCGATTTCTGCCAAAAACGGAAATCGGGTGTTTTGGCAAAATTATTGACCTATTACACCGAACTAAAACTCAAAACTACTAATTCGATATTTAAATTAATATAGGAGTTTGAATTTAACAATAAAAGTATGAAGAAGAATAAACATCCAGAGGAAAATTTAGACGTAAAAGATGGTGCACAAGCTGCAGAAGCCTGTCAAACTAGCGAGTCAACCGAAAATACAGTAGAAGCACCAGTTGACGAATTGGAACTTTTGACTCAAAAATGTGCCGATTTGAATGACAAAAATCTTCGGATGATGGCCGAGTTTGATAATTACCGCAAACGTACGCTGAAGGAGAGAATGGATTTGTTGAAAACAGCTAGCGAGGGTGTTTTGGTAGATATGTTACCATTGGTTGATGATTTCGAACGTGGTTTAAAAGCCATGGAAACGTCAGAAGATGTCCAAGCAGTAAAAGACGGTGTCGAACTTATTTATAATAAGTTTTTAGCATTTTTACTTTCAAAAGGAGTAAAGTCTATTCCAACAGAAAATGAAGTCTTTGACACTGAATTTCACGAAGCTATAACTACTTTTCCTGCACCAAGCGAAGACTTGAAAGGTAAAATTATAGATTGTGCTTCGAAAGGCTATACGTTGAACGATAAAGTGATTCGTTTCTCTAAAGTAGTAGTTGGAGAGTAATTCAGTAGTTAGTAAATAGTTATCAGAAAACAATTAGTCGATTGTAGAATATCGCCTAATTCCATAATTCAACGAAAGAGAAATGTCTAAGAGAGATTTTTACGAAATATTAGAAGTGTCCAAGTCGGCTTCTGCTGATGAAATAAAAAAGGCTTACCGCAAAAAAGCCATTCAGTTCCACCCGGATAAGAACCCTGGTGATAAACAGTCAGAGGAAAAATTTAAAGAAGCAGCCGAAGCTTATGAGATCCTAAGCGATACGCAGAAACGTCAGCGTTACGATCAATATGGTCATGCCGGTGTAGGCGGTGCCTCAGGTGGCGGTGGCTTCAATGGTGGCGGAATGAATATGGATGATATATTCTCGCACTTTGGCGATATTTTTGGCGGTCATTTTGGTGGCGGCGGATTTGGCGGATTTGGTGGTGGTCAGCGCGGTGGCGGTCAACGGGTACGTAAAGGTTCTGATTTGCGGGTGAAAGTGAAACTTACACTTGCAGAAATAGCCGTTGGAGTTGAAAAGAAAATCAAAGTAAAAAAGCAGGTTGCTTGTTCGCATTGTAGCGGAACTGGTGCTGAAGCCGGATCTTCTTCTACAACTTGTACAACCTGTAATGGTCAGGGACGCGTTACCCGTGTGCAAAATACCATCTTAGGTCAAATGCAAACGGCAGCCGAATGTCCAACTTGTAATGGCGAAGGTAAAATTGTAAAAGATAAATGTAAACACTGTAGTGGCGAAGGCGTTGTTCGCGAAGATGAAGTAATTACTATTAATATTCCTGCGGGAGTTATGGAAGGTATGCAACTTTCGGTTAGCGGAAAAGGGAACGCAGCGCGTAGGGGAGGAGTCAACGGAGATTTATTGGTGCTTGTTGAAGAAGAAGCTCACCCTGAATTAATTCGTGATGAAAACGACCTAATATATAACCTTTTACTTACCGTGCCAATGGCAACGCTGGGTGGTTCTATAGAAGTCCCAACCGTGGAAGGAAAAGTAAAAGTGACGATTGCTCCCGGAACACAACCGGGTAAGGTTTTGCGCTTACGTGGTAAGGGTTTGCCAAGTGTAAACCGTTACGGCACCGGCGATTTGTTGGTAAATATTGGTGTTTATATTCCGGAGAATCTGAATAAAGAAGAAAAAACAGTCATGGAGAAGCTTGGTAAATCGGATAACGTAAAACCAAATGCAGCTGCCTCAAAAAACTTTTTCCAACACTTTAGAAACATGTTTCAATAAATTTTAGTGTAGGTGATTTATTACTAAACTTATATATAAAAAATGCACAGCTACTTTAAGCTATGTATTTTTTATATAAGTATGTCGCTTTTTATTGTTTTACAATTTTATAACTTCCTTTTCCGTCCAAAGTGCTTACTTCCATTAAGTATATGCCTGTGCATAGCGTAGATAAATCTACTTCAGGTTGGCTCGCTACAGTTTTTAAAAGCAAGCCCTGCATATTATAAACCTTTATCTCTTTCACTGCATTTGGAGTTGTAACGTACACTTTCCCTACTGTTACCGTTGGAAATACATTGCAGTTAAGCAATGTTTTCGGATTGTTGACCGCACTTGTAAAATTCACTTTCTTGTCAGTGTAAATCAATAAATCACCTGCTTGCATGCTAATTGTCATGCTAGTGTTTGTTACATTCAGTTCATCGCCGGTAAGTAAGTTGTACCAAATACCTGTTTTGGGAAAATTAGGGCTGGCAGTAATCGTTGCTGAGGCATTGAAATTTCCCAGCATAACCATGCTTAGGTCAGCATGCGAAAGTGCTATACGACGTCCGGTATTCCAGTCGGATTGTGTAACACTAATGCTGTACGTCCCCTGCGTAAAAGCAGTCGGGTATAATTTTTTTAATGAAATGACTTTTGCACATGCGTCGGCAGCTGCTTTACGAAGCGCCAGGTTTAAATATCCCCATGCTGATGATTTTTCGTTGGTACGCCCGCCGTTTGAATTAATAGAATAATCATATCCCATTTCACCAAATTGCCAGATCATTTTAGGCCCGGGCATTAGTGCCGTGAAAGCTATATTTAGTGGCACTCGCTTGATACGGGCAATAGAATCTGTTGAGATAACACCGACGCCATTTATCTTGGCATTATAGAAATTTCGCTCTTCGTCATGACTCTCGGCATAACCTACCCAATTGCGGGGAGTAGTGTTTAGTGTGCTAAAATCGCTACCTGTCTGGTATCCCATGGCTGATTGTGAGTAGGCATTGTTGGCATTTTTCCAAAGGTACATTCCGGTGTTGGCCAATACTGTTTCTTCGTCATTGTTGCAAAAATGCTCCAGGATAAACATGACATCACTTTTTACAGACTTTGCAGCATTGTAATAGGTGGTCAAATTATCAATTCTCGACTGATCATAATTGCTCGCTGTGGCTTCTGTAGAACTGTTTTGAGTAAAACCTTTCGTTAAATCCATGCGGTATCCATCAACTTTATATTCGGTAATCCAATATTGAAGTACACGTTTAAAATATTCTTTTGTAAAAGTTGAGCTGTGATTGAAATCATTGAAAACGCCATAAGGGTGAGGTGCTACAGGATTCATCCATGGGTTGTCAGCAGCAGGTCGGTTGTTTGTTCCATCCCAATATAGCTTAGCAAATGGGTGACTGCCAGAAGCCTGATTAAAAACCATATCCAACAGTACTGCCATGCCCCGTTTGTGGCATTCATCAATAAATTTCTTGTACATTTCCGGCGTCCCATAGGCTTTGTCGGGCGCAAAATAGTGGTTAGGATTGTATCCCCAACTGTTATTTCCATCAAATTCCTGAATTGGCATTAATTCTACCGCTGTTATTCCAAGTGTTTTCAGGTAATCGAGATGGGTGATGGCAGCTTCCACCGATTTTTGAGTTGTAAAGTCGCGTAGAAGCATTTCGTAAATTACCATGTTTTCGCGGGGAGGCATTGCGAATGTAGGAACTTCCCAACTGTAAGCTGTTTTGGTGGTTTGCAAAGTGGCTACTAAACCATCCGTTTTGCCATCAGGATAAGCCTTGAGGTTCGGAAAAATAGAATTGTATTGATTAATCCATTTATCATTCCACGGATCCAGGACCAGTTCGGTGTACGGATCACTGATTTTCAATGTGCCATCAACAAGATATTGGTATCCGTATAACTTTCCAGCGGTTAATCCTGTAAGTGTAATCCACCAGTAATTCCCATCTTTTTTTAATTGATAGGCATTGGATTGTGTCCAGTCATTGAAATCGCCAATCAAAAAAACATTGCTTTTATTAGGAGCGTACAATACCAAAGTTGCAGTGTTAGCATCAATAATATTGATTCCGTCCTTTACGCCTGCAGGCCGCGGCTCGCTAATGACCGGTGCAGCCACACTTACTTTTATTGTGTCGAAAACAGTTGTGCCATTAGCAGTTGCTGAAGCAATTAAGGTGTAGTCGTTTGCGGTGGCAAAATTATATGAATAGGCCAAGCTTGTAGCTGCTGTGGCGGTTTGCACGCTGGTGCCATTGATTTTTAGATTTAAATCGGCAGTGGCTGATGCTCCAACTTGTATGTTCATGTTGGTTCCTACTGCAACACTTAGATTAGCTGCCGGGGTAATAAAGGCAATGTTTAGTCCGGTTTGATACACATTCACCAGTATGTCTGCTCCACCGGTATCTTTCCCTTCTTTTGTGCTTGAGCCATTGCGGAAAACAAATGCCATTTTAGTAACCGTTTCACCCGCTGTTAAGCTATAGTAAGTTGCCATGTCGGGTGTAATAGTTAACTTGTATTTATTGTTTCCAAGTGACGTCAACTTGTATTTTGCCGAATTATCACCCCAGGTTGGGGCGTGTTTCCAATCGGTGGCCGAGGTGCTGGCGGTGGTAATTACCCCTGTGTGAGCATAAATTCCATCGGTGCCTGTATAGTCTTTCAAACCTGCTGTGCCTAAACTGGCATCGTACACAATATCAATCGCCCCTCCATTTTGAGTCACAAAGGTGGGGGTAGTTGTAATTATTTGCGCCCAACCGGCTATCGCTATTAATAAAAGGAATAAAGTAGTAATTGATTTTTTCATAATTGTGTCGATTTGTAATAGGTTTATATTCCCTAATCAGCACAAATATACAGTAATATTCTACCTAGTGTTTTATGCATTATAAAGAAAGAATCTATTTTGGGTGCAAACGTTTGCATTAATTGACTTTGCTAAGATATTATATAAAAAAAGTCCGAATTTATATCGGACTTTCTTGTTGTGAATGAAATGTATAGCTATACTTTCATCTCTATTTTAATTCCAAAATGAGCACACTTTCTTTTGGTAACAGAATGGGACCAGTAAGGTCGTACAACTTTTCTGACATTACATCGGTACCTTTTGTTTTGCCTTTTAAACTCTCGGCATAGCGATCTGGTTTTAGTGTTTGGTCTGTTAAGTTGTTATTGATAATGACCATTATATTTTCCGTTTCATTGTATCTCAAGTATACATACGTGTCATTCTCAGGTATGTAATGAGTCAATTGCCCAGTGTGAATTACGGATTTGTTTTTTCGCCAGTTGAGTAATTTTGCCAGATAGCTATGGTACTCGTTTTGAACAGCTGTTCTACCATTTGCTGAAAAAGCATTTAACGAATCGCCGCTCCACCCACCTGGAAAATCATGGCGGATATCACCATCTCCTTTATCTTTGTTGCCGGTCATTCCGATTTCAGTTCCGTAATAAATTTGAGGTATGCCACGGGTGGTCATTAGAAATGACATCGCCATTTTATATTTAATGATATCACTATTCAATAAGTAGTTATAACGTTGAGTGTCATGGTTCTCGGCAAAAATAAGTAGATTGTTAGTGTTTGCATATAAATAATCATTAGTGATAGTATTGTAGAGTCGGTTCATACCTTTGTCTTCCCACGATTTTCCATGCTCATTAAAGCATGTTTCGAGTGCTCTTTCTGTCATAAAATCCATGACCGTAGGTAATTGAGAATTGTATTTTAATGGGTTTACAGTGTCTTTTTGCCAAAATGCAATATCCATTGAACTTGAAAGCCAGGTTTCACCCATAATATTAAAATGTGGATATTCATTGGTGATAGCTTTTGCCCATTTAGCCATTGCATCCCGGTCGTTGTAGGGATAAGTATCCATACGTATGCCGTCCAGATTGGCATATTCCACCCACCAAATCGAATTTTGAATATAATATGTCCAGAAATAAGGATTTTGTTGGTTCATATCCGGCATAGTAGTGTCGAACCAACCATTAACAAATTTTTTCTTGTCTATATTCGCAGCATGAGTATCTTTCATTGTTGAGGCTTTATGGTTGGTGTAGGTGAATTCTTTCCATTGGTGAATCCAGTCTTTCATAGGTAAATCCTTCATCCACCAAGCCCCGATTCCGCCATGGTTAGAAACCATATCCATAATCACTTTCAAGCCTTTTTGATGGGATGCTGTCACGAACCCGGTATATTCATCATTGCTGCCAAAACGTGGGTCTATTTTGTAGAAATCGCTTATTGCATATCCATGGTAGGAGTATTTTGTATGATTGTTTTCCTGAACAGGAGTACACCAAATGGCTGTAGCACCCAGCTCTTTTATATAATCTAAATGATCTTGAATTCCTTTAATGTCACCACCATGACGTCCTGAATCGCTGGTCCGATTAGCTTTCTCAGGTTGTGACTCTACATTGTCGTTTGACACATCTCCATTTGCAAAACGGTCGGGCATAAGCAAATAAATCACATCCGAGCTAGAGAATCCTTGTCGCTGAGCAGAATTTTGACGTCTTGATTTTAGCTCATAGCTATAACTCGCTTTCGTTTTTCCATTTTGTTTGAAAAGAATATCGAACTTGCCCACTTTTGCCAGTTTTGCATCAATCAGCAAATCGACAAACAAATAGTTTGGATTCGATACTTTGTTTACTTTAAGTAATTTTACACCAGGATAGTTGATGAAAATCTGGTTTTTAGAAATACTATCTCCATGTACCAACAACTGAAGTTGAGGGTTTTTCATTCCTGTCCACCAAAAGGCAGGTTCGATGCGTTCAATTTGAGCACTAATACTCAATGAAATCAGACTCAAGACCAGGAGAAGTGCTTTTTTATACATAATATTTTTTGTTTGTAAATAGTTTTAAGAAAGAAAAGCCTGAACTTATGAAAGAACAGACTTTTCTTGAAGGTTGTTTAATGCAATGAATTATTTAAAATAATAGGTTCCATCAATGTCATTAAAGATAATTGTGTAAATTACTTCTTTACAAATTAAGTGTTACTGAATTGTACCTGTATTATTGTTAAAGTCAAGTGATACGGTTTTTCCTGCAGCAACCGTTGCTCTGGTTTGGTCTCCGCCATTGCCACGATAAGCAATTTTTCCATCCAAAATAACAAATTCCATGCGCCACCAATCACCACCTACGCCTGCTGCAGAAGCATTTGCGTAAATCCTTAATTCACCCGCATTGGTAGTGGTAAGTTTCATAACATTACCATTAGCAACAAATGGATATTGCCCAGCATTCCAACCGCCGAAACAATCGCCCATGCCATAAACCTGTGCAGGTTCAATGGTTATTTTGTTGATTGTGTAATCTACAACTACTATGTAGAAACCTGCTGTTGCAACAAAAGCATTGCCATCGCTGGTTGTAAATCCGGCATCTGTTCCTAAGGAGTTGAAGTCACCACCCCAAGCTTTCGCTGTATTCCATTTAAAGCCATCGGTCGCATTTGCGAAATATCGGACTGCCCAAAATTTACCCGGATTACCATTAATAGGTGTCATTTCTACAATAGTAGAATTACCCCAACTCCAATCGCCAAACTCTTTTCCAATCATATAAACATTGTCGGGATAAAGTGGCTTCACTAAATCCACCGTGGCTGTACTTGTATTACCGTTACCATCATTGATTGTATAGCTGAAGTAATCAGTACCGGAATATCCTGCATTTGGAGTATACAGCACTTTTTTTCCATCAGATGAAATTGTCGCAGTACCGTGTTGACCTGCGGTTACTGCAGTTACTGACAACGCATCCTCTTCAGGGTCTGTATCATTGGCTAGCACACTAATGGTTGTTGTAGCGTTCATATTCAAATTTGCTACATCATTTACAGCCTTTGGAGCATAATTGTTAGGGGTGACCAGCAATGTTGCTGTTTTTGAAGTGTAAGCGCTTTTTAAACCTCCTTTTACGATATAAGACAATAAACGAATGTAAACCGTTTGTTGGACAGCATTCTTGTTATAAGTTTTGATCGAATCATTAAACTGTTTACAGCCCACGGATACATCAGAACCTGCCTTACCATCAAAAGTAATAGGAATGGTAATATAAGTTGAAAAATTCGCAACTTTGGCAAACTGAATCTGATATTGTGTTCTGGCAGCAGTATCAACAAGATTTAGAACTGAAGAACAAGTCAATAACGATAATTGAGAACTCAATTTATCAGCTTGAATAGTCAATGGGCTAATGCCGGTTTTAAGTGCAGCTGCGAACCCTGTTGTGTCCTGAAGGGTTAATTGGTTATAACTACCCGGCTTAGCTACTGCCTGGTTGGCATATGGATCTTCACACGAGGTAAAGCTCAACCCAATAACAACCGAAAATATAAATAATACTATTTTTTTCATTTTCAATATGTTTTATAATGAATAATTAGTTCTTTTTCAATGCGTACTGCTATTTTACTAGCAGTACGCATCTTTATTTATTTTTTGATGAAATAATAACCGCCATCTATATCGTTGAATATGATAGTATAAGTTCCTGCCGTTTCCAACATGTTTTTACCACCTCCACCAATTACACCAATTCCGGCATTCGAGTATATTTTGTTTCCGTCAACTGTCCCCGGAGTTCCCCAGTTGACAGTCCACGTCCCATTTGCACGTAACTTACATTGCGAATCAGCAGTAAATGTGTAGGCTGTGTACCACACGTGACCACCAGCATTGGTGTTTGCGGTCAGTACAACATCACCACCAGTGGCTGGCCAATTATTGAACGCACCTACTAATCCAATTGAAGTGTAGCTGTTTTTTGGTGCTGTGGTTGCTACAATAGTAAGTTTATTATCAATTGAGTTTAATGTTATTGTATACCAGCCATTAGTGCTTACTGTTATGTTATCAGCACCATTATATTTCAAAACTCCTCCAGTCATTGCCCATGAAGGTGACCATGCAGTAACATCACGAATTAATTTAAAGGAATCTGAGGATTTAATGTAGACAGTGGCAGCAAATGTGCCATCACCTGTACCAGGATCATAGGATTTCCCATCAACAACATTTAAAGGAATTAATGAGCTGCCCAAGCCTGCTACTGAATTATCCCATTTCCCACCTAAACCAACAATATACCACGGACGTAAAGTTAGATTATAATAATAATCCAATGGTTCTATGTAAGGTTTTATTTTCAGTGAAATTGCATTTGAATACAACGGTTTTACAATTAAACTGTCTTTTGTGGTAGAGTAACTTGCATCACTAATATAAGCTTTAAGCCTAACATAAACAGTTTTGAATGTCAAAGGTTCTGCAAAGGCACCACCATTAAATGCGATAAGAGCTTTGTTCAGTTCTTTTGTGTTTACTCCAACTTTTTCCCCATTCACAGTTGTGGGTAAAGTTTGAAATGTGCCTGCTGCAAAGTTGGCATCACCGCATACTTGAGTAGAGTAAGTTACAGCAGCGGTAAATCCGTAATCAGGCTGAACGCAAGTAAGTGAGTCCAAGTCCTTCGTAGAATTTGCAACTTCAAGTACATAATTCGAATATTGAGGTTGATTAAGTTTGAAACTTAAACTTCCGTTGATAGCAGCCGAGTTTATTATTGGATCTTTGGTATCTTCGCAAGAAGTAAACCCAATTAAACAAAGCAAAAGAATAAATAATATATTAATTTTTTTCATATTTCTATATTTTAATTTGGATTGTACAACGGTTTAATAACCTGTGTTTTGAGTCAAGTTAGGGTTCACTAACAGGTCACTTGCAGGTATTGGAAATATGTTGTAGAAGGATGCAAATTTAGAACCACTAGCACTTCCACCTTTCCAATCCCAAGTGTAATCGCTTCCACCATAACTTCCAAAACGAATTAAATCGATACGTCTACGTCCTTCGAAATAGAATTCGCGCGACCATTCATCTAATAAACTTTCTTTAGTTACAGTTGATACCGAAGTTGCATGTGATCTTACACGTAACGCATTCACTGCATCAAGTGCCGAATAACCTCCAATTGGTGCTGCACCACGGGTTACAGCTTCGGCATAAGTTAAGTATGCTTCAGCCTTGCGTAATAGTGGAACGTCTGTATCCGTAAATTTAATGTCGTTAGTGGATTTGCCATCTGCGCGAATGTTGCTGTATTTTGCAACAGACAACCCTTGTTTGAAGATAGTGCTTGACGCAATTTCAACGGTTCTTTCTTCTGCAAATAGCATAGCTCTGTCGTCTGCTGCAGCCGTTCTCAAATCAGTAAGATCTGCATTAGAAGGAATTCCTGAAGGAAGGAACTTTTTGGCCAATGCTGCACGTGCACGAACTCCACCCCAACCTTCTGTGGTTCCCCATGCCTTCATTCCCGAAGTATGAGTTGCTGCAATAAGGAATAATGATGTTCCCCACGTTTTAGTTTTCTGTCCATCGGCCGAAATCGCAAAAATGATTTCGTTTGGTGCATTGTTTACAGTGCTCACATCATTTGCTTTAGCTCCACTATTGTCAGCCATGAAAAGTTGTGAGTAACTAGGACATAGAGTATAGCCCGAGTCAATTACTTTCTTAGCATAAGTTGCAGCATCCGCCCAACGAGCAGTTCCTGTATAAACTTCAGCGTTCAAATACATGCGCGATAGCAATAACCAGTTGGCTGCTTTGTCTGCACGATAATATGAACCGGCTTGAGGTTCTGACATTTCCGCTTCACATTCTTTGAGTTCTTTTTCAATCCAAACGAATAGATCTGCTCGTTTGATTTGCTGCGGAAGTACTAAAGATACAGTTTCAGCGAATGGAACATTGCCAAACATATCCAACAAATATTCGTAATTCAAAGCTCTGATAAAACGAGCCTCAGCACGTTCCTTAATGGTGACAGCATCCGTTTTTGATGCGGTTAATGTCAGAAATTGGTTGCAAAGGTCAATGTTGAAGTAAAGTCTGTTATATAGTCCTTTTACCTGATCGTGTGACGCAGACCATTTGTTGAAATTCATTTCGGGTATGCCCGGGTCACCCCAAGAGCATATTGCCTCGTCGGTAGTAAGTTCGTTTAAATTAAAGGTTAGGCGTACAAATGCAGATGTTCCTTCGTCGATACCTGCCACGTCGCCATCTCCATCTGGTCCTTTTTGACCACTTAATGCTAGCGAAGAGTATAGCTTGGTAAATACGCCTTCTTGGTCGAATGTTTGTATTACGGATGGATTAATTGGAGTAACATCCAAATTGTTGATACAAGATGTAAAACCAAACCCCATAAGAAATATGGACAAGGCCAGTATATATCTATTATTTATGTGTTTCATAATCTTTTTATTAATGGGTTTTTATTAGAAATTAAGGCTCACGCCGACAATTGTTAGAATAGGTCTTGGGTAAATTTTGTTATCCATGCCATTCGAAACTTCAGGATCTAATCCAGCGTATTTTGTAATTACAAACGGATTTTGAACTGTTGCATAAACACGTCCATTAAATTTAGAATGTTGTGCTTTGAATGAATAACCAACAGTTATATTATCGCAGCGAATAAATGATGCATTTTGAATGTAGTAGTCAGAAAAGTAATTGTTGGTTTTGCCTACAAAATTGGTTTTAAATTCAGATGTTATTTTGTTTGCATAGAACCCTGAAGTGGACCAAACTCCACTTACACCAACATTAGAATAGCCTGACGCAATATCATTATATACATAGTTTCCAAGACTGGCACGCATTGAAAATCCAAAATCCCAGTTTTTGTAAATTATTTTTGATGATAGACCCATCAGAATGTCAGCTGCAGGATTGTGGTAGTAGTAACGGTCATCATCGTTGATTTTACCATCGCCATTTCTGTCTACAAACAAACCTTCAATTGGTTTTTTATTTTGATCGTATACCTGTTCGTAAACATAGAATGAGTTTGAAGGATAGCTTACTGCATTATATACAACACTATTACCTGTTCCAGAAGAGATATTTCTGTCTGTAACCATGAAACTTGAAGAGTTTCCTGTTAGCTTACTAATATTGTTACGATTGTAAGAAACGTTATATCCAATATCCCAAGTGAAATCCTTTTTGGATATCGCTTTAGCGTTTAGCGAAAATTCCAATCCATCGTTTGATAATGAACCTACATTACTCACTACTCGGTTTGAAAAGTTAGTACCGACAGGTATATCAACTACCGCCAATAAATCCTTTGTGACTCTATGGTAATAGTCAATCGAAGCTGTATATCTACCTTTGTCAATACCAAAATCAAGGCCTGCATTGTAAGTCGTAGTTTCTTCCCATTTCAAATTTTCGTTAAATGCATTTGGTCTGTATGTGGTTACATATTTTCCATTGAGCCAATAAGATGAACCATCTTGACTTGTGGCATATACAGGAATATAAGGATAATCACCAATTGTTGTTCCCAAATTTTGTTGACCAGTGATACCGTAGCCCAATCGAAGTTTCATGTCCGAAAAAAGAGATTGATCTTTCATAAAACCTTCTTCCGAAATTTTCCATGCTACAGCCATCGCAGGGAATAATCCCCAGCGGTTTTTAGACGAAAATCGTGAAGTTGCATCGTCGCGTAAAGTAGCCGTGAAGAGATATTTGTTGGCGTATGAATAATTTAAACGCCCAAAGAATGATACCAAATAGCTTTCGGTTTTAAAAGCTCCTGATGTAGGGTTGTAATAACCAGCGGTGGGATCTGTTGTTACAAGACCATTTGCATCTACTCGTTGAAGTCCACGGTTTGACCAAGTTTCTTCACGATAAAAATGTTGCCACTCATAACCAACCATCACATCAAACTTGTGTTCGCCTAATTCTTTAGCATATTGCATGAAATAGCTCAACGATTTGTTAGATTTGGATTGATCTTGAATATTAAGATTTCCGTAGTAGTTATTTGTTCCGGATAGGGTACTGATGTTAGTGTTTTGATTACCTTTTGAAATATCCATGCCGAGATTCAAATGAGCATGAAGTTCAGGTAAGAAGTGGAATTTGTAATCAAATTCAGCATTGGCGATTAAGTCCTTAGCATTAGAAACATCATTTTTCTGATTTAATAAAGCTACTGGGTTTTTTGTTGCTAATGAATTAGTTGTAATTCCAATTTTAGGATCATTAGTTGTTGTTTGCCAATATCCACCAAAGTTTTTGTAAAGTGGATCGGTTGAAGTTACAACCTGTGTTGGATCCATGGCAAGTGCCGAACCTATGATTTGACCTGCATCGACATAACGGTTGTTGACAATCATGCCTTTGGCGTTAAGATTTACTTTCAAGTGGTCTTGGAAGAATGATGGACTTACACTAATAGCTCCGGTATAACGTTCGAAATTTGAAGTTTTAATGATACCATCTTGATTGGTATAACCAAAGGATACACGATATGGTGCATTTTTCAAACCACCTGAAATGCTGAGATTGTGCTCATGATTAAATGTTGTTTGATAAACTTGTCCCTGCCAATCGGTGTTTGCAGTACCAAGAGCACTTAGTGCAGTTGTGTTGTAGTTTGCACTTCCAACAACTCCATAAAGTTGTTTTGCATAAGAGCGAAACTCATTACCATTCATGACATTTAGAGTTTTTCCAACAGTACCAATGGTAAGGTTTGCATCGTAGGAAATGCGTGGTTTCGATCCTTTTTCACCCTTTTTTGTAGTGATAAGAATTACACCATTTGAAGCACGTGAACCGTAAATTGCTGTTGCTGAAGCATCTTTTAATACAGTGAATGTTTCGATATCGTTAGGGTTGATAGCACTAAGCTGATTCGCTACACCTTTGATTCCATCATTGTCTACTGCTAGACCATCAATAACGATTAATGGGTCGTTGCTTGCATTTAACGACGAACCTCCACGAATACGAATAGTAGAACTTCCACCCGGAGTACCTCCACCCGTAATTACGCTTACGCCGGCTATTTTACCGATAATCATGTCTTGAGCATTAGTGGTTTGCCCTTTGTTGAGTTTGTCTGGTTTAATAGCCGTAACCGAACCTGTTGCATCGTTTTTCTTTACAACACCATATCCGATTGCTACTACTTCGCCTAATGCCACTGCATCTTCTTTAATTTGAATTACAATGTTTTTTTGACCTACTACAGGAACTTCGACACTTGCGAACCCTATGTATCTGACTACTAAAGTAGCGTTGGTAGCTACTTTGAGAGTGAACTGACCATCAAGATTGGTAATTGTACCATTTGATGTACCTTTTTCTAGAATGTTAGCTCCGAGGATAGGTTCCCCATTACTTGCATCTTTTACTATTCCAGAAATGGATGTTTGTTGCGCATTGACAGCAGTCGCAAAAACAAACAACACTAAAATGGCTAAACATGCCCGTAATTTTAGCTTAAAGTTTGTGTACTTCATGCATTGAGTTTTTTAAGGTTGATAATTATTGTTGGTCTAATTAAAATCAAAAACAAATTGTTACTGTAATTCGCGATGATTAGATATGATCTAATTTTAATTCTAAAGAAACAATTTGCATGTGATTTTATGTGGCAAAAATAGAGGGTAAATGTTATATACAATCATAAAATCATAAATAAAGTTATGTAAACCAACGCAAACGTTTGCGGTGGATATTTTTAATATTAGCTGAAATAATTTTTTATTCGGGTAAACTAATATACTTTTGTATTAGCAATAATGAAGTCGACTTTATTTTGAAAAATAAACTGCTGTTTTAATTTTTAAGTTGCTTGTAATTAAACGGTTCTGTTTTATTTCTGATTTTTATGTCGATCCCGTTAATCTGACCTTAAATCACACTCGTATGAATAAACCACAAATAACCATTAAGGATATTGGACGTGCTCTCAATATCTCACCTTCCACGGTTTCTCGTGCGCTTAAGAATCATCCCGATATAAGCCAGTCGACAAAAGATGCCGTAAATAAATATGCCAAAGATTTTAATTATAAGCCTAACACGCTGGCTTTGAGTTTACGTACGAGTAAAAATAATACAATTGGTGTAATCGTTCCCGAAATAAATAACTACTTTTTTTCATCCGTTCTTTCAGGTATTGAGGAAATAGCCAACCAAGGTGATTTTAATGTTATTTTATGTCAATCAAGTGAAAATTATGAAAAAGAAGTTAGAAATACTAAAGCCCTTGTCGCTACCAGGGTTTCGGGTGTTTTAGCGTCTTTGTGTAAACATACCACCAATTATGACCATTTTCAGGAAATTATTGAAAGTGATATACCACTCGTTTTTTTTGACAGAATCTGCATTGGAATAATAACCGACCGTGTGGTGGTTGATGATTACGCGGGTGCTTTTGCTGCAGTTGAATATTTAATTCAAACCGGTTGCAAACGAATTGCTTTTTATAGTTCACCTTTTCATTTGGAAATATCGAAAAATAGAAAAAATGGATATCTCGATGCACTTCGAAAATACCGACTCGCAGTTGACGAATCATTGATTCGGGTATGTGATACGCGTGAGGAAGCTATCATTATTACACCCGAAATTCTTGACAGAGCGGACAGACCCGATGGTTTTTTCGCAATTAATGACCATTGTGCTGCAGGAATCCTTTATGCCGTAAAACTGGCGAAACTTCGTGTGCCAGAAGATATCGCTATTTTTGGTTTTTCGGATGGTGAACTGGCTAAAGCCTGTGACCCATTATTAAGCACAGTTGAACAGCATGGCTATGAGATGGGAAAAAATGCGGCTAAGCTACTTCTCGACAAAATTAATGGAGTAACTCACGGACAATATACGAATAAAATTGTAAAAACAAATCTAATTATAAGAGGAACAACTAAATAAGATTATTTATGAACGCTAACCACGAATCACGAATCACAAAACCAAGGTTTTCTTTTTTTCAAATTCTCTCACTTAGCATGGGGTTCTTAGGAATCCAATTTGGATACGCTTTACAAAATGCAAATGCCAGTAGAATTCTCCAAACTTTTGGGGCTGATATTGAGCAATTATCGTGGTTTTGGCTAGCCGCTCCGATAACAGGTATGATTATTCAACCTATAATAGGTCATTATTCCGATCATACCTGGACGCGTTTAGGCAGACGTCGCCCATTTTTTCTTGTTGGTGCAATTATGGCAGCACTGGCGCTGATACTTATGCCCAATGCCGGAGTTTTCGCTAACTTTTTGCCGGCAATGTTTGTTGGAGCCGGATTTCTAATGATTATGGATGCTTCGTTTAACGTGGCAATGGAACCATTTCGCGCACTGGTGGCCGATATGCTTCCTGTAGATCAAAGTACGCTGGGCTTTTCTATTCAAACATTTTTAATTGGAATTGGTGCGGTGGTAGGTTCATGGATGCCATATGTTCTGGCCGAATGGTTGGGTATTTCGAAGGTTGCACCTCATGGTGGAATACCGGACAATGTTGTTTTCTCTTTCTATATTGGTGCTTTTGTTATGATCGTTACCATTCTTTGGACTGTTTTTACTACCAAAGAATATTCGCCGGAACAGCTGTCCGAATTTACTCAGGATATTGAGGTCGTTCAGAACGAGAAAGTTAGGTTCTCAAATATCTTCCGTGATATAATTGCCATGCCAAAGACAATGAAACAACTAGCTCCGGTTCAATTTTTTTCATGGATAGCTTTGTTTGGTATGTGGGTTTTTACCACTCCGGCTGTAGCTCAACATGTTTATGGCCTTGCAATTACCGATACAAAATCGTTACAGTATCAGGAAGCTGGAAACTGGGTTGGGATTATCTTTGGAGTCTATAATGCTGTGGCCATGGTGTATGCACTTGTTTTACCGGCTATAGCATATAAACTGGGACGAAAACTGACGCATAGTTTGTCGCTAACTGCCGGTGCCATTGGCTTGTTGTCTATCTATTTTATAACAAATCCCATGACTTTGATATTCTCAATGATAGGTGTTGGCATGGCTTGGGGAAGTATTCTTTCAATGCCATATGCCATTTTAGCTCCGGCATTGCCAGTGCGCAAAATGGGAATATATATGGGTATTTTTAACATCTTTATTACGGTGCCTCAAATTGTTAATGGATTATTCGGAGGGATGGTCGTTAAGCGATTGTTCGACTCGCAAGCCATCTACGCCTTAATCATGTCAGGTTGTTTTCTGCTAATTGCAGCTGCATGCGTTATGTTTGTTGAAGATAAAATTAAATCGACCGCCCAAAATAGCTAGGGAGAAAGGCTTTGAAATATAAAGTTGGAATTCACATCTTGAAATTCTTAATCATATGAATAAATATTTACAAACTGACTCTTGGTCTATTGTCGAAGAGGGATTTCATTCAGATAGACAATTGGCTTCCGAGAGTATTTTTAGTCTTGGTAATGGACATATGGGTCAGCGTGCCAATTTTGAAGAGTTTTATTCGGGTGAAACCATGTTGGGATCGTATATTGCCGGTATTTATTATCCCGAGAGAGCAGAGCGGGGCAATTGGAAAAACGGATATTCCGAGGCTAACGATAAAATAATAAATGCTCCCAATTGGACAGGTATTGCTGTTCGATTGAATGATGATCAACTTGATTTAAGTACATGGGACGTTCAGAATTTCAAGCGGGTGTTGAATATGCACGAAGGTTATCTGGAAAGAACTTTTGAAGCAATCTCACAAAAAGGACATAAAATTCAGGTTTCGGTGAAGCGATTTTTGAGCATGGCCGAATCGGAAGTTGGCGCTATAAGCTATTCGGTTAAATCAATTAATTACGAAGGTCGTATTTCATTTATGCCCTTGATTGATGCCGATGTACGAAACCACCTCACAAATTATAATGAATCGTTCTGGAATGTATTGCAAATAAAAACCGATCAGGATGTGTCGCACTTATGGGCACAAACCCGTCGCATCGATTTTCATGTTTGTTGCGCTCAGACTTTCGTTTTTTATAAGAATAATGAACTACTTAATACTATTCCAACAAAGATAGAGAAAGAAAAAGCGGCGGGTTACAGTATTGGAACCGATGTCAGGATTGGCGACACCGTTTGCATAAACAAATATGTAGCGGTTTTGAGTTCGCTGAATCATCCTTACGAAGAACTTACCGATAGAGCCAGAACACTTGCCCGTCAGTCGAAAACGAAAGGGTGGAATAAACTATTTGAAGAGCACGCAGCCGTTTGGGCCCAGAAATGGTTGCATTCCGATATTATTATTGAAGGTGACGTTGAATCGCAACAAGCTATCCGATTTGCTATTTTTCAACTGAATCAAACATACGATGGGAATGATGCCCGTTTAAACATTAGTCCTAAGGGTTTTACCGGTGAAAAATATGCAGGTGCCACCCGTTGGGATACCGAAGCTATGTGTATACCGTTTTATTTATGTACATCGGTACAAAGTGTGTCTAAGAATCTGCTGCTGTATCGTTACCGACATTTGCCAAAAGCCATTCAAAATGCTGAAAAACTAGGATTTACAAATGGTGCGGCTCTTTTTCCGATTGCTACTTTTAATGGCACCGAAAGCTTTAATGATTGGGAGTTGACTTTTGAGGAGGTACATCGAAATGGTATAATTGCTTATGCTATTAATGATTATGTTAGCTATACGGGTGACGAGAATTATTTGGCAGAGTATGGACTAAAAGTGTTGATTGCTATATCCCGTTTTTGGTGTCAGCGGGTAAATGTCTCTTCCGAAAAACAGAAATATGTCATTTTAGGCGTTACAGGTCCTAATATGTACGAAAATAATGTGAACAATAACTGGTTCACCAACTATATTGCAGTCTGGTGTCTTCAGTATACCATTGATTGTATTGAAAAAGTAAAAAAGAACAATTTCAGAGTATTCGAAGATCTTACGCAGGAAATACACTTGCATAACGATGAGCTTTTTCAATGGAAGGATATTATTGAAAATATGTATTTGCCCGAGAATAAGGCTTTAGGTGTTTTTGTACAACAAGATGGTTTCTTTGACAAAACTCTGATGCCGGCAGCTGAAATTCCGGATGCGCAGTTACCAGTCAATCAGCATTGGACATGGGATAGAATTCTTCGTTCATCGGTCATTAAACAAGCCGATGTGGTGCATGGTTTGTATTTTTTCGAAAATGATTTTGAGACAGAAACAATACGGAATAATTTTGAATTTTACGAACCGCTAACTGTTCACGAGTCTTCGCTTTCGCCCGGAATACATTCGATTGTGGCAAGTAAAATAGGCAATAAACAAAAAGCTTATGAGTTGTATCTGCGTACAGCACGTATCGATTTGGACGATTATAATAATGAAGTGGCTGATGGATTGCATATTACGAGTATGGCCGGCACGTGGCTCAGCATTGTAAAAGGATTTGGAGGAATGCGGGTAAAAGATGATATGCTACAGTTAAACCCACAGATTCCCGAAAAATGGAATGCATTTGCGTTTAATATTGTGTTTCGCGAGAACCAATTGAGCGTTAAGATTGAAAAGAAACAAATTCATATACACAATATTAAAGGTAGTGGCATTGATTTATTGGTTAATAACAAACGGGTTCATATCAAAGCCGAAAGTCAGGAGAAAATAATAATTTGATATTGATTTCTAAGTGTTTGCTTGTATCTAGCTTGCGTAAATTTTGATAAAATAATATTCAAAAATGAAGAAACTATCCATTGAGGAACTGACAACGAAACTGTTATTGGTCTTGCAGCGATTTTATTTAGTTTTAATTTTTTTGATAGGAACAGCATTGTTCTTTTTTATAAGGATTAATTATCCCGAACATAAATTAGAAGACTCAATACTAGCATTTTTTATACTAACTTCTTTGTTTTATATCCCCGTATCATTATTGCTGGAGACTAATTGCAACAAGATACAACGAGCTGTTTTAATTGTAATTCCGGTGGTACTAATGGGCTATTATTGCTTCAGTCTACTGAACCTCGATTTGCCGATAGATCAATATCAGGTTTTTATTTTGGGCCTTGTGTTTGTACTCTTTAGTTTTGTAGTTCCGTTTTTGAGAAAAAAAACCGATATTCCGTTTTGGAACTTTACGAAAATAATTGTCAGCCAGATAATTATTACCGTTCTTTTTGCCAGCGTTCTTTTTGCCGGATTAAGTCTGGCTATTTATTCACTCGAAGTATTGTTCAAAATCGATATAAGTAACAAGGTGTATCAAAATTTGAGCGTGCTGTGTTATGTCCTTTTTGCACCTGTGTATTTTTTGTCCAATGTGCCTGTGAAAACCGAAATGTATAAACAAGAAAGCGGGTTCGATACCTTTTTTAAGATACTTGGTTTGTATATCTTTCTACCCATTCTGGCGCTTTATACACTGATTTTGTACGTTTATTTATTGCAAATTATTATCAAATGGGAGCTGCCCAACGGTTGGGTTTCAACGCTCGTTTCTATCCTCGGTTTGGGTGGGTTTCTGTGTATGTTTATTCTCTATCCGTTGCGGTTGCAAAACGACAATAAGTTTGTAAATATCCTGTCCAAGTATTTTCCGGTAGTATTGATGCCGCTTTTGGTACTTATGTCTATTGGTATCTTTCGCAGGTTGGGGGATTATGGATTGACGATAAATAGATGTCTCGTACTGATTCTCAATTTATGGTTTTATGGGATAACCGTTTATCTTTTTATTACAAAGGCAAAGCATTTGAAATGGATCGTTATTTCATTTGCCGCGGTAGCTTTGATTGTTTCGGTGGGGCCATGGAGTGTATTCAGTATCACTAAACATACTATGGTTAAGGAAATCGGACAATTATTGGGTGATGCTAAATTGTTGAAAAATGGAAAGATAGTTGATAACTCAAAGTGTACTATTGCTGTTGATACAATCACTTCAAAACGGTTATCCGAAGATGTAAAATATACTTTTAGGGATTTTGGATATGCCTGTTTTGAACCTTATTTTAAACAATTAATAAAAAACTGGGATGCATTTGATGTCATTGATAAACTGGGCTTGAAAGATGCAGAACAAGAACATACATATTTCAATGCCTATACTAATCGTAAAGATAAGGTTATAACCGTTGAATCCTATAAACAATTCATAGAGTTAAATGGATATAATAAAGGCAAGGATACACTCTGTTCGACTGCAAATTTGAAAGTTGTCCTTAAGAATGAAATTTTGCTCGTTTATCAGGATGGAGCTAAAAATCCAACGATTACCATATCTCTTGCAAATAAATTCAATATGTTTCATCAGGGAAATGATGATAGAACCTTTGATACCAAGGATATGACTATTGAAGGTGTGAACTATAAACTAGTGATTCTTAGTGTAAACGGAAATTTTATACGTCAGGATAGTGTGTCGTTAAATAATATAGATGCGTACTTGTTTTTGAAGTAGAAGTTTTTTTTTGAAGTTGATTGTTGAATAAAACAAAAAACAATTGAAATGGAATTGTCTAATCACCTAAAATCAACTACTTTTACAAGCTCATTTAAAATCGCTTACTAACAACTCGTTTATATCAATAAAAATGATTCAAATTAAAGACAGTCAATTGGCAACTGCCGCTAAAAAAGGAATGGATGAATTTCTTCAAGTGTTTACCTATGCTTATCTGGAAGCAATTGGAGGGAATCTGACTGCCGAAAATATGCCACTGCTTAACGGAAGTCAACATACACTGTTGGCACATCGTTTTTTTCAGGACGAAATGCGCGATGGTGGATTCGTGCAACTGATTCACAATGGCTACGGTGGATATATTTTCTCTAACCCTTTTGCCAAAGCGATTAAGCAATTTGGTGCTGTAGAATTATCAAAACTGGTGTACAAAGCTAAAGAAATTTACGACCCCAACAAGGTTGAATTGGAACGCGAAACGACTGAAGAAGAGTTTAATGCCATGTATGTTGATTTTGAGGTTTTTGATGATCTGGAAGAGATGTATTTCGAAATGGAAGAACGTCAAACCAGTTTAATTGCTGCCTATGTGGATGAGCATATTGCTGACTTTGCCGAAATTATACAGGATTAAGATACTAAGTATATAAACAAAAACTCCCCGAATAGTATTTGCTATTTGGGGAGTTTCTGTTTGATAGGTAATTATACGATTTCGATTCCCTGTACTTTACAGATTTCGATGGCCATCTCGCGCAACTTAAATTTTTGTATTTTGCCACTGCCGGTAAGTGGATAATCGTTCACGGAAAATACATAACGCGGTATTTTATAGCGCGCTATTTTATCTTTGCAATAGTCGCGTACATCCTCCGATGTGATGTCAGTGTTAGCATGAGGAATTACAAATGCAGCCACATCTTCACCATAGCGCGGCGAAGCCATTGCCACTATCTGAACATCTTTAACTCCCGGCATTTTATAAAGAAATTCTTCAATTTCGCGCGGTGAGATGTTCTCTCCACCACGGATAATCATATCTTTTATACGCCCGGTGATGCGGAAGTTACCATCCGAATCTTTTACACCTAAATCGCCCGAGTGAAGGAAGCCATTTTTGTCGATGACCTCGGCAGTGGCTTGTGGGTTTTTGTAGTAGCCTTTCATTACATTGTATCCACGGCAGCACATTTCGCCCTGCACGCCATCGGGACAGATTTCACCTGTAACCGGATCGATGACTGCCACTTCCGTAAATTCATAATTACTTCCAACAGTGGTGCAACGTACTTCGAACGAGTCATCGAAACGGGTTTGTGTCATTCCCGGGGACGTTTCGGTAAGCCCATACACACTGGTGATGGTCATAAACATTCTGTCGCACACGCTGCGCATTAATTCGATAGGGCATAATGCACCGGCCATAATTCCGGTTCGTAATGAACTCATGTCGAACATGTCGAACATGGGGTGATTAAGCTCTGCGATGAACATAGTGGGTACGCCGTAAACAGCCGTGCAACGCTCTTTGTGAATAGAGGCTAGTGTGATAAGCGGATCAAACCGTTCCACCATTACATGTGTGCAACCATGTGTCAAACAGTTCATTGCTGCCAGTACGACTCCAAAACAGTGAAACATAGGCACACAAATGCAGAGTTTGTCGGCCTGTGTAAACTTCATGTGTTCACCCGTGAGGTAACCATTATTGGCAATGTTGTGGTGCGAAAGCATTACTCCTTTAGGGAAACCGGTTGTTCCCGAGGTATATTGCATGTTTACCACGTCCTGACAATCGACTGATTGTTTGATGTTCAGAAATTCCTCATCGTTCTGATTACTGCCCAATAGCAATAGCTCTGGTGTGTTGTACATACCGCGGTACTTTTCCTGCCCGATATACACCACATTCTTTAGTTGAGGAAATCGTTCGCTTTTTAATTGTCCACGCTGCGTTGTTTTCAAATCGGGGAACAGCGAATACACCATCGTAACATAGTCACTGCCCGCTACTCCATCGGTAATGCAAAGCGTATGCATATCCGAATTTTCGATGATAAATGCAAGTTCATGCTCTTTGTAGTTGGTATTTACGGTTACCGCCACTGCCCCTATTTTGGCACAGGCATATAAAAATGTCAACCAGTCGGGTACGTTTTGCGCCCAAATACCCACGTGCGCACCTTGGGTAACGCCAATCGACAGTAGTCCTTTGGCCATATTATCCACGCGATCATTAAAAACAGACCAGGTGAACCGCAAATTACGATCGGAATAAACGATACATTCGTGGTCGGGAGTTGCGGTAGCCCAATGCTCAAGCCAGTCGCCTAAAGTGTTGTTTGATAATTCCATAATTCATTACATTGGAGTATAAACAACGGCTACAATTTGTGCAGGTTGGTTGGTGGCTGCACTAACAATATGGTCAACTATCGAATCGTAATAAATGCTATCACCTTTTTGAAGTTCATAGATTTCTTTTCCATATTGAATTTTTACAGCACCTTGAATCACAAAAATAAATTCTTCGCCTTCGTGCGACGAAAGTATCGGTTCGTTGACTGTTGATGGTTGTATGTCAATAAGGAATGGTTCCATGTGACGACCGGCTTTGCTACCCGCCAACGAAAAAAAATCGAGATGAGAATTGCTGGTTGAAAGTTGACTGGAGAAAGTAGCCGGTTGGAGCGTTTCAGCCTGACGGTGTACTACGGGCCCAAGCTCATTGCTATCGTCCAGAAATGTTCCCAAACGAACGCCCAGTGCACGCGCAATTTTGATTAATGGAGAAAGTGAAGGTATGTTTTCGCTGTTTTGAATCAATTCAATTTGAGCTACAGTTAATCCCGAACCTTCTGCTAATTCTTCAAGGGAGATGTTTTTGTCGGCACATAAAATGCTGATTTTTTTTCCTACTGTGTTTTTTTTCATGGTAAATGTAATTAATGCATACTGTTTAATGCACAATTCATAACTATCAGAATGATGAGTATCAGATTACGTTTGATGTGATTATTTTCACATTTTCTGTCGCAAAAATAGGAATAAAAATTGCATTAAAAAAGGCTTTTGGTTGAAATTTATTACAAATTCAATCAAAAGCCTTGTGTTTATAAGTAAAAGTTGAATGATAGTTGATAATCGTTAGTTCATTGTGGTTTTCAACCTGTCACTTTTTATGGTTTTAGTTTTCTTAAATATGCACCGTTCGGTTTAAGAAGCTCAATGGCAACTTTCAAATCTTTGTCGGTACGCAATGAATATTGAATTTCACCTTTTTGGAAATAATAGCGTTTGATAATTTCAAGACTTAATAGCTCGCTGATATCCGACTTGTTTTCGGCAATACTTTTGGTAATGTCAGGAACCAGTTTAGCTTTTAATGCTGCAAATTCCACTTTCGCGATGGTATCCATGCCTTCAATTTTGGCAGTTTCAACCAATTCGTTGTAATACTTCTCGGTTTGAGTGGTATAAGTAAATTTCTTCTCAACCAGATAATCTGAAAATGTCTTGAAGTCTTTATCAGACAACGTAAAATCTGCCGGCGAAGCGATAGTTGGATGTTGCTGAACATACAATGTTGCAAAGTCGAAATACAGGTTCTGTGCAAAGATATAATATGCAATATTTAATTTTCGATCATCTTTTGTCAAGGTATCCGGAACAATACCACCACCATCGCGTACTTTGCGACCGTTGCGGGTTTTGAATTCGGTGGTCAGACTATCCGGCACGCGCCCCACGCTACCATCTTCGTTGCGGTGACTATAGTCCAGGGCCTGAATACAGCGTCCACTTGGAATATAATATTTGGCAGTAGTCACTTTTAAATGTCCTCCAAAACCTACAGGTCGTATGTTTTGAACTAGGCCTTTGCCGAACGTACGTTCGCCAACAATAACGCCACGATCCAAATCCTGAATGGAGCCTGATAAAATTTCGGACGCAGATGCTGATGAACGATTGGTAAGCACTATCAGTCGTAATTCGGGGAAGATGGGCTCCGATGGTGTTTTATAGGTTCTTTCGGCTTCACTATTTTTACCTTTTGTAGTTACCACATCCGTGCCTTTGGGAACGAAATAACCTACTATTTTTACCGCTTCATCAATCAACCCACCTCCATTGTTGCGGATATCCAGCACCAGCGATTCAATTTTATGTTGTTTTATCAAGTCAGCCACCGAACTTTTCAATTCAATTGCAGCTCTGTCTGTAAATTCATTCAAAAGTACATACCCTACTTTGTCGGCCACTTTAGCAGAGTATCCAACAGGGTTGACCTGGATTTTCTCTCTCAGAAATTGTTTCTCAACGAATTTCTTTTCGCCCAGTCGTTTTAATTTTAATTTGATAAGCGTGTTTGGTGTGCCTTTTAATTTGGCGCTCACTTCACTCACCGTCAATCCTTCTACTTTTTGTCCATCTACTTCGATAATCACATCGCCGGCACGTAAATCATTCCGTTGCGCAGGCATGCCTTCATAAGGTTCAGAAATAAGAATCTCCTTGTCCTTTTTCATTATCATGGCGCCAATACCTGCGTATTCGCCTGTGGTCATAAACTTCAAATCGTCGGTTTCCTCTTCGGGCATGTATACGGTGTACGGATCGAGTTTGGCAAGCATTTGATCCAGCGTGGTTTTCATTACTTTGTCGTAGTTGAGTGTATCCACGTAAAACATGTCCAGTTCGCGAAATACAGAATTGAAAATGCTCAAATTTTTGCTAATCCGAAAGCTGCGCTGTTCGGCAGCTGTTGTGGCTGGAAGTGTTGTTGAAAAGCAGACAATGAATAGGATAAATGAGAATGTTTTTTTCATATATAATAATTTGATAAGCAGTGATGAAAATGATGGAATTAAAGTTTTACGTTTGGAGGCAGAAATGCAGTAATGTCTTTGCCAAACGTAATCAAATCTCGCGTGACAGTTGATGAGATAAATGAGTATTTTGTTTCGGTAAAAAGAATAACAGTTTCTATCCCGGTAAGTTTACGATTAGCATCGGCTATGTTTCGCTCGTACTCAAAATCGCTTACCGTTCGTAACCCACGCAATACAAAATCGGCTTCCACCGACAGTGCAAAATCCACTGTGAGACTGTTGTAAACCTCCACTTTTACGCGCGGCTCATTTGCAAAAGCCTGATGGATAATATCCAGACGTTTCTCTATGGTGAAAAGCGTTTTTTTTGATTGATTGTGACCAATGCCAATCACTATTTCATCGAAAATGGATAGTCCTCGCAATACAATGCTGTAATGACCTATGGTAAATGGATCGAATGTTCCGGGGAAAATAGCTCTTTTCATGTTGGTTTATGTGTGATTGGTTAATTCGTAAATGGTTGATTGGGAATTAGCATTTGCCTCTTAAAGATGTACAAAGATAGAAAAATATAATTTTAGCAGTTATGAACGAGGCGATAAGTTTACGATTTTTAGTTTTTCGACGGACAATTTTGAACTTATCGACTATCTTTGTGGATTGAAACGCCTAAATAACAAGAAATGTCAAACAAAATCGCTCTTGGTTTACTAATGTGGCTGGCTGTTGCCAGCTCAGCATGCTCCATAAATCCAACCACTTCACTTCCTATTCCCTCAAAAGTTACCTTTGCAGGACAAACAATTTCGCTGGAAAGAAATGACCTGCGCGAACGGTACGACCGCGAGCAAATTGTAATTGCATATAACCATTCGGTTACCACCTTACAAATAAAACGGGCCAATAAATTTTTCCCCATCATTGAGCCCATTTTGAAGCAATATGGAGTGCCAGACGATTTCAAATATCTGGCAGTGATTGAAAGTAATTTGGATCCTCGCGTTCAGTCGGGAGCCGGAGCGGCAGGTCTTTGGCAATTGATGCCTAAAACAGCAGAACAATTGGGATTGGAAGTGAACGACGAAGTGGATGAACGTTATCATATCGAAAAATCGACCGTTGCTGCTTGTAAATATTTTAAAAGTGCGTATAATAAGTTCAAAGATTGGGCAACGGTAGCTGCTTCGTACAATGCCGGCATGGGGCGTGTTGGCGAAGAGCAAGATCAACAACAGACTGATGAAGTTGTTGATTTATATTTAAATCCAGAAACAGGCAGATACATTTTTAGATTGATAGCACTAAAACAATTTATGGAAAATCCTAAATCGTTTGGATACCAATTTTCGCGAGATGATTTTTATCAGACTGTACGTACCAAAGATATAACTGTAAAAGATAGTGTAAGTAACTGGACAACGTGGGCTAAACAAAATGGAATAAGTTATGCTCAATTGAAAGAGTATAATCTTTGGTTGCGTAATCGTAAGCTGACGAATACGGCAAAAAAAGAATATAAGGTTCAATTACCCGAAAAAGCGGATTTGATATTCAATAGCACCAAAATAAATATCCATAACCCTATGTGGATAATGTTTTAATTAGGGCAATTTATACTTTAGTGTTCATTCCTCCGTTAAATAGTAAATTATTATTATTTTATATAAACTCTAAAAAATATCTGTATGAAAAAGTTTTTATTAGTCGCAGCACTTTTGCTGTCTGTTTCTATTACTTATGCTCAATTTAATTTCGGTATCAAAGCAGGTTATACCTCTTCAATCGGAACTAAGAATTTAAGTTCGGTCACATCCGGTGATTATAATTTGAATAATGTCAGTTCCGAATTATCGAACGGATTCCATGCCGGTGTATTTGCTCGCTTTGGTTTTAGTAAAATGTATTTCCAACCGGAGTTTTTATACACAATGGGCAAGAAAACAGATCAAATATCATTTCTTGAGACTCCGAATAGTGTAGCAACAATTTTTAACAAAAACGTTACTGTAAGTACGCTTGACGTGCCATTACTATTGGGATATAAATTATTGGACTTGAAAGTAATGAACCTACGCGTATTTGCAGGGCCTAAATTGCGTTTCAATGCAGGTTCTTCACTTGATTATAACGTTCTAACCGCAGGTGGTTCTGTAACTGTAGATAAATTAAAGAGCGATATCAAAGCTGCTCAACTGGGACTGGAAGCCGGTGTGGGAGTAGATGTTCTTATGTTTACACTGGATGCCCGTTACAACTTGATTGGCGATATGTATCATACAAAACTGAATGATCTTACCATCGATAAAATACCAGCCAATACTTTTGTTATTTCATTAGGATGGAAATTCTTTTAATCTGATTCTATATTTTATAAAAATGCCCGTTTCTCACATAGAGAAATGGGCGTTTTTTGTTATCAGCACATATCACATATTTTTGTATCTTTGCACTTCGAACAAAATAATGAACTAAAAATGAATTTAGAAACAACTATTGGAACCGTAGTAGCCCAGGCTGTAGAGACACTTTATGGTTTGAAAATTGAGGCAAATCAAATACAATTACAAAAGACAAAGCGTGAATTTGAAGGCGAACTTACCGTTGTCATTTTCCCGTTTGTAAAAGCTGCACGCAAATCACCCGAACAAACCGGACAAGAGATTGGCGAGTATTTGCAAAAAAACAATCCTGTTGTTTCTGCATTCAACGTTATAAAAGGCTTCCTGAACCTGAGTATTAGTCAAAACTACTGGCTCGAAACATTGGTTCAAATTCATGGTGATGCGCAATTCGGTATCACACCCGTTACCGATGATTCTCAATTGATGATGATTGAATATTCATCGCCCAATACCAACAAACCGCTTCACTTGGGTCATATTCGCAATAATTTACTCGGATTCAGCATTGCTGAAATTCAAAAAGCAAATGGCTGGAAGGTGGTGAAAACCAATATTGTAAATGACCGAGGTATTCATATTTGTAAGTCGATGCTGGCGTGGAAACTGTTTGGCAATGGCGAAACTCCCGAAAGTGCCGGTTTGAAAGGCGATCATTTAGTGGGTAAATACTACGTGGTTTTCGATAAAGCTTTCAAAGCTGAAATCAAGGAATTGATTGACAACGGAATGAGTGAGGACGATGCGAAAAAATCGGCTCCGCTAATTCTTGAAGCTCAGAAAATGCTTCTTGCATGGGAGAATAACGATGCTGAAGTGCGCCAGTTGTGGGAAACTATGAACGGATGGGTGTATGCCGGTTTCGACAAAACATACAAACAATTGGGCGTTGATTTTGATAAAATCTACTACGAATCGGAAACATATCTCGAAGGAAAATCGGAAGTAGAAAGGGGAGAAGCTAACAAAGCTTTCTATCGTCGCGAAGATGGTTCGGTGTGGGCCGACCTTACAGGTGATGGATTGGATGAGAAATTGTTGCTTCGCTCGGATGGCACTTCGGTGTATATGACTCAAGATATTGGCACGGCCAAACTTCGTTACAACGACTACCCCATCAATAAAATGGTGTATGTGGTGGGCAACGAACAGAACTATCACTTTCAGGTACTGGCACTCTTGCTCGACAAACTGGGCTTTGAGTGGGGAAAGAGCCTGGTGCACTTCTCGTATGGTATGGTGGAACTTCCGGAAGGTAAAATGAAGAGTCGTGAAGGTACAGTAGTAGATGCTGACGACTTGATGGAAGAAATGATAGATACCGCCCGCGAAACATCTCAAGAATTGGGCAAGCTGGATAATTGCACGCCGGAAGAAATTGAAACGATTGCCCGCATGGTGGGACTTGGGTCGTTGAAATACTTTATTCTGAAAGTAGATCCACGTAAAAATATGACCTTTAATCCAAAGGAATCGATTGATTTTAATGGAAATACAGGGCCGTTTATTCAATACACGCACGCTCGTATCAAGTCGGTATTGCGCAAAGCAGCAGACCAGGGTATCGACTTTACTTCGCTTAAAGATACCAACCTGAGCGTGTCGGAAAAAGAAAGTTACCTTATTCAATTGCTCACCGAGTTCCCGGCGGTTGTTCGTCAATCGGGAGAGGAATTTAGTCCTGCGTTGATTGCAAACTATATTTATGACATGGTGAAGGAATACAATCAGTTCTATCATGATTTTACAATTTTGAAAGAAGAAAATGAGGCCTTGAAACAATTCAGATTGGTATTGTCGGAGTCTACGGCAACAATTATCAAAACAGGAATGAAATTGCTAGGCATTGAGGTTCCGGAAAGAATGTAAGTAGTTAAAATAATTTAGTTGCGAGCTACAAGACTGCCTTCTGTCGGGAATTTTCTCTGAAAGTAAATGTGAAAGTATATCGACATTGATGTTTAGCGTTCAATATTTTAAATAAGACTTAAGATAATTCTCAAGTGTATAATCTAATATTTTTTAGTGCATGAAAAAAGTTTACCACCTATTGTTTTCCTTACTTGTCGTTTTGATGGTGAGCAGTTGCTCTTCGGGTAATAAAGCTTACAAACAAGGCGACTATTTCAAAGCCTGTCAGGAGTCAATTGACCGATTGCGGTCCAATCCGAAAAATGAAAAAGCTGCAAATGTACTGACAAACTCTTATCCGTTAGCTCAGCAAACTGCCGAAAGGAACATTCAGAATGCAGAATTGGCCAATCAGACAGATAAATATGATGTTATTGCTTATCAATATGAACGCTTGAATCAATTGGCGAGTGATATCTATCACTGCCCTAAAGCATTGGAAATCGTTCCGAGACCAAAGGAGTATGTGGCAGAGTTGAGTGCTGTAAAAAAACTGGCTGCGGAGCAATCTTATAATCTTGGGTTGCGAGCGTTAGATGACAATACTATGGATCAGGCGCGTGTAGCCTATCAATATTTTCAGAATGCCAACAGATATGTACCCGGTTACAAAGATGTGTTGCGCAAAATAGAGGATGCACGTTACGAGGCTACCTTACGCGTAATCGTTCAAAAGCCCTTTACAAGCAACAAATATCAATACTCGGCCGACTTTTTCTATACGAATTTGATTTCGGAGATGAGTCAGAATGCTCAAAATCGTTTTGTGCGTTTTTATACAGAAGAGGAAGCGCAAAGTATAAAAATGCGTAATCCACATCAATTTATAGCCTTGAATTTTGAAGATTTTTCTATTGGAAATATCAAAGAAACTGTTACGTCAAAAGATGTTTCGCGCGACAGTGTGGTGGTAGGGAAAGTAAAAGTGGAAGGTAAAGAATACAATGCCTACAGTACCGTGAAAGCGCAATTGAACATGTATCGTCGCGAAATTTTGTCGGGTGGTATCCTTAGTTTACGTATTGTAGATGCTCAGAATAATCGCGTTATTCAACAACGCAACTTTACCGGTGAGTATGTTTGGGCAACTAACTGGGCTAACTTTAAAGGTGACGACAGAGCACTTAGCAATGAACAAAAACGGTTGTGCAACCAACAAGCACAATTGCCACCACCGCAACAAGACTTGTTTATCGAATTTACCAAGCCAATTTATACGCAGGCTGTTCAGTATGTGAGATCGGCTTATTCGAGATACTAATTCCAGAGGTAAGAGGTAAAAAAAATAGAAAAGCGTCCGGCGGATTTAATTCGTCGGACGCTTTCCATATATTTCAATCTTTATTGTCTTATCTCATTTGCACTTTGCTGGTGTACTCCATATATCGTGGCACAAATTTGTCCATTATGCTTTTCTGTTTTTCGTTGTCGCAAATGCGTAAAACTTGACCCAGTATCGCTATTTTATTTCCGATTCTATCAGTCACACTGTTTATTTGCGCAGGGTTGAGACTGAAATACCAGTTAAGATACTCTACACAATCTGTAGCCACAGCGTTCATGATAGCATTTGCTTTTGCCGGTTCACCAATTTTATAGTATGATTCAGCCAGAATTGTAGAAAAATAATCGTGACGAACGGTGCTTGCTGGGATCACTTTATTGCAATAATCCAATGCTTTTCGGGCACGAATGGTATCACCTTTTGCCACCAAAGCAGCAATTAATTGTCCGAACATGCGTCGGTGCGAAAGGCACATGTTGTATACCGTTTGATCCAGGTATACCTTCTTGTTTTCGATGCCTCCATACTTGAATTTTGTCATCATATTGGTATACATTTCGTCAGTATTTACACCCGGACCAGCGCCTTTTTCGCCTATGGGCAACACCTGATAGGCTAAACCTGTGAGCTCAAAATGATCCATTAATCCCAGATACTCTCCTCCAATAGAAGTGGCAAAGTAGATAGGACGTTTCCAGTTATTTTCTTTCAGAAGTTCTATCACCATCAAGTCGCTTTTTGTAAGCCGCCCCTTGATGTCAATATCTATCTGAGGCAGAATTTCGCCGGATCTGGACATAGGTAATATGCCCGATTTGATTACTTTTTGGGCATCAACCGGTAGAAATAATAGCTTGGTAGGTATGAAACTTTCGCCCTCCATTTTGGTCTGTGGATCGTTGCTGAGGATAAAGCTGTAAGCCGATTTTACATCCAGATTGGGTACGAGTGAGTCGGCATAAACCACATCATTTTTCCCCGTTACAAACTCTTTTTTAGTCCACGAAATAGGTAGCGGTGCTGACTTGTACGCACCCCGTTTCATCTGCCCGATATACCAGTTTGTTTGTAAGTATTGGAGGTTGCAAACGCGAACATCGGTGCGATTTCCTTCCACTTCCTGATTGTACCAAAGTGGGAAAGTATCGTTATCGCCACTGGTGAATATTATCGCATTCGGCTTGCACGATGCCAAATAATTCTGCCCAAAATCCCGACAGGTATAGCGTCCGCTTCTGTCGTGATCATCCCAGTTTTGTTGCGCCATAAGTGCGGGTACACCCAAACAACAAATGCTAACCACAACAGCACTTACCGACCGTGGCAAGTATTTGTCTATTGCCTTTATAATGCCCAGTACACCCAATCCAATCCAGATGCTGAATGCGTAAAATGAACCTACATAGGCATAGTCACGTTCGCGTGGTTGGTAGGGCGTTTGATTGAGATAAACCACAATTGCCAACCCTGTAAGTATAAATAGAAGGGCGGTAATCCAAAATGCTTCCATACCCTTTTTACCACTGTACAACAGAAATAATAGTCCAAAGATTCCTAGCAGTAATGGCAATAGGAAGTAGGTGTTATGTGCTTTATTTTCTTTTAGTTCTGTTGGTAGCTTTGTTTGGTCACCCACTAGTATATTATCAATAAAACCAATACCGGTAATCCAGTTTCCGGAGTCAATTTCACCATAGCCCTGGATATCGTTTTGCCTACCGCTAAAGTTCCACATAAAATAGCGCCAGTACATGAAATTTACCTGATAATTGAAAAAATACCGCAAATTCTCACCAAATGTGGGTTTCATCTCCGTTCGCTGCTGTCCGCAATAGTCAAAGGTAACAGGTGTTCCTGTCACATTTCCCCACGATTTATAGCCCTGGATATGCGTTTCGGGTATTCCCGGAGTATAATACATCCGCGGGAAAAACATATCGAATCGTTCGTCCATAATATTGCGTGAATTATATTCCACAATAATATATTCGTCTTTTTCTGTTGGCGATGATTTTGGCTTAGGCTCGTATGTAGGTTCGCCTTTGTCCACAGCAGGCACACATTTTTCACCTTCAACGTTCAGTTTTACCGGTGCGTTGTATACCGATCCGTAGAGCAAGGGGCGGTCGCCATACTGTGTGCGGTTAAGATAGTATTTGAGTGCGAAAAGATTATCGGGTGAGTTTTGATCCATGGTTGGCTTTGCCGCTGAACGAATAACAATCACCGAATACGAAGAATAACCGATAAACAGAACGGTAACCATGAGCAACGCGGTGTTCATCCATCGTGCGTTGAGCTTGGACTTTTTCCAATACATGATAAAACTCATGACAGCAATAATAATGATCCCAACAAGTACCTTGCCTCCCAGAAACGGAATGCCAACAATGGAAATCGCCATTACGAATGATACCGCCAGTCGGGTAACATTTTTGTTGACGTACGATTCGTAAATGGCCCAGATTAATAATGCTATAGTCAGCAGAATATAAAAATACAACCCTGTGTTGTACGCGAATCCGAGTGTGTTTACGAAAAATAATTCGAACCAACTGGCTACCTCCACAAAACCGGGAATCAACCCGTATAAAACAGCCACAAGAATTACGCCTGCTGTGCCCATTGCTGCCACAACTCCTTTCGCACTGGGCTTATAGTTTTTGAAATAATAAACCAATACCAATGCGGGAATGGCTAGCAGGTTCAATAAGTGAACGCCTATAGATAAGCCCATCAGGTACGCGATGAGTATCAACCAACGATCGGAACCCGGGCGGTCGGCCACGCGTTCCCATTTGAGAATAAGCCAAAATACAATGGCTGTGAAAAACGATGAATAGGCATAAACCTCACCTTCCACCGCCGAAAACCAAAATGAGTCGGAAAATGTATAAGCCAAAGCACCCACCATACCGGCACCTAAAATGGCTATGATATTTGCTGTTGAATAATCTGTATCTGACTTAATAATTACTTTTCGTCCCAGGTGGGTTATAGTCCAAAATAGAAACAAAATGCTGAACGCGCTACACAATGCTGACAATGAGTTGACCATTACTGCTACTTTGGTAGGGTCTGAGGCGAATAAGGTAAAGATGCGTGCCGTCAACATAAAAAATGGAGCTCCGGGTGGGTGACCAACATCTAATTTGTAGGCGGCAGAGATGAATTCGCCACAATCCCAAAAGCTGGCAGTTGGCTCCATCGTAAGTAGATAGGTGATGGCAGCAACGATGAAAGCCACCCAGCCAAAGATGTTGTTCAGTGCATTAAATCTTTTCATATCATTATCAGTTATTCGTAAAGCGTTACTTTTTATGTAAAAAACGTTCAAAGATACTAACATATTTCAGTTAACGTGGAATGTTATTTAAATTTTAGTATACGTTAATTATTAGAGCTAAAATAGTGTAAAATGCTTAAAAAATAAATTTTTCAAAACTGTGTTTTTATTTTCTATTATTGGCGTGTCAGTCTCAATTTTGATATAAAAAATAGGTTCATCATAAAAAATATTCATCTAACCTGCATGAATTTGTGAAATTCCCAAACTTACAAATTGAAACGTTGAATGTGAATAAATCGAATTTAATTTCATTTTCGGATAAAAAAAAATGAATTAGAAAGCATACTAACTTTTTCCTGATGTAAAGTTAATTTATTATGTGGCAAATAATTATATTTCAGTGGCTTAAACTGTTTTTGTGGTTTGTTATACCAAATTATTATTCATACATTTGTGTCACCAATACACCAAAATAGCTAAAAATGGATAGAATTTCCTCTTTTGCCGAACTCACAGCTCATCTCACAAGTGTAAATAGCCGAAAACGTATGGCTGTGGCCAATGCAGTAGATTCGCATACGCTGGATGCAGTACTTCGTGCGGTAGATCTGGGAATAGTCGAAGCGTTTCTGATTGGTGATGTGGCTTCTATCGAATCACCTCATTTGTTTGAACACCCTTTATCTCCGTTTGTACACATTATCGACAAACCGGATGTGCTTGAAGCTACGCTGGAAGCGGTACGCATGGTTAAATCGGGTGAGGCGGATATTTTGATGAAAGGCTTGGTGAATACGGATGTACTTTTGCGTGCTATTTTGGACAAGGAGAAGGGTATTTTACCTGCAGGCAAGGTTCTGACTTATAATGCTGCCATGGAAATTCCAAATTACCATAAGTTGGTTTTCTTTTCCGATCCGGTGGTCATTCCTTCACCCAATTTGGTACAACGTACTGCCATGATTAAATATGCCATTGCCACTGCCTATAAATTTGGTATTGTGAAACCGAAAGTGGCTTTGATACATGCTACAGAGGTGGCTAATCCCAAAATTCACTACATGCAGGATTATCTTGACATTATGCAGATGTGGCGTATGGGCGAATTTGGAGATGTGATAATGGATGGACCGTTGGATGTCTTTTTGGCACTTGACGCAGAGCGTGGAAGCATAAAAAACGTACAAACGCCTGTTTTGGGTGATGCCGATATTCTTATTTTCCCCAACTTTGAATGTGCCAATTGTTTTTACAAAGGCTTATCGCTTTTTGCCGGAGCTGAAATGGGTGGACTGTTACAGGGAACCGATAAACCGGTGGTGTTGACATCCCGTAGCGAAAGTGTAGATTCAAAATTCTACAGTATTGCTATGGCTTGTATCATTAGTTAAGTAACCGTGTGTTTAAAATATTACGAAGCTAAGAATGCCGAAGGTATTTAACTTCGAAGAAGCTCAACCATTTTCTTTGCTGCCCGCTCAGCTGTCCCGGGTTCACCAAGTGCCTTTTTGATGATCGAATAATTTTGCAACATTGTTTGGCGATAGGTTGTGTTATTCAATATCAAGTCCAGTTCAGCTGCAATGTTTTTTACGGTAAATAAATGTGCTAACAGTTCTTTTACGATCAGTTTTTCAGCTACTATATTTACCAGAGAAACAAATTTTACGCGGACTACCATTTCTTTTACAAAATATCCGATTCTGCCCAGCGGTACATGATATACCACTACTTCGGGCGTGCCAATTAAGGCTGTTTCGAGAGTTGCAGTACCTGAATTTACCACGGCGGCTTTGGATTGTTGAAGTAGCTCGTAGGTTTTTCCGAATACCACAGAAACATTTCTGCCTTTCAATACTGAGTTGTATAAATCTGCTTCGATGCCAGGGGCACCTGCTATTATCACCTGATAGTCGGGGAAACGCAGGCCGGCATCAACCATTCGAGGCAAGCATCCTACAATTTCTTGTTTTCTGCTTCCTGCTAATATCGCGATGATGGGTTTAGCTGGTAATTTATTTTCTGCGCAAAAATCTGCGAAACTTTGATCCTGATGGGGGCGGGCGCATATAGAGTCGACTGTCGGGTTGCCAACATATTCCACGTCATAATTATGTTTGGCGTAAAAGGCCGTTTCGAAGGGAAAAATGGTGAACATTTTGTCCACGTATCGCTTGATTTCTTTGATGCGGTACTCTTTCCATGCCCATAGTTTCGGTGAAATATAATAATAAACCTTCGTGTTCAGATTTTCTTTCACGAAGCGAGCCATGCGAAGATTGAAGCTCGGGTAATCCACCAAAATCAATACGTCGGGCTGAAAATCGGTAATGGCCTGCTTGCAATCACTTAGATTTTTCAATACAGTACGTGCATTTTTAAGCACAGCAACTATTCCCATAAATGCCATATCGCGGTAGTGTTTTATCATTTTTCCGCCCTGCGCCTGCATAAGGTCACCTCCCAAAAAGCAAAACTCAGCCTGAGTGTCTGCTATCCGAAGTTCACGCATTAAATTGGAAGCGTGCAAATCGCCCGACGCTTCACCGGCAATAATAAAATATTTCATAATTGACCCCCAACCCCTAAAGGGGAGTTGAAGTTACTACTGCATTGTGTGTGTGTCTTTTTTGTCATATTGAGTTTGTTTAGAATGGACTAACTAAGTTCCCCTTTAGGGGTTAGGGGTTTTATAGCATCAAAATACAGGCAATAAAATAAGGCATTGCAGCTGTAAGTACGCCGGTAGCAAGTTTGAAACTATCGGATTTATAGAATACAAAAACGAGTCCAAGGTTGGGCATGACCGAAAGTAGCAAAATTTTGCCCAACAAAACACTTGGATAAAGTTGTTTCAATATCTCCCAAAATGAGAAATCACCCGGATAAAACCGAAGCAGATACACCCACATAAATACTATCGGAAGTATCAGCCCCGGCACAAAACCATATAGAAAATAATTGAAACGTTTCATGTCGGTCGATTAGGAATTTGTTTATTTGCTAAAAGGAAAATTGTTCGTCGTTCACAAAAAGCTTATATCCTAATCCTGAAATCAAGTACTTACTCCTTGCTTCTTACTCCTTGCCTCTGTTTTAGAATTCCCAGCCACGAATTTCATCCATTGCCTGATAAGCGGTCATGTCGATTTTAGTAGGAACTACTGAAATATAGCCTTGACTCAAAGCCCATTCATCGGTGTCAGGCGCATCGGGTTCGTGATTTTCAAAGTTGCCGGTTAGCCAAAAATAGGATCTTCCTTGTGGGTCTGTTCGTTTGGCAAATTCTTTGGTCCATTTTCCGTCGCATTGACGCGATACGCGTATTCCTGCAATGTCGCCCATTGGCGCATTCACGTTAAGGCAAGTGCCATGTGGCAATCCATTTAGCAATGCTAGTTTAGCTATTTGTGTGATATATGATTCGAAAATTGTAAAATCTGCGTCGTAAGAATGATTACACAAAGAGAATCCAATAGATGTAATTCCATTCTCGCAACCTTCCAGAACGGCTCCCATTGTGCCCGAATAAATGACGTTTATAGCAGCGTTCGAACCGTGATTAATTCCCGAAACTAATAAGTCAGGTTTGCGATCTACAATCTCGTTTAGGGCTAGCTTTACACAGTCTGTTGGAGTGCCTGTGCACGAGTAACGTACGAGACCTGGAATCTCTTCAATCTTTTTGAAACGGATCGGATGTGTAACCGTTAGCGCGTTGGACTGCGCCGAACGTGCACCATCTGGTGCCATTACCACTACGTCGCCAATTTCACACATTAAACGTGTAAGCACTTCTATACCTCTTGCATCAGCACCATCATCGTTTGTAATTAATATCAATGGAGTTTTCATATATTTTAATCGAATAGTTTTCAATAAACCGGCAATAAATCAGCCGATTTTTAATTTTTAATTTTCCTCACGGTTGCCAGAATAAAAACAACGCTTACACCTACAAAATAAATTACATCGCGAGAATCAATAACTCCCCTGCTCATTGATTTATAATGAGAATTGATACCTATACTTTCAATATATTGGATAGCTTGTCCTGACGTGAAAAAGCTTGCCAGTAAATCAAAACCATAATAAAAAAAGAAGCTTAGTACCAGTGCCACAACAAAGGAAATAATTTGATTGTTGGAAAGTGACGACGAAAAAGTACCAATGGCCACGTAAACGCCAGCCAAAAAGAAGAGTCCGATAAACGAGCCCCAGAAGGCACCCGAATCAACATTGCCTATGGGTTCAGCCAAATAGGATACCGAAAAGTAGTAAATTAATGTTGGGAGTAATGCCAGTGCAACTAAAACCCAGCCGGCAAAATATTTGCCAAGTACCAGTTGCAGTCTGCTGAGTGGTTTGGTAACCAGTAATTCCCATGTTCCTGTTTGTTTTTCTTCGGCAAAAAGTCGCATCGTGACTGCCGGACAAAGAAAAAGAAATAACCATGGAGCCAGATAGAACAAGCCGTCGACATTTGCGTAACCGGCATCAATTATATTGTATTGCCCGGGAATTACCCAGAGAAAAAGACCTGTCAACAACAAAAAAATACCAATAACAATATACCCTGTTGCATTGCTAAAAAAAGAACGTAATTCTTTTCTGAAAATAGAAATCATATTTTTATATTCAAGTATAAATAAATCGAACTACAACTCCAGTGGATTTACTTCGTCCAGCAGCAGTGGCATTTCGTCAGTGTCGATGCCATTGTCGACCAAATAATGTCTGTCTACATCAAAATAGGCCAAAAACTGATCCCAATTGTTTTGCATCAATTCAAGGCTTTTTCGATAGTAATCGACTGTTTCGGGAAATTTATGTTTGCACCATGCAATGTGCCCGGCATTTAAATAATCGTGAGCAGTTGGTTCGGTTTCGATTAGTTTTTGTACGTAGTAATCTGCTTTAGCAATGTTTCCCGATACAAATGCACACCAGGTTATTGCCCGCCACACTTTTGGGTTATCGCCATCTTCAGCATCCAGTTTGAAGTAGATGTTTAATGCCTCCCTGTATTTTTTCAACTCCATAAAGCAATGCCCTATTTGCAATAAAACCGACCATTGGTTGGGCTTTAGAAAATCAACATGCTGATAGTATTGTAGCGCTTTTTCGTAATTCCCGGACAATCTATAGCAAAGTGCCATTTTTCGGATTGTCCACAAATCGTCCGGCTGAATAATATCAGCTTTAATGTAGGCTTCCAATGCATTTGTAAGCTGTGATGTTTGTTGATAGGAGTAACCTATTTTTTGGTAAATTGCAGCCGATGGTTGTGTCTCTTTTGTTATGTTCTCAAATAAATCCAACGCTTGTGTGTAATGACTTTTTGAAAAATAATATTCTGCAATAGCCATTTTAAAATCATTGTCTGCCGACAAAATATCAAACAGAAAAGTATGATGCATCGACAGGCAAAAAGTAAACATGTCGAAAAATTCGGAGTGCTGCGGGTGCAACTTGAAGAAGCGAAACAGATCCTGTATGTATTGTTTCGATAAGTTTTTTGCCATCAAATCAGGCGTCAGCATGGCTTCGTCCTTGGCCATTTCATCCAATTGCTCCGACTCCATTGTGAATGACTGTTTCAGCATTCCACGTTGCGCCTCCGGCATTTGTAATATGCTCAGGCAAAATGAGTATTTGTCGGAATTGCACATAACTGCATTTGTTTCGAATGCGGTAAAAAGGGTGCGGTCATCTTTTTTAAATAGCTCATTCACCGATGAAAAATGACCATCGAAAGGTAAAAACCAGTTTGAAATTTCCGAGAAAAAAGGGAAGTTCTTGAGCATTGAAAAAGTACTCATATATACGTCAGCACCTTGCATTTGTAATTCGCTAAGTTCTTTCAGTTTGTCGCTAACGCCGCTTTTCTCGAGCATCTCTTCCCATGCAGGGTTTTCCTCAGCCCATTCTTCGGCATTCAGCAGGTTATCAGTGTTCATTTTGTCCTTCAGTAGCGGACTTATTTTCATCATTTCCGGAAGAATTTCCTCCTGCATTTTTTTTGAAATTTTTTCAGTCTCGGCAGTAGAAATTATTTGAATAATGATGTTTTGAAAATTTTCAACAATATGATTGTCATCGGCCAGTAAAACCAGTCGGTTGCGAATTACCGGAAAGTAAATAAGGAACCGGTTGTACTTGGCAAGAATAAAACACAGACCCACCAGAGCCCGTTGTTTCACTTTTTGTTCCGACAGCTGGCAGCAGTCCAAAAGCATCATCAGCTTGGTTTCATCGAATGTACGCCACAAGTTTAGCGTTAATGCCGAAACTAATAGGGATTTTTCCAACAAACCCGGGTAATCGTTTGCTAATATTTTGCCGAAAAAGTTTTTCTCGTCAGTGCCGTAAGTTGTTGTTAGCCAAAAAAGTTTGAACACTTCTGGCAAAGCAGTCTCATAGTTGGAACGTAGTCGTTTCAACTCCACTTCGTGGGTAGTCTCCAAATTGCCAATTAAGCCCGTTTGAGAGTAAAAATAGTTCAGAGCTATGAGAATTTCTGTGGCTGAACGGTACCGTTTCGTGTGAGGAAAGTACCGTTTTTGCGTGTATTCGAAATTGGTGGAATTTCTGAGTAATAACTCCTCGCGTAAGTCCGAATTTAAAATAAATGCTTTGGCAATAAGCTTGTTGTAAACCGATTTTCGTTGTGGATCTTCTACGCCATTGATATAATATTGAAGTAAAAACCGGTAGTTTTGTTGTATATCCGTCAGCCTGTCAGCATATTCACCTATCTGCAACTCGTCTACCAATGCATTCGTTTTGTCAAATGCATTTTTCAACTGTCCCAAAACGAGAAAGTGCAACGCCGACTTGTAGGTAGAGTGAATTTGAGCCGTGGTCATTTTTTTCTGTGATAAGTGATCGGTTTTCTGTGAACAGTTATCTTCTCAATAAAGAATAATTAGCCAAGTTTGCTAATTCTACGAAGCCTTTCCTCGTCAATGATTTTTAGCTTGCGGCCATCCATGGCAATTACATGTTCGTTTACAAAGTTTGCGAGCGTGCGTATTGCATTTGAAGTAGTCATGTTCGACAGGTTTGCTAAATCTTCGCGGGATAAATACATGTTGATAGTAGCACCATCTTCCTCGACTCCATATTTTTTGTAGAGTTGCAGCAATGCTTCGGCCAGTCTGCCCCGGATGTGTTTCTGAGTCAGATTTACCGTACGGGCATCGGATGCAGCAAGATCAGATGCTATCTCTTCTAAGAACCGATAACAGAAGGCATTATTGTGTCGAAGGATAGAAATAAATATATCAGCTTTAATCATGTAAACCGTTGAAGCCTCAAAGGCCATCACATTCGTGCTATATCCATCATTAGCAATGATGGCTCTATAGCTAAAGTGTTCGCCTGGCTTTAGCATACGGATGATTTGAGAGCGACTTCCAACACCTTCTTTATACACTTTCACTTTTCCACTTGCCAATATCATCATGTGAGTAGGCTTATCGCCTTCGCAATGAATAATCTCATTCTTTTTAAAAAAATGGACAGTGTAATTGTTACGTACAAATTGTCTTTCGTCGGGAGTTAATACATCCCACACCGATAGAATTTCTTCCAGCGGTTTTAATTCGGAAACATTTTTCTTTGCCATTAAACTCGTAAAAAATATGTTTGACAACAATGTTATAAAGCACAAATTTAGTGATTTTTTTCCTATTTGATACAATAAGTGGCAAAAATTCTTACAAACTTATGTCGCACAATTTTTTTAATAGCTAAATTGATATCAAATTGGTCTAATTATAAAGAATTATATTGGTAAAATTTGACTAAATAAAACAAACGTTTTTTATCGTTAATCAAAATAAAAATACTACTTTTGTATAAACCAAAGCTCAAAACATTTATGAAACAATTTCTTTTGATAGTCTGTATATTGCTTTTTTTTAGTAGGTTAGATGCTCAGCAGGTGACTATTGGCGATTCGGCTGTTGTTAGTTTGATAACCTGTTCGCCGGGTGAAGAAGTCTACTCCAAATTTGGACACACTGCTATCCGGGTTAAAGATAAAATAAATAATGTCGATGTTGTTTTTAATTATGGAATTTTTAGTTTCGAAACAGAGCATTTCTATTATAAGTTTATAAAAGGTGAAACCGATTATCAACTGGGTATTTACGATACCAATTTTTTCTTGCCGGAATATGCTGAACGGAATTCTATGGTTTGGGAGCAAGTTTTGAATTTGACGAGCGCCGAAAAGAAAAATCTTGTAGCTACGTTGCTCGAAAATTATGAGCCTCAAAACAGGATATACAGATATAATTTTGTATTTGACAATTGTTCAACACGTCCCCGGGATAAAATAGCCAGTTCGGTGGACGGATATATAAGATATCATCAAACGAGTGAACCCACTACTTTCAGACGTTGGGTAGGTGATTATGTGGGCACTGATACCTGGCTTAAATTTGGTATCGATTTAATATTTGGTATTGATGCCGATGCTATTGCAAGTCAAAAAGAAAGTCAGTTTTTGCCGGAAGTACTCATGTCGGATTTTCAGGAGGCTGAAATTGTAACTTTGGATGGAAAATCGAGAAAACTGGTTGAAAAAAGTGCAACAGTTCTGGTTGATAAAAAACACGTTGAAAAAACCACATCTATTTTTGATTTTTTATTGAAACCTCTTGCAGTCTCTTTGTTTCTTTTAATTTTAGGAGTTTTGATTACTTTGCTGGACATAAAATATAAAAAGCACAATAAGATTTTTGATTCTATATTATTATTCATTACAGGGATTGCAGGCGTTATTGCTTTTTATTTAATGGTGTTTTCTACACATCCTTTGGTCGCTTCTAATTTAAATATTTTGTGGATAAACCCATTAAATATGATTGTAGCTTTTCTTATTTGGATCAAACCACTGCGGAAGATACTATTTGTTTGCGGAATACTAAATTTGGGTCTGTTAGCTGCAACTTTGATAACGTTCTCTCTATCTATTCAGAGTTTCAATTTAGCTGCTTTCCCCATCATTGTATTATTGATGCTTCGTTCATCACACTGGGTGGATATGGCCAAAAAGAAAATTTTCAAGAATAAAGAAGTTACTCTGGATAATTTTAAATTATCATAAAATTAGAACCTCATTTTAAAATCAAAATAATGCGCTTTGTTGGAATTATTCCTGCACGTTTTGCTTCTACGCGTTTCCCAGGAAAACCGTTGGTTGATATTGGTGGTAAATCCATGATTCAACGAGTTTACGAGCAAGTCTCGAAAGTATTGGCCGATGTATATGTGGCTACTGATGATCAACGAATTTTTGATGCTGTGCTGGCTTTTGGCGGTAAGGCTATTATGACTTCCGACCAACACAAAAGTGGTACGGATCGTTGTTATGAGGCTTACTCAAAACTTTCAGGAAATTTTGATGTGGTGATAAATGTGCAGGGAGATGAACCTTTTATTCAGCCCGAGCAGATTGAAACGCTGAAAGATTGCTTTAAAAGTACTGAAACAGAAATTGCCACTTTGGCTAAACGATTCACAGAAAAGGACGGCTTTGAAGCGTTGAACAATCCTAATAGTCCAAAATTAGTTGTCAATAAATCGGATGAAGCCATGTATTTTAGCCGTTCCATTATTCCGTTTAGACGAGGTGCTGAAACTGTCGATTGGATTTCGTTAAATACTTATCTCAAGCATGTAGGTATCTATGCTTACAGAGCTGATGTGTTACGACAACTCACCCAATTAGAACAATCCCCTCTCGAAATTTCCGAGTCGCTGGAACAGCTTCGTTGGCTGGAAAATGGTTTTCGAATAAAAGTGGGCTATACCGATGTCGAAACAGTAGGAATTGATACACCCGAAGATTTAGAAAAAGTTAAAACGCTATTTGCTTAAAATTCAATCAGGTCATTTGAAATAACAAAAAAGAGAGCTGCAACACAATTACGTGAAGCAGCTCACTTTATTTTTGATTAAAGGGTTGGCTAGATAAATTTATTCCACGCACCACCTTCTTCGTAATTTTCAACTACTAGAGTTTGCTGTACGAATGAATAATCGTTAATCAGATTCGAAATTTCTTGTTTTAGCATGGAAATAGCACCATCAATTAAATCGGCACGAAATCCTGCATCACCTAGCTTGATCACTAAATCCATTGAAACGATTCTGCTCATCAACTTTCCTAGCTCTACAGATTTACGCTGTGCTATTTGTAAATCCACATCGAAGCTTAATAACTCTTTTAAGTGCTTGGAAGCTTGTTCTGTCAAATTGAATTCGGAGAGGAAACGATATAGATTTGTTTCTTTAGCAGTTTTCATTAACTTGGTAAGTGATTCAGAAATCTGATTGTACAAAATATCATTGGATCCCTCAAAAATTTGGAATGGTCTGGTATCAACCGTTCCACGTCCGGCAATGTGATTCAATTTGTATCCGATAGCGCCTACCAACGTGAGAAGCGATTGCGCCGATTCTTGCATTAAATCTGTCGTGACTGTTTTTATAATGTTGGCTTCCAGTCCTAAAGCCGTTAAGTCGTTTTTGATATCGGCCATTTCGCTTCCTTTTAAGCTTAGTGCCGAGCAAATGGTAAAGTCGGCTTGCAATCGAGCCAGTCGTTGTTGTACCTGGTCGTAAGTAAATAGCGATTTACCCCCAATAAGTCGTTGTTGACAATGTGCGATAGCCTCATCCAACATGCGTTTGACGAATCCAAGTCCCATGCCCGGGAAGTGCATTCTGCTTCGGTGAAGTAGGTCGAGCATCATTTTTACTCCTGTAGAGTGGGGGACAAGTCTTTGTGCTTTTGGGATTTTTACATCCAGTAAGTTTCGTCCGTAGGGAATTTGGTAGAGTCCCAGGTTTTCGAAATATTCATCTACTACAATTTTCTGATTATGAGCGGTATTGTCGCAAATAAAGAAATCTATATCTCGTTGAAGATTTCCGTTATCGGCAAGCTTTCTGGCTGTCAGTAACCAGTAATCAGCCTGCCCTGTAAGTCCTGCCCAGTGTTTTGTGCCACGAAGATGATAATGATTTTTCTCTTCTACAAACGAAGTTTGCATATTAAGTGCATCGCTACCGTAACCCGGTTCGGTTATCATCAGACCTCCCATGTTTTGAGCATTCAGAAATCTTTCGAAAACTTCTTTTTTTGCTTCCTGCTGACCGTATTTCGCCACGGGTTGCATAAAAAGTGCGCTATTAATGCCCAAGGTAAGCGATAAAGCCATCGACTCGTAAGAGGCTGCCGATAGCATTTGCATGTTTTCAGCCACAGTGCCTCCGCGTCCGCCAAATTCAACCGGAATACTCAATGAAAGCGGGTTGCAGTCCATTATCTGCCCAAGCATTTCGGGAGTTATTCCGCGTTTGACGCTTAGTTGATTGATGTCATTTTCTTCACGAAACAATCGTTTGATAGTTGCTTTAAATTCGTTTAAAAATGAATCGAATGAAATGCTTTGGACATCGTGTCTGTTGCTGCTTGTCATAATACTGTGGGAGATGGTGTTGTTTTCTTGCATTATTGTTTTTGATATTTCTGAATAATAAGAATATTTCTATGGAATAAAGGCTAGAACAATCAGAAGAGTCAAAAGTTCTGCTACAAGTTTGCATAGCACGTGTTTTATGATACATTTTGTTCGGGATTTTACATTTTTTTTCTTTAAAATACGCTTTCTTCTGTAACAATTTTCTAATTTGCTAGTAATACCAACTTTTATTCTTAAATTTGTTCTCAAATTTCGAATTAACTTATGAATCGGCTTAAATCAATATACAAGTACTTCAATCATTTTATTACAGCCAGAAATACCGGTGGACATGGAGTTCATTCTCCATTTATGTTTCAGTTTACCCGCTATGTATTGCAGGAAAATCATCCATTTTACATTTTTGATTCGATAGAAAAATTGCGTCAAAATTTAGAAAATGATAATCGTGTTCTTAATGTAACTGATTTTGGTACCGGAATTGACCGGAAACGAAAAGTTAGTGATATTGCTAAAAAATCGCTAAAGTCAGCTCGCGAGAGTCAGTTGCTATTTCGGATAGGTAATTATATTAAAGCCGGGAATTTTTTAGAATTAGGGACTTCATTAGGTGTTACAACTTTATATCTAGGCTCATTGTCTCCCCGAATGAAATGTGTTACACTCGAAGGTTGTCCTCAAGTTGCGTCGGTTGCAAAGGAAAATTTTAAAAAGTTGAACCTGAAAAATATTGAATTAGTGGTTGGAGATATTGATGTTACTTTGCCCAATGTACTAGCATCTATACCTCAGCTTGATATGGCTTTTATCGATGCCAATCACAGGTCAAACGCCGTGCTGGAATATTTCGCGCTCTGTTTGCCCAATGTCCACAAAGATACAATTGTTATAATTGATGATATATATTGGTCGGATGATATGGAGTTGGCCTGGCAAACTATTAAGAATCACCCACAAGTGACTTCTACCATCGATTTATTTCATATGGGCATCGTTTTTTTTAATACCGATATAAACAAAATGCACTACAAAATGCGTTATTGATAACTTGTGTACGATATTTTTAAAGATGGATTAAAAAATAATGATATGAAACTATATACTAAAACCGGTGATAAGGGACAAACAGGACTAATTGGTGGAACGAGAGTTGCCAAAAACGATGTCAGATTAGATGCTTACGGTACAATTGATGAGTTAAATTCATTTATCGGCTTGCTTACTACTAATGCAATTCCTGAAGTGGATATTCTCTTTTTGCGAAAAGTGCAACACTTACTGTTTTCTGTTGGTTCTCATTTGGCCACTGATACTTCTAAAGTGGCTTTTCATAGTGCTTCTGTTTTGGTAGATTCAGACATAGAAAGTATTGAACTTGAAATAGATCGGCTTGATGCAACTCTGCCAGCACTAAGTGCTTTTATTCTTCCGGGTGGTTCACCATCAGGTGCTTTGGGGCATGTATGCAGAACCGTGACTAGGCGTGCAGAGCGTAGGATATTTGATATGAATCAAGATTATCCTGTAGACAATCATATTTTTATATATGTGAACAGATTGTCAGACTATTTCTTTGCATTGTCAAGGTACTTAACAATATTTGAGAATGGTAAAGAAATATGTTGGAAAAAGTAGTATTTCTAAAAAAAAATACTTATTTTTGCAGATTATTAGAAAGAAACTACACAAATTTTATTTACTTAAAAAATTTAGTTAATTATGTATTGGACTTTGGAATTAGCTTCTAAAATTGAGGATGCGCCGTGGCCTGCCACGAAGGATGAATTAATTGATTACGCTATGCGTTCGGGATCACCATTAGAAGTGATTGAAAATTTGCAAGAGATTGAGGATGAGGGGGAAATTTACGAATGTATCGAAGATATATGGCCAGACTATCCAAGTAAAGAGGATTTTTTCTTCAACGAAGAAGAATATTGAAATTGTTTCAAATTGATTGAAGGACTTTCCGTATTAAAATTTGTAATGTTTTATAAAACTTCAATAAAAAAATAGGTAAAGAAATACAATTTTCTTTGGAAAATGAAGTTTTATTTATTGCGCATTTAAATTGGAACGACAAACTGTGACGTGAGGTGAGAAATCAATGTTTGAAAAACCTATGAAAAGACTATTTTTTTGTATACTATTCTTAGTCATTTCCATAGGCTTAGCTTTTTCTCAATTTGATGCTCAGTTGAGTCAATATATGTTTCATACTTCCTCATTTAATCCCGCAGCGGTGGGTGAGAATAATCTGATTCAAATTACCGGTCAGCATCGAATTCAGTGGGTGGGATTTCCAAATGCAGGACAAACGACTGTGTTTAGTGTCAATTCGCCTTTGAAGTTAGGCAAAAGTGAAAATGGAATTGGTTTCCGTTTCCTAAACGATAGGGTTGGATTATTTACGAATCGTTCTGCGCAGTTACAATATGCTTATAAAAAACGCATCTTTGGAGGTCTCTTGAGTGTTGGTGCTGATATTGGTTTCGTTAGTGTAGGATTTCATGGTGATAGTGTAAATGTAGCTAATCACGTTATTAATATTGGTGAATATCATAAAGATATGGCATCTGATCCATCTATTCCTCAAACGAGTGTAGCTGGAATGAGCGTAGATATGAGTGCCGGAGTTTTTTATTCGACTCCTAAGTATTATGGCGGGTTGTCATTTACGCATTTAAATCATCCCAAAGTTAATCTTGACGATAAATCGAACCTTGATTTGTTGGGAACTATATATTTGACCGGAGGTGGTTCATATAAACTGGCAAACCCGTTGTATGTACTTAAAACCAGTGCTTTACTTAAAACTGATTTTAAATCGATGCAGATCGATGTTTCTACACGGGTCGAGTATGATAACAAATATTGGGGCGGTCTGTCTTATAGGTTACAAGATGCCGTTGTTTTACTGGCCGGAATTAATTTAGTTGGAGGTCTGTCAGTAGGTTATTCTTATGATTTACCGACTTCGAAGGTTCTAACTGTTAGTTCCGGTTCTCATGAAATTGTTTTAATTTATAGTTTTGCTTATGTTTCGGGAAAGCGAACCAGCAAATTTAAAAGTATAAGAATATTGTAAAAGAAGTAATTTCGCTATTTTTTTACAAAAAAATAAATTTAACTGATCGTAGTTTTTTATTTCAATATAACAAATCGCACTAGAATGAAAAAAAGTCTGACAATTATTTTACTTACATTCCTTTTTGTTGCATGCAACAAACCTGCAGGTGAGTTAGTAGGTATGGGGGCAAAACAGTCGTTTAATGAAGCTCAACCATATGGAATGGTTTTTATAAAAAGGGGTTCGTTTATGATGGGAGCCAATGACCAGTCTGCCATTGGAGCAATCAACGACAAGTCTATCAATGTAACAGTTGATGCTTTTTGGATGGATGAAACAGAAATTACAAACGATAAATATAAACAATTTGTTGTTTGGGTACGCGATTCTATCGCTTTACGTTCGCTCGTAATGGCTGGAAAAGATGAGTACCGAATGAAATTCAAAAATCAAACCGACGATACAAGTCCTGAATCTGCCCGTTTAAACTGGAAAGCTAAAAGCCCATGGGAGTCGAAAGATGAAGAAGTAAAACAAGTGTTGGAATCTTTTTATTACGACGGAATTAAGATCTTAGGTGGAAAGAAACAGATGAACCCCAATAAATTGCGTTATACTTATGAATGGTTGAATTATGATCAGGCTGCATTGCCAAGCAATAAATTTAATGTTAATACTGGTGCATACCCAGCAAACGCTAAAGTAAGAGTTGACTCTTCATACGTTGATGAAAATGGTATAATTAAAAATGTGACTATTGAACGTAAATTGACATCCCGACGTGATTTGATTTCATCTCGAATAGTGAATGTTTATCCCGATACTATTATGTGGTTACGCGATTTTCAATTCTCGTATAATGACCCAAAAATGCGTATGTATTTTTCACACCCGGGATTTGCTAATTATCCTGTTGTCGGGGTTACCTGGGAACAATGTCAGGCATTTTGCCAATGGAGAACTCAATTGTTTAATAACGCCCATTCTGTGGGTGGACAAGATTACAGATTACCAACTGAAGCCGAATGGGAATATGCTGCGCGTGGTGGTCGCCGTTTAGGATTGTATCCTTGGGGTGGCAATTATGTACGCGATGGAAGAGGTTGTTTCCTAGCAAACTTTAAACCAATGCGAGGTAGTTACACTGACGATACCGGTGCTACAACTATGAAGGTTGCTTCGTTCTATCCAAATGATTATGGATTGTTCGATATGGCTGGTAATGTTGCGGAGTGGACATCATCTGCGTACAATGTTTCCGCAAGCACCTTAGTAATGGATATGAATCCTAACTTTCAATACAGCGCAAAGAATAGTGATAATGATGTGTTGAAGCGCAAAGTTATTAAAGGAGGTTCGTGGAAAGATATTGCCTACTACTTACAATGTGGTGTGAAAACCTATGAGTATCAAAATGAAAGTCGTCCTTATATTGGATTTCGTTGCGTACGTTCATATAATGGTGAATAATTAAGAACTATCTAACAATATTTATTTAACGAAATTATTATGTCTGAAAATCAATCAAAATTTGATATTTGGTGGAATAAACCAGAAACTAAGCGATTACTCGGTGCTGCCTATAGTTTGGGTGCTTCTGTAGTTATTATAGGCGCAATGTTTAAAATACTACACTTACCAGGGGCTGGTCCTATGCTTGGTACTGGTATGTGTATCGAAGCATTCTTATTTGCTTTAGGGATATTCGACCAACCTCATAAGGAATATGAATGGGAAAAAGTATATGACTTTGATGGAGAAGCCATAACTACAAAAAGTGAATCGGCTATAATTACAAAATCACCAAGCAGATCGGTAGGATTAAATTATACTGAAACTATTAACGATGATGATGTAAAGAAACTTTCTGAAGGCATTAAGAACTTGACGCAGACAGCTCAACAATTTGCAGGATTGACTAACATTCTGGGAGCGACTGATCAATTAGTAAAGAATATTGATGGGGCTTCGCAAGTTACAGGTCAGTTTATCAAGTCACAAGAGAATTTGAATGTAGCTGCCGGTTCTTTGACAAATTCTTATCAAGGCATTACTTCAGGGATGGAATCTGTTGAAAAGAATACAAAACAATACGCTGTAAAAGTAGAAGAGATAAATAAACATCTTTCTTCAATTAATTCAATTTACGAGATTCAATTAAAAAATATACAAGCTCAATCTGAAGGTTTGACACAACAAACGCAACGTGTACGAACAGTTACGGATGAATTGGATCTTATTGCCAACGACGTTCAAAAGATGAAAGTTGCTACTGCTGTTGCAGCAGAAGGAACCGAAAGCTATAAGATAGGTACGGTTAAACTTGCAAAACAAGTTGCTGATTTAAATCATGTATATGGAAATATGCTTAATGCATTGAATTAATTTATTCTAAACTAATTATTAAAAATTAATATCAATGAGTGGAGCAAAGAATTGTCCAGAAACGCCCAGACAAAAAATGATTGGTATGATGTATTTAGTACTGACAGCAATGTTGGCTCTGAATGTATCAAGCGAAATTTTAAATGGGTTCACAATGGTGGACAATAGCTTACATACTACTATCGCCTCTTCGGAACTTAGAAATAAAGCAATATATGAAGATTTTCAGGATTTATATAATAAGAATCCGGAGAAAGTGCGTGAATGGTTGACAAGAGCTAAAGAAGTACAGCAACAATCTACAGAACTTTATAACTATATTGAAGGTTTTAAGGTTGCAATTATTAAGTTGGCAGACAAGGATGAAGCTAATGATAGTGCATATGTGAAGCAAATAAAGGCAAAAGATAATTTAGACATGGCCGGACAGTATGCTATTGTTCAGGGCAATGGGAAAGTCTTAAAAAAGAAAATAGAGGCTTATCGTGAGTTTTTAGCAGGTTTGTCGAAAGATAATCCAACTAAGCAAGCTATGTATCGTTCTGTTTTTTCAACAAGTAACTCTAAAGATGGGAAACCATGGCAAGATGCTATGTTTGAAATGATGCCTGTTTCTGCAGTTGTTACTATATTGACAAAATATCAAAGCGACGTAAGGGCCTCGGAAGCTGAAATTGTTCAGTTCTTGAAAAGTCAAACTGATGCGAGCGATTTCCGAGTAAATAAAATTACTGCCCTTGTAGTTCCTAATACACGCTATGTCATTCGTGGTGGAAAGTATAGTGCTCAAATTGTACTCTCTGCAGTGGATTCTACTAAGACTCCTCAATATTTTGTAGGTGGTTCTGCGATTAATAAAGGTATGTATGAGGTTAATTGCGGAAAATCTGGACTTTTTACCTATTCAGGTATGATTAAGATGACTGCTAATGATGGAATGGTACGGTCTTATCCTTTTAAAAGCGACTATATAGTTGGTGAACCATCGGCTACGCTTTCGAACGAAGCTTTAAATGTTGTCTACCGCGGAATTGATAATATACTGAGTATTTCTGTACCGGGCGTTGCCGCAGAGAATGTGTCTGTTGCAGTAGCAGGTGGTACTGCTCAGAAAATAGCAGGTGGTAGATATAATATCAAAGCTACTCAGGATGGAGAAATCAGAATTTCTGTGTCAGCAAAGATTGATGGTAAAGTATTACCAATGGGTGGAGGTGTATACAGGGTTAAATACCTTCCAAATCCAACATCGTATTTACAATATGCAGATGCAGGTGGTGTTACCCGTTTGATTCAAGAAGGAACACTTACCAAAAGGATACTTAAATCAGGTTGTGCATTAATCGCCAGTTATGGTCAGGATGAACTGGTAAAGGCTAACTTTACGGTAACTTCATTTACAATGCTTACAATTTTTGGCTCAGTCAATGTAAATGGTTCACGTTTTAATGGAAGACAATTGGCAGATATTGATAAACTTGAAGGTGGGGAAGTTCTGACGTTAAAAAACATAAAAGCAGTAGGACCTGATGGAAAAGTCAGAAGTCTGGGCATGATTCAAATTCAAATTTAATTACAAGATATAGTTGAACACATTAAGAGAAAATGATATGAAAAAATATTTGATTGTTTCTTTGACCATTTCCTTGTTTTTTGTTTCCAATTTGGTTACAGCACAAGTAAATCAAGTACCTTTTTTCGATTCAAAGGGAGCTGTTCGCATCCAAACAACCGAAATGAATGCATTAGCAGATACCATAGCTGTTGTAAATCACAGAGCGGACGATATTGTTTGGTCACGTATAGTTTATCGAGTAATTGATATGCGCGAAAAACAAAACTATCAACTTTATTTTCCACTTCGTGCTAATGATGAGTATAAAAGTTTATTCAAACTGATGCTTGATGCAGTATGTGGTGGTGTGAATGTATATAGTAAAGATCCAAGAGATTTGAGACCATCATTTTCTAATGTGCTTCAGGGCGAAGATTTGTCCAAAGCATTTGCTTTTGATAATGAAATGGATAATAACTTGATTCAGGTGGATACGGTTACCAAGCAATGTACGTTTCAAAATGATAAATATATTACCTACGTAAAAAACCAGTTGAAGTTTTTGATTCAGGAAATTGTTTTCTTCGATAAACATACATCTCGTCTTTATTCAAAAATTATTGCTATAGCTCCTTTGTATGCATTGCATCCTGATAACATGGAATCAAAGGAGTCCATGCAATACTTCCGTGGTTCTATTTTGTGCTGGTTCTCATTTGATGAACTTCGCCCATATTTGGCAAAACAAATTCTAATTCCTAATGGTAATGAAAGTGAGCGTATGACGTACGATGAGTTTTTTGCTCAAAAACTATATTCAAGCTACCTTTTAGGTGATAGTAACATGTATAATCGTATGTTATTAGAATATGTTGTTGATCCGTTAAAAATAAAAAAGGAACAAGCCCGAATTGAAACTGAAATAATGAATTTTGAACAAGATCTTTGGGAATATTGAATCTGGATGTAATCTTACATTTTAAAATATAAATGAAAAAGACGGCTCTGAGTCGTCTTTTTTTAATGCAATTATATCTATTTGATTTTAAAGCTGTAACTTTGTGTATACTTTCTAGTATCGACTATCTATCTTTAATCTGAATTTCACACCGAAGTGTTTTATCACTTTTTATTTATATAAGTATGAGAAATGTTATTCTAGCTGATAACCAAGATGTCACCAAAGCAGGTTGTCAATATATACTTCACAGGACTTTCGGTATGGATGAGTTTAGTGAAGCTACTGAAAAGAGTGAGTTGCTAGGTTTGATAGCGATGTGTCCACAATCTTTGGTGATTATCGATTATACACTTTTTGATTTTCGAAGTGTAAACGAACTAATGATTCTACAAGAACGATTTGAAAAGGTTGATTGGATACTGTTCTCGGATGAATTGAGTGATGAGTTTTTAAGAACATTGCTTTATAATACGCAGTCGTTTAGTGTATTGATGAAAGATTGTAGTATTGATGAATTAACTTCAGCATTAAAAGAAGCATTTAAGGGTAATCGTTTTATTTGTAATTATGTAAGTAATTTATTGCTCGATAATTCAAAAAATATCCAAAATCAATCTCCAAAACATCTCCTGACAACTACCGAACAGGAAATTCTGAAAGAGATGGCATTGGGAAGAACAACGAAAGAGATTGCCAATCAGAGATTTGTAAGTGTGCATACTATTATGACGCATCGGAAGAATATATTTAGAAAAATTGAAGTTAATAATGTGCATGAAGCTACAAAATACGCCATGCGTGCGGGAATTGTAGATATGGCCGAGTATTATATTTAATGTGCTTTTGAATATTCAAAAGTGTTTTTACTGACAAGTTTTAGTCCAGTGATGTTTTTTTTATCAAATGATAATAGGGCTGTTAGTACTGGATAATGATATAAATAAATGAAAATAGCGACTTTATTATCGGGCGGAGTGGATAGCTCTGTAGTTGTTCACCTGCTGAAAGAGGCTGGGTATGATCAGACCTTGTTCTATATTAAAATAGGAATGGATGATGATGAACTATTGCATTGTACATCAGAAGAAGATATTGAAATGGCATCTCTTATAGCACGTAAATATGGCTGTAAGTTAGAGGTTGTTGACTTACATAAAGATTATTGGGATAATGTGGTAGCCTATACCATTGATAAGGTAAAACAAGGCCTGACGCCAAATCCCGATGTGATGTGCAACAAATTGATTAAATTTGGAGTTTTTGAACAAAGGGTAGGAAAAGACTTTGATAAAACTGCAACAGGGCATTATGCGTCTACTACTGAAATAGCTGGAAAAGTATATTTGTCAACAGCTAAGGACCCATTAAAGGATCAAACTGATTTTTTGGCTCAAATCGATGCATTACAAATTTCGAAACTGATGTTCCCTGTTGGGAATTTCATGAAGGGAGAGGTGCGCTCGATTGCCGAAAAAGCCGGTTTACCGAGTGCTAAACGTCAGGATAGTCAGGGAATTTGCTTTCTAGGGAAAGTAAATTATAATGATTTTATAAAACGCTATCTAGGAGAAAAGACCGGTCCAATTGTAGAATTTGAATCCGGAAAGATTCTTGGAAAACACAATGGGTACTGGTTTCATACGGTAGGACAGCGAAAAGGACTTGGTCTTTCGGGTGGTCCGTGGTATGTGATAAAAAAAGATGTAGCAGCCAATATTGTTTATGTTTCGAAGGGATTTGAAGTAGAAACGCAATACGGTAATGAATTTTTGATGCATGACTTTCATTTTATCACTGTTAATCCATGGGGTGACTCAATGGATGAAATAGATGTGAATTTTAAAATACGTCATACTCCGGAGTTTACACCGGGTAAGTTGTTACGCGTAGGTGACAATTACCGTATTTTGTCAAGTCAGAAGTTACAAGGTATTGCGCCAGGTCAGTTTGGTGTTATTTATGATCAGGATTCAAGGATTTGTATTGGTAGTGGGGAGATTATTTAAAAAAAAGAATATTTTTTATTATTGTTTAAAAAGAAAGTAGTATTTTTGTTTTTATTATTGGAATGTTTGCGACGTGTTCTGTCGAAATAACATAATTAGTGCGACAAGTTGAAGATTCACGACTTGTTTCTTAGTTCTCTAAATAAATGCAACTTATGAAAACGATACTCAAGTTCGTATTTCTATTACTGTTTTTCTCGTTAACTCGCGAAACTCTTACTTCTGCAAATTGTTTCTACAATGTTGAATACATTAGTCCAGAAAATATAAATGAACTACCATTAAAGGTAAATAATGCAATTTATTCTGCAAACATGCCTCCAAGCGGTAGTTTTACGTTTTTAGACAAACAATGTTCCAGTAATCACATTCAATTTTCGACTAGCACTGCAGCCACAGCGCCTTATTCCTATTTTTGGGATTTTGGTGATACGTTCTCATCTACTGTTCAGAATCCTACACACAAATTTACAGTAACGAATGCATTAAGTTCTCAAACTTTCAATGTTACGCTAACCATTACTGATACGGTCACATTTGAAACAACTAAGGTTATAAAGGCAGTTACCGTGGTGACAGCTCCCGATCCAACATTAAATGGGACGGGTTCCGGAGCTGTTTTTAATGGAATGCCAGCTTTTCAGATTAATACTAATGCTCCACAAGTGTTTACGTTTACTAATGGTTCAACAACTATTGGTACTAATACGAAGTATACTATAAACTGGGGTGATGGGAGTTCTAATTTTTCGTCTACGTCTTGGACTACAATAAATCATACTTATCCGATTGGAACGTGGAATGCCCTCTATACGATTGAAGGCCCCGGTTGTACCACTGTTCAGCCATTTATCGTTTTTATAGGACTTAAACCAACGGTTATTCTTGGAGAGCCAGCCAAAATAGATCCTTGCGATCCAGGTCCTGTTGTTTTCCCAATTTTAGGAACACGGAACAATCCGCTAGGGACGACTTATACAGTTTCTTTTAACGACGGATCTCCAGATACTATTCTAAATCATCCTCCTCCTCCAGCTATTGCACATTCCTTTAAGAAATCATCTTGCGGTGTTACCAGTAAAGGAATTATGAATTCTTTTTATGCTAATATAGTTGCGGCAAATCCAAGTGGAACTTCAGAATCATTTGTTGTACCCCTTTATATTTCTACACCTCTTACTGCAACATGTACTTTGTCTAGTCCTATCACCTGTACAAATACACCGGTTTGTGTTGAAAATACTTCTAAAGGTGGTGTGGTAGTTACTGCTGCCGGCTGTGAACAACCAAAATCGTTTTGGATAATATCGCCTTCGGTCGGGGTAACGTTAGCAAGTGGAATAATGGGTAATAATAATGGATCTACGGATCCGGATTTTTGGACACCAGGGTCTGAAGAAATTTGTCCTCAGTTTTCTTTGCCAGGAAAATATACTATCACTTACAACATAGGAAATAGTTGCGGTGTTTTTAATGTGGATAGTAAAGTTTGTGTAGAGGAACCATTGGTGCCGGATTTCACTTTGGATAAGAATATCGGTTGTATACCTACTACAGTAAATGCAACGAGTACGACTAATTTGACAAATACTTGTACGATTCCAAAATATAAATGGGATGTTAGTTATACTGATGGTTATTGTGGTACTTTTTCTTCATATACGGTGAAAAATGATAGCACACCAAATGCTTCTTTTGAGTTTAAAAGTGCCGGTATTTATCATGTGAAGTTGTCCGTGACAAACTCATGTGGTCTCAGATCAGCGACTAAGGATGTGATTATTTCGATGCCACCTACAGTTAAGGTTGATACTATCCCTGATTTCTGCGGTACAGCATCAATTATACCTAAATCGATTGTGAACAGTTGTGCTCCAGCTTCAGCAACAATAAATTATTTTTGGGAATTTCCGGGTGGTATTCCGGCTACTTCGAATATTGAATATCCCGGCCCTATAAATTATAGTATGCCTGGAACATACGATGTTAAGCTGTATGTGACAACTGCGTGTGGTGCTTCAGCATTGTCAATACGCCGATTTACTATCCATGAAATTCCGACGTTGACTAATACGGTTTTATCTCAAACAGTATGTTCTAATGTACCTTCTACTTTAGTTACATTAACTGCAGATAAACCAGCGGCAACCTTTGGTTGGACGGCTACTGCTACTCCCGGAATAACAGGATTTATGCCTTTAGGAACAGGAAATACAATTCCTGTTCAGACAATCATTACTACCAGCCCTTTTCCTGGTAAGGTGACTTATACAATAACTCCTTCATTGGGAACTTGTCCGGGTACACCTGTAGATTATGTGATAAACGTAATTCCACAGCCCATTTTGAGTGCACAGCCAGTTGGAGACGATGTTTGTCTGAATGGCACTCCAAAACCTTTAACGGTGGGATATATAGGACCTGTTGATTTTTACCAATGGTATTCCAATGCTACCAATAGTACAGTTGGCGGTACAGCTTTGGGTGGATTTGGTGCTAATACGTTTACTTATAATCCGTCAAGTTCTACAGTTGGATCTGTTTATTATTATTGTGTGTTGACTATTCCGGGAGCTTGTACAACTATTACTTCCAATACTGCGAAAGTTACTGTTGCAGCGATGCCCGGCATTACTACTCAGCCAACGCCAATTCAAACAATTTGCGTAGGTGGATCAATACCTACTCCATTAACTGTAGTCTATACTGGTGGTGCCGGTTTTGTAACTTACCAATGGTATAGTAATACGACCAACACAAATACTGGCGGAACTGCAATTCCTTTTGGCGGAACTGCTTCAACGTTTACGCCTCTTCCTAAAGCCATCCCTGGTACTGAATATTATTATTTGGTAGTATCGTTTACCGGAAGTAATTGTACTTCGATAACAAGTAATCCTGCAGAAGTTATTACAGTGGCTGATCCTACAGTAACCGATCCTCTTCCTGCAACGCAACCTGTTTGCCAATATGAAACGCCTATAACTCTAAGCGTAACTGCGAGTGGAGGAATAGGAGCATTGTATAATTATCAATGGTATAGCAACACCGTTACCAATAATATAGGTGGAACTCCTATAGCTGGTGCAACCGGACATACTTATGTGCCTTCTACAAACAGTCCGGGTACTCTCTATTATTATTGTGAGGTGAAACAACCGGGAGGCTGTGAGGTTACCAGTAATTACGCTCAAGTAGATGTAGTTCCCGCTCCAACATACCCTCCACTTGCAGGTTCTACCTACTGTTTAAATGATACGCCAACTCCTTTGGTTGTGACTGTGACCGGTGGCTCTGGGACACCTACTTTTCAATGGTATAGTAATACCAGTAATAGCATATTAAGTGGGACTAAGTTGATAGGTGAGACTTTACCTATATTTACTCCTTCTGGTACGGTTAGCAGCACTACATATTATTATTGTGAGATAACTTTCCCGACGGGTACATGTCTTAAACTTTATACTAATATTGCTAAGATCATTGTAAATGATTTTCCTCAAATAGCTAATGCTACACGAACCATTTGTAGTGGAGACGCATTTACAGTAGCACCAACTAATACTCTGCCGGATGTTGTGCCATTAGGAACCACTTATACCTGGACTGTAACGACTTCTTCTGGTTCAGTAACTGGTGAGTCGAATCAACCTAATCCAGTGAGTACTATTAGTCAAACGTTGACAAATAATAATACCTCAATTTCTCAAGTCGCTTATCATGTTTTACCTATTGCTCCGGGAGGCTGTCTAGGTAATCTATTTGATATCGATGTAACAGTGCAGCCGGCTATTGTTCTTGCAGAAACTGTTACGGATAGAAGCTGTTTTGGTGTAAATGATGCCAGTATAGTGGTGGCTATAACTGGTGGTAACCCTTTCCCCGGACCAAGTTATGATATTAAATGGACAAGCACAACCGGTCCGATTTCAAATACGACTAATGTGCTGACTGGAATTGCCCCTGGAGATTATACCATTGAAGTAACAGACGCTACCAATTGCAAACAGTCAGCTATCTATACTGTTACTGAACCAGCTGATATGAAAATAACGACTGATGTTCATAAGAATGTAAGTTGTTTTGGCTCAAACAATGGTGAGATTAAGATTACTGTAACTGGTGGCACTACGCCTTATCAATATTTCTGGACAAATAATGGCTCTACTATTAGTGGAAATTCAGATACTCAGATGAATCTAGGACCTGGGAACTATGAAGTAACTGTTATGGATGCAAATTCATGTACTAACAATAATACAAAGACATTTACAATCACTGAGCCAGCTAAGTTACTTGTTTCAGCTAAAGTGACTCAAAATCTGGACTGTGTGAGTGCTAATAGTGGAGCAATTGACTTGACTGTTAGTGGAGGGTTAGCCCCTTATACGTATGCTTGGAGCAATGGTCAAATGACTGAAGATTTAATAAATATTCCATCAGGAAATTATGCAGTTGTTGTTACTGATGCTAATGGTTGTACGTTTATTGATTCTTATGTAATCATTAAACCATTGCCTATTAATATTAGTATGAATGTTACTAATGAGTTTGATTGTACAACGAAAATAGCCTTCAAGCGATCAGAAGCTACTGTGACAGGTGGCTTTCCTCCTTACACGTTGAGTTGGTCCGGTGGAATTGTGAGCGGAGTAAATAAAGAAATTATGACAACTACCGCCAGTGGACCATACACCTTACATGTGGTAGACAGTTTAGGTTGTACAAAAGATGAGGCATATACAATAACTGTTGAGAAACCGGGAATTTTGGCTACGATTGTTGATTGTCGAAGAGGATTATGGCAGTTTAATGCTCAAAATGCAAATGTGGCCGGAGATATTCCGTATAGCTATGCTTGGGATTTTGGGGATGGAAGTGCTACTTCTAACCTACGAAATCCACAACATACCTATGCTGTTTTTGGAAAGTTTACAGTAAAGTTGACTATTGTAGGTGCTACTTGTACTACCGATTATACAAAAGATGTAGAAGTTGAACCGCTTCCGGTATTGAAGTTTATAAGTTATCGGATTTGTGAAGGTGATTCGGTGACTCAAACCGTTACGGGTAATTTCAAAAAGAAGTGGAGCGATGGTTCTACTGGAGATCAAATGGTCATAAAGCAAAAAGGAGATTATAGTGTCATATGCATGTCGCCTAACGGCTGTTTGGATACTTTAAATTTTACCGTGCTTACTGATTTATATAACTATACGATCATGACCGATAGAGAAGAAATCGCATTGGATGGCAAACCCTTAATATTGTGGAGTGAATCGATACCATTCTCTCAATACTCATGGGAATTTGGTGATGGGACAGTGGGTAGTGGTAATAAGGTTAGTCATGAATATACGGTTGTTCAAAATGGAGGTTTTGATGTAACTCTGACTGTTATCAATCCATATGGTTGTAAAGAAGTCGCGCATAAACGTGTCTGGATAGTAAACAATAAAGATGCTAATACATTTACTCCGAATGGAGATGGGATAAATGATGTATTTATGCCGGGTTGGCATCTAAAAGTTTATAATAGAAATGGTATTTTATTGTATGAGGGTAGCACTGGTTGGGACGGAAAGTACCAAGGTCAATTGGTGTCGAAAGACACCTACTATTATGTAATGGATTATCTTACAGAGAGTGGAGCTAAATTTAAAGATGGATACGTAATGGTTATTCGATAACTAGAAATTTATGAAGAAAATCCTAACTATATTAGCTTTTTTGTCTGTTTCTTTTTACGGACATGCCCAGTCCAATATGCGAATTAATAATATCTGGGACAATACATACTACATTAATCCGGCCTCTGTTACAGATAATTGTATGGCCGAATTTACGTTGGCATCTCGCAAGCAGTGGCTGAATTTTCCGGGTGCGCCAATGACAATTTTTGCTACAGCGACTACATATATTAAGAAATATCGAACGCAGTTAGGGATGAAAGTAACGCAAGATAAATCGGGTTATACTTCTGCAACCGATGTTGATTTGACTTATGCTTATGCTATGTGGTTGAATAAAGATTGGAGATTGCACATGGGAATTGCAGCTAGTTTTCAAAGCTTAGGTTATGATCAGTCTAAAATGGTACTACCAACTGCATACGATCCATCAGCTTTTGACAACCTATTGAGTGAGACATATTTTAATTCGGATATTGGTGTAGAATTAGCTTCTGAGGCTTGGAAATTTGGTGCTGTAAGTCAGAATTTAGTTTCTCTGTTTAGTAATGTACACAATCAGTATACTAATACCAATATACTTTATAGTACCTACCGACAGAATACGCGTAAGTTTATTAATATGGGCGGTGGAGTAGCCGGTTTTCAGTATGGAAATCTCTATCAACTAGAGTTTAATGTAATGGCTTATTTTAATGCCGCGAAAGACAAAAATAGATTCCAATTGGGCGCATTTTTTAGGACAAAGAAGGAAGTCGGTGCGTTGTTTGGAGTTGATTTAAGCAAAACCGTTCACTTGAGTTATAGTTATGATTATAACATTGGTGGAATTGGTAGAAGTTCCGTAGGAACAAATGAAATCATGATCATTTATAAACCCAGAAAAAATTCCGGTTGTATTTTATGTGATTATTGATAGGACTTAATTGAATGAACCGATATTGTTCTTAACTCCTTTTTTGTATTATTCTTTTTTTTAACTAGTTTGTGATTGAAATGCAAGCTGCTGATAAACTATAAATGTATTAATTTGTCTACAATGTCAATTCGATTTTTCTTGCCTAAAGTTGCTCAAAGTTATCTAAAGAAGGTAGCTTTACAGCGATACTCTACTTGAGAGTACCACTTTATTGATATTTTACGATTTACTAACACCTGCTGACTTACTATTAGATAGAGGTGTAATTTTTGAAAGCGCTTTGTTTTCATGGGAATTCCTATTTGTAACGAGAAGATGTTAATTGTCGAATCTCCTCTATTCAAAATAGATACTTGGCTATACCAATAAAATAGCTTTAAACTTTGTAATTGATATATTCTGAATTGACATGTTGTTGAAAAAGAGTTTTCAATAATATGAAATTTGATATCCACTCTTCCTTTTTTAGAAAAAGAAATAGATCTTTGTTTATTTATAATTTACATTTTATGAACCGTTATCGCGTACTTTGTTTTGTTTTACTCTATGCATTTTTTTATTCAGTTGCTGAAGCTGCTATTTCCGGGAGTATTAGTCTGCCTGGGAACTCATCGGTGTGTCAATATGCAGGTTCTCCAACTGTAAGATTTACAGCTACGGGAGGAGTTGCTCCTTATACGTTTACGTACAAGATAAACGGTGGGGGAGATATATCAGGCACTAGTAATACTAGTGGAGTGTTTACAGTTAATGCTCCAACGGGCGTTGCGGGTGTATTTACCTACTCTTTAATTAGCATTAAAGATAATACTGGTGCCAATGTGGCGTCTGGTGGTACCGTAAGTATAACTATAAATGCGCTACCTATAGCTAATTTTACTTTCACAAACAATCAATGTGCTAGTGTCCCTATACAGTTTAATTCATCTTCGCCAGGTAGCAGTCCATCATATAGTTATCTATGGACTTTTAGTGATGGGGCAACTGATACACGAGTTAATCCGACTCACTTTTTTGATTTTACGACTACTAATGCAACTCAAAATTTTACTGTAAATTTGAAGGTGACGGATTTGTCTACGGGTTGTTCTGCTACAATTACCAAATCAATAACAGTAAAGAAAACACTTGATTCCCAACTTCAAAGTAGCTATATAACAAACGTTATTGATGGGGTAACTACATTCAGCTATTGTGATGGTGCTGCTAAATCAATGACATTGATTAATCCTGTAGCGGGTACTTATACTAAGTACACTATTGATTGGGGTGATGGTACAGCTAATTATACTTCGAATAGTCGTTGGACTAATGTTAGTCATTCATATAATCCAGGTACTTATGTGCTTACTTATACTGTAGAAGGGACCGGGTATTGCTCCCCATCTGTGACCCGAAAGTACAATGTATTTTCGGGGAATGGTAATCCGGCTGGTGGATTTGTTACTCCGGGAAGTACAAATATTTGCGTAGGGAGTTCCCTTTCTTTCCCAATTTATGGAGTGGAGGGTAACCCTCCGGGAACAACGTATACAGTTACCTTTAATGATGGATCCCCAGTTCAAACATTTACACAAGCTAATGTTCCAAAGACTATTCCTCATACTTTTAATAAAAATTCATGTGGGATAACTAGTTCAGGGGATGGCAAAACGTTTCCAAACTCCTTCTCTGCTAATTTGGAAATAAAGAATCCTTGTGGAACTTCTACTAGTTTTGTTGTGCCGATTAGGGTGTCGGAAATACCTACTCCTGATTTTATCGTAGCTACTCCTGTAGTATGTACTAATGCTCCTGCAACAATAATTGATGACAGTAAAGGAGCCGCTTATACAGAATCAACTGGCTGTTTGTCTCCTGATATTGTATGGAAAATCAGTCCAATGGCTGGGGTTGTTGTTACAACTGCAGAACTGGGTAGTGATGGTGGTGATCCAACTGATTATACTAAATTTACAAGTGGAGCCCATACCATTTATCCTAAATTTACTATACCCGGAACATATAGTATAACAATAATAACCGGTGGTAAATGTGGTACTAATTCAGCAACTAAAACAATTTGTGTAGAACCACCACCTGTCATCTCCATTGGAGGTAGCGCTACTCCACCAGTTATAGAAGGTTGTGCTCCATTAGATGTGAATTTACACAATACAACACCCTTGCCTACCACCGTTTGTGAAACTCCCAAAATAACTTGGAGTGTAAATTATACTGCCGCCAACTGTGGAACTAGTTCGAATTATAGTGTTACTAGTGGAAGTTTAGTAAATAGTAATGATGTATCAATCCAGTTTAAAAACCCCGGAAAATATGAGGTGTCATTATTGGTGTCGAATATATGTTCTCCCGTACCAACTCCGGTAAAGCAAATCATTATCGTAAAGCAACCACCAATTGTAAGTGTAAATGCTGTTGCAGATAGGTGTGATGGAGGCACAGTTCATCCTACTGCTAATGTGCAAAATTGTACTTCTAATGTTGGAACTATAACGTATGAATGGAGTTTTCCAGGTGGCACACCTTCTACTGCTAATACTCTTGATCCGGGTGATATAACATATCCTGCACCCACTTCTCCCACTGTTCCAGCTACTAAGTTTAGAGCTACCCTCAAAGTAACAAATGAGTGTGGTGACTTTACGGATTACAAAGAGTTTTACGTAAAACAAGTTACGAAGATGACCAACACATCTCTTGCTCAAAGCTTATGCTCCGGACAAAAGATTGTGCCAGTACCATTAACTGCTACTTTGGCTGGTACTACGTTTAAGTGGTCTGCTTCAGCTACAGCTGGTATTACAGGTTTTACTACTCCTGGTACTGCAACAAGTTTACCGGGAGTGACTGTTTATAATTCTACACCAGTAAATGGTACTATTACCTATACCATTACGCCTAGTTATAACGGTTGTACAGGTTTACCGATGACCTATATCATTACAGTTATGCCTGCACCAAGTATTGTTACCCAGCCAAAATCAAGTTCTGTTTGTCCGGGTGGCACGCCGGATCAAATGGCGATGACCTTTATCAATATGCCGGCAGGTCCTCCTGCTACAACTTATGAATGGTTTAATAACGGTAGTACCAATAGCAATGTGGGTGGTGTTTCCACAGGTATAACTACACCTACGTTTGATCCTCCGGTAACAGCAACTGTTGGTACTACTTATTACTATTGTAAGATTTATGTGCCTGCAGCAGCTACTTGTCCTGATCTATTGTCAGCCGCAGCTGCAGTAACAGTAGTGCAACCTCCCGTTATGGATCCACTACCTGTGCCAACTCAAACAGTGTGTGTTGGAGGTAGTATCTCTGCATTGACTGTACCATTCCATTACGATGGTGTCCGTGCACCTAGTTACAAATGGTATTATAATACTTCTGCATCTACTGTGGGGGCAATTCCTGTACTTGGAATAACGAGCTCTTCTTACACGCCACCGGCTTTTACTGCCATAGGAGATAACTACTATTATGCAGAGTTGACGTTTCCGGATAGTAATTGTGGTTCGTTGGTAAGTGATTTTGCCAAAGTAATTGTTGTACCCGATCCGGTTATAGGAACTCAACCTTTGGCTGCACAAGCGGTATGCTTAAATACTTCTTCTGCGCCTTTGACGATTTCTGCCTCAGGTGGATATGGAACGCTTCAATATCAATGGTACGTAAATACAAGTAATAATACGACTTCCGGTAGTTCTATAGCTCTAGCTACTAATACAACTTATACTCCACTAACCAATACTTTAGGAACTAAGTATTATTATTGCAAAGTGACAAACCTGAGTGGCGCTGGATGTGAAGCCATTAGTGCTGTTGCAGAAGTGAAAGTAGTGGCAGAGCCTACCATCTCTCTGCAACCACAATCAAAAACGCTTTGCGAAGGTGATCCGTTACCAACTCTGACCACAGCTTATTTGAATGGAACGGGAACTCCAACATATCGATGGTATAAAACGAACTTGCCGAATAATACTTCAGGTTTGCCGATAGATATTTTAGTAAACCCCAGTGCTGCAACGCTTGCACTTACCACAACAGATATTGCAGTTGGAACTTCATACTATTACTGTGTGATTAACTTAGCAGGGGGAAATTGTAACCAGATCCGGTCAAATGCTGTATTTGTAACTATTAATCCAAAGGCAAGCATTAGTCCTAAGACAGCCGAAATATGCAGTAATACTTCATTTTTGATTAATCCAATAAACAGTGGTGGAGATATTGTACCACCGGGTACCACCTATACATGGTCAACGCCAACTATTGTTCCCGCTGGTTCAGTAACCGGAGCAAGTGCTAAAAGCACTGCCCAGAATTCAATTAGTCAGGCTTTGTTTAATTCAACCGGTTTGGCGGGTGTTGTAACCTATACTGTAACGCCTATAACAGGTTCGTGTACAGGTACAAGTTTTCCAGTTACCGTGAAGGTTAATCCTTCGGTGAGTGTGAATGCCACCATAAAGCATTCAACATGCTATAATGCAGGCAACGGTTCAATAACTGTTGCCATTGCAGGTGGTGTGCCGTTCTCAGGTCCCAATCCATATATTGTAAGCTGGAGTGGTCCGGGTAGCTACACCGGAACTGGAACAACGATAACGAATCTAAAACCCGGAAATTATACCATTACTGTGACTGAAAATGGGGGATGCCCATATAATGATGTGTATAAGGTGACGGAGCCGACAGAAGTTATGGTAGGTTTTGATAGTAAAAAAGATGTGTCTTGTTTTGGAGCTGCTGATGGTGAGATAAAAGTAACTGTAAGTGGGGGAGAAGGACCTTATAATTATCAGTGGAAAAAGAATGGTGTCAATTATGCGATCACGGAAGATATTGGTAATTTATCAAAAGGAACATACACACTTGACGCTACAGATAAAAATGGTTGTGCGGCGACTACAGCTATTTATACCATCACTGAGTCACCATTGATGGTTGTTGATTTGTTAGGTAAAACAAATGTAAAATGCCATGGTGATAATACGGGTAGTATTCAAATTTCCGTGAGTGGTGGAGCGCCTAAGCAGATAGCTCCTGGAGTGTATCAATACAATTATAGCTGGACAGGGTCGGATGGATTTAGTAGTACTACCAAAGATATTGGCAGTTTGAAGGCCGGGATTTATAATTTAACGGTAACCGATAGTGTCGGTTGTGGTAAAACTGCTAACATTCAAATAACGGAACCCGATCCATTGGTGATTACTACCACTGTTAGCCAAATTACTTGTAACGGAGGTAATAACGGATCTATAAATGTGACTACATCTGGTGGAACATTACCACATACTGTTACATGGAATACGCTGGCCCTTGGAAATTTTCAAAATAATTTGTCCGCAGGAGATTATATCATTACTGTTACTGATAAAGAGGGTTGCCATAAATCAGATACCGTGAAGATAATTGATCCTCTATCGTTTTCGGTAAATCCTGTAGTAAAGCAAATTTCATGTAATGGAGCAAATGATGGTAGTATTGATCTCCATTTTGTAGGTACGTTAGCAACTACAAAACTGGTTTGGTCCGATGGTGCCAGCACTGGCTCTATCCGCAATAATTTGTCGGCAGGTACCTATAGTGTTATAGTGGGAGATGGATTACCTTGTCAGTTTACAAGAACTTTTGTGATTGTAAATCCAAACCCAATAACGCTTACGGCGAATATTACCAACGCAATTGATTGTAATAATTCTAATAGTGGTGCTATAAATTTAATTGTGCAGGGAGGAACTCCCCCGTACACTTACTTGTGGACAACTGGTGAAACAACTGAGGACTTGGCTTCTGTTTCGCCGGGTACATATGCTGTAACTGTAACCGATGCAAATCTTTGTACCAAAACATCCATGAATTATGTGGTGACACGACCTGTTACTCTAACTGCTACTGTAACTTCGGTATTAGAATTTGAATGTGATAATAATAGAATGGTAAGCACCAGTACGGCCAGAGCCACGGGTGGAGTGCCGCCTTATACATTTAGTTGGTCAAACGGATTGGGCATTGGTACGACCAAAGAAACCATGACTACTCCGGATAAGGGAACGGTAATTCTGACAGTGACCGATGCACTAGGCTGTACTAAGGATGTAAATTATGTTGTTGATATTCCGGCAGTAGGCATTGATTATACTGTTGATAATTGTTATGGAAATAAAATTTATTTCAAAACGATTGTCCCAAGTAACAAGGATGCCTATACCTACTTGTGGGATTTTGATGATGGAACCAGTGCAATTACCCGCAATCCAACTCATAGATTCCCAAGCTCGGGTAACTACAATGTAAAACTGACGTTGACTACAAGTACTTGTAGTAGTGTGTTTAAATTACTGATAACGGTTATGCCACTCAACATGCTATCGTTAGACAAAGCTCCAATGCTTTGTAAGGGGGAATCGTCCGTATTTCATGCCACTGGAGCTGATACTTACAAGTGGAGTGATGGCAATACTACTGATAGTATAACGATAAGCAAAGAGGGAACCTACTCCGTAATTGGAAAATCAATCTCGGGTTGTGCTGATACTTTGTTCTTTAATATTAAATATCCGGATTTGTACGGCTTTAGCATTGAATCTGATAAAGATGAGGTAAGCTCGGCGGATTCGCCTATTACTTTTTGGACACAGAATATCCCCTTTGCCGAATATTATTGGGAGTTTGGTGATGGAAAGAGTGCAAATACAGATACAATTAAGCACGTTTATGATATCTCTTTCCCCGGGCATTATGATGTGAAGTTAAATGTAACGAATCCAAATGGCTGTACTGAGACAGCAGTGAAACGTATTTGGATAATTGCCGACTCAAAAATCAATACTTTTAGCCCCAATGGAGATGGCGTGAATGATTTCTTTATGAAAAACTGGCACATCCAGGTCTTTAATAGAAATGGTATATTTATTTATGAGGGCGATGATGGTTGGGATGGAACGTATAAAGGACAAGTGGTGAAAAACGATACCTATTTTTATTTGGTGTATTTTAAAACGGCTAAGGGAACCAAAACCAAATCGGGGTATGTTACGGTAGTACGATAATTTGAAAAAAGTTATGAAAAAGAATTTTTGTATATTTATTTTGATGAGTGTCTGTTTAACCGGATACGCACAGTCAAACAGCCGTATTACCAATTACTGGGATAATTTGTATTATATCAATCCTGGTGCCATAAATAGCAGATCATTGGTCACTATTAGTACTGTGGCGCGCAAGCAGTGGGTTGGATTTCCTGGTTCCCCACGTACCGGATTTCTTGCCGCCACTACTTATATTGACAAAATGCAAACCTTGTTTGGTGCAAAAATCTACTCCGATAAAATTGGCTATACTAATATTTTAAATGCTTCTTTGTCTTATGCTTATTCAATTATATTGAGTGAAAGGTCAAAGTTAAGTTTAGGGATTGCCGGCAGTTATCAAAGCTTGTCGTTCGACAGAGATGCGATTAATGCCGAAACCCCTAGTGATGCAGCTTTTTTTACCTCGTTTATGAACACCACAAATTATAATTGTGATCTAGGAGCTCAATTTACTACCCGAACATTGACTCTGGGATTATCAACATTAAACATGTTTTCGATATTTTATACAGAGAATAAATTACAGTACAATACCAGTTTCTTATACGCGAAGTACAGGAATATGACACGCCAACCGGTGAATGTAGGGTATGGCCTTTCAGCAATTAAAACGAACTCAATGTATCAGATGGAAGCAAATATAAACACCTATATTCGATATGCCAAAGATCCCGAGTTCTTTCAAATCGGACTGTTTTACAGAACCAGAGCCGAAATGGGAACGATATTAGGGGTGCGCTTACTTCCCAAGCTTCAGATGTATTATAGTTATGACTTTAATGTATCAGGCATTAGGCGTAGTTCTACCGGCACACATGAGCTTATGCTGGTCTTCAAAATAGATAGCCCTGCCGGTTGTGTTACTTGCGACGTGGACTAAATTTCTTTAAACATTGAATGAGGGTATTTGCTTATATATAAGTAGATACCCTTTTTTGATCCGCCTTGTTGAATGGGCGCAGAATACGCCTTAGCGACCAATAAATAGTCGAGCCTTTTATTCCAATAGTCATGACTATTGTTCGACTAGTGTATACTTTTACTCCAATAGTACGCACTGTTGCTCTACCAGTGTATACTTTTACTCCACTAGTACGCACTGTTACTCTACCAGTGTATACTTTTACTCCAATAGTACGCACTTTTACTCTACTAGTGTATACTTTTACTCCACTAGTACGCACTGTTACTCTAGCAGTGTATACTTTTACTCCACTAGTACGCACTGTTGCTCTACCAGTGTATACTTTTACTCCACTAGTACACACTGTTACTCTAGCAGTGTATACTTTTACTCTACTAGTACGCACTGTTACTCTAGCAGTATATACTATTACTCTACTAGTACGTACCGTTACTCTAATAGTATGCCGATTCAGCTTCTGGTTCTGCAGCATTCTAATTTATTAGCTCTATTGTTCTCGATATTTATGTGGTTAATCTATTTGCAACAAGAATTTTAAGTAAAACGAGTGCTGCTTTTCTAATTTATTGTAGGCTGATTGAAATGTGTGAGTCAAATTTTGAAAGTTAGAGAATAGGATCATTTTTTTGTCATACTTTTGATATCTATAAGCTTTCACTATTGTAGAATTTATTACTCTGAAATTAGGTTGTTGTGGTATATAATCCTGTCGGCTTAATACAATCTTTCGGAATGCGTAGCAATAAGTTTTGGGGTTTGTAGTCGTTTGTGCAAAGTTGATGAATTACCCTTTATATTAACACAACACTACGGAATTATAAACGTATTTATTAAAAATAATTGTAATTTTACAAGCAATCTTGATAAATAATGAGCTTTTTGTTATTCGTTTGATCTTTCGAATTCCTTTATTTCTGAGGGTCTTATTCGAAATATATGTTGATTTGAGAAACAAATTGCTGTAAGATAAAGAAGCTCTACTTTTTTTTAGTGAAAGATTGATTACATACTAATTCTAATGTCTTTCTTGTTTTTAGAGTTGCATTAGTCTAATTCTGTTTTACGTTTTTATTTTTAACTTTCCCTTTGTTAATACATGAATATAATGGAGTCGACCCATACCGCCTTAGCTAAAAATAGACTTTTTTTTCTCTTGCTTTTTGTTTTTTCTGTCTCTTCTTTCCTTCAAGCGCAAACTACTATTCCTCTTGTTCGATTTAATAGTACAGCTACCTATACAGCTGGTTCAGGAGTGTCTGTTATCATAAATCCAACCAATGCTTTTAGATTGGGGAACCAATTTGTACTAGAACTGTCGGATGCAGGTGGAACGTGGAATACTCCTACGGTTCTTAAGACATTGACCGAATTTTATACTCCTGTTATCAATGGAGTTTTGCCGACTTCTTTAGCTGGTGGTACCTACATGTTAAGAGTTAGGAGCACCGATCCGGTGGTAATTCTAGAAACAGCTCCTTTTCTTGTTAGTGCAGATCCAGGTATTGGGGTGGTACCTTCTACTAGTTCAACTCTACCTTCTAATTCTAATTTCTTTAATTGTATGGATTGTTCCGGTTCAAACTATACTTTTGGATCGTTGACGAGAAGTGCCACTGCTATTGTTGGTAGTGCTTCGGATGGAATTAATCCGGCAGTTAATAGAATGCTTACTATTTGTGGTTACGAAAGTTCATATATCTATAATGTAAAACTGATTGATGTTTTAAAAGGGACTACAGTTGATATAGTACGAACCGATGCGAACTTTTCAATACCTACTACCCTCGGGATTGGTACCTATGTGTTTGAGATAGAGAAAACAAATGGAACTGTATCGACAGTATCGAGTGTCGTCTTTTTGTTCCATGGTAACGGTACCAGTTTGTCAAACTCTACTAACGAGAATGTTTGCGTCGGGCAAGATGTCACGTTTACGGTCCAAACGAATGATGATGGGATCGGTAGAAATTATTATGGTTCTATCTACAAGATTACTTATGGAGATGGAACTACCCCACTGGAATTGACACATGCCGAGTTGATGAACCATCCAATATTAACTCACAAATATGAGACTGTTTCTTGTAGCGGAGAGAAAAGTACATTCTTGATAGAGGAAACACTTTATAATAAAGGGATTTACTCAAGTGGAGCTAATGCAGACTATTGTACCAAATACTATCAAAATGGTGGTGGTGTAAAGAAAGATATAAACTCAAGTAAGGCGCCGGTTGCCGGTTTTGATTTACCTGAAATTCAATGTGCTACTGCTGAAATAAAGGCTGTAAATAAAACGGTTATAGAAGGGTATGGTACGAATAGTTGCTTGAGTACACCTATCTATTATTGGTCTTATAAAAAACCGGGTGATACGAGTTTTACTCCTGTTACTGATGACGCATGGATTAATACTACAACACATGATCTTACTATTCCTGCGTCTGTTATTGGTAGTTCAGTTGGCTGTTGGGAGATAAAACTTGAGGCGCAAAATGCTGACTTATGCCAGGAAATGACAGAGAAAATACATTCTGTTAAGATTGAAGCCACTCCGGTTCCTGCTTTTACCATGTCATCTACATCGCCAATTTGTGCAAATACCAGCATTAAATTTACCAATACCACGAATTTAATTGGGTTAGCTTGTCAGAACCCAACCTATAGTTGGGAGATTGGGCCGGATATAGGTACTCCTGCTACTTTTGCCGGGATTGAATATGTCAATGGCACTAGTGCAACTTCTTTGGATCCTGAGGTGAAATTTACACAACCCGGCACTTATTGGGCTAAGTTGAATGTAAATAACTCCTGTGGACCATTTGTCTCTACACTTACGACTATACAAGTGAATGGAGATCCAAGCGTAACTGCCGACGTGGATGTTATGACGGACTGTACAGCTAATAAAAGTGCTTCTGCCACTCCGATTGCGGATTATACATTGGATCTTGCCACTGCACTTATAAAGCCAACTTACACTTCGGCTCCATTTGCTCCTGCCAGTTATGAATGGACGATAGGAGGTACCGGTGTTATAGCTGCCGACTATAGTTATGTGGGAGGAACCAGTGCTTCAAGTGCTTATCCTCAGATTAAGTTTACTGCCTTTAAGACCTATACACTGAAGGTGAAGGTAAATGGGAATTGTGCGGTGAATAATGAAAAGACGCTTACTCTTGTCTTGAACGAGATTCCTGAGATGACGAATCTAGGTGCAGATCTTGCGCAGATGGTTTGTTCCGGAACACCAACTGCTGTTGTGAATTTGACTTCAAGTATGGTAGGTTCTACCTTTGATTGGTCAATTACCTCTACGATAGGGACGACTACTTCTTCGCCGCTCACAGGTAGTGGTACAACTATACCTGTAACAACATTTAGTAATATTTCCACAACTAATGGAACTGTCAAATTTACGATTGTTCCCAAGAATAACGGTTGCTCGGGTGCGAGTAAAGAATTGATTGTGACAGTTTATCCAAAACTGGAAGTTCATCCGTTTGTTCCTATAGCCTTGTGCAATAATAGTTCGTTCACAGCAGCCCCTTTTGTGTCTGATGTATCTGCAGCTACTTTCTCATGGGTCAATGATAATACAGCCATTGGACTTGGGGCGAGTGGAACAGGGAATCTTCCCACATTTACTCCAGTAAATACAGGAACAATCCCAATTGTGGCGAATGTTATTGTAACTCCAAAAAATGGGATATGCTCTGGTGATCCGTTTACTTTTGAGATTTATGTCAATCCTACTCCAACTGTTGTTGATGTGCCAAGTTTGGTGAAGTGTAACGGAGAACAATCGGGGGCTATTTCATTTACAGGAACAGTACCTGGTACGGTTTATAAATGGATAAATGACAATTCAACTATCGGAATTGCGGCTAATGGTAATGGTGATATTAGTTCCATAGCTTTAATCAACAATACAAACACAGTTCAGGTAGCTAACATTACGGTAACTCCTACGTTTTCTTACAAGGGTACAACCTGTAATGGCACACCTAAGACTTTTACAATTACAGTAAATCCTACGGCTCAAGTTGTTCAACCTTTAGGTCAGAGTATCTGTAATGGCGGAAATACAGCTGATATAGTATTCACAACTCTCAATACCGGTGGTACCACTACCTACAACTGGACAAATAATGTTTCGAGTATAGGCCTAGCGGCAAGTGGATCGGGAGATATCCCTGCATTTGCTGTAATTAATGCCGGAAATGCTCCTAAGACATCAACCATTACGGTGACACCAACATTTACAAATGCTGGCGCTTCATGTACAGGAGCTGCTAAAACATTTACAATAACGGCTAATCCTATACCAAGCATACAGCCTCTATTCAATAAAGAGTTTTGCGATGGAGTAAGTATCAGTTCCATCGTTTTTGAGACTCCCGTGTCAAGTACCCTTTGTACATGGACGAATTCAAATATAGCTATTGGGTTAGCAGCGAATGGTACCGGTAATATTCCTGCCTTTATTGCTACAAATCCAACAGCCAATCCCATTACTTCTACTATCGAAGTGACACCAACTGCTTATGGTTGTACGGGAACGAAGCGAACTTTTACTATAACTATCAATCCTACTATTAAAACGGTGCTTTCTTCTTCTTCTCAAACAATTTGTTCGGGCGAAAGTACATCGGCGGTAACATTATCCAGTGCTTCAGCAGCAGTGTCCTATGATTGGCAGGTATTACCTTCGCCGGGAGTGGTGGTACCTATCACAAGCGGTACGGCGAATACAATTCCTGCTCAAATATTAGTGAATACAACTGCTTCACCTGTGAATGTTGTTTTTGAGGCAACTGCAACATTGACTGATGGCACGGGCTGTATAGGTCCTAAATCCATCCATACTATTACCGTTAATCCTAAAGCAACAATAGGAGCTGTCAATACTACTATCTGTAGTGGAGGTACATTTAGTGTTACACCAATTGATGGTGGCGGAAACATTATTCCGACTGGTACTAAGTATACCTGGAGTGCGCCAACTATTAGTCCTTCCGGAGCAATTGCGGATGGAACTGCACAGTCAACTGCTCAGTCTGTCATTGGCGGAACTTTGACAAATACCACTTCGGCTATAGCTACTGCTACTTATTCTGTAACTCCAATTTCCGGTACTTGTATAGGTTCGCCTTTCGATGTTGTAGTTACGGTCAATCCAACACCAACGGTAAACGCTGTTGGTAATCGGGTTTATTGTGCTGGCGAAACAAGTACGCAAATCGATTTCGCAGGTGCAGTGGCCGGTTCCACATTTGATTGGACCTGTGATAACGCAAGCATTGGACTTGCTTCAGCCTCAGGTACAGAAAAAATACTTTCGTTTACAACTACTAACTCTACAAATTCGCCTATTACCGCGACGGTAACAGTCACTCCGAGGGCTAATGGCTGCGATGGTACTATCAGGCAGTTTACTATTACTGTAAATCCGCGTCCGATAATTACGACTTCGTTGGGTGGTGTCATTATCTGTAATAACACTCCGGCTGTAAGTATTCCTTTATCAGGCAGTGTAATCGGAACCAGTTTTGATTGGACGAATGATGCTCCGACTATTGGGCTTGCAGCAAGTGGCAGCGGGGATATATCCGGCTTTACGGCTGTAAATACCGGATCGTTACCAATCATTGCCACTGTAAATGTTATCCCTACGGCAAATGGTTGCGAAGGAACACCAAAATCATTTACCATCACGGTAAATCCAACACCAACAGTCGATGCCATTCCAAATCAGGAATTGTGTAGCGGCTTCCCGACGAATGCAGTCAATTTTACTGGAAATATAGGAACAACCACTTATCACTGGACAAATAATAATTCATCCATTGGATTGGCGGGTAGTGGGTTTGGTAATATTCCTGCTTTTACAGCAATAAATAACGGTAGCACGCCGGTTATTGCAACGATTACTGTAACTCCAGAAGTAAATGGTTGTAGTGGATCGCAGGTTATATTCACTATTATTGTAAATCCGACACCTGCATTTACTTCACAGCCGATTTTAAATTCAATTTGTAAAGATGGTGTACTTCCGGCGTTATCAGTAACTTTCAAGAACGGAACAGGAACGCCAAGTTACCAATGGTACAGCAATCCCGATAATAATACGACTAGCGGTACAGCAATTCTGTCAGCTAATTCGTCTACTTATTTTCCATCTTCCAGCACAGTTGGAACACTCTATTATTATTGTAAAGTAACATTCTCTACGGGAGGATGTGCCAATCTAACTTCTACTCCTGCTGCTATAACTATCAATGCTTTGCCAACAATGAGTTTGGAACCGTTGGCTACGCAAAATTTATGTGTGGGTGGAACCATTCCAACTCCTTTGACAGTTGGTTATCGCGATGGGGTAGGTGTTGCCTCTTATCAATGGTATTTCAGTAACATCAACGATACAAATTCCGGTATAGCTATCAGTGGTGCAAATGCCTCGACTTATACACCACCGGTTTTCACAACCCCGGGTAACTATTATTACTATGCAGTCATTAATCTTGATGGTATTGGTTGCGGATATACCAAAAGTGCAGCTGCAGAGATCAAAGTAGTACCCGACCCGATAGTGACTCTGCAACCGCTTGTTTCTCAAACTTTATGTCAGAATTCTCCTGCCGCAATACTTGGAGTACAAGCTAGCGGTGGTCTCGGTGATTATGCATATCAATGGTATAGTAGTGCCAATAATTCCGGTACGGGATCAATGATTGCCGGCGCTACGGAAGCAACTTATACTCCTTCTACAACTGCGATTGGAACAACCTATTACTATTGCTTGGTAACACAGCCCAATGGCGTGGGTTGTAGTGTGACGAGTGACTTTGCAGAAGTTAAAGTAAACTTAGTTCCTACTATTGTTACTCAACCTCTGTCGAATACTATTTGTAAGGATGAGGTGCCAGCACAGTTGTCGGTAGTTTGCATCAATGGAGTTGGAACACCCCAGTATCAGTGGTACTCAAATACTACTAATGATATTTCGGGGAGTATAATTTCCGGTGCAACTAATGCTACTTACAGTCCACTGTATGCAGTGGCGGGAACTGTGTACTATTATTGTATTATCACTTACCCAACCGGTGGCTGCAGTGTGTTGACTTCTAATATTGCTAAGGTAACTATTCATCAATATCCGGTTATTTCTTCTTTCAATCGATTAATTGGTAGTGGTACTAGTTTCTCAGTAAATCCAACCGATAATGGAACTGATATTGTTCCGGTAGGCACTACTTATACTTGGTCAACGCCAGTTGTTGTTCCAGCTAATTCTATTACCGGAGCTATTGCACAATCAATCCAAACGAGTATAAGCCAATTACTGAATAATGTTACACGGTCAGCTGGTACAGTTACCTATACGGTTACTCCTCAGAATGGGGGATGTCCCGGTGCTGATTTCAAAATTGTGGTAGAGGTGAGGCCCTTGCTGATTCCTAATGCAGTAGTTAAGAATATAAGTTGCTTTGGCGAAATAGACGGTAGTATTACGACGAATGTCGAAGGGGGAATTCCACCCTATACCGTTTTATGGACAGGACCAAATGGATTTACAACTGGTAATGCTTCTCTATCAGGCCTACCACACGGTGATTATACATTGAAAATAACAGATAGTGGTAATAGTCTACCTTTTATAAAAACCTATACTATCATTGAGCCGGGTGAGATTAAACTTTCATCGGACGTCAATAAAAATGTTTCATGTTTCGGTGCTGCCAATGGTGAAATTGCTATTTCTGTAACCGGTGGGACAGGAGCCTATACTTACGCATGGACGAAAGATAATGTGGCGTATGCTACCAGCCAAGATATTTCCAATTTAAGTCCGGGCGATTATTTAGTGACAGTGAGTGATGTGAATAATTGTGGACCTAAAACCCTTTCGTTTACTATTACTGAACCGAAACCATTGAAGATTGATTTGATTTCTAAAGCGGATGTACTTTGCTTTGGAGATTCTACAGGTGCAATTTCGGTGGCAGTAGATGGCGGAACGAAAATTGAATTTACCCCCGGTGTCTATGATTATAAGTATGCCTGGACCGGTCCAAAGGGATTCATGAGTACAAGTCAAAATTTAGAACACCTTTTTGCCGGTGCGTACAACTTGAAAGTGACGGATAAACAGGGCTGTGAATTAACGTTCTCAGTGACTGTAACTCAACAGTCGGAAATAATAATAAAAGCCACTGCCAGTCCGATTACTTGTTATGGAGCTAATAACGCATCCATTCAGTTAGATATTAGCGGTGGGGTGGCACCCTATCAAACGCTGTGGAATAACCTGGCTTCCGGTGAGTCGCTGGATAATTTAGCGGCAGGTGATTATGTGGTGACGGTTATTGATGCTTTAAGTTGTTCCAGAAGTCTTGATGTAACGATTCCCGAAGCTCCCATTTTTAAAATTACACCGGTTGTAAAACAGATATCTTGTTTTGGTGCTCATGACGGAAGTATAACTTTGAATTACAAAGGTGACAGCAAACTTTCAAAATTAGTATGGTCGGATGGGTCAACATCGGGAACTACGCGGAATAATTTAGGACCTGGTACGTATACGGTTACTATTAATGATGGTAGTCCTTGTATTATTAATAAGACTTTTGTGATTGTAGAGCCTCAACCTATCGTTCTTTCGGCAAACGTGACAAATGCGCTTAATTGTAATAATGCAAACAGTGGAGCTATAGATTTGACAGTCTCAGGAGGTACTCCGCCCTATAATTATTCATGGTCCAATGGATCTAAAATAGCTGACCTGACCAATATCACATCGGGCAATTATTTGGTGACGGTTACCGATGCCAATACCTGCGCGCAAAGTGCTCAGTATATTGTTACAAGACCAGCACCATTAGCTATTGCGGTAAATACAGTCGCCGATTTTAATTGTGCAACACAGGTCGTGTCTAAAATATCTACGGCTAAGGTAACCGGTGGTGTACCACCCTATACCCTAACATGGTCGAGTGGAAAGATAAGTGGAGCTAACAATGAGATTATGCAGACAACTCAAAATAGTCTGGTGATTATCGATGTCGTGGACGCATTGGGCTGTACCGGTAATTATACATATAAGGTAGATATCCCAACGCTTGGGGTCGATTACCAATTGGTGGATTGTAATGCACGAAGCTATCAATTTAATGCACTAGTACCTCTAGATAAAGAGACATACGCTTTTACATGGGATTTTGGAGATGGAACAAATTCCTCTATCAAAAATCCAATGCATACTTTTACTACGGCAGGTAATTATACTGTGAAGCTGAAGTTCGAAAGTGCAACTTGTAAGAGTGCTTACTCCGTTGTTGTAACTGTAGAAGCCAATCCGAAAGTAACTATAGATAAAACTCCAATCATGTGTCAGGGAGATTCGATGGTGTTACGGGCATCAGGTGCGTATGCTTATCGTTGGAGCGAAGGATCGCTTGTAGATAGCATGTTGATAAAAAGAGCCGGCGATTATACAGTGATTGGTTATTCCAAAGCCGGTTGTACTGACACCTTGAATTTCAAAGTGACTTATTACGATTCATATAATTATACGATTCAAACTGATAAAGTAGAAACAAGTAGTGATGAATCACCTATCCATATTTGGACAGAAGACATTCCTTTTTCTCAATATTATTGGGATTTTGGTGATGGAAAGACTGCTGAAGGTGCTGATCAAAGTCACACTTATGATAGGAATCAGATTGGTCATTTTGATATAAAACTCAAAGTGATGAATCCAAATGGTTGTGTGGAAAATGCAACGAAGCGCGTTTGGGTGCTAAACAAATCTACGGTGAATACTTTTAGTCCGAATAATGATGGGATAAATGATGTATTTATGAAGGGTTGGCATCTTCAGATATTTAATAGAAATGGTGTAATGTTGCACGAGGGGAATGATGGATGGGACGGAAAATACAATGGTCAAACTGTAAAGAATGATACGTATTTTTATGTATTGTTTTACGAATCTGAAACAGGAACCAAAACCAGAACAGGCTACATCACAGTAATGTGGTAATTTGAATAAACATAATGAATAGACTTTTATTTTCCATCCTTTTAATTTGTACATTTCAGTTGAGTAATGCTCAATCAAATATACGTCTGAATAATTACTGGGATAATACCTATTATATCAATCCGGCTGCGGTGAATAGCAAATATGCTGCTGTAGTGAGTATTGCTGCCCGAAAACAATGGTTTGGAATTGATGGGGCACCGACTACTTATTTTGCTACGGGTACCACTTATATTGATAACCTGCAGACTCAATTTGGGCTGAAGGTTTTTGCCGACGAAATTGGATATACGCGTGTTTCTAATTTTTCACTGTCGTATGCTTATGTGGTAATTTTAAATTCCGATTATCGACTTCACTTGGGTGTAGCGGCTAGTTATCAGAACTTGTCTTATAACCAGTCTGAAGTTGATGTGTTATTACCTGATGATCCAGCTTCATTTACCCGACTGAATCAAACCAAAAATTATAATTGCGATTTAGGCGTTGAGTTGAAAAATAAAACATTGACCCTCGGTCTGTCATCACAAAATTTATTATCTGCATTCTACAATGAGAATAAATTACAAAACAATACCAACTTTTTATATGCAAAATATAGAAAGATGACTAAAGAACCTGTAAATGTCGGCTTTGGTGCTGCGGCTATTCAGTCGAATTCAATAGTTCAAATGGAAGCTAATGTGACCTCTTATTTTAGATATGATCAAATTCCTGATTTTTTTCAAGCGGGATTATTCTATAGAACACGAACAGAAATGGGTGCAATACTGGGGATGAATATAAACGATGCACTTCATTTGTATTATAGTTATGATTATAATGTGGCAGGAATAAGACGAGGTAATACCGGATCTCATGAAATAATGCTTGTTTACACTTTCGAGAAATCACCCAGATGTACTACTTGCGAGCAGTAATATTTTGTTGATTAAGTACAGATGTACAAACGACACAGGGCTGATTCTTTATGGAATCAGCCCCGTTATCTTTAGTCTTTTATCTTTGTTCTTTTGTCTTTGTGTTCTCAATTACAATTTAGCCAAAGCTTGCTCAATATCTGCTTTAATATCGATAATGTTTTCGATACCTACAGAGATACGAAGCAATCCCGGGAATACTCCTGCCGAAATTTTATCTTCGGGTGAAAGTTGTTCATGAGTAGTAGCCGCCGGATGGATAATCAACGATTTTGCATCACCCACATTGGCCAAATGACTAATTAATTTCAGGTTATTGATAAGAGTATCCGCATTTTCGGCTGCACCTTTTAGTTTGAATGAAAGCACACCTCCGAAACCTCTTGTCAGGTATTTTTTTGCCAAAGCGTGATAAGGACTACTTTTCAAACCCGGATAGTTGACGTATTCAACAGCCGGATGGTTTTCCAACCAGGTAGCCAGTTCGAATGCATTCTGAACATGACGTTCAACGCGCAACGATAATGTTTCCAGGCCTTGTAACAGCAAGAAAGAGTTGAAAGGACTAATGGTGTTTCCCCAGTCGCGAAGACCTTCTACACGAGCGCGAATGTTGAACGCAATGTTTCCAAAAGGACCATTAGTTCCAAATACATCCCAGAATACTAATCCATGATAACTGTCAGATGGTTCAGTAAATGCAGGGAATTTTCCATTGCCCCAGTTGAATTTACCGCTGTCCACAATAACACCTCCCAATGAAGTTCCATGTCCGCCAATCCATTTAGTGGCCGATTCAACTACAATAGTTGCTCCATGTTCCAATGGACGGAAAATAGCTCCACCTGCTCCGAAGGTATTATCCACAATAAGTGGAATGCCGTGTTTGTCGGCAACAGCTGCAATGGCTTCGAAATCGGGGATATTTAAATCCGGATTTCCTATCGTTTCAAGATAAAGGGCTTTTGTTTTTTCGTCGATTAAACTTTCGAAAGTTGCAGCTTCGTCATTCGCCGTGAAGCGAACATCAACGCCTAAACGTTTAAATTGATTTTTGAACTGGTTGTATGTTCCTCCGTAAAGGTGAGAAGTAGAAACGAAGTTATCGCCCGCTTCCAAAATATTGTTTAGTGCAATAAATTGTGCCGATTGTCCCGAAGAAGTTGCCAAAGCCGATACACCGCCCTCAAGAGCAGCAATACGTTTTTCGAAAACGTCAGTCGTTGGGTTCATTAAACGTGTATAGATATTCCCGAATTTGCGAAGTGCGAAAAGATCAGCACCATCTGCTGCATCGTCGAAAACATACGAACTGGTTTGGTAAATCGGCACTGCACGCGCTTTTGTTGTTCCGTCAACTACCTGTCCTGCGTGTACCTGTAATGTTTCAAATTTCAAATTTTCAGCCATAATTCTTTAGGGGTAAGAGGTAAGAAAGTAAGAGGTAAGTATTGGGGGACCCGGAGTGTTACCTTGATTTCAAACCATGTAAATATTTGTTTTTTTATTGAGGCAAGAGATAAGAACAAATTACTTGCTTTCTTACCTCTTGCCTCTTACTACTGTTTTAATTAGAGTGGATACTCTTCGAATGCGTAAAGCAATGTTGATAAATAGCGTTCGCCAGTGTCAGGCAATAAAGTAACGATTACTTTTCCTTTGTTTTCAGGACGTTGAGCCAGGATGGTAGCTGCATAAGTTGCAGCTCCTGATGAAATTCCGACAAGTAATCCTTCTTCCTGAGCCAATTGGCGGGCAGTAAGAATAGCATTGTCATTGCTTACCTGAAGCACTTCATCAACTACACTTGCATCGTAATTTTTAGGAATAAATCCGGCGCCAATACCTTGGATTTTGTGAGGTCCCGGTGCTCCGCCCGAAAGTACGGGAGAATCGGCAGGTTCTACAGCCACGATTTTTACGTTTGGATTTTTTTCTTTCAAATAAGCACCTACACCACTAACTGTACCGCCGGTACCCACACCTGCTACAAAAATGTCAACTTTGCCATCGGTATCATTCCAAATTTCCGGACCGGTAGTTTCTTTATGAATTTTAGGGTTCGATGCATTTTCGAATTGTTGAGGAAGGAATGAGTTTCCATTCGCTTCGTTTAGTTCCAATGCTTTTGCAATTGCACCTTTCATGCCTGTGGCACCCGGAGTTAATACCAGATTGGCACCAAATGCTTTAAGCAAATTGCGACGTTCCACGCTCATGGTTTCGGGCATGGTAAGTGTCAGTTTATATCCTTTGATAGCGGCTACCATGGCAAGTCCGATGCCGGTGTTACCACTTGTTGGTTCTATGATTTCTGCACCCGGTTTCAAGATTCCTGCTGCTTCGGCGTCTTCAATCATCGATAAAGCAATACGTTCTTTTACGCAACCTGCCGGGTTGAACGATTCTAATTTTGCGATTACAGTTGCTTCTAATCCTTTTTTCGCACTGTAGTTGGAAAGTTGTACTAACGGAGTGTTGCCTATCAATTCTGTTAGGCTTTTTGCAATTTTTGCCATGACAATAAATTTTTATGGGTTTATTTGTTTTTTATGATGCAAAGATACAGTAGAATGCACATGTTCACAATCGCAAAGTTAGGGTATTTTTCTATACCATGTTTATGGTATAGAATAATATGCTAAGAAATATCTCAGGTGCACAGGAAGTCTTGTGGCAACATTGCGGAATGATTTTGGGAAGAGTTTAATTCTTTTTATAGAACAACGGAGCTATTTCGGGTATGCCGGCGGATGCGTTTTGCAAAACTGCGGGAGGGTTTACGGCGTGCCTGAAAGAGCTTTGCAAAACTGCGGGGACGTTTCGGGTGCGCCGGATGTGTTCCCGCAGTTTTGCGACAACTAAGAAAGTTTCCCAAATTATTCCCGCAGATACTGTAGTCGATAATGTCGTATTTCTTTATTGTTAGATATAATGCCAAACTGGAAGTTAATGATGCAATTTAAAAACCACCAATTGCTTGAGATCGTTCATGTGCAGGGGACTCTTTATTTCCATACGCAACGGGCGCCCTTCTACATACACAGGCGCGTTGCGAAGTTCGTCTTTGATAAATGCGGGGAGCTTACTTTCCATAATTGCCTCGTAGGGTTTTTCGCCAAAGGCAAAGGCTACATTGAAATAACCGTTTTCAGGTCCAACAAAAACCACATTCCGTTTTTTGTTGAACAGCTTTAACGACCAGCCTATTTTACTACCGTAGTATTTCCACTCTGGTCGGCATTCACCAAATTCAGTTTCAATAAAGTGTATCAGTTCATCAAGCAAAACCTTCGTTTCGCCCAAAGCTTCTGCCAACATATCGTCAGTAGGTTGCTGCTGTTTGTCGTTGAAGTAGGTTGACATGGTATTAGAATTTTATGTATTCTTTGGGCTTTAAATTATTTTCCATTGTCCAGAAACTGGCTTGACCGTGTGCAATCCGAAACAAAATCAAGCCCGGACTATCTACTGTCATTCCAAAACCTTTCAGAAATGGACGGTCGTTCAATGCTTTTTCTTTAAGTGTGCGGTCGTGCAGAAATTCCACTGATCCTGAAATGCGAAGCATGGTGCCTATCATACCCTCGTGATGATAAAAGCAAACCTCCGTTTTGGGGTTTATTTCAAGTTGATGAGGAAATTCTTTTACAGAGCCGGTTTGAAAATAAAAACCTGTCTCGTCGGCAAACCAAAAACCTAGTGCGCGAACACGCGGTTGATCATTCTCTACTGTCGCCACATAGCAAATCGGGTTCTCATTGGTAAATTTGATGCAATCTTGAATAGTCATAATTGTTTATATGTTAGGATTTATATTGTTGTATAGTTGCAAAGACCGAATAATTCGAATTTTATTTTATGTTCAGAAAGTAATTGGCTGATAATTTTTTGAGTAATATCTTCTTCAAATCCAAGCATCTCTCCGAGTGTTATTTCGTCAGTTTTACCACGATTTGTTTTCAATGCTTGCAGATATATTTCTTTATCGTTCATTTTATTGTATGATGTTACACAATTCTCGGAACCGTAGTTTCAAATATGTGTGGTTTGAGAATAGGGAAAATAAATAATAGTTTGATCGGGAATGATCAAAGAGAAATCCCCCGTGACTGAGGAATATAGGGGCTGTATGTTAGTTGATCTTTAAGATGTTGCAAATATAAATGATTATTTTTTAATGGACAAAGATAATTCGAAAAAACAACGGCTTCACTTCATTGCTTTTTTGAATGTGCAAATGAAGTGAAGCCGTCGCTAAAAAGGTGAGAGTCGAAGATCTACATCTCGCTCAATTCCAACCAACGCATGGTTTTTTCGTCGATAATATCGCCCAGTTCACCAAAACGCTGTGAGGCTTTGATGATTTCGTCGCTCGATAGAGTTCCCGACGCCAATTGATTTTCAATATCAGCTTTTTCGGCTTCAAGTGCGGGTATTTCTTTTTCCAGTGCTTCAAATTCTTGTTTCTCTTTGAAGCTAAGTTTTTTTGTTTTCTCTTTTGCAACTGGTTCAGGTTTTGCTGACTCTACCTTCGCATTTTGCAATTCTGCTTTTGCGGCTTTCTTATCCTCGCGCTCTTGTTCTTCTATCAACTCATTCCATTCGCGGAAGTCAGTATAGTTGCCGGGGAAGTCTTTTAATTCCGCATTGCCTTTGAATACCATCAAGTGATCTACTACTTTATCCATAAAGTAACGGTCGTGACTCACCACGATTACGCAACCTTTGAATGATTGGAGGTACTCTTCCAGAATATTCAGGGTTACAATGTCCAAATCGTTGGTAGGCTCATCGAGTACTAAAAAGTTAGGGTTGCGCATTAAAACGGTACAAAGGTGCAAACGACGTTTCTCGCCACCACTCAGCTTGTACACATAATTGTATTGTGTTTCGGGGGTGAAAAGGAAATGTAACAGGAATTGCGAAGCCGACATTTTTTTGCCATTACCCAAATCAACTTCTTCGGCAATGTCTTGTACCACGTCAATGACCTTCATCTGTTCGTCGAAGGCCAATCCATCCTGACTGTAATAACCAAAAACAACGGTTTCGCCCACATCAAAACTACCACTGTCGGGTTTTACTTCGCCCAACAGCATTTTCAGGAAGGTCGATTTTCCGGTTCCATTTTTCCCCACTATGCCCATCTTCTCGTAGCGGGCAAAGTTGTAATAAAAATTGTCGAGGATTTTCAAATCGCCGTATGCTTTGGTAATGTATTTTGCTTCAAATATTTTAGAGCCAAGGTAGCTCGCTTTCACGTCCAGCTGCACTTTGTCGTTGTTTCGGCGTAACTTGGCTCGTTCTTCTATTTCATAGAAACTATCCTGGCGCGATTTTGCTTTAGTGGCTCTTGCTTGCGGTTGACGGCGCATCCATTCCAGTTCCTTACGATATAGGTTTACTGCACGTTCACTCTCAGCATTAAACGATTCCAAGCGCTCCTGACGTTTTTCCAGATAATAACTGTAGTTGCCGTTGTATTGGTACAAAGCCTGATGGTCAATTTCGTAGATATTGGTACAAACGCGGTCGAGGAAATACCTGTCGTGCGTCACCATAAGCAAAGCCATGCTGGACCGTTTCAGGAAATCTTCCAACCATTCAATCATTTCGAGGTCGAGGTGATTGGTTGGCTCATCCAAAATCAATAAATCAGGTTCTGCAATCAACACATTGGCCAGTGCCACGCGCTTCAATTGACCTCCAGATAGCTTGCCAATTTTTTGTTCGAAGTTGGTGATTTTCAGTTTGCCCAGAATTTGTTTGATGCGTGTTTCGTAGTCCCACGCCTTGTGTAAATCCATTTGCGATAGGATCTCATCCAGCCCCTCGTGGTTTTCCGATAGCATACAATGTTCATAAGCCGCAATGGTCCGTACCGCTTCATTGTCAGTTTGCAGACAAGCATCAAGCACTGACAATTCTTTCGGAAAATCGGGATCTTGGTCTAAGTACCCAACACGTAAATCGCGACGAAAAGTGATGTTGCCGTTTTTATAATCCTCTTTGCCGGCAATGATATTGAGCAAAGTCGTTTTTCCAGCTCCATTTTTGGCTATCAAAGCCACTCGTTGATTGTCGGCAATGCCGAAAGATATATTTTCAAAAAGCAGATGGTCACCAAACGATTTGGTCAGATTCTCTACTTGCATGTAACTTGCCATAAATTCATTTTTATTTTCGGCCACAAAGATACGGATTTTAAAGGATGAATCAATTTTCAAAATAAACAGAAATAATCCAATGTTTTATTTGTCTGTTAATCAAAAATAAGTAACTTTGAAATTCGAATACGTCCTTGTTCACTATCTCCATTAGTATGGCAAAAATAAGCGTAAAACACTAAACTAAGCAAAAAATAAATTATAGTAATCATTTAATCCCCACAACAATGAAAAGTATTAAAGGAACAGAAACCGAAAAGAATTTATTGAAATCGTTTGCCGGCGAAAGTCAGGCTCGTATGCGTTACACTTATTTTGCTAAAGTAGCAAAAACAGAAGGTTTTGAACAAATTGCGGCCATCTTTTTGGAAACAGCTGAGCAAGAAAAACAACATGCTAAAAAGTTTTTTAGCTATTTAGAAGGGGGAATGGTTGAAATTACCGCATCATATCCTGCCGGCATTATTTCTACTACTGCCGAGAATTTAAAAGAAGCTGCTAACGGCGAAAATGAAGAATGGACTGACTTGTATCCTCACTTTGCTGATGTTGCTCAAGCTGAAGGTTTTCCAAATATTGCAGCAACCTGGCGTAAAATCGCTGCTGTGGAAGCACAACACGAAAAACGCTATCGCACATTGCAAGCACGTGTTGAAGCAGGTACTGTGTTTTCTCGCGAAGAAGAAACAACATGGCAATGTCGTGAGTGTGGACACGTTCACGTAGGCAAAGATGCTCCAAAAGCATGTCCGACCTGTGCCCATCCACAAGCTTATTTCGAAGTAGAAAAGACTAACTATTAAATTTAATGCATAATTCATAGTGTAGAATTCATAATTAGGCAACCGCTATTCTCTTTAGAATGGTGGTTGTTCTTTTTTTAAGTCTTTATTGATTACTTTTGCAAACAAATAATTATGCATTTAGCATTATGAATTCCGAATTGATAATTACAGAAGATGGTTCACACTCGCTTTTTGTGCCTGCTATCGACGAATGTTACCATTCTACGCACGGAGCTGTGCAGGAATCGAAACATATTTTTATTGAAGCAGCGTTGAAACAATGTATCAAGACTGAAATCCGTGTGTTGGAAATCGGATTTGGGACGGGTTTGAATGCATTTCTGACTATGATAGAGGCGGAACGGAGCGATAAGAAGATTCACTACACTTCGCTCGAAAAATATCCTGTCGAAGTTAGAAAAGCGTTGCATCTCAATTATCCCGAGGTAGTTTTGGACGGAAACCGTAACAGTTTTGAACTGATGCATGCTTCGGTTTGGGGCATGGAGGTTCAAATAGATTCGAATTTTTGGCTAACAAAAATTGAAGCAGACTTTACTCAGTTTCACTTCAATGAAATGTTCGATGTTGTCTATTTTGATGCTTTTTCGCCGGAGAAACAACCTGAAATGTGGTCGCAGGAGCTTTTCGGAAAGATATTTATTCAATGCAATCCCGGTGCAGTTCTTACAACTTATTGTGCCAAAGGCGTTGTTCGTCGCGCAATGCAATCTGCCGGATTTCAGGTAGAGCGTTTGCCTGGTCCTCCGGGGAAAAGACAAATATTAAGAGGTACTAAGATTTAATAAATAGTTTACTTGTCAGTCAAATATATGAATCATTTCAAAAAATATTCTGGTTTCTACATTCCGTACATAATCTTTGCGCTGACTGTAAGTCTGATTATAATATTCAATGATAAAGCGGCTTTACATCTTCGATTGGCTTCTTTTTATACCGAGACTGGCGATGTGTTTTTTAAATATTATACCGAGGTAGGTGGTAATATTCCATTCTATGTGATAGGTGTCTTACTTTTTTATAGGTATCGAATTGCCTTAACCTTGTTGATAACTCAGCTCAGTACGGGTTTAATTGCTCAGGTAATAAAGCGTTCATGGGATGCCCCTCGTCCAGTAAAATATTTTGCAGACAATTACCCAAATATTGAATTACATAAAATTGCTGGTGCAAAACTTTATGTTCATAACAGCTTTCCATCGGGTCATACCACTTCTGCTTTTGCGTTTTTTCTGGTGCTAGCCTACTTTACTAAAAACAAAGCCCTTCAGTTTCTGTATTTTATATTGGCTGTGATGGTAGGCTTTTCAAGGGTGTATTTGTCTCAACATTTTATAGTAGATATGCTAGCCGGATCGTTTATAGGTGTAAGCGTAACTATTCTTTTCCAACTTTATATTGAGAAAAAATCAATAAAATGGGCAGATGGTTCATTGCGGGATGTTTTTTCGAGAAAAAGGAACTGATGGTTTTGTTATTCAGAATAAAATATCTATCTTTGCGAGCTCAAAATCAAACGTGTAGTTTTGCGATGTGTGCATTGCTAAGTTTGTATTTTCAAACATCTATATTTAATAAATATCATGTATTTAACGTCTGAAATTAAACAAGAAATTTTTGCGAAACACGGAAAATCAACAACTGATACTGGTTCTGCAGAAGGCCAAATCGCTTTGTTCTCATTCCGTATTAATCATTTGACTTCACACTTGAAGATAAACAAAAAAGATTATAGTACAGAACGCGCTCTTGTTATCTTGGTAGGAAAACGTCGTCGTCTTCTTAATTATTTGAAGAATACCGAAATTAATCGCTACCGTGCAATTATCAAAGAGTTGGGTATCAGAAAGTAATTCTGACTTTCAAAACTTAAAGAGGCGTTTCAAATTTAGTTTTGAAATGCCTCTTCTTTTTTTCTTGTTTTTATTCTTGACACTATGAAAATAATCTATTCAATAGGCATTTATCTTTTCAGAGTTTTAGTTTCGATAGCTTCACTTTTCAACGAAAAAGCGCGGTTGCTGAATAAAGGACAACGGCAGGCTTTCGGGATTTTGAAAGAGAAGGTGGAACCGAATGCTCAATATGTATGGTTTCATGCTGCATCTTTGGGTGAGTTTGAGCAGGGACGTCCGGTTATTGAACAATTGAAAAAAGAAAATCCAAGGGCTAAAGTTCTGTTGACTTTCTTTTCACCATCGGGCTATGAGGTGCGGAAAAATTATACCGGTGCAGACATTGTTTCGTATCTGCCTTTAGACACCCCCGGAAATGCCCGGGATTTTGTGAATCTTGTAAAACCGTCAAAAGCCATTTTTATTAAATACGAATTCTGGCCAAATTATTTGTTGGAGTTACAAGCTGCAAATGTGCCTGTATTTAGTATCTCTGCAATTTTTCGTCCCGAACAGGTATTTTTTAAGAGCTATGGTAAATGGTACAAAGGTTTGCTGAAAACCTTCAAGCATATCTTTGTTCAGGATAAAGTATCTCAGGACTTATTGCAACATTACGATATAAGCAATGTTTCGGTGGCAGGTGACACTCGTTTTGACAGGGTTTACGATTTATATGCACAAGCAAAGCAACTTCCATTGATAGAGGAGTTTGTAAAGGGTGGCGAAAAGGTTATTGTTGCGGGTAGCACCTGGGCTAAAGATGAAGAATTGCTGGTTCGTTATCTTAAACTTCAGCCCGGTATTAAATTGATTCTTGTACCGCACGAAATTCACGCTGCGCACATTACCGAAATATCCAAACTGCTCAATGGTAGCTTTGTTCGCTATTCTGATGCGAATGCAGATAACCTGAAATCGACCAATTGCCTAGTAGTGGATGTTATAGGAATTCTTTCGTCAATCTATCGTTATGCCAATGTGGCGTACATCGGAGGTGGATTTGGTGTTGGAATTCACAATACATTGGAAGCTGCGGTTTACGGCATTCCGGTTGTCTTTGGACCGAACTATCGAAAGTTCCGTGAAGCGCGTGAACTGATAGCGATAGGTGGCGCTTTCTCAATATCCAATTATGTTATCTTTGAAGCTCAAGTAGATGCGCTTTTGAAAGATAACGCTGCGGGAACGAAAGCGGGAGAATACGTGAAACAAAATACTGGTGCAACGGAACTGATTTTAAAAGAGATAGTAAAATAAATATACTTAGTGTAACTTTGTGCATTTAGTGCCTTAGTGGTAAAATAAACGAAACATGCAAAAACCTTCCATTCCTAAAGGAACACGCGATTTTACGCCACAAGAAATGGCGAATAGAAATTACATATTCAATACCATAAAAGATGTTTTTCGTCTTTACGGATTTCAACAAATAGAAACGCCTGCTATGGAAAACCTGTCAACCTTGATGGGAAAGTATGGCGAAGAAGGTGATAAACTACTTTTTAAAATTCTGAATTCGGGCGATTATCTGAACGGTTTGAATGATGAAGAATTGCTTGGACGTAATAGCGTAAAGCTAACCAATAAAATCTCGGAAAAAGGATTGCGTTATGACTTAACGGTTCCTTTCGCGCGTTTTGTGGTGCAACACCAAAATGAGATTTCATTTCCATTCAAACGCTATCAGATTCAGCCGGTTTGGCGTGCCGACCGTCCTCAAAAAGGTCGCTACCGTGAGTTTTATCAATGCGATGTGGATGTAGTGGGAAGTGATTCATTGCTTAATGAATTGGAATTGATACAGATAGTGGATGATGTGTATCGTAGGTTGAAAATAAATGTTTGCCTGAAAATAAATAACCGCAAAATTCTTTCGGGTATTGCTGAAATCATTGGCGAAGCCGAAAAAATTACCGATATAACCGTTGCCATTGATAAAATGGATAAGATCGGTCTCGAAAAAGTAAACGAAGAAATTGCTTCGAAAGGCATTTCTGCTGAGGCTATTGCCAAACTTCAACCAATTTTGAAGCTATGCGGAACAAATACCGAAAAGCTGAATCAATTGAAAACGGTGCTGGCTGATTCGGAAGTTGGGCTGAAAGGTGTTTCGGAACTCGAAACGATTTTTGGTCTTTGCGAAGCCATGAAAGTGCAAACGCAGATAGAGCTGGACTTGACTCTGGCACGCGGACTAAATTATTACACCGGAGCCATTTTTGAAGTAAAAGCATTGGATGTGGAGATTGGTAGCATCACCGGCGGTGGTCGTTACGATAACCTGACAGGAGTTTTTGGATTGGATGGTGTGTCGGGTGTGGGTATTTCATTTGGTGCCGATCGCATCTATGACGTGCTCAATCAATTGAAATTGTATCCTGAAACTTCACTGGAGCAAACGCAGGTATTGTTTGTGAGCTTTGGTGAAAAGGAATTACTGTATTGTTTGCCATGGTTGAGTGCTTTGCGCGCCAAAGGAATCAATGCTGAGGTGTATCCCGAACCTGCTAAAATGAAAAAGCAAATTACCTATGCCGATAATAAGCGCATACCGTTTGTGGCCATTGTGGGTGAAACGGAAATGAACGAAGGAAAAGTAATGCTCAAAAATATGAAGTCCGGCGAACAAGGTCTGGTTTCGTTGGAAGAAGCTCTCGGAAAATTAAGCTAGAAATAATACTTTGGTGACTCAAGGCTGTGATTTTACCGCAGAGTTACGCCGAGTAATGAAAAGAGAAACGCAAAGTGATGAATGTGAGTCATTGCTTTGCGTTTCTTTGCGAAAACCTCTGTGCGCTTTGCGGTAAATGAATATGTGTTGAGGACTCTTTTACTGCTTACTGCTCACTGTTAACTGACAAGCGCTTGCACAGAATAAAATATTAAAAATCCGGCAACCACCAGATTTATAATTGTTCCGAAGAGAAATCCTACAAATGATCCGAAACCAGCAATGAATGCCTCTTTGCTCGTTTTGCCTGCAAGTAATTCACCTACCAATGCGCCAACGAATGGGCCGAGAATGATTCCGATTGGTCCAAAGAACAAGCCAACCACCATGCCAATCATGCTTCCCCATACTCCCCATTTACTTCCACCAAATTTTTTTGTGCCCCAAATAGGAATAAGGTAGTCCAGCACTTGAACAGCAATAACGATAAATGCCCAAAGAACCAGAAACCTCATTGAAAATTCGACTTTGGAAGTGATATGAAGCAGTAGGATGCCCAAATAACTAAGTGGAGTGCCTGGTAGTACCGGTATTATGCAGCCCAGAAAACCAACGATGAGCAATATGCCTGCAACAATTATCAAAAATATATCCATTTTGCTTTGTGTATTTGAATGCAAATATAATTCAAACTAAGGATGAAAGAACTCTCTGCGTAAAAAAAATGCCGAAATCCAACGATTCCGACATTTTCGTTGCAAAACTAACACGAACTATTTGAAGAATGCTACCACTTTTTCAAAAACGGCATTAAACGAATTATCTACTTCCGTTGAGTTTGTATGTGCGCAGATTGGAAATGGATTCTCATGGTTGTATTCAAATGCAAAATCCATTTTCGTAATTCTACTGTCGGCAATATTTTTACCCAACGCTTCTTCGATACCTAAATACGGCATTACTTTATCTTTTACCAATGATATTCCTTCCAGTCTGGTTTCTAATCTTCTAAAAAACTGTTCTCTTTCGCTCTTGTAGCGTTCCGAGGAAATCATACTGCAAAATGACTCGAATATTTTATCGCGCATAGATCCCAGCTTCACTTTTTCGGTGAATTCATGCAGATAGTATTGAAACAGACTTTTGTAAGCCGATGTGTCCATGATGCTGCGTGACTGTCCGAACATGGAGCTGAAAACGCCGCCTCCACAAAATAAGAATAATTTGGATGACGAGAATAAATTCTTCGGGTTTGAAAACAGTATTATCTCTGCCAAAAAAGCGCCAATGGAATAGGCGAAAATATCAATATTAGTATTTGCTTTAAACGCAGGATGCAGACCTTGTTTTATATCTCCGAAAAGTTGGGTCAGGTCATTTACTGTTTGGCGACCGGAGCGGTAGAAACGGTAAGGTTCTTCACAAACCCGTTCGCTGAAGGTTACATTGGCAAAGCTTAAACAGCGATCTTCACCATTCTTTTTGCGGCGAAAGTCCAATATATCTCTCAAATTGCGCGGATTCGACCAACTTTGCGGTGACCGGTTTACATGAAATGCTATTGGGAACAGTATAACTGCTTTCCCTGTTTCGCTGCATAGATATTCTGCCCATGTCAGGTATTTGCTCCAGTTCCGTTCGTTAAGTCCGTGTAGAAGTAAAATAGCTTCACCGGTTTGCTGTTTTCCACTGGGGATAAAAACCGGATAACTAAATTCGATATTCTCACCAATTACCATATCGGTAGGATTTACCCAAATATTTTCATTGCTCCTTGATCCGGATTGACTCCTAAATGTAAAGAATCGGATGTCGATATTTGATGTATCTAAATGTGTATCAATTCCTAATTGAAATTGACTGTTGAGTTCTTGATAACGTTGAGTGTAATTCATATTGTTTTATAAATAATTTCGAATGCAAAGTAAGTATATGAAACATTTACAGTCTATTAAGTGTTGAGTTTGTTTGACGATTGGGATAAATAGGCGTAATATGGGGCTAAATTTCGAATGCAGGGGCGAAAATTTGGATGCTTGGGACGAGATGTTGTTTCTTTGACTAGAATAACATACCTTTGCAACTGCTTTTCGCAACGTGCTATAAATTATGAACACAAAAATTCCAGCCTATCTTTACGAAAAAAGCAATGTCGTTCGGTTGATATTGCTTACTGCAACTTTCGCCTTGTTGTTTATAAATATTTTTCAGCCATTCGGTTCGCGTGGCTGGTATCCGCATATATCCGATTTCAAGTATTTCTTCTTTTCCAGTTTGATTATTCTTACAGGTATGCTAGTGGTGGTAGTTAGCCGTCTTATAATGTTGGCGTACACCAAAAAGAACGATCTTTACCTTTGGCAATATCTGATTTGGATACTGGTGGAGATAGTGGCCATGTCGTTGTTTTATACGCTATTCTCAAAATATATTCCTAAAGAAGGCCTTGACAGGGATATTCTGGAAATTTTCCGTCAGTCTACAATTAATACAAGCCTGGTACTTTTGCTTCCTTACGCCATTCTGTGGCTGTATTTTTCGTGGCGTGATAAAAACAACCTGCTCGAAAAATTAGCTAAAGCTGAGCCAAATGTTGAGGTTGCAAAAAAGAATTTAGTTGCTTTTCCCGACGAGAAGGGTGAACTTAAAATCTCGATTATGTTGGAAAATCTGCTTTATGTAGATTCGGCCGATAATTATGCTACCATTCATTATCTCAATAAATCCAAGCTATCTCATTATCTTATCCGTAATTCCCTGAAGTGGATGGAAGAAAATCTGACAAAAGATAGTCCGTTGGTGCGTTGTCACCGTTCTTATATTGTAAATCTTGATAAAGTAAAAGTATTGCGGAAAACTAAGGAGGGTATTTTCTTAGAGCTTGATACGGATAGTACGCCCGATATACCGGTGTCTAAAACCTATTACGAACGGGTGATGAGTAAGTTCTCCAAGTATACTGTTTAGGCTGTTTTTGAACTGAGCTAATCTTGTCGCCGGGCAATCGTTGCCGAACAAATTTGATACAAAATGCGTTCGACGGTAAATAATCTAATTTTTAAAGGCACGGTAATCTATCTATTTCGTTTTTTATGATTACTTTTGCCACGAAATAATAACACAAAAACACATACAAACTATGTTTCCAGTATCAGAACGTTTGGCAGCTCTTTCTCCTTCGGAAACGCTTGCCATGTCCCAGAAAAGTAATGAGTTAAAAGCTCAGGGTTTTGATGTGATTAATCTTAGTGTTGGTGAACCAGATTTCAACACGCCCAATCACATTAAGGAAGCAGCTAAACAAGCTGTGGATAACAACTTTTCTTTTTATTCTCCAGTGCCGGGTTATCCTGCATTACGCAATGCTATTTGTGCAAAGTTGAAGTCGGAAAATGACTTGGACTATAAACCGGAGCAAATTGTTTGTTCAAACGGTGCCAAGCAATCGGTTTGTAATGTGATTATGGCCATTATCAGCAAGGGCGACGAAGTCATTGTGCCTGCTCCATATTGGGTTAGTTACCCTGAAATGGTAAAGATTGCCGATGGTACCACCGTTGAAGTATATGCCGGAATAGAGCAGGACTTCAAAATTACCCCTGCGCAACTCGAAGCTGCCATTACTCCAAAATCAAAAGCTATTATTCTTTGTTCACCTTCCAATCCTACCGGAAGTGTGTATAGCAAAGAAGAATTAAAAGGACTGGCCGATGTATTGGCTAAGTATCCGAATATCATTATTCTTTCTGACGAAATTTACGAACATATCAACTATTTGGGTAGCCACGAAAGTATTGCTCAGTTTGAAAACGTTCGCGACCGCGTGGTGATTATCAACGGTGTTTCTAAAGGATATGCCATGACAGGCTGGCGCTTGGGTTGGATTGCTGCTCCTAAATGGATTGCAGCTGCTTGCAATACCCTACAAGGTCAATATACTTCAGGTCCATGCTCTATCACTCAAAAAGCCGCAGAAGCCGCTTATACGGGCGATCAAAGCTGTGTGGAAACTATGCGTGTAGCTTTCGAGCGTCGCAAGAAACTGGTAGTTGATTTAGCGCGTCAAATTCCGGGTTTGAAAACTAATGACCCTCAGGGAGCATTTTATGTTTTCCCTGATTGTAGCTCTTACTTTGGTAAATCGTACAACGGACGTGTGATTACAAAATCAGGCGACCTGGCTATGTATTTATTGGAAGAAGGCCATGTAGCTTGTGTAGGTGGTGACGCATTTGGTGCTCCTAACTGCATTCGCATGTCATACGCTACTTCGGACGAAAATCTGGTAAAAGCATTTGGCTGGATTAAAGAAGCATTGGCTAAATTGGCCTAAGTAATAGTAAATTCATATAAAA
>Ga0302321_100000053_pt1 | contig 102061 bp, 89 predicted proteins | sample Fen_T0_1_FD_202505 | JGI IMG/M metagenome (GOLD analysis project Ga0302321, IMG submission 202505) | Peat permafrost microbial communities from Stordalen Mire near Abisko, Sweden - Fen_T0_1 | ecosystem: Environmental > Terrestrial > Soil > Wetlands > Permafrost | place: Sweden: Abisko...
TTGATTGGCCTTCTGGTCGGCGCTGGTGCGACGTGGCTGGCGCTTCGTCAGCATGGCGGCGCAGAGCCCGCGAAAGCAGAGGCCGCCGCTGCCAAACCAGAAGAAAAACCTAATCCGCTCTGCTTTCCCGCGGCAAAACGAGCCGCCTTGGGCATCGTGCTGACCAAGCCGACAGAGACAACCGTCCTGCCCGAAGTCCAGGCCTTCGGTCGTGTGCTCGATACAACGACGCTCGTCACGTTGATCGCCGAGTTGGAAACCGCCCGCGCCGCCAGCGTGGCGTCGGACAAAGAACTGGAACGTGTGCAAAAACTTTTTGCCGGCGGCGGCAATGCTTCCGCCCAGGCACTGGAAACCGCCGAGGCAAACTCCTCGCGCGATCGTGCTGCAGTTTCTTCCGCCCAGGCCAGGTTGCTCGCAACCTGGGGTCGCGATATCGGCAATGATCTCGTTTCGATCAGCCAGGCCCTCGCGGAAAATGCCGCGCTCGTGCGGCTCGACGTGCTGCCCGGCGAAGACGTAAGCGCTGCTCCGAAAACTGCGCGCCTCACGCTGTCGGGCAGCAGCTCGATGTTCGCCGCCGATGTTCTCGGGACAGCACCTGTAGCCGATCCGCAAATACAGGGCTCCGGTTTTCTCCTGCTCCTGCGCGGGCATCCGTTGCCTGCCGGCGCGGCGCTGCGCGGAACACTTCCCGGTCTCGGCGAGGCGGCAAAGGTGCTCGTCGTGCCACGCAGTACCATCGTCTATCACCAAGGGAGCGCATGGGTGTTTGTCCTCGGCGAAGAAGATATTTTCGAGCGCAAGCTGGTGAGCCTCGGTCGTTCGATCGGTGACAACGATGTTGTCATCACTCAGGGCCTGGAGCCCGAAGCACAAATCGTGACCACTGGCGCGCAACAGTTGTTGGCAGCGGAACTACAAGCGGGTGGCGCGCCCGAAGAGGACTGACCATGCTGCAGGCCATCGTACAATTATCGCTGCGGTTTCGAGGCGTAGTTTTGTGGCTCGCGTGCCTGCTGCTTGCCTACGGCGTATGGGTAGCAATGCATGCGAAACTCGACGTGTTTCCCGATTTCGTACCGCCGCAAGTGACGGTACAAACCGAGGCGCCAGGTCTCGCACCTGAGCAGGTAGAAACACTCGTGACACGTCCGATCGAAAACGCGATCAACGGCCTGGGCAATCAGGAGTCCTTGCGCTCAGAAACGATTCAAGGGCTGTCTGTCATCACGCTTATTTTCAAGGAAGGCACCGACATCCAGATCGCGCGCCAAATGCTCGGCGAAAAACTGGGCGAAATTTCGGGTCAACTTCCCGCAGGAGTAAAGCCGCCGAAACTTTCACCCCTCGTTTCTTCGACGATGGATCTGCTCAAAGTCGGCATGGTGACCGACAAAATGTCGCCCATGGAATTGCGGACCTTCGCGGACTGGACACTGAAACCGCGTCTGCTCGCGGTCCCAGGCGTCGCAAAATGCAGTGTATTTGGTGGCGAGGTGCGGCAACTACAAATCCAGGTTCACCCAGATTTGCTCGTCACGCATGGATTGACTCTGAGTGATGTATTAACAGCGGCTCGCACAGCGAGCGGCGTGCGTGGCGGGGGCTTTATCGAAACCCGCAACCAACGCATCGTCCTACAAACCGAAGGCCAGCTTCTCACTCCCGAAGAAATCGGCAATATCGCGATCGCGATCAGCCCCAGCGGCGCACCGATTCGAATGAAAGACGTGGCGACCGTCGCTTTTGGTGCAGAGCCAAAGGTCGGCGACGCCCTGGTCATGGGAAAACCCGGCGTCCTGCTGACGATGTCGTCGCAATTCGGCGCGAATACGATGGACGTCACGAAGCTGCTCGAAGCAGCGATCGAGGATTTGAAACCACTCCTCGAACGCGAGGGCATCACTTTTTATCCGCGTCTTCACCGCCCCGCCTCATTCATCGAGGCGTCGCTGACACATATCCGTAGTTCACTTCTCCTCGGCGCTGCCCTCGTGGCGATCATTCTTTTCGTTTTTCTCGGCCACCTGCGCACAGCGTTGATTTCGCTCGCGGCGATTCCCCTATCGCTGCTGAGCGCGGTCATTGTAATGGATCATTTTGGTGTTTCGTTGAACACAATCACGCTCGGTGGTCTCGCGATCGCGCTCGGTGAAGTCGTGGACGATGCCATCATCGACGTTGAAAACATCGTTAGGCGCTTGCGTGAAAACGCGAAACTCGCGCAGCCTCGCTCGGCACTCACTGTCGTTCTTTCCGCTTCGCTCGAAGTGCGCAGCGCTGTCGTGTATGCGACGTTGATCGTCATTCTCGTTTTTGTACCAGTGCTCACGCTCACGGGATTGCATGGCAGTTTCTTCGCACCGCTGGCGCGCAGCTATATTTTCGCTATCCTCGCATCGCTCGTCACCGCCCTCACCGTGACGCCAGCTTTGACGTTGATGTTTTTCGCACGACATCCAAAGGACGCTGAAGCGCCGCGCTTGCAGAGATTCTTGCGCAATAGTTATGAGAAACTGCTGCACGGGGTCGCACGGTATCCTTGGCCAATTATTGTCGGTGTAGTCTTGTTCGTTGTACTCGCACTCTCACGTGTGTCGAAACTTGGCGGAGAGTTTTTGCCAGAATTTCGCGAAGGACATTTTGTTCTCGGCGTCTCGACTTTTCCAGGAGCGTCGCTGGAGGAAATGCGCCGTATCGGCGGACAGGTTTCCAAGGCGTTGCTTGCCAATCCGCACATCGCAACGGTCGAGCAGCAGATCGGCCGCGCTGAGCTGGGCGAAGACACGTGGGGGCCGCACAAATCCGAGTTTCACGTAGATCTCAAACCTCTGACCTCTGCAGAAGAAGCAGGCGTTTCCGGAGAGATCCGCGATATTCTGCAAAACGTGCCGGGTATTCAGTTCGAAATCCTCACGTTTCTAGGCGATCGCATTGGAGAGAGCATCAGTGGCGAAACCTCTCCCGTTGTCGTGAATCTCTTCGGCGAAAACCTGGACGAGTTAGACGGAAAAGCGACCGAAGTCGCACGAGCACTCGAAGGCGTGCCCGGTGCGGCAGAGGTCGAAGTGAAAGCCCCACCAGGCGCGCCACGCATGGCAGTCCGCTTGCGGCCGACGGAACTCACCGCGTACGGGCTGCGGCCAGTCGATGCGCTTGAAGCCATCGAGACAGCGTACGAAGGCGCGGTGGTTGGGCAGATTTATCGCGACAACGAAGTAAACGATATCACCGTGACCCTCGATGCCGCTAGTCGCCAAAACCCGGAAGACATCGGCGCACTGATTCTTTCAACTCCTTCGGGACAACGCGTGCCATTGCGTTTGATTGCCGACGTCTTTCGCACTGAAGGACGGTTTTCTATTCTCCATGATGGCGCGCGGCGGCGCCAGACGATCACCTGTAATTCTACCCGCGATGTGCAGTCGTTCGTCGCGGATGCACGTCGAATCATCGCCGAAAAAGTACCGCTGCCTAAAGGCGTATATCTCGAATTTGCAGGTGCAGCCGAAGCGCAGAAGGCCGCCACGCGCGAGCTGCTTTTGCACGTTGCGATAGCGGCGGTGGGCATTCTTCTGCTGCTTTCAATTGTTCTCGGACACTGGCGCAACGTCTTTGTGGTGCTCTTCAATTTGCCGTTCGCTCTGGCCGGTGGTGTGCTGGTTGTGTACCTTGCGAAATTGTTCGGCTCGGACAGTGCTGGTTCGCTAACCATGGGATCGCTGGTCGGTTTCGTGACGCTTTTCGGTGTGACCACGCGCAACGCCATCATGCTCCTCTCGCACTACGAGCATTTGATCCAACAAGAAGGCCAAGCGTGGAATCTCGCGACCGCAATCCGCGGTGCATCGGAGCGGCTCATTCCTATATTAATGACTGCGACTGTGACCGCGTTGGGATTATTGCCGTTGGCATTACACAGCGGTGAAGCTGGCTGCGAAATCGAAGGCCCAATGGCCGTGGTGATTTTAGGCGGACTTATTACGTCGACCGCATTAAACTTACTCGTGCTGCCGACGCTTTCGCTGCGTTTTGCGCGTTTCAAACTGGTCCAAAAGGAAGGTTAGAAAACGTCGTTCGGACAGAACCGACCATACTTGGTCGCGCCGCACAGCAGGTAAACGAGCGCTCGATGCCGAACACTCGCTGAGTGCATCTACGACATTTTAAAAACCTGAACCAGTAATCCGCTATTGGCGCGGACCGCGCATGGGCGGCTGGGGTTGTCCCTGTGGTTGTGGTTGGCTTTGTCCCGGTTGCGGGACGGGCGGGTTTTGCTGCAATGCGGCCTGGCGTTGCTGGCGGCGGCGAGCCACTTCAGCAGCCACAGCCTCCATCTGCCTTGCGTTATCGACGGAAGGAGCAGGTGCAATCGCCGGCCCAGGCTGACCCGGCATCGGCCGAGGCATAGGAGCGATTTGCGCCATTGCCGGCATCGACTCGATCTTGGCTGCCTTCAGCGCGAGATTCAGCACGCGCCCTTGATAGTCTACCGTGACGGCTTCGTTCGGAGCATCGTAGTTTCGTACCGTTGCTGGGAAATCTTTACCGGCTTCGTTCAGTTTTACCCAACCGCCCTGCTTTTTGACCGGATCGTACAAACCAAAAACAGGAATCCCTTCAGACTTTAAAATCCCGCGCAATTCAACCGGCGAATTTTCCGTGGTCGTGTTAATGCCCGATCCGTTACGCGGAAGGAAAGGCGAAGTCATCGAGATGTTTTGCGCCCGACCATCTAATGCCAGCATGCCGCAGAGAAGAGGCAGCACGGACATCCAGAGAATGCGTTCGGGTATTTTCATCGAAGGAAAACAAGGTTACCGAGGGCGTGCACCTCGTCAAGACGTCGCAGGCGTCGTTGGGTTTCCAGTCTGCCACATTGCTAAACGGCTTCGCTGCAACTAAACGGAAGCGCCAGGGCCGGATCCGCAGCAGATCCGGTTTTCATTTTTACGCGTTGTTGAGCGCCACGCACTCGTAGAGGACTTTGCCGCCACAAAAACTGGAAGTGCGTATCACGTGCACGAAGGCGCTACCGACAGCAAAAGCCGCTCCGCTCGCAAGACGCTCCGCCAACCCTGATTCTTTTTCCAAGGCAGAAACCCATTCACCATCCTGCGCGAGCACAAAGGCGCTGCCCGGTGAAACGATCAGCACAGAAAATGGCATGGCCCGCCCGCCCGCTTTCATCGGGGGCGCAGGAGTCACAGGAGCGATAACCGGAGACACCACCTGTGCCTGCTTCACCTCGAGCTTGATCATGCGAGCCACGGCCTCGGGGCCTGCATCTCCCAACACAGCGCTCACCCAATCGAGCAACAGATTACGAACGTCGTTTAGATCTGACGCATGGGCAATCGGCTCGATGCCACCCGATTTGCGGATCGCTTTCACCAGGGTCGAGACTTCCTTAAGATAGACATTTTTCTGCGCACCAGGGATGTAATACATCACCACGAGATGCACCGGCTTCCCGTCGGCCGCGCCGTAGTCGAGGCCTTGCGGCGACCAACCGATCGCACAATACAACTCGCCTTCCTCGCGACGTGCTCGGATGTGCGGAATGCCTACGCCCAAACCAATGCCGGTGTTGCACTCTTCCTCACGCTTATTGACTTCCTCGATCGTGTCGGTGCCGACCTCGATATCGGGGTTTGCATCAAGAATGCGGGCCAGAAAACCGAGTGCACGAGGCTTGCCACCTGGATCAGGCAGCTCGAAAAGACGGCCTTCTTGAAGTGCGGTGAGGATACTGCGCATAAATTTTATCCGTACGTTGAATTGGTCCGGTCAATCTGCGCATCAACCCGGTCTCAATCCAGCCCGAAGCGTCGCATAAACCACATTTTCACCGTATGAGTCAGCACGCTATAGGCGATTAGGAAGCCCGCCATCCAAAGGAAAAACACCTTCGGCAGCGGCACTAATCCGATATAGCTAGCCAGCGGTGAGAATGGCAACCAACAGCCGATAGCCATCACGGCGAGCGTGGTGAACGTCATCGTCTTGCTCGCACGACTCTGGAAAAATGGAATCCGCTGCGTGCGGATGATGTGGACGATCAGCGTTTGAGTAAGCAACGACTCGACGAACCAACCCGAGTGGAAGAGTTTTTCGAGGGATTCCTTCTGCAAGCTTGGAGTTCCCGAAAGGCTGAACGCCGCACAGCCGAAGAAATATAGCATCAGAAAAAAAGTAGCGTAGTCGAAGATCGAACTGATCGGCCCGATGAAAAACATGAACTTCTGAATGCTCTTGATATTCCAACGGCGAGGCTTCGAAAGGTATTCCTCGTCTACGTTGTCGAGCGGAATGCCAAGCTGCGAAAAATCGTAGAGCAAATTATTCACTAAGACTTGGATCGGCGCCATCGGCAAAAACGGCAGAAAATAAGCGCCACCGACAACAGAAAACATATTTCCGAAGTTGGAGCTCGCGCCCATTTTTATGTATTTGATGATATTTCCGAAAACTTTCCGTCCTTCCATGATGCCGTCTTCAAGCACAAGAAGGCTCTTCTCCAGAAGGATGATATCGGCTGATTCTTTCGCGACATCCACCGCAGTATCCACCGAAATGCCGACGTCGGCAGCTTTCATGGCGAGCACGTCGTTGATCCCATCACCCATAAATCCGACCACGTGGCCCGCAGCACGAAGTGTCTTTATCACCTTTTCCTTTTGATCAGGCGTGAGGCGGGCGAGCACATTGGCCTCTTCAACTTCCCTCGCAAAAGCGACGTCGTCCAGCAGGCCAAGTTGCGGTCCAGTGACGATCTTGGTGATCGTCATTTTCACGTCATGACAAACTTTGCGGGTAACGAGTTCGTTGTCCCCCGTTAAGATTTTTACCGTCACGCCCGAGCGGGTAAGCGCCTCGATGGCACGCGCCGACGTATCTTTGGCCGGATCAAAAAACGCGATATAACCCAACAAAACCAGTTCGCTTTCATCCGCGACCGCAAACGTCGTTTTGGCGCGATCGAACTCCCGATAAGCAATCGCCAGCACGCGGTAACCTTCTGCGCTCAGGCTGCGATATTCGTCCATCAAATCGTCGCGGATGAGTTTGATCAGCGGATTGATATCTTCGTCGACCTGGTAGTTTTCGCAAACGGCGGTGACCTCTTCAACCGCACCCTTGCAGATGAGTACATGGCGGTCTTCATAATCAATCACCACCGACATGCGGCGGCGTTTGAAGTCAAAGGGGATTTCGTCAACCTTCCTGCAGTTGCGCTCCACATCGAGATCGCTGTGTGCGAGGATCGCTCGATCAAGCAGGTTGCGCAGACCCGTTTGATAGAAACTGTTCATGTAGGCGTAGCGCAAAACGTCTTCGCTCTGGCGATTGGTTACATCGACATAGCGCTCCAGCACCACGTGGTCCTGCGTGAGTGTGCCGGTCTTGTCCGTACAGAGCACATCCATCGCGCCGAAGTTCTGGATCGCGTGAAGGTGCTTCACGATGACCTTCTTTCGGGACATCATGAGTGCGCCCTTCGAAAGGCAGACCGTGATGATCATCGGTAGCATCTCAGGCGTGAGACCGACCGCGACCGATAACGCGAACAACAATGCCTCCGCCCAGTTTCCTTTCGTGATGCCGACAATGAGAAATGTCGCGGAAACCATCACGACCATGAACCGAATCATCAGCCAGGTGAAACCTTGCACGCCTTTGTCGAAGCTGGTTGCCTCGCGTTTCGAGAGCATTTTCGCCGCGAGCGAGCCGAAGTAGGTTTTTGCCCCCGTTGCAATAACGATCGCCCGCGCCGAGCCGCTGAGCACGTTGGTGCCCATGAAACAGGCGTTGGTGAACTCAAACGGCGCCCGACCTGCTGGTTGGTTAGCATCGGCGTTTTTTTCCACCGGCATCGATTCCCCCGTGAGCGCTGATTGCGTGACGAAGAAATCTTTGGCCGAAAGGATACGCAAATCCGCCGGGATCAGGCTGCCAGCAGCAAGGATGATAAGATCTCCGGGCACGATTTCTTCCAAAGGTATCTCGGCTTCTTTGCCGTCGCGCAAAACAGTGACCGTCGTCTTGACGAGTTTCTGGAGTTTTTCCACTGCACGCGACGAGCGCGCCTCTTGAATGTAGGACAGGAAAACGCTCAGAAACAGCATGCCGCCCACCACGATGGCCGAGCGCAAATCGCCCATGAAGTACGATACTGTCGCGATGATCAGTAATTGAATGACCAGCGGATTGCGGCAGCGATGCAGCAGATCCATGAGCATCGATTGCCGCCCTCCAGCCGCCACAGTGTTAGGACCGGCCTCATCGGCAATGCGCCCTGCCTGCTCTGCGGTCAATCCGTTGGCAGAGCTGCCAAGTTGGCTATACACTTCGGTTTCAGAAACCGTGTAAGACGTGGAGTTGTCGTTCGGCACCAGATCAACAACTCGTCGTTTGCCTCGTCTCGTTCAAGGCTGAATAGCTATCTTTCCACCTAATCACAATAAGTGACATTCATGTGAATACGCCTCGAAGGCGACTCAGCTGTTTTTAGGGACCAGCTGTTTCGCGAATGGTCCATCGAGTAGTACGGTACGCGTCGGGAATGCCATCGAGAGACCGCGAGCTACAACTGCGCGCATGATTTTCAAGTTGATGCGCTCACGCAGCGCAAGGTGCTTTCGGTAATCTGGGTTCGCCACGTGGTAGACAATCTGGATGTTGAGCGACGATTCGGCGTACTCCGTGAAATTCACGTCAAACGTGTCCTTTACTACTTCATCTTCGGTTGCCAACAGCGCGCGGAAGTCGGCCAACATCGCTTCCATCTGTTCCGGCGTAGTATCATAAGTGAGACCAATGATCTGATCAACACGACGCTGGGTAAACCGCGATAAATTCACGATAGCTTCCGACGCCATCGTTTTGTTCGGGACGATCACGAGCGATTTGTCGGCGAGTCGAATCTTGGTCGAACGCAATCCGATGTCTTCAACTACACCCGTATTGCCTGCGACCTTGATTGCTTCACCGAGTTTAAACGGCTGATCTGTCGCCACAACCAGAGAGCCAAATAAATTGGCGATAGTGTCTTGAGCGGCCAAGGCAAAAGCCAGGCCACCAATACCGAGACCTTGCAGAAGCGTCGATACGTTGTAGCCGAGGCTCTGAATCACCATCAGCGCACCAACGACAATAAAAATCGCGACGAGCGCCTTCTTGATCCACGGCATGAACGCCGCGAGGCCCATCTGCTTCTCGACCGCCACCTCGTGGGCGTGGTCTAACACAGCGTTGAAGCCTCGCAATAGCCCCCAGAAAATCACCAGCGAGAACGCCACAGTTGAGCCATAATCGATCGCGTTGTCGGCCGCAGGCGTGAGCTTCAACACCTTGAGCGACGCAAAAATGCCGGTCACCATGATGAAGGCTGCAACCGGAGCTTCGAGAGCAGGGAAGAGCTTGTCATCGAGCGTTGTCTGGGTGCGCGAGGCGAGTTTCTTCAGAAAGCCGAAGAAGATTTTTGTCACCACGTGCCGCAGCAAAACTGCACCCACCAGAAACAATACACTGATCACATAATGGATCGTCGTGTTGCCGCTGGTCGTCACGTTAAACAAACTCAACACCGCATCGACAAGGTGTTCAAGAAAGTCAGGTGAATTCGCTTGAGCGTGGCCAGAGGCCACGGCCGCTGCAGCAGCCGTGGAGTTAGCCGCCTGATCTTTCGCGGCGGGTGTCTGCTCGGCGGCAGTCTCCGCCGCGGACAACAGACCACAGGCACTCTGAGTAAAAAACAGCGCGAGGCCGATAACGAGGAGGCGAACCGTTTTCATAAGTCCAAATCTGTCTGCTCACGCCATCGACGGTGTCAACCATAGCATGACAACTCAGCCAAAAACCTAAACCTGTCCGATCGCCGCAATCGCAGTACGGTAGTTTGTCTCCGCTTCTGTCAATCGGCTCGCCGTGATACTGAGATCGCGGAGTAAGCCGTCTTTCAAACCATAGATCCAGCCATGCACCGCGAGCACCTGCCCGCGTTCCCATGCGTCCCGAACAATGCTCGTCTGCGTAACATTCCGCACCTGCTCGATCACGTTAAGTTCGCAAAGTCGGTCGTAGCGGCCCGCCTCATTCGGTACAGCTCTGAGGCAGGCATCATGTCTGTCGCAAACATCCTGGATATGCCGCAGCCAGTTATCCGCCAGGCCGATTCGCTCACAACGCATAGCCGAACGCACACCGCTACATCCATAGTGCCCGCACACGATGATGTGTTTTACCTTCAACACATCGACCGCAAATTGCATGACCGAAAGGCAGTTCAGGTCGGTGTGCACAACCACGTTGGCAATATTGCGGTGAACGAACAGTTCGCCAGGCAATAAGTTTACAATCTCGTTGGCCGGCACTCGACTGTCTGAACAACCAATCCACAGGTACTCAGGCGATTGCTGCCGCGAGAGCTTCTTAAAGAAATCTGGATCGCGTGCGCGGAGGCCGTCGGCCCAAACGCGATTTTGTTCAAACAAATGATTCAACAAGCTGCTCATGAGCCGCACCGTACGCTAGGACAGCCACTTGTCCAGCGATCGACTCATTCTGCATCGGAGCGGCCCAGTCTCCCTTCAAAGAAGAAACCGTCTCCGCTCGTAACTGCTCCACAGTGCTTTACCTTTCGCAGGGCCAAAGAGCCGGCGCCGCCGGCGTGCCACCCAAAGATAGATCGCATCACGCCAAGGACGGGGCAAAACTCGCAACCAAGCCAATATCCTCCACAAACCGCCCACCGTAGCCAACGAAGCCAACAGCGCATCTGTCCGGCTTAGCCAAGGCAGGTCAAATCGGCACGGCCAGGCAGGAACAAAAATGGCGCTAGAAAAATCTTCCGTCGCCAGTCCCCTCGCCCGTAAAAAAGCCTGCGCTGTATCTCCCTGCAACGGCGCGAAGCAGAGCCGCTCAGCGCGATCGATCGCCAACAAAAACTTCACGCAACGCATACACAGACCGCATTCACCATCGAAGAGCAGCACCGGTCCAGTAACATCCATGCCCGCACACTACTCAGGCTTTTGACTTTTTCATCTCTTCTCCGACTTCCATGACATCGGCAAGATCGCAGACGAGCTCCGCCTGCTCAGCCAATCGCGCGCAAAGCTTAGCGTTAGCGAAAGATCCCTGCTGAGCATACTGCAACGTGTACAGGTCCAGTTTATAACTGGAGTCGGATAGAAAATTGCCACCCAAGCGCGACATCTTTTCCCTCATTTCCGGCAGCACGGCCGCGCTCATGTAGTCGGGTCGATTTGTGACCATCACCCATTTTTTATCAAAGGCCTGATCACCCACCTTGGTTTCGCATTTTCTAAATAATTGAAGAATCAAATCGATAATCGGCACCCGTTGTTTCAATGAAAAGGTTAGTCGACCGACGTCCTTCACATGTGCCGCGACTGCTACCCACCGACGTTTGGATTTTCCAAAACCTGTCGTATACGTAAACACCGTTAACGTACGTCCCCGCCGTTCACCCGTCGCTCGCAACTCGCCACTGTGCTTATCGATTTGAAGCTCCAGCTTGCTAACCAGCGCAGCGAAATTCGCCTTAGACCTTCTCCTTTGCACGTACCAGAACGCCAAAGTGGCAATTACCACACCAACAGGAATCAGGAGCGGGTAAACCGAATCTATATCCATGCCGCATGACTAGATGGCCACGCATGTTCCGGCGACTGAAAAAACCGCGTCCTGAAGAATCAGACTAAAAAGAGTTGGCTCCGACACCTCAAGTATCGGAGCCAAGCTCCACCTACAAACCAAGTACCCCTGCTTGGTTAAGTGATTGAGATTTTGCGCGGTTTGCGGGCCTCCGTTTTCGGCAGCGAGACGCGAAGGACACCGTCTCGGAGCTCAGCGTGGACCTTGTCTACATCGACAGAGTTGTCGTGTTGCAGAACCAACTCGTAGGCCAAATCCGACGATTCGCGGTAAAGCGACGTCCAGCCCGATGGCCGTTTCCAGCCGCGTTCACCGCGAATTGTAAGCGTGTCCTCCTCTGCGGTGATCGACAGGCCATCTTTAGCGACGCCTGGCAGTTGGATTGTCAGGCCATAAGCCTCAGGCGTCTCTTTGACTTCGTAGAGTGGTTTGACCGCGGGCGAGGCTGCTTTGCCATCTTCGTTGCGCGCGGCGGTACGATTTAAGTTCGGAATAATGGATGTGAACAGTGACATGGCGTTTTATCTCCTTTTAAAAGTTTCGGTTTAGCTGACGTTTACGCTAATCTTGCGTGGCTTCGCCTCCTCGCGCTTGGGCAACGTCACGGTCAACACACCGTTCTCATAAGCGGCAGCGACTTTATCGGACTGCACGGCGCCGGGGATAGTGACCGACCGGCTGAATGAGAAGGACTCCTCTTTATCACCGTCCTTGGATTTTCGTGAAGCGGTGATGGTGAGATAGTCTTCGACCATCTCGACGTTGATATCCGCGCGTTCTACGCCTGGAAGTTCTGCGCGCACATAGGTGTTATCTTTGTCCTCATACAAATCTACGGGAAAACGATCCGGTGCAGCAGAGCCTACAAAATCGCCTAGCGCGCTTTCGAACAGACGATCAATTTCGCCCTCCAATCCCGTCCATGGGTTCCGAAATGAGGAACCGAAGACAGGGGCCAGAGCGCGGGCATTTGGATAAGAATAACGAACGAGTCTCATGGTAATAATCTCCTAGTTGTGTGGTTTAAAATTTAGACAACCGCCCTATAGCTCACGCGATGCCGAACCCTGGGATTCCATAAGTATCCGAAAATCCGAGACTTGTTTTAGTCGGACTCAGTGTGCCGGGAAAAAATGTCCAAGGGTGTGACGTCTCAACCGGGAAATACCGACACACCTCCGCTACTGACTTGTTGCACGAGGTCCCGCGATGGCATACCCGTAAGGCCTTTCATGAGCTACGACTTCGATATTGTTCATCCGCGCCTCGGCACCGATTCGCAAAAATGGCAAAAATACGAAGGCCGGGACATTCTCCCGCTTTGGGTGGCCGACATGGATTTTCGCTCGCCACCCGCGATCATCGAAGCGCTGCACCAACGCGTTGATCACGGGATTTTCGGCTACGCGCGCCCAACCAAATCCGAAGTCGAAGCGGTCGTCACCGCCATGAAATCGCGTTACAGTTGGACCATCGATCCGTCTTGGCTCGTCTGGCTTCCCGGTCTTGTCGTCGGCCTCAATGTCACCGCGCAAGCTTTTGCCCAACCTGGCGATCAAGTACTGTGCAACACCCCGGTCTATCCGCCCTTCATGACCGCGCCGCGCAACTCCGGCCGCGAGGCGCTCACCATTCCGCTCGCACTGAATTCCGCCGCTGGTCGCTGGGAAATCGACTTCGATGCAATGGAGCGCGCCGTCACGCCCAAGACAAAACTCTTCTTCCTCTGCAATCCGCACAATCCCGTCGCCCGCGTCTTTCGGCGTGGAGAACTAGAACATATCGCTAATTTCTGCCTGCGTCACAATCTCATCCTCTGCTCCGACGAGATTCACTGCGACCTCATCTTCGACGACCTACCACACATCCCAACCGGCACGCTCGGTAACGAGATCGCCGCGCGTACGATCACGCTCATGGCGCCGAGCAAAACCTACAATATCCCGGGCCTTGGCACTTCCCTCGCGATCATCAGCGATCCGAAACTCCGCGCCACGTTCGTTCGCGCTACGACCGGCATCGTTGCCGAAGTCACCACGCTCGGCTACGCCGCCTGTGAAGCCGCCTACCGCAGCAGTGAAGATTGGCGTCAGGAACTCCTCGCCTACCTCCGCAGCAACCGTGATTACCTTTTCGATTTTATCGCGCGCGAACTTCCCGGTGTGAAGATCGACGCTCCCATTGAGGCGACCTACCTCGCTTGGCTGAATGTCGAAGCCCTCGGCCTTGCCGATCCGATCGGTCATTTCGAAAAACACGGCGTAGGCCTGTCTGATGGTTTGTTCTTCGGCTCACCCCGCGGTAAATACGTCCGCATCAATTTCGGGTGCCCCCGCCCCATCCTCGCCGAAGCCCTGCGGCGAATGAAGGCCAGCATCGGGCGTTAGGCCCGATGTGCTGCGCGCTCGCAGCTATGTCGTGTAGGCAAATAGCCACACAAAATTCACTTCGCGGATGAGCGAAGAGCATCATTCGAAAGCTGCTTGTCGAGCGATCGATTGTTCGCAAATCACGCGGTCAAAAGGTGCCGAATCGGCTACGCAAAAATCATCGGAGATTTCTTGTGCCATCATTGCGGTTTCATCATCGCGTTCGCAGCCGCATCGTCCGCCGCGTCCTCGGGAATGCGCATGCTGTAGAAACTGCGGAAAACAAAAATCAATGCGATCGCGAGGATCCCGACGCCAAACGAATAACGCACCGTAAGGTTTTCCATCTTCACGGCAATTTCCACTGCAAGCAGGCCAAAGAGCGTGGTGAATTTAATGACCGGGTTAAGCGAAACCGAAGACGTGTCTTTAAACGGATCGCCCACCGTGTCGCCGACTACAGTCGCAGCGTGAAGTGGCGTGTGTTTTTGTTTCAGTTCTACTTCGACGATTTTCTTCGCGTTGTCCCACGCGCCGCCGGCATTGGCCATGAAGATCGCCTGGAAAAGGCCGAAGAACGCGATGCCGATCAAATAACCGATGAAGAAAAATGAATCGAAAAATGCGAGAGCGAGCGCGAAGCAAAATACGACAATGAAAATATTCACCATGCCGCGTTGAGCGTACTGCGTGCAGATGCGCACGACTTCCTTCGATGCCTCGGTTGAGGCGGTAGCGGCATCGAGTCGCATGTTGCGCTTGATGTAGACCACGGCGCGATAAGCGCCGGTCACGACCGCCTGCGTACTCGCGCCTGTGAACCAATAGATCACGGCACCACCCGTCAGCAGTCCGAGGATCGGGCCTGGATGTACGAGCGAAAGTTTCTCGATCGCGCCACCGTAAACCTGCTGCAGCATCAGGATAATGCCGAACACCATCGTGGTCGCACCCACGACTGCTGTGCCGATAAGAACCGGTTTTGCTGTGGCCTTAAATGTGTTGCCCGCGCCGTCGCCTTTTTCGAGTTGGTATTTCGCCTGTTCGAAATCAGGCGTGAATCCGAAATCGTTTTTAATCTCCGCCGCGATGCCGGGCCGCGCTTCGATCTGACTGAGTTCGTATACGGATTGTGCGTTGTCGGTCACCGGGCCGAAGCTATCGACCGCGATCGTGACCGGCCCCATGCCGAGAAAACCGAAAGCGACAAGACCGAAGGCAAAAATGGGTGCCGCGAACCCGATGTCGCCTGGCATGATGGCCGACACGGTAGGATTCTGGCTGAAAAAATAGGCCGCGGTCATCAGCCCAAGAATCGTGAGCCCGATCCAAAACGCGGAAAAATTTCCCGCGACGAAGCCCGAAAGAATATTCAGCGAAGCACCCCCTTGACGCGACGAGGTGACGATTTCCTTTACGTGCCGCGATTCAGTGCTGGTAAACACCTTGGTGAACTCCGGGATGATTGCTCCGGCAATCGTGCCAAGCGAAATGATGAACGACAGCACCCACCACATACCCTCGTGGCCCGGCACGTCAACGAGCAACATATGGCTCGCGGCAAATGTGACGAGCACGGAAACAACTGAGGTTAACCAGACAAGATGAGTCAGCGGCTGCTCAAGGTTGAAATCCCGCGAATCAGAAAACAGCAGTTTACTCATGGCCTCGTTCATCGCGTACGAAATGAGTGACGTAACCACCATCAGGATACGCATCGCGAAGAGCCAAATAATCAGCGTTGCGCAAAGCGGCTGGTTCTCAGGCGCGGAAAGTGCCAGCGCGAGAAACGCGATCAGCGCCACGCCGGTTACGCCGTAGGTCTCGAAACCGTCGGCCGTGGGGCCGACCGAATCGCCAGCATTGTCACCCGTGCAATCAGCGATCACGCCGGGATTGCGTGGATCGTCTTCGGGGAGATTGAAGACGATTTTCATCAAATCCGCGCCAATGTCCGCGATCTTCGTAAAAATACCGCCGCAAATACGCAACGCGCTCGCACCGAGCGATTCACCGATTGCGAAACCGACAAAGCACGCACCCGCCACATCGCGCGGCACGAACGATAAAATGGAGATCATGAAGAGCAGCTCGATTGAGACCAACAGCAGACCCACGCTCATGCCCGAGCGCAAAGGGATGCTGAGCGTGCGCAATGGATTCCCCCGTAACGCTGAAAACGCCGTGCGGGAATTCGCGATGGTGTTAATGCGAATGCCGAACCAAGCGACGCCATAACTGCCAAGAATGCCGAGCACCGATGCCGCCAGAATAATTAGAACGTGATGAATAGGTTCTTTTTCCAAGCCCGCGAAATAATAAACGATGCAGACGGCGATTATCCCCCATAGCCCGATCAGAAATTTTCCCTGCTGCCCAAGATAGGTTTTGCACGTTTCCCAAATCACCTGTGACACAGCCGCCATGCTTGAGTGCACCGGCAGGCGCTTGGTCTGTAGGTATTGCCATAGGCCGAACAAGCAGCCCAACACGCAAACAACTAAACCGGTCATCAGCACATCGTGTCCACTCACTCGCTGGCCGAGCAGATTGAAGGAAACACTGCTGAGATCGGGGATTTTGATATTCGCTTCACTGGCGTGCAGCGAAGCATCCGAAACGCTCAATACAGCTGCGAGGGGTATCACCCGCCAAAGGAATGATTTCGTCATGGGTAGGAATTCCGAGAGTCCCGGGAACGTGCACCAGTTTCGGAACTTCGCGAGTGGTTCGGTGAGATTTTCAGACTCCGCCCCACCCCGGCCCACAATTCGTAGAATATTCCAATACCCTAAGCAGGGTAGCTGCACTCTCTCGTACGAGTCCGAGGAGCCCAAAGATCCAGGGCACTAATCCCGCCGGCAAATGCGCCTAAAAGGTGGGCAACGGGAACGGGCGCAAAGGTCGCGACATTATCGACGAATACCGTTCGCCCGGTGATCAGCTCAAACAGAGTTTTGGCTACAAAAAGCACGAGCGCCAGACCGGCCGCGAAGGCGGGCCCGCGGCGGTCGTCAGCGCGCGCAAGCGTCAGAATGTCGATAGCGATATAGCCGAACAATGCGCTATCGATACCAGATAATCCACGGTAGCTGGCGAATTGCGGCTGTAGCCAGCATACACCAAACGAAATCAGCAACGCGCTAGCCGCAATAACAACGGTAAAATGCCGTCGGTTGCGCAGTTCCACGAGCGAGCCAAGCGCGATGAAAACGAGTGAATCCCAGCGTAAATGATCCGCAGAAAAATGGGTGAAATGTCCAGTGAACAACCGCCAAAGCTGGCCCTGCGCGAGGGCAACACGGTTCATTTCCAACGCCTCGGCCCAGCCGGGTTGTGAAAAGACAACCAGCGCCAACGAACCAAAAACGAACGTGAGGAAAGGAAATTTCCAAAAGGTTGAGCGGGGATTCTGCACACACAGGTCTGTACTCGACGTCAGACGACTCGCGGCGTCGCTCAACCCGCACGGAGTGCGGGTTCCACCCCGGAGAGATTTGTCACGCTCTATGATCGTGTTGGTTTTCATTCGTGGAAATTTGCGTTTACCGTTCAGCTGAAAAAGACGCCGGGCGGAGCGGAAGCCACCCGGCGTCTCGTTGCTAGACCTCTGTCATCATTCCTTCTGCGGGCCAGCACTCATATGGCGGCGTGCGTAGAAGCTGGCCGCAGCGAGGAAAAGCAGAAGCAAGATGTTCGCGGTTTTCGCGTCGATCGCACCGCCGCCACCGCCACCGTGACTGATGTGATGGGCGGGAGCGCTGTAAGTCGGCTTCTGCGCGTCCACCTGATAGTTCTTCGGAGCCTGCGTCACGCGCACGCTCTGAGCTGCACGCTCAGCCGCGACGCGCTGCTGGTTATTGCGCGCGATGCCACGCTTCGCGAACGTCGCGTCGTCCAGCACCACCATCGAGGTGTGATCGGTCACGATTTGATACGCGACGCCGATGGCTGTGATGGCGTCTTTCGATTCCGACGCAGGCAACACGCCGATATTTTCCTTGAGCTCAATCTGCTCGACTTGCGCCATTGCCCAAAGGCGTTCGATTTCGGGATTGTCGGTGTCGACCTCCGGAAAGTTGAACGTCGTGGTATAGGTTTTGTCTTCGCCGGTGAGCTTAGCTTTAAGTGTCACCGTAGCCTGCCCCGCGCCTTCGTAGCGGCCAAAAACCACGAGCTGCTGACCGCGGTAGATTTTGTTCGGATAATCGCCGGTCGTGTCGAACACACGTGCACCGGTAAACTTGAACGACGCGTCGTGCAGCGCTTCAAACGCGATCTTCGATTTCGCGAGAATGATCTGGCCAACAATATCGTCGTCATTGCTCACACCAGCATAAAAGCCGCCCGTTGCATCGGTGATCGTGCGCATCAACGGCCAGTTCGAACTATTCCCCATCAGGAAACCAAAGACGCGAATATCGTAATTTTTGAGCAGCTTATGAAACGCTGCGGGCTCCACCACGCCTTCGTTCGCCACACCGTCTGTCACGAGCACGAGGCTGGTCGCACGATCCGCGTCGAGTTTCTCCAGACCAAGCTGAACGCCAGCGTACAAGTTGGTGGAGTTCTCTGTCTTCAGTCCTTTTACGATCTCCACGGCGTGCGTGACGTTCTCGGGGGTCGCTGTGGTCCAATCCAGAACCTCGCGTGCACTTGTGCTGAACGAGACAATGCGGAAACGATCCTCAGGCCGCATTTTCCCAAGCGCCTGGCTGACGCCGTTGGCGAGCGTGTGAATCTTCCCCTGCATCGAGCCGGACACATCGAGAACGTAAACGTAGTCGGCGCCGTGCGTGATCGGTTTCAGATCCACGCCGGGCGTGACCACCATCATGAACGTGCCGGGCTTGTCCTTGGAAGCGCGATAGGGAATCACTTCGACACGGCCCGGCAGATTTTCCGCGAGGCGATAGTAGAAGACGAAATCGCGATCGAGCTTTCCGCCGGGACGGTCGAGCGTCAGCTGATAATGTCCTTCGGCAATCTTCTTCGTGACTGCAGCACCCTCGAAGCCGGGTACGCGGACATCGCTCACCGGCCAGGCGGACTTCAGTTCGACATTGATGATGAGATTACCTTCCACCTGGGAGTTGGTTGTCCAAAAACTTTTCGCGACCTCGTCCGTGCCACCGTCTTCGAGCGGGTAAAGGAAACGGCCGACACCCGAGTCAATTTCGAGCGGCTGATAATAAACAAAGCGGAGCTTGATCTCGGAGTTGGCGCGCACCGGCGAAACACGGAACTCGTAAGTTTGGTAACTATTTTTCTTCGCGAGTCCGGCGTCATTGCCCGCGTTCTTTTCTTCTTCATAGACCGTCTCGGCGTCTTTCTTCGCGAGCACTTCGCCTTGAAGCGTTTTCTCGCCGGTATTGATCGTGACCTCGGAAAGGCTCGCGCTCTTCGGAACGGGAAAAGCGTACACCGCTTCGAGGTCGGTGGGATTTGGATTGAAGAACGTCTGCAACACTTCGACCTGAGCGAAGCCGTTGTTGATGGTGACGTTCGCCTGATGGCTTTTGATCTTGATGGGTTGCTGCGCCGCTGACGTCGGCGTGAGTGTGCCGCCGGCAAAAAGCGAAGTCGCTGCAGAGACAAGCACGGCGAGGCCGGCGAGGAGGATGGATTTTGTTTTCATGATGACGTGTTTTGAAACAACGCGTCATGCTTTGCTGGAGCCGCGCCACAAAACGGTGCATTTACGCTAGTCCTTACCAATACGGCGTTAGAAAAGTTAGGTGCTTAGCTATTATCTGGACATGATCGACATAAAATGTACATTGATCGACATTCTATGGCAGAGCGTGCGACTACGATCTTGCGACCCGAAGAACGGCTTTTTGCTGAAGCGGTGAAACGGGTGAATGCCGCCAATCCGTTTTTGCCCGAACGCATCCAAGCGGAAGCAGCGGCGCTGGGTTCTGACTTTCAGGCCGCGGGCGCAGAATGGAACACACGACCGCCAACGGCAGAGTCACATCCTAATATCGATGTGATTTCGAATCGCTGCGGAAAAATCGTCGCAGAAGTCCGCACCCGCTGGCCAAAGGACGGTCGCGTAACCGCAGCCGATCTCGCGCTCTACGAAGAGGTCGCTGGTTACTGGTTATACCAGAGCTATGCGCCGCGCTTTGACCGCGTCATTCTCGCATCGCTCGCCGGCAAAGGCGAAGGAGGTCGCGTGGAGTTTTTTCCTGCGTTTCGTGACGACGTGCAGCGCTGCTTCGATCTGCCTGGCTTGCGCGTGCTCGACACGCACACGGCGACGCATCTTTTTGCCTGCGCTTTCCAAATCCGGCGCGCCTTTCACAATATTTTCCTCTCGCTCGTAGGCGGCTCGAAACCGATGGCAAAACTGCGCGCCGCGATCTGGCAGTCGATCTGCACGCACAATCTCGGACGCTATCGTCGCGCGCTCTTTGCGCACATGGGAGATTTCGCCACCTTGATTACCGGACCATCTGGTACCGGCAAGGAGCTCGTGGCACGCGCGCTGGCGATGTCGCGTTACATTCCTTACGAGCCAAAGCGCGCAGGCTTTCATGAAGATTTTGCGCGCGGATTTTTTCCTCTCAATCTCGCCGCGCTGTCTCCCACTCTGATCGAGTCGGAACTTTTCGGCCACCGCCGCGGTGCCTTCACTGGTGCGCTAGCGGATCGCGCAGGCTGGATGGAGGTTTGCCCGGCGTCGGGCGCGGTGTTCCTTGACGAAATCGGCGAAGTGGAATCTGGCATTCAGGTAAAGCTCTTGCGCGTGCTGCAGGCGCGCACGTTTCAACCCCTCGGCAGCACAGAGAGCCTGCACTTCCAGGGAAAGATCATCGCCGCAACCAACCGCAATCTGCCCGCCGAAATCCGGGCCGGGCGCTTCCGCGAAGATTTTTATTATCGGCTTTGCTCCGACCAGATCGTGACACCGTCGCTCCGAGAGCAGCTCGACGATATGCCGGCCGATCTCGTGACGATGGCGAGTCACATCGCGCAAAAAATGCTGGGCTCCGCGGAAGCAGAATCGTTCAGCCGCGAAGCAATCACCTGGATCAACAAGAACCTTGGCGACGCCTACGCGTGGCCAGGCAATTTCCGCGAGTTGGAACAATGCCTGCGCAACCTCGTGCTGCGCGGCGAATACCAACCGGCCGGACCACTCATTCGCGGTTCAAGCGACGATTGGAATACGATTATTGAAAGCGGCGCACTCACAGCCGAGCAGCTGTTGCGACGTTACACGCAGATCGTCTACGCGCAGGCCGGCACGGTTGAAGAGACCGCCCGCCGACTCAATCTCGACCGACGCACAGTGAAGGCCCGGCTAGCGGTCGTTGATACGACCTCAAATTCGTCAGGAGCGTAATCTGCGGCGACGTAAACCGTTTTTCCTGCTCTTCTTGCCAGAAGATAAGCAGCCCGTCACGGTGACGCTGCATGCGTATCGGATCGATTGAACTAAGCTCACCGTTGTTTTTGTCGCCGTTGGCTGGTTATACTAACTTGCCGATGCGGTTGACGCTACGGGAGCTTGGCGGATTGGGCTGGGCAACGACCGATCTCGTCAACGCGCGCTCGCTCATCGAACGTAATCCGAAGGCGCTGCAACTCGTGCGTACGTGCGCAGCCGATCGGCCGATGGCGATCCAGCTGTTTGGCTCGGTGCCCGAGGAAATGTGCGACGCAGCGAAAATTTGCGAGGAGCTGGGCGCAGCTTCCGTTGACATCAACATGGGCTGCCCCGTAAAAAAGGTCGTGGGTATCGGAGGAGGCGCGGCGATGATGACTGAACTAAAAAAAACCGCTGCTTTGGCTCGCGGCATGATTGAGGCGGTAAAAATTCCCGTGACGGCGAAGATGCGCCTGGGCTGGGACGAACAGAATTTAACCGCGCCAGACCTCGCGCGTGTATTGGTCGATGTGGGTATCGCGGCGATCTTCGTACACGGCCGCACGCGAGCCCAGGGTTTTAGCGGTACAGTGAACCTCGCGGGGATACGGGCCGTAGTGGAAGCAATTCCGTCGGTGCCTGTGATCGGCAATGGCGACGTCACGACACCTGAGTCAGCCAAAAAAATGATCGAGGAAACCGGCTGCGCGGGAGTCAGCGTGGGACGCGGCGCATTCTATGATCCGTGGATTTTCAAGCGCACCACCGAACTACTTAGCACCGGTAAACTGCCTCCAGAGCCTACCTTTGCCGAACGCCTGCGTGTGATGCGGCGGCATTTCGCACTGACGATCGAGATGTTTGGCGAAGAGCACGGCTGCAGGATGTTTCGGAAAATTGCGCCGTGGTACGCGAAGCGGTTTGGACCAGCGATCGAGTTCAAGAAGCTCATCGTGAAAATTACGACGCCAACCGAGTTTGACGCAGCGATCGTGGCGTACTTGGAGTGGCGGAAGCAGTTCTGCGATAAAGACGGAGAGTTGTTACCACGTTTTCAGCCTGCGCCGATGGTAGCGTCGTTCATGCGACCACCGGGCGAATCAGACGAAGCCAACGCGATCCCGGTGCCAAAAGGGCCGGTCGAACGCTGGTAGCGGAGCAAAACGAACTTGGGAACTCCGGAAACGGAAAAGTTCTTGGTCTCTTCCCCGTTTTCCTGAGTTCCGTATTCAAAACTCAATAACGGCGCGACATGATCGCTCCGTCACCATCTTTGAATACAAGCTGTTTGGCCTCAGGCTCCACCTTGAAGAGAGAGATGCCGAGCTTGGGTTCCACGACGTCGCCAACATGGTACATTTTCCCGTTGAGCATGGCGCGCGCGTTTTCACCCTGGAAAACGCCGTTCACGCGCATGTTAATCACAAACTGCCGGAAGGCATCGCTAGGAGGCGGTGGTGGCGGTTCGTCTTTTTTCGCGACCGGTTCTTCGACGACGGGTGCGCTGGGCGCAGAGGCAACAATCCCCGTTGATGAATTGGCGGGCGAGCTGGTTGCGGGCTGAACGTTAGGGGCGGCTGATGGTTCAGCTAAGACGCTGCTCGCGCCTTCTTCCAGCTCACGCCGATCGTGGGCAGCAACTACGTCGCGTGCTTGAGCAATCGTTTTTCCAGCAGCCGAAACCGGATGATCTACGAGGTGTGGCCGATTGGAAACCGGCTCAGCGGGATTTTGCGGAGCGGAGGGCGCTGCTTCGGCTGGCTTTGGAGCCGCTTGTGCGCGCCCGACGGGCTTCGGCTTGGGATGCGCGGAGATATAGCGTATCCCGTAAACTGTTCCACCTATTATGAGCAACAACACCACCACGCCAGCGAGCCATTTGTCGGCCTTGATCGTCGGTGAGGAAACGCCCGGTGAGGACGGAGGCGGCATAGGCTCAGTCACCGTCCGAGGCGTTGGGAGGTGTATAGGCCCAGGTGGCGCGACCGGCGCAGTTGGCTTGGGTGATTGAAAACGCGGTGGCGGTGGCGCCCAGACTGGCGGTGGCACGGGAGAAACCGGGGCTACCCCGGACTGAGGCGTGATAGGCGCTTCCACTGGGGCAGGCGGTATAGGTGGATTCGAAAACGGCAGCGGAGTCTCTACGGACAAGCCCTCGGGCGGTGCAGCCTTTGGCTTTAACCGTAAACGAAAGGGATCGGTAAGCGCGGCATCAGAGACGGCCGGCGCATCCGATGCGGATGATTCTTCAGCTGGCCTTGTTGTTTCAACGAGCGTTGGATCTTGCGGGATAACAGGCTCTTCTGTTGGCGGCGCAGGCGTTGGCTCCGGCGGAGATACAGGTGCCTCTGGCTCAGAATTACCGTTAGCCGGGGGAACGACACGTGGTCTAAGACGAAGTGAGGCCGGTGGTTGCTCGTCACTCATGGGGCGGAATCATGGAGATTGATGGAAAAATTGAAATAAAAAGGTTCGTGACAGCCGGTTTTTTCGACGTTCTTAACTTAACTCGGCGCTTTGACAGCAACCCTTCCGTAAGATTTAGGTCAAAAACTCCTCATGCGTATACCAGCCCTCTTCGTTCTTCTCACCGCTTTCAGCCTCGGCGGTTGTTTCAACATCACCACGCCCAAGCCCATCGCTGGCGTAGTGGAAGAAAGCTTCAAAAATCGTTGGATTGCGAAACGCATGGGCGAGCTGCAGGCCAGCGGTAAAGCGACTGAGCCTCGTGAAGCACGGGCCATGGCCGTTGAAGAATTTAAGAAGAAGTACGAGTACACCGAAATTTCGAGGAAACCCGATCCGATGGCGACCAGTTCGGCTCCTTGAGCCATGGATTGGCGCATGCTGCGAAAGCATCGCGAATTTCGATCGATGCTTTAATATAGCGAACGCGTCAGGCTTGGAGCAGCTTGAGAACAGATTTCGGAGTCTGATTGGCCTGTGAGAGCATGGCTGTGCCACTTTCCAGCAGGATATTGAACTTGCTCAAGCGGGTAGATTCTTTGGCGACATCCACATCTTCGATACGCGAAACAGCTGCTGTGAGGTTCTGGCCTTCCACGGCCAACGAACCAGCAGCCAGCTCTAGACGACTGGCTACGCCGCCGAGCACAGAACGTTGGTCCGAAAGCTCATCAGTGGCATTCGTGATTGTTTGCGTAGCACCTGGAGTAGTGGCGGTAAACAAGTAGTTGCCGCCTGCATCCTGCTGAATGATCTGGAGCATTGAACCCACGCGGAGATTCGTCTCGGGGATATTGATGACATCGCCAGCATGTGAGCTGGAAGCGATACTCAAGCCCGCGGGATTTGGTCCATAAAGTTCGAGGCCATTGAAAGAGCCAAGCGGTTTGCCTACGGAGGTTCCGCCGATTTCAGCCGAGGTGCCGCCGATCGTTTTTCGTAACTGATCCTGCAATCCTTTGAACTCGGTCTGATAGAGAGCGATGTCAGCAGGGGTTTTTACACCATCGTTCGAGTACTGGGTGAGTTCGGACATACGTGAAAGCATGTCTCCGATTCTGGCCGCAAAGCCAGCGGACGATAGGACAAAGGACGCTGCGTTCTGAACGTTGGTGGCTGCCGCTTGCGAGCGTTTGTGCTGTGCTTCCATCTTACCAATCGAGCCTACACCAGCTGGATCACTCGAGGGCGCAATGATACGAGTGCCCGAGCTGAGGCGGTTAAGCGAAAGACCGAGTTGTGCGCTGACGTTGCTGAGAGAGCGAGCATCCGCCAGGCTCTGCATCTTGACGTTGATGAAACTCATATATTTTTGTTCAAACAGGCGGTTTCTGCTGAGGAGGGGGCTGGGCCGGGGCGAGACTCTTAGGACGAGCGAGCTTGGGCAGCGCAGCACCTGGCTTTAGAGCAGCACCTTGGTTGTTGGCGGCGATTTCGGTCAGTACTTCCTTGCGGAAAATGGGAATCTCGCGCGGTGCATCAATGCCGATTTTAACGACATCGCCGTCAATTCGGGTGATCCTAATCTCGATGTTGCCGCCGATGACGATTGATTCATTTACTTTGCGGGTGAGAACAAGCATGGCGGTTAATTCTGATGGCCGGCAGCGGCAGTGTTGTCGACCAGAGGATGATGCGCGCTGTAGCGCCCGTAGTTAGCCAGCACGCACTGCTTAGCAATGCCAGTGCGGCGGTTTACGACGATTGGGCCGGCGAGATTGACTGTGGCTGTCGCCTGATGGCCGGGTTTCACCGTAACCACGTTGAGGACCATGGCGTCGGCGGGGGCAGCAATTCCGAGCAGGGAGGCGTCTTCGTCGAAAAGTTCGAGTTCGTAATCGGGAATAATGCCGCCCGGCTCAATCACGACAAAATGCAAAGGATCGGGACCGTTCAGTCGAAGCCATATGAATGGCAACTGGTCAGGTATAAAGAGCAGTTCAAAACTTTTGTATTCGGGGAACCCAACAAGCCCTTCAGGCAAGCGCACGGTTTGCGCAGCGGAGGGCGAGAGGTCGGTCGGGGTGATATCAGGACTGACTTTCATGAGGGAAGTAGGGGGCACGCGGTGCAGGATTCAGGAAGCCGGTTTATTTCAAATAATCGAGCAGAGACATTTGCAAAATTTTTGTGGCAGACGAAAGAGCAGCTTCATAAGCGGTGGAGGTCTGGCTAAGTTTCACCGCGGTCGTCGCCATATCGGTGTCAGCTTCTTTTGAGATGAGGCCCTCAAGGTTACTTACGCGCGTCTCTTGCTGACTCTTCGCGACTTCGATGCGTAGCTGCACAGCACCTTGTTCGCTGAGTGAGTTAACTAAAATATTTTCAGATGCCTCAAGAGTGGGCTGAACCGCAGCCACGTTCGTGCTACTGGCCGTGTTCAGGGCGTCGCGCAAAGAAATGAGATTCGTGAGAAACGCATTTATGCCGGTGTTGGTGGCATTGGTGGAGCCGGGCGCAAGACTAGAGAGTTCAGAAATCTGTATTTTAGTCTGCGCGGCGTCACCGGCGTAGGTAACGGCTGTGATATCACCCGCGGCATCGCGTGTGGCAACAAACGGCGCCGTAGAGACCGCCGTGCCCGCAAAGAGATAATCGTTCCGCAGTCGGGTGTTTCCTAGCTGCAAGCCCTGCTCAATGAGCTGATTTACTTCCTTGGCGTACGCCCGGTAAGCGTCGGGACTGGACGCGCCAGCGCCGAGAGTGCCAATTTCGCCGGCACGATCGGAAATTTTCTTGATGTCCTGCAAACCCGCGTAAGTCGCCTGCGATACTTCAAGCGCCCGGTTAGCATTGGATTCGAACTGTTGAATCTGGCGGTTCTCTGAATCCAAAATCAGGATACGTCCCATGCCAGAAGGATCATCCTCGGCTTGAAAAAGCTTTTGGCCGGTCGCGAGCTGATTTTGCAGGACTGATTGGTGCGTGCTCAGTTTCTGAATTTGGGTAAGCACCGATTCTGAAATGGTATTAGTGGCAATGCGCATAGGGAAACGGGGCTGAGGTTGAAACGAGAGAAATTAGGTGAAGCCCGAAGGATCTTAGTTGCCGAGTTTATTGACCACATCGCTCAGCAATTCGTCGATCACTTGGATAACGCGCGAGGAAGCTTGGAAAGCTCGCTGGTACTTGATGAGATCGGCCATTTCCTCGTCGAGCGAAACGCCACTGACGGAATCGCGCTGGGAACGAACAAGTGTTGAGATCGAGGTCTGACTCGTCACATGCGTGTTCGCAGTCGTGAGGGCCTGACCCAGATCGGTCACAGTTTTGGCGTAAAACTGATCGAACGTGCCGTCGATCGAGTCGGTCGGTGTAGCAAACGTTCTACTAGCCAAATTTGCCACAGCCAGAGCAATGGTGTTGTCGCCTGCCGCGCCGCCATCCGAAGCCTTCAAATTGGCAGCGGTGAGCGTACCATCAATCGAGATAGTCCCGGCTGTCGTGCTACCGGCGGTGAAAAAATTGCCAGTGCCATTGGTCGGGTTGTAGGCGGTGTTAACTGCCGAGACGAGCTGCGCGGAAAGGCTGTCGAGGTTAGTCCGCAGTGTGGAAATGGCACCATCGCGAGCAGTAATCGCACCATTTATCGAACCACCCTTTAGGGCTACAGCAGTAGCAGGTGAACCTGCTGAGATGGTTGAGCCAGTCAGCGTAACAGGCCCCGTGACCGTCGCGAGGTTGATGAGCTGTATTGGATTGTTACTCGCGTCGCGCGCGAAAACCTGGATCTCGCCCACAAAACTCGGATCAGGTCGGGTCTCGATCGTCATCTTCTTCGCGAGCTCTTCGATAACCGCCTGCCTTTGATCGCGAAGATCGACTGCGGCACCAGGCTGATTCACCTCAAGACGCCCAATTTGGCCGTTAAGATCAGCGATGTTCGCGAGCATGTCATTGACGTCACTGACGTCACTGACGGCCTGTGTAGTGAGATCTGACTGCAGCTGGCCAAGGCGTTGATCGGCTTCGTTGAGTCCATCGGTCAATATCCCGGCCTTTTGAATAAGCGTTTGCCGTTCGCCGGTGTCTGTCGGGCTGGCCGCGAAACTTTGGAAGGCGTTAAAAAAATCGTTGAGCGACTGGGCTAAGCCGTTCGTGCTTCCGTCTGCGCTGGACGAGCTCGTAGAACCCGTACGGTCGATTGATTGTCCGAGATTTGCTTGAGCACGCTGATAGGCTGATTGCTCTGCCTCAAAAGACGACTGCAGCGAGGTTTCGCGCACGACTTGCGAGTCGAGCAACGAATCGCGCAATTGCTGGATCTGACGGGCTTCAACGCCGAGTGATTGCACGCCTAACGAAGTCTGGACCGAACCACGATCGCCATAGATCACACGTTGACGCGCGTAATTCGGATTATTGACGTTGGCGAGATTGCGGCCAGCGGTCTCTATCGAACGTGAAGCTGCCGTGAGGGCTTTAACGCCGTTGGCTAATTCGCCGAATAGACCACTCATATGGGGCAGTAGTTAGGAGTTTTTACTAGTTAGCCAGCAGCCTGCCAGCCGGAGATAACCGCGCTGGCGCTGATAACGCCTCGCGCCGAATAGGTGCGGGCTTTGAATGTATCTGGCATCAGAATACGCAGCGCCTCGTCGTGTGCCTCAACGGCCCGAGAGAGCAGCATTTGATTGTGACGGGCATCGCGACGGATGCGATGGATGAGATGATTAATTTCGTCGATGAGCGCACCGAGCAGCGGCTGCACTTCAACAGGGAAATGCGGCAGCAATTGCCGGAGACTCGAATCGGCCGAACAACCCTGCTTGAGGGCAAATTCCTGCACGCATTTTTCGCGACGCTCGCGACTGGTGTGGGTCGTGCGAGCCTGCTCCTCAATAGAGATAGCCAACGCTGCAACCTGATCGGCGTCGCGGCGGAGGAGGTTAGCCTGCTGCTCCTCAAAGAGGGCGAGCAACGCTCCGTATTCCTGCAATTCATTGCGCAGGCATTCAGTGATAAATTCCCAAGAGATATTCACGGCAGTTTAGAAGATAAAGTTGAAGGTTGTGCAGATGACAGTCCGCTATCCTTATTATCGGTCGCGGTACTACGTGGAGTGAGTTGTTTTTCGAGCATGCGCCCTAAGCCGAGACCACCGGCCTGCGAGAGGCTATTGGCAAGGGCATCGGTCAGCATGTACCCGTAAATGCTGCTGCCTGCGTTTTGCTCGCCACCCAAACCACCGGACATAACCGGTTCAATGCTTGGAGCTAACAACTGGCGCAGGATAATCGCCTCGAATTGCGAGGCAGCCTTCTTGATCGCAACGGGGTCCTTGCCGGAATTTGTCGGTTTTGAGGAGTCTACCCCAGTATCCGCCAAATCAGACCTCAGCGACTGCAAGGCCGCCACATTTGCGGCAGAAGAAGTAGAACTGATGGCAGAAATATTCATGTCAGTTGATCACAAGCTCGGCCTGGAGAGCACCCGAGCGTTTGAGCGTCTGAAAAATCGACATCATCTCACGGGTCGACACGCCCAGGGCATTTAGTGCCGCAGCGAGACGATCCACAGTCGGAGCTTCATTGAACACGATGAAACGACCCTTCGTCTCGGTCACGCCGGTCTGTGTTGTCGGTGTGACGGTGGTTTGACCAGTGTTATTGAAAGCATTCGGCTGAGAAACAGCTAGGTTCTGTGTAACAGTTATCGTAAGCGAACCGTGGCTGATCGCTACCTGCGAAATGCGAACCGTCGACGTGGCAACAATGGTGCCTGTGCGCTCATTGATAACGATGCGGGCCGGAGAATCAGGCGTGACATCGATCGTGCCGAGATCGGATATAAATGTCACCTCGCGGCCAGCGTAGGCCGACGGAAGCTTAACAGTCACAGTGGCGGCATCGCGGGCAAAAGCAGCCTCAGGGAAATAGCCGTTGATCGCCTTGGCCATCCGAGAAGCCGAGGTAAAGTCGGGGTTTTGTAACTGAAGCGTGAATACGCCCTCGTTAGAAAAATGGGCCGGTATCTCGCGTTCGACGATCGCACCGTTGGAAATGAGGCCAACCGTCGGGTGATTCTTTTGAACCGTGGCGCCGCCAGGTCCTCCAGCCCCGCCAATAAATCCGCCAACCGCTATCGGGCCCTGCGCGACTGCGTAAACACGACCGTCGGCGCCGACAAGTGGCGTCTGGAGCAGTACCCCACCCTGCAAGCTCTTCGCATCGCCAAGGGACGCGACAGTGACGTCGATTCGGCTGCCGGATTTTAAAAATGCGCCGATATCCGCCGTGATCATAACCGCAGCGGCGTTCTTGGTTTTAATTTGATCGGCTGAAACGGTAAGGCCGTAGCGCTGGAGGGCATTGCCGATCGTGCGCAAGGTCGTAATGGCATTGCTGTCGCCATCGCCAGCCAGGCCTACCACGAGACCATAACCAACAAGTTGATTATCGCGACTACCCTCGATCTGAATGATATCTTTGATCCGGGCGGCATAGGCCGAACCGCACAACAATGCAGCGACCAGGGCGGTAAATATAAATTTGTTAGAGCAAGACATGGCGTGTGATTAATTTTCAATACGGACGCAGCTGATCGACGAGCTTGGTCAGCCAGCCACGTTTCTGTGCATCGGTTAGTTCGCCCTCGCTAATGAACTCAACACGGACATCAGCGATGTTGGTCGAGACCACGGTATTTGCGCTAGTGACGTCATCCACACGAACAATGCCATGCAGAACCACGTACTGTGTCTCGCCAGAAAAAGTGATCACCCGTGCGCCTTCGATCACAAGATTGCCGTTCGGCAGCACATCCGCAACCAGCACAGCAGCTCGGCCCGTGATGCTTTGCGTATTGTTCACCTCGCCCGTGCCCGAAAAATCATTTTTCGCCGAGAGACCCGTCGCAGGGAGTTCGCCCTTGTGTTTGCCAAGGCCACTTGATGGGAAAAGGAAGCTGGTGACACTCGCATCGACACTGGAGGATTTGCCCGATTTTTTGCTCTGCGTGGACGATTGCGCAACGGACTCAGAAATCACAACAGTCAGGATGTCGCCCTTGCGCGATGCCTTGTGATCGGCATACATCGAACGCTCGGGGTTGGCCGCTGAGGTCCAGAGAGAGTCCGCGCGGCAAGAGAACATTGTGCCGAACAATAAGACCGATGTAATTATTGAAATCTTTTTCATGTCAGAAGTGAACTTGCGCACGCGCCTCAGCGACGACGGAGGCGGTGAAGTCCTTTTTTGAGGTGAGATTACGGACCTTGATCGAATCGCCTGCCGCGCCGTTTTCCATGGCGAGCGCCTTCGTAGTGATGGTCATCGTGCCATCAATGGCAGCGACTTCGATGACCTGACCCTTCCTAACCAGTGCGCGCTTGGCTAAATCACGCCACGTGAGCAGCCGGCCTGCGGGCACGGACATAGCAAAAGTGAAATCTCCTTCGCAATCACTGGTGGCGACGGTGTCACGCTCACGGAGAATATCTACGCGACGCGTGTCCAGCTGTGACGGATCAAAAGTCGCGTCACGTTCCAATGGAGCGCGGACAACATAGACATCACGAAAAACCTGAGCTCGTAGAGAAAGCATCTGCTCGCCCAGTGAACGACCGGCATTCTGCAAACGCACGCGAAGGAGAAGTGACGAAGTAAGCCGCCCAGGGCACTCAAGAATCTCGATCTCGATTCCGCCAACTACGGGTGCTGGTGCAATCCAAGAGCGCAAAAGCTCGAGCTGCAAATCACCACGGAGTTGGAAACGGTCAGTTAACTGACGCGTGAGTTCGGTTAAAACCTGTTCGCGCGAAAGGGAAGCCGGGGCGACGGTGGCGGCGGGAGTTGCAGAATCGACTTGCGGTTCGGCAGCACTGAGAGCGACTGAACCCAGTAAAAAGGAGGAAAACAGACTAATAAGCCGGAGTTTCATCAGCGCTTCATCTGGTTGACGTTCTGGAGCATTTCGTCGGAGGTCTGGATCGATTTGCTGTTGATCTCATAAGCGCGCTGGGCGGTGATGAGATTCACCATTTCCTGAACGATATTGACGTTCGAGCTCTCGACATAACCTTGCATCGTGGTGCCGAAACCTTGTTCACCTGGGCTGCCGGTTTCCGGCGCACCGCTGGCGGTTGTTTCGGAAAAGAGATTGCCACCCAAGCTCTGCAGACCGGCTGGATTCGCAAATCGGGTGAGTTGAAGACGGAAGCTCTGCGATCCACTCGCGGTTGAATAGGTGACCTGACCGTCCTGCGATACCGTGATCGCAGTGGTACCTGTCGGAATGGATTGAAAACCACTTAAAACCGGTAAACCGTCGCTGGTCGTCACTTGGCCGGTCGGGGAAACTTTAAAGGAACCATCCCGCGTGTAGGCCGACGTGCCGTCCGCACGCTGGATTTCATAAAAGCCGTCGCCTTGGATCGCGATATCGAGTTTTTCACCCGTGGAAGTGAGATCGCCCTGCGAAAAAATTTTGCCCGTGGCCGCGACGCGGGTGCCGTTGCCCACTTCAATGCCGGTGGGCAAGATGTTGCCGCCGCTGTCTTGCGAACCGGTGGCACGCGGCTTCTGATAAAGGAGGTCTTGAAAAGAGATTTGGCTGCGTTTGAACCCCGGGGTGTTCACGTTCGCCAGGTTGTTGGCGATGATGTTGAGGTTCAGCTGCTGGGCTTCCATGCCGGAGGCTGCGGAGTAGAGTGACAGGTTCATGGAATATTTTGGTTAGATTTTAAAACCGGTTTTCAGCCGAGTGCTTCAAGAGCCTTCTGCAGGTTCTGGTCGCGGCTGGTGATGATCTTCTGGTTGGCTTCGTAAGCGCGGGCGATCTGCACGAGGGAGATCATCTCGTGGAGAGGCGTGACGTTGCTGGCCTCGATATAGCCTTGCAGCACCGAAGGCCGCTCAACCTTCATCGGATCGACGCCGTCGCCCGCAGCGAACATACCGCTATCGGTAGGAATGAGTTTTGAATTGTCAGCAAAACGAACGACGTTAATCCGGCCGAGTTGTGTGTCGCCTTGCGAAAGAGCTCCATCTGTGGAGATAGCGAGTGGCCCGCCTTCTGGTTGAAGAACGATCGGCGTGCCGGCTTCAGTGAGCACGGGCATGCCATCATGGGTCACGATTGTGCGCTCAGCATTGACCTGAAATTGGCCTGCGCGCGTGTAAGCGTGGGAACCGTCCGGCCGCTGCACTTCGAAAAATCCATCACCGTCGATCGCCACATCCAATTCGCGGCGAGTCGGGGTGGTTTCGCCTGGATGAAAACTCACGCCCATCGTTGTCGTCGGAAACAACGCGGCGCCGCCGTCAGTTCCCTTGCCCTTCGGATCAGTCTGGAGTTGGCCCAATTCGATTGAGGAAAACTCGACCGTCCGCTTACGGTATCCCGGGACCTGACCCGATGTCATGTTCTGAGCCACAGCTCCCTGCCAGCGCTCCAAGGCGGTTAATGAAGCTGCGCTCTGGTAAAGACCGATATTCATCTGGGGTCTGTACCCTAAGCAGTGGCAATGCCAGTTACATAACTACTTAATTATCAATTTTATATTCACTCGTTTTTACAGAAGGCATTTTTTGCCGCTCTAGGTGTTTCGCCCCTCGGGCAGCATTTGCCGAGAATACGAAATGCCTGATTTCAAGGGTCCAACCGCTGCCTGTACCCCATCTCGCCTCGAGCAAAACGGCGAAAGCGCAGCGTGAGGCCTGCGCTCTCGATGATTCTGGTTAGAAAAGAACTTTAAGGATTCAACAATCGCTGTACTTCCGGGCTGTCGATGTTCTCGGCCGTAACGAGCATAACATCCGTGTAGGACTGCTTTTCAACCTTCTCGCCTTTCAAAATAGCAACCGCCGTCTTCACACCGCGATAACCCATTTCAAACGGGTTTTGCACGACAAGAGCCTTAATTTCGCCTTTTTTTAGAGCGGCAATGATTTCTTCATCGGTGCCTGTGCCGACGATAATAATTTTGCCGGCCAAGCCCTTTTGTTGGACCGATTTTAAGAGGCCCTTGGTCGAGACCGTGGATACCGTGATAATGCCCGTGAGATTGGGATGCTCGTCTAGCATCGTATCGCAGGTGCGTTTCACATCTCCGAGAATGGTTCCGCTGTAGTAAGTGTCCACCAACGTGGCTTTCGGCATCCCGGTCTTAAGCTCCTGCAAGGCTCCGATTTCGCGTTTCTCAGTGGATTCGCTGCCTTTTAAATAACGCAAAAGCGCAACTTCGCCCGCGGCGTTATTGCCAAGTGCCTTTGCGAGCGTACGGCCGCCCAATTGTCCGGCCTGCAAATTGTTTGATGCGATAAAAGCAGAAGTTTTTGTACTGTCTAATGCTGAATCGGTAACAACAAAAGGTATGCCTTCACCGATCGCTTTTTCGACCGAGGCCACGAGTTGGTCTTTGTGGAGCGGGGTGATGACGACCGCGCTGACTTTTTTCTCGCGGAAATAGTCGACGATCTGGATCTGCGCATCGATATCACTCTCAAAACGAGGGCCACGAACGACCAATTCGACGCCGAGTTCAGCCGCAGCTTTTCTTGCACCGGCTTCGTAGGTTTTCCAGAAGTTGTTAGTCCCTTTGGGGATAACAGCTACGGTGTAGTTTTGGGCCAATGACGCAAGAGGCAGAGCCAACAGGGCGAATAGGAGCTTTTTCATGTGAATGAGGGTCGGGCCACCTTAGGCAGCTACCGACCATGTGGTTATCGGGTCATCAGGACGGTTTCTGAAATCTTAATGAACGGTGCAGGAAACGGATACTTCTCCACACGCAGCCCTATTTGGCAGCAGCGCGCGTTGTGACTTGCGGACCGTCAGTGAGGTAAACGACGTCTTTCGGATTGATCACGTAGATCAGGCCACGACCGACTTCGACCACGAGAACACCCTCGGCCGCGCGCACGCCTTTCACGTCTTCGAGCACGCGCATCGTTCCTTCTTTTTGAAACGCGAGCGTCAGTGGCGGGCGAGAAAGCTGCGTGAAGGCAAAGGCATAGCCAGTCGCCAGGTCTTTGGCCTCAGATACAGCTATCACGGTAGAAGTGCCAGGCTGCGTTTGGGGCTGTGAATGCGCGGGCGTCTGGGCAAAAGCGCCAGCGGTGAGTACGGATACGAGGATGAATAGAGAACAGTTTTTCATTGAGGTAATTCAGCAAAGTGCGGCGCGGTCGAGAACCCCATTATTTATATCAATGATACGCCAACATGTTCTGTACCAGGGTAATTCCACGCCTTCATCTGATAAAAAGACTGGCAAGTCCATTGGATCACACAAGCTTAAACCACTTAGCATAGACAAAACAAACCTTCCTCAACCGCTAGCGGGGTAAAGGCAGTCGATCTCGATACGTTCGCCGCAGGAACAGGTGACGACCAGGCGGACGATCTTGTCGCCTTGCTTGACGGTTTCGACGCTCGGGCCAGCACCTTCTTTGCTGTGTTTATGAGCGCTGGCGCGAGCCACCGCTTCGGCGGCGCCGATACCGGAGATGGGCTGGAGATTGACTGATTGGACTTGGGGGCGTCCTGAAAGGAAGGGTTTCATCGGGATTCAACAATGGCCGGATGCGCAGTGGGCTTGGGCACAGCGGAAGAGCCGGGGGTTTTGGAGGTTGCGGGAGTGGAAGCGGGTTTGGCCTCTTTGGCGCGCATGCCCATCGTCAGGCTTAGGGTAACGCGTTGGTTGGCTTCGGAATCGGGTGCCTGGAAAGGCATCGGACGCGTGTCAGCATAGCCGGTGACGCGTTCAATGAGGTTCTCTTCAACCGCGTAGAGGACGAGCAAACGACGTGCGGCGTTCGCACGATCGGTGGAAAGCTCCCACGCGGTATATTCTGGTTTCGTGACGACAAAACCTTTGCGGGTATGCCCCTCGATCACGACACGAAATTTTTGCCGGTCGATCATCCAGGCGATGCTCTGCATCACGAACTTTCCCCATTCGGTAAATTCAGCGGTGTTTTCCACAAATAGCGGACGCCGAGCGCGGTCGAACAAAACGATTCGCAAGCCATCGCTGGTCACCTGAATCTCGATAGGTTTTTCAGCGAGATCCTGGTCGAGGTTGAGTAATTTGAAAAAGTCCTTCGCTAGGGAGTTGAGGTAATTGAGATCGACGTCTCGCTTGCTGGTTTGCGGCTCATCAGCGCCAGAATCGTCGCCGTGAGGTTTGCTGGGTTTATTGGTGTCGTACGGCATGACACCCGAGGTGCGATCGATGGGAGACGAAAAGGGGTTCTGAAAATACCGCGCGGTCGCGATCAGGATTTTTTTCTCCTGTGCAGAAATCCAAAGAACAAGAAACAACGCCATCATCGCCGTCATGAAGTCGGCGAAAGCGACTTTCCACGCTCCGCCGTGGTGGGCATCTTTTTTCTTGGCGCGTCTTTTCACGATAGAAGCCAGGCAAAGTGCCCGGCACTGGTTTAACCCGGCGCCTTTCCAGGTGCGGGCATGGATTTAAGTGCGCGCTCGAGTTCGTCGGCTTGAGGCTGCACGCCGCTGTCAAGGGAACGGCGGGCCACTTCAACTGCGGTCAGGGGTGCGAGACCTTTGGCAAAACCGGCGACCGCAGAGAGGATGCACTTGAGATAAGTCATTTCGCTGGCGTTGTTAAATTTGACGCGATTGGCGAGTGGGTTGACGAAACCGTAGGCGAAAAACACGCCAAGAAATGTGCCGGTGAGTGCGGCCGCAACACGTTCGCCGACCGCTTCAGGACCGTCAGCAATAGCCGCCATGGTGTTGATGATGCCCAGCACGGCCGCAACGATGCCCACGCCAGGAAGAGAGTCGCCAACGAGCTGTAGCAGATGCACCGGGTGATCGCTCTCCTCTGACTTCGCTTCGAGCTCCGTGAGCATGAGATCCTCGAGCTGGTCGGGTTTGATTTTGCCATCGATCACGGGCTTAAGGCCGTTGAGGAGAAATTGCATACGCTCGTGGTTCGCGGTGAACGACGGATACTTTGCAAAAATGCTGCTGCTCCCGGGATTCATCACGTGCTCTTCGAGCGCGATCAGACCGTTGCGGCGGCCGACCATGAAAATTTCGTACAACATCTTCATCAGATCGAAATATTCGGCCTTGCTCGTCTGTTTGCCCAAGATCGCATGTTTCACCTTGTGAATGATCTCTTTGAGCATGTGCGCCGGACTGGCGATCACGAGCAAGCCCAAAGCCACACCGCCAATAACCACAAACTCCGATACGTGAAGGAGTAATATCGGATTGCCACCAGCGAGCATGAAGCCGCCCAAGGTAGACGCTAAAACGATAAATGCTCCGACAAGAATCAGCATGAGTAAACTGGGTGTTTTACCCTAACGGCTCATTAGAGGCTCAGCTTTAGCCCCTGAGAAATACCGTAACACAAACTTGCGCGGCCTATTCGGGAACGTGGTAGCCTGACTTCCCAACAACCCAGGCCTACACGCAAACTTTGCACAGCTCAGCGGCTGCGCATCCGCTGGATGTAAGCGCGTAAGCCGATGACGGTTTGCGCGTGAATCTGGCAGATACGCGATTCGGTGAGATCAAAAACCGCGGCGATTTCGGCGAGCCGCATGCTCTCAAAATAGTACATCGCGAGGATCTTCTTCGGAATCTCAGGAAGCTCCGAGATGCGCTGGGCGACCAGCTGCATGAGCTCGTCTTTTTCCATGCGATCACGCACAGAAACGTCGGATTCATCAGCAATTAGCTCGTGGAGCGACGCGCCTTCGGAATCTTCGTTTTCGGCATTCTGATCGATAGCGACAAAGCAAACCGGGCGGGCTTCCTCCATCCATTTCGCGTATTCTTTCGGGGTAAGACCGAGGTTCAGGCGAACCTCTTCTTCAGTCGCAGCACGACCGAACTTCTGCTCGAGCTCGTTAATCGACTCCTTCAATTTCTTGGCTTTGGCGCGAGCGCGGCGCGGGCACCAATCGAGACGGCGTAGCTCGTCGAGAATAGCACCGCGAATGCGGGTGGTGGCGTAGCCGGCAAAAGTGTGGCCCTGCTCTGGATCGTATTTACGGACCGCAGCGATCAGTCCCGTGACACCCACGCTGTAAAGGTCCTCGACATCGACGTGCGGCGGCAGGTTGAGCTTGATGCGATCAACCACATTGCGCACGAGAGGCAGGTAACGCTCGATCAACTCCTTTTCGTCGAGGTGCTCGGACTCAGCTCCTTGATAGATCCTCCAGGCGTTGGCAGCGGTGGTGGGTTCTTGAGCGAGGGCGACGGATGCGTTTTTCATAACGGGCAGGGGTTGGAGCGATTGAGATGCGTGAGTGATCTAACTTTCGATTGGGGCTAGCGGAGGGGATCCGCTGAGGTGTTTTGGTCGTCGGCTAACGTCACGAGCTCCCTATCGCACGCTTGATGCCAAGCACTCTGTAAAACACTTTAGATGCTTTAGTGTAGGGAGTTAAAAAAGTTATTTCTCGCTATTTATGCTGGTCATGCAGAACACAGCAGAGTTCAGAATAACCCTCGGCAAATATTGCCTCCATGCCGACTGCCTCACCACCGCCCGAAAATTCGGAGCGAAGCGCGTCGGAAACTTCGTCCGACACCTCTGATATCGGCGCAAATCCAGATAACTGGAGCCCGAAACCTCGAAATGGCACAAAAATCAAGTGCGCTTAAGCGCGGCGTTGGCCGCAGCCTTGGCCGCCGCGGCGGCAGCATCGTCCCTGGCCTTTTCTGCCGCACGCTTGGCCCGCACTGCCTGGCTGAGCAGCTTCACGAAAATGGCCCAGAACCAACGAAAAAGAAAACCGCCGCAAAGAGCAGCGATCGCTGCATCGCGCAAAATCAAATCAATCGCCCGGTCAGCCATCCAGCCGCTCAGCGTGACAATGCTAAAACAAACAAAACCACCAATGAGAAAGATGAAGCGCATGATCGGTTGGGTAATAAACGGTTCGAAAAGATGAAAATTAAGCTCCGGGCAGGGTTCGGCGCAGGATTGCGTCGAGCATGTTCTCTTCGCAATCGCCGGTCAGGCTCGGCCCAGTGGCGAGAAACAGCGGGGTGAGTTCCCCTTCGATCAAGAAATCCCAAAGTTTACCCCAGTGCTCTAGTTCGTCGAGGTGGGTAAAAACCAGATGTGTCGCGCCCAGATCGCGCCCAGCAGCGTAAGCCCGCCGAAGCATCGCCGGATCGTACGCAGCGTTAAGCACAAGCACACGACCGTCGAACTGACTGCGATCGAGAAACTTGGCGAGTGTCGTATTATCCGAGGGCGAGCGCAGCGAAAGGCCGGGAAGATCGGTGTAAAGTGAACCATCGCTTTCGCCGACGGCCGGTACCGCAGCATTGTCGTCCTGCGCGGGAGCAAAATAATCGAGCGTCACCCCAAGCGCCTCGCAAAAAACCGCCAGCCCTTCAGCCGGATTGGGCCGGTCGAATTCGGCCTTCAGTACACGCACCGTTTTTTGCCGGGTGAAAACCTCGCGCGCGAGCCACTTGCACAGAGCAGTCGTACGACCGACGCCTGGCGTGCCCAGGAAAGCCACGCGCGATGGTAGCGGCCGCGCCACGCGTTTCTGGACGATCTGACGCAGAGCCCGACCGACTTCGGCGATTGCGTGGTGCAGCGGTTGCTCCTCCTGCTCGGCGAAAACCGGCAGCGTCTGTAAACGCGCCAACATCGATTCCGAAAATCCGGCGCGCCGCAGGAGCTCGGGCAAGCGTGTGGGTACATCGCGTTGGACAATCGAAACCGTCGCACGCGCCGCTGCGTAGTCTGCAATCCGGGCTGACATCGCGGCCTCGTTTTGTGCCGGAGTTGCGCCGTTCTGCAAGGCAACCGAACCAATATCTTTTTCCGGCGGGTATGATAAAAGATTCGGCTCCTGCGTTTCAGGAACTTGGGCAACCACTTCAAGCCGCGGACGACTAAACAGCCCACCGAGCCCCTGCCCTTTCACCTGGCGGACAGAGAGAACCCGAGCGTTTTCGCCCAGGCGTTCGCGGATGGTTTGCACCGCTTCTTCGGTTGAGCGAACAATGAAGCGGTAGGTAGCGCCGGGCTGGAGGGTTGAAGGCTGGGGAGTGGAGCTCATGGCGGAATCAGGCAGCTTTGGCGGTTTCTAAACGGTTTAAGTGGGCGGGTAGCGGGATGAAGCCCGCATTCTCAACCTCGATCGAGGACGGCAGCTCTTGGAAGGCCAGCACGACCAAACGCGGCAACGAAGGCTCGAAGAACCGCTTGAGCGGCAGACGGATTTCAGTCGAAACCACAATGGCCGCAGGCAGACCTTGCTGCACCAGTTCGGTCGTGCGCTGATTCAATTCGTTGAGCAAATGATGTCCGGTCGCAGGATCGAGCGCGAGGCCGACTTCGCTCGGTGTGCGGTGAATCTTGCCCGCAAGAATCTGCTCAAGTCGCGGGTCAAGCGTGAGGGCTTTGATCGCACCAGGCCGGCATTCGTATTCGGACACAAAATACATACCCAGACGGCGACGAACGAGTTCGCTCAGATCGTCGGGATTCTTTGTGATCGCAGCGAAATCGCCGATGCACTCGAGGATGAGCGGCAGGTTGATGATTGAAATGTTTTCGCGCAAAAGGTTCTGCAACACGCGTTGGATGATGCCAAGATTGACCAGATCGGGCAGCAGCTCGGAAACGAGCGCGGGGCTGGTTTCTTTGACGTGGTCGATCAAGCTCTGCACGTCCTGCCGTCCCAGCAGCAAGTGAGCGACGGATTTAAATGTCTCTGAGAGATGGGTGATCATTACGGATGACGGATCCACCACCGTGTAACCGTTCAGCTCGGCAGTCTTCTTTTCCGCATCGTCAATCCAAGTCGCTTCAAGATTGAAAACCGGTTCACGCGTAGGCACACCGCGCAACCGCACATTGCTACCCGAAACATTCATCGCCATCCAACGGCCAGGATGCACACTTCCGCGGGCAATTGTCTTCCCACGCAAGAGATAACGATAGTCATTTGGTTCTAGTTCAAGGTTGTCACGTACAGAAACCGGCGGGACAAGTATGCCTTTTTCTTTCGCTAGCGAGCGACGCACACCGGTTACGCGTGAGAGCAGGTCGCCTCCTTTGGAGGCATCGGCCATCGGAAGCAGCCCGTAGCCGATCTCAACCGCAAACACGTCGAGTTCGATGAGTTTGCGCAAATCGTCCATCGAAGACGACCCCGGTTTGCCACCAGCAGCAGATTCCTTTCCTCCGGCAGATTTTCCACCTTTGCCTTGGGAAGCCTTGGCAGCCGTGCCTGTTTCAGGCGGTGCTTCGGCGGTTTGCTTTTTGATCAACCAGGCGATATAACCAATCGTGCCAGCCAACAAGAAGAATGGCGTGATGGGCATGCCGGGCATCAGGCCAAAAATCGCCAACATACCGGCTGCGATCGCTACGGCGCGCGGGTAACGTACTAGCTGGCGGCCAATCTGAGCACCCAAGTTGCTGTTTTCAGAGGCTCGCGTAACCAGAATACCAGCGGCAACTGAGATGATCAGCGCGGGGATTTGTGCGACCAAACCATCACCGATCGAGAGTAGCGTGAATTTCTGAAGCGATTCGGCGAGCGAAAGGTCCATCTGGAATACGCCGACGGCGAAGCCGCCAATTACGTTGACCAATGTGATGAGGATGCCGGCCACCGCGTCACCACGCACGAATTTCGAGGCACCGTCCATCGAGCCGTAGAAGTCGGCCTCTTTCTGAATCTTAAGGCGACGAGTGGTGGCAGTGACTTCGTCGATGATGCCAGCGTTCAGTTCGGCATCGATCGCCATCTGCTTGCCAGGCATAGCGTCCAAAGTGAAACGCGCACTCACCTCAGCGATGCGGCCTGCACCTTTAGTGATGACCACAAAGTTGATCAAAATGAGGATCAGGAACACCACAAAGCCGACGATGTAGTTGCCCTGAATAACGAAATGACCGAACGAATCGATAATATTGCCCGCATGACCCTTGGTCAGAATGAGTCGAGTCGAACAAATGTTAAGAGCCAAACGATAAAGCGTTAGTCCTAACAAAATCGTGGGAAAACCAGAAAATTCCGGTGGGTCCTTCACATACACGATGACCAGCATGACCATCAGCGACAGGCCGATGCTTAATGCCAGCAACATATCGAGAAGGAACGGCGGCACGGGCACGATAAGGAGCAAAACCGTGCCGAATAAGGCCGCGGTAAAAATCAGGTCGGCCCGTTTCATCAAGCCGTTGAGAACGGGAGCGGATTCCAAGGTCGGGGCGGTAGCGGTGGCAGCAGGCATGGGGAATTACAGAATAAATTTTAGATCAGTCGACCTGAACGGTTTCAGCGCGACGGGATTTTAAACGGAAGAAGTAGTAACGATGCGTCCGATAAACAAAGGCCAGGATCTCGGCCACTGCCTGGTAGAGGTCGGCAGGAATCGGCTCGTCGACACGGCCGAGTGCAAAGAGCATGCGCGCGACCGGTTTGTTTTCGACCATCGGCACATCGTGCTCAGCGGCCAGGGCCTTGATACGACGGGCAAATTGATTTTCGCCTTTCGCTAGAATGATCGGCGCCTTGTCGAGGCCGCGCTCATATTTCAACGCGACTGCATAGTGCGTCGGATTGGTCACAACGACGTCCGCTGTGGCGACTTTCGCGAGCATCTGGCGTTGCATTAATCGGCGGGCCATACGGCGCATCGCGCCTTTCACCAATCCGTCGCCTTCAGACTGCTTGTGCTCTTCTTTGGTCTGCTCGCGCGTCATCATCAATTCGTGACGAGTCTTGTGGAACTCATAGAAGTAACTAATCGCAGCGATAATGCCGAGCATCAGGATCAGCCGCGAAAGAAACGCCATAGTCGCGCGATTAAGAAATTGCCCCAAATAAACCACCTCAACGGGTGCAGTGAAAATCGGATCACGAAACAATCCTCGCGCGGCTACCCAGAGCACCAGACCAATACAGACAAGTTTCAGCAAATCCACACCCGCACGCACAAGCACCGCCTTTGAAAAATGTTTCTTTAAACCGGCTGCTGGGTCCAGATTTTCTAAGTGGAAACCCAAGACTTCTGACGTGAACTGAAACCCACTTTGTAAGCCACCAGAGACTAAAGCCGCTAGCACGGCGGCACCCATGATCGGCATTAAAACTTTTCCGATTACCAACAAGATGTCGCCCAGTTGGGAAGCCAGCGTCCCCGCGGTAACTTGCGCCGAACCCAATTGCGAAAATATACCAACCGCCATCGAACCAATATCCTGTGCAGCCGTGCCTAGCGTCAAAGAAAGCGCCCCAAGCGTAGCCGCAAGCATCGCTACGACGGAAATTTCCGGCGATTTGGCAAACTGGCCTTTCTCCCTCGCTTCCGACAGATGTTTCTCAGTCGGAAGCTCGGTTTTGGAATCTTGGTCAACGTCTGACATGCAGAGGACGGTGTTAATGCAAAGCCGATGCCACTACCCTCCTGGCCAATATTATACCTTATTATTAAGGTACTTAAAAAAGTATTTTAGACGTTCAGAAATCCGCGGCTCCCGGTATTGGACTGAGGCGAACACCCCGGGGCAATAATTGCCCGTATCTGCGGATTGCACAACCTGCGGTAATTCGACGTCAAGGCACCGCGAAAAGCACCTTACGAAATAGAACGCGTCAGCGGCCAACCAGCTCCAGCATCTGATACGGCATTTCGGAGAACTCAGGTGCGAGATAGCGCGCAATCAACGCTCCCGCGCCACCCAACAAAATAAATCCAACGATTACACGTAGCGAATAACTCAATACGAAAACGCTCATCTTCGGCACCGCCCTACCAAGAACGGAAAACGCCATAGTGACCAAGAAGTTCATCGCTACGAACGGCGCCGCCATGCGAAAACCTAATTCAATCACGCGGCCCGTGCCTTTAACGAGGTACTCGATCGACATTTGGTTAAATGCCGGCGCTCCAGCTGCTGCGATATCGAAACTTCGCGCAAATGCACTCAGCGCGCCGATATGCCCGCCTAATAAAAAAAATAATACACCAGCAAACGTCGACAAAAACGCCGCGAGAGGTTCCGTGGCGGGAGAAGGCGCATCGATGCCCGGTGCAGCCGATAGGCCGATTTCTTGAGTAATCATGCGCCCAGCCATATCGACCGCTGAAAAAATAAACCTCCCAACAAATCCAAAAGCTAGTCCCAAAACGACCTCCCCTAATGCAGCCACGATCAAGCTCGCATTACCAATTGGTAGCGTAGCAGCGCGCGGCACCAAACCGTAAAGGAGAGACGCTACGAGCGCCGTAATCGCCACACGCACCATCGGCGGCAAAGGCCGGCTACCAAGCGTGGGGATCATCAAAATAACCCCCAGGCCTCGCAGGAAAACCATCATCCAGGCGAAAATGAGATCGACAGGCATGGGATCGGGTCAGAAGCGATTATTCTCGTAGTACTAAGGGCAAGAAGACTTGAGACAGAGGTAAATCATCACGCCATCGCCGCAGCACATTAATTATCATCTTCGGTCAGTGCCCCAACGTGCCCATTTGGCTAATCACGCGTATGGCAAAATCGGAAAGCGAGCGAACAACCCAGGGTCCCAGCGCAACACAGAGCAACGCCAGGGCGATAAGTTTAGGAGCAAACGTCAGCGTTTGTTCCTGGATACTGGTTACAGATTGAAGCAGACTCGTGATGAGGCCCACCATGAGCATCACTCCGAGAAAGGGTGCAACCATGTACAGCGAGAACGTAACTACGTTCTTGAAGATATCGATGGCCATTTCGGGTGTCATTGGGCTGGAGTTTTAAATTGGTTAGTAACGTGGTTAAAGGCGAAAACTTTCGACGAGACTTTTCACGACCAGGTGCCAGCCATCCACAAGGACGAAAAGCAGTAGCTTAAAAGGCAACGCTACCACGGTCGGCGGCATCATCATCATGCCGAGGGCCATGAGCACAGAGGAGACGAGAAAGTCGATGACGAGAAATGGCAGAAAGAGCAGAAAGCCCATTTGAAAAGCGGTCTGCAATTCGCTGATTACAAACGCGGGAATAACCACACGCATCGGTAATTCGGCGACCGGCGTTGGGCCAAAACGACCGAGCTCGAGGAAAAATTCAAGATCTCGCGTGCGCGTTTGGTGCAGCATGAAATCTCGGATAGGCACGGAAGCTTTGTCGAAGGCCTGCGCCGAAGTCATCTGGCCGTTCATGTAGGGCTGAAGCGCATCCGTGTTCACGCGGTCAAAGACTGGACCCATGATAAAAAATGTAAGGAAGAGCGATAGACCCACGATGATCTGATTCGACGGCGCGCTCGGTACGCCCAAGGCGGTGCGAACAAAGCCCAGCACGATCACGATGCGCGTGAAGCTGGTCATCAAAATGATCATCGACGGCGCCAACGTGAGCAGCGTCATCACGAGCACGATCTGGATCGCGACACTCACGTCGCCAGGCTTGCTCGTGCCCTCGAGGCCGATGTTCAACCGCATCGGTTGGGATTGAGCGGCGGCCGGAGTCGCTGCTGGGCCCGACGTAGCCGCCGGTGCGGCTGAAGCGGTTTGCGCAGCAGCTTCAGGTAAAATGAAAAAACAGAGCGCTAAGATGATCGCTCCGATTTGGAGAAATTTATTCACTCGCTCTCCTCCCCTTCGCCGGCGTTACCGCTTTTGAGTGGTGTGAGCATCTGTATCTGCCCCGGCGTTACACCGAGCAGAAATTTTTTGCCCTCGTAGTCGGCAACCACGAGGTACTGACGATTGCCAAGAGGTTTAGTCTCGTCGATCTGAAGCTTGCGACCATGTCCGCCTGTTGGGCCGGCTTTGCGGCGCAGAAGGATAAGCCATGCGCCACCGGCAGCGAGTAGCAGCGCAACAACAACGATAAGCGAGCGGCTCGTGTCGTGTTCGCTGGCTATAGCAGACTTGGCCTGATCGGCAGCAGGTTTAGGGTAAATGATTGTTTCGGCAGACAGATTTCCCGTGGCAGGAGCCTCCGTGGAGGCTGCACTCATCGGCTGCGCCGTCGCCAAAACGACGCAGCCGATTACCACTAGCAGCCAGCGGGTGACGCTGGTAAAGGCATGGGGAAATGTCATGAAGCGATCAGAAAATGGGTGGTAATCAGCTAGACGGCTTTGCGCCGACGAGTTCAGTGATTTTTATTCCAAAGCTGTCTTCAACGACGACGACTTCGCCATAGGCGATGAGTTTGTCGTTCACGTAGAGACCCACGGGGTCGCTCGCCTGTTGGTTGAGCTGGATGACCGCACCGGGGGAAAGCTCAAGCACCTCGCGCATGGGGAGTTGGCAGGAGCCGAGTTGGACGGTGACCTTGACTTTGACGTCAAGAACGAGATCGAGAGTTTTATCTTCCATGGGGACGTGAGACGAAAGTGACTTCGGGTTGGAGTTTTTTGGTGAGTTTCACCGCCACGCGATCGGCATCGAGACCTACTGTGCCGGCGAACTTAGGAGTGCCGTTGAGGGAAACACGGGTTTCATCGAGAATGCCGGCCGGCATTTCGATGACATCGCCCACGCGCAGCTGGCTGATTTCACGAAGAGTGAGCTCAAACGCATCCCATTCGGCGCGGGCCGGAATGGTGATGTGTTCATAAATCGGTTTCCACTCGGCTTTGAGACTTATTCCGCCGGGCGTGGAGTCTTTTTGGCGGCGCGCCGCCATAGCCCTGACCATTGGCTCTATTGTATAGTATGGCACCCCGATTTGAAGTTGCTCGGAGCAATCGCCAAAATTGGCCTCAAGCGTGAGGCCGAGCACGATGGCGTCTTTAGGCGAGGTCTGGAGGAAGCGGCCATTGTTCTCATGGCCGATCACCTGCGGGTGCAGTTCTTTCTCATGTTTCCACTGATGGCACCACTCCTCGAGGATGATCATGATGATGTCCTCCAGCAGAGCCATTTCGATTTCAGTGAGATAACGTTCTAGTTTTACCGAGTGCCCGCGACCACCGAGCATGCGGTCAACGAGTGTGAGCGCGAGACGAGGATTGATGTCGAGAATGCCGACACCCAACAAAGGCTCGGCCTTGAAAAGACACAGATGCGTGGGATTTGGCAGCCCATCGGCAAATTTTGCATAGGTCAACGTGGTGAGTTTCGCCATCTTGAGGGCAAACTCCATGCGCAGAAACAAAGACAAGCGCGCGGTCAGATAACGGATAAAATCTTCGTGCAACAGACGCAGCCGGCGAAGTTCAACCTCGGTGAGAAACACCGGGTTACGAAAATCGTAGGTTTCGATCTTCGGCAATTCACCATTTTCAACCCGTTTCCCGTTGGCACGGAAAATCTGCTGCTGGGCCGGTGCGGCGGCCTCGGTCAGCAGTTTGTCGATCTCGCTCTGGTCGAGAACGTCGCTGATGTTGTTGGGATCGCCGGCCATGGGATATTGCGGTAGTTGAAATCTGGTTACTGAACGACAAAGTCCGAGAAGTAGACTTGCTCGACCATTTTTTTGCCGAGGGCCTGGTTGTAAGCGCCAATCAGTTTTTCACGGATGAGATTTTTTGCTCCAGCCTCTTCTAAATCGGTTAGAGAAAGGGAGGACAGGACATTGAGTGTCACGTCGACCATCTTGGGCTTATTGGCCTCGAAGGCGGCGCGTAGGGACTTGTCAGTGCTCGTCACGAGAAACGCTGTTTTCAAATATCGAGTGCCCATCGTGCCGGCAAGATTGACCACCACGTTTTCGAATTCATACGTTGCGCCATTGGCGGCGCTTTCACCTTTTTTGCCTTTGCCTTCTTTGCCCTCCTTGCCCTTGCCGCCTTCTTCCGCGGGAGCTTCGGTTGCGTGCTCAGCTGTGGCGGCATGCGGATCGAAAGGAACAGCGAGCTGTTTCTTGAGTTGAGGCATGAGGACAAACTGGCCGATCGCCCAGCTGAGAACAGGCGCGATGACTATTGCGGCGATCAGCGGAATAAACGCACTGAAGCCACCGCCCGAGGATTTTGGCGCCGCCTCGTTGGCGCCGCCTTTTTCCTTGTCGCCAGAGGGTGCGGCGGCAGGTGGATGAGCAGCTGCTGCGTCTTTGGCGGGCTCGTTTGGTTTTGCAGCCATAATGATGACCGAAGGTACGCGAAGGTTCGGCTTAGCGCTTGAGGTTAACGATATCTTCCAGCACGGAGTCGGAAACCGTGATCAGGCGGGAGCTGGCCTGAAAGCTACGTTGCGTGGTGATCATATTGGCGAATTCGTCAGTGAGATCGACGTTCGCAAGTTCAAGCGTGCCGGACTGGATGGAACCAAGACCGTTGCCGCCAGGCGCGTTAGCGGCGGGTGTTGGTGTGGTCGGCCCGATGATGCCAGCAGCGCTAAAGCCAGTGTAAAGGTTGTCGCCCTGTTTCACCAGCGCGCTGGCGTCACTGTAGTTCTGGAGTAGTACCTGGTTAGTGGTTACCGACGTACCGTCAGAATAAAACTCGGTCAGGTTACCCTCCTTGCTGATGCTAAACGAGGTGAGCTGCGTGCCAGTAGGCGGCGTAGCTAGCTTGATGGAACCGAAGGTCGAGGGCGCGACGGGCGTCGCGCCGCCAGTGCCCCCAGTGGCACCTTGGACGCGGAAACCCTGGTAGCTGACGAGATAGCCAGCGTCATCAATACGAAAATTGCCGGCGCGAGTTGCGAAAAGTTGTCCGTCAGCCGGGTTGGCGACGAGGAAGAAGCCATTGCCAGAAACACCGAGGTCAGTATTGAGGCCAGTGGTGGAAAGGGCGCCCTGCGTGAACTTCGTGCTGATTTGCGAGAGCTGCACGCCTGTACCAACTTGTATGGCCGATTGATTGGAGGAAGACGCTGAAGAAGGCGCAGAAGAGCGCATCGTATTACTGAAGCTGTCCGCAAAGCTGACGCTGGATCCCTTGTAGCCAATCGTATTCACGTTGGCGATGTTGTTGCCGATGACTTCGAGGCCTTTTGTGAAGGCGCGCATGGCGCTGACGCCGGAGGTAAGTGTACCGATGAGTGACATAGATGGATGGGTTTAAATGTGGAGTTCGTCGTTAGAGGTTAGCTTCGTCCTTGAAAATTATGGGTTGGTCGCGGTAGTTGTTGGCGCTGGTTCGACCTTGGTGATGCTTGAGTAGGTGTATAGCTGACCGCCAATGCTCACGTAGACGTTGCTCGAATCCGCCTGCACCGAATCAACCGAGCCGACGACATCGCCGTCCTGCGTCATAACCGTGACCTGGCGGCCAAGTAAGCTACTTGCACCTTGCAATTGGGTGTCGGTACGCAAAGAAGCGACTTCCGAGGCAACTGTGTTCATAGACTGCAGCGCGGAAAATTGTGCCAATTGGGCAATCTGGTCCGTATCCGATACTGGGTTCATCGGGTCCTGATTGGACATCTGCGTGGTAAGTAGCTTCAGAAAATCGCTCTGGCCGAGGCTCTTTTGAGTAACTCGGGCAGCAGTGTTGTCTGTATAAGTCGACGTAGCGGAGGATGTGGCAGCGACGGATGACATAAAGAACCTTAGGCAAGGGTGTGGAGATGGCGGGAGGTTTCGGGACGAATAGCGGACTTCGGAGCGGCTGGAGCGCTCGAAGATCCGGAAGAACGACGGCCTGTATGCGAAAAACCAGACCCGCTCCCGTGGGAGTTAGCTGGCTGTTCAAAAGAGCGTGAGTGACTAGAACCGTTATCTGCTGACGAAAGGTCCTGTTGTTTCGTACTGTTGGTACTGAAGGTCGGTTCGGCTAAACGGTAAGGCCGCGACTCAGCGGAAACCGATTGCGCCAGCCATTCATGCGAAATCGCGTCGCGAAGCTGATGCGAGTCCGTTTTGAAGGTCGTGTGGACGGTGCCGTCGCGATATTCAACGCGAACGGAAAGGCGATCGGACTCGCTGAAGTCAAAGCGGACTTCGACGGTATTGCGGTCGATCGTCGAAATGCGCTCAGCGATTTCTCGGATTTCGTGCACGAGCCTCGGAGCTTGAACCGCAACGGGAACGCTCACAGGCGTCGTCTCCGCAGTCTGGCCGGTCTGCACACCGGCCGACGAAGCCATAAGCGGAGTCGTTGTGAACTCGGCAATTGAAGACTTGTTAGCGGCAGAATACGGCATGGAGATATCCCGGTTTGCAACGCTCGTGCCAACATTGCGGGTGGTGCCGCTTACTTTCTTATTATCAACCGTTAATGTCTTTTTTTCTTCTGGTTCATTTGGGGGGATCACCCCAGATGACAATTCTGCACGACCAACGGGCTGGGGGGCGGCAGATTTTTCCTGTACCTGAAATTGGACCTTTAAATCTGCTGCTGTCCTAAAGGTCATCGCGTCGGGCCGAACTGAAAATTTGGTGCTGTCCGGACTCGGGGTGCTTCCATCCGTAGAGCTTAGATCTTTTGGGTTTTCCGAAACAGTCGGATCCTGACGCCGCGGCGAAATCGACTTCTCGGCTTCTGGTGATGGCAAGTCGCCTGGAACGATCGCTGTATCTCGTTGAGCAGAGTTCAACTTTTCCGGCGGCAAATTCACCTGTTGATTCGAGCCTGCCATTGCAGCGACGACGCCTGTTACATCGGGCGATTGGTTTTCTTTCGGCGATTCTATCCGGGGAGAACGAACCACTGCCGGGACAACAGAACGTGTAACCTCGGGTGGCTGCTCAGTCTCGATCGTCGAAGTGAAAGCATTGGTGAAATCTTTTGGCGCCCGGTCAGCGTCCGTGGACTTTTGAACCTGAGACTTCCGCTTCTCCCCCACCGTCTGTACTTGTGCTGACTTCCGCTCAGAACCAGCCACGGGTTGGCTGATTGAACGCGCTGGAGGTTGACGATCTGGCGAAACAGTCTCGCCTGTAATGATAGGAGACTCCTCGACTATGGTGTCCGTGCCGGACTCAACGCTCGAGCCTCCTTTTTGAACAGGCTCTTGCTCCTGAACCGAAGGCTGGACAACGGGCTGAGACACAACCCACTGGCCAGCTACAAGCTGGTAAACAAGTAACGCTGTATCTTGAGCTGCCGGCTTTTCAGGTGTTTTATCGGTGTTGTTTGGTTTATCAAGCACCTCATCTCCTTCGACGGGCGATTGCGGCTGTCCTTTTGCGCGCGTTGGCGCAGCGGCGCGAGATTTCGATTCCTGAACGGGTGCGGGTTGAGGCGCTGCTTGGGAGGGACTATTCTGCGCAACAGCTGCAACTGGCGTCGCTTGTGGCTGTACCTGAGGTTGAACAACGCTCGGTACACAGTCCGCAACGGGAGACTCAACTGGATCCGAGGGCAACGTCTGCACCGGTGCGTTCGACACGTAACGAATTCCTGAATACGTGATCGGATTTGTCGGAGTCTGAGCTACGTCAACCTGGGGCGCAGCTTCTTCAACCGGAGCCGTACTTTTATCAATGGAGTAGAAATCTAAAAGTTCCGCGCTCCAGCGGATCACGGGGGTCGGCGTCGCGGGCAGCGGTGTCACTGCGTCCGGAGCAACGAAATTATTGTCAATCTCGGGGGCAGACGCACCGCTGGGTCCAGCCTCGGTGAGCAGTGTAGCAAAAGGCGTGCTGGCGGACTCTGCGACCGTCGTTTGCGCAGGAACACCCAAGCACACAAAAGGATCGGCTGGGAGCGTAGTCGATTCAGCAGAAGGAAGATTGGAAGAAAGAGTCATCTACAAAACCCTTCCTTGGGCCAAAGTTACCGCACCTTCCTTGGTACGGGGAAATTGAACGACGCGCAAAACGCGCCGTAGTGAAAGATCAGGGGCCTGACGAACTACCAGATTTAAGCAGGCGGAGTTTTTCGGTCAGAGTGGCGACGCGGCGGGCAAGCACAGGATCAGTCGCACCTTGCTTACTCATCTCTTCGAAAAGCGGACTGACCACGTCAGTTTTCATCAGCGAGAGAAGTTTCACGACCATCGTGTCGTCCATTTCCTTGAAAATAGTCAGCACGGCCTTGGGCGTCAGATTGCTGTAGGTAGCGACAAGCGTTTTCAGATTTTTGATTTCGTCCGCTTGGATCGAGGTGATGCGATTGTTGATGTCGGCACGCAGCGCTTCGAGTTGCTGGCGCTGTTTAGCGAGCTCCGTTCGTTCGGCATTCAGGCGCTCTTCGCGTTGAACAAGCTCTTCTTCACGTTTTTTGAAAACGGCTTTTTGGTCCTTTAGCTCACTGGCAAGATTTTCGATCTCAAGGGTCCAAAACCCCCAAGGCGCCTCGGGTTTTCCTGCATCGACAGCCTTGACGCGAGCCGCTTTAGCAGCAGCGATCAACGGCTGGGCCGCCTTCCAAAACCAGCCCAGCCCAGTGCTAACACCGAGCGTAAGAGCCACGGCAAGTACGACGATCGGATTGGTAGCGAGTTTGATCATATGCCTTGGGCGGCGGAGCGGGCGGACAGCGCACTGGTACGATCGTCGAGAGCCGCCTGGTCCTCTCGTTCGACCTCACGCCGGTGGTTAGAGCGAGCTTTTTGTTCGAGACTTTCAACAACCTTAAGGTCGCGACGGGAGCCGAGCCAGGCTTGACGTGCAGCCTCCATCGCTGCACGAGCTTTGTCGACTTCGGCAGAAGCTTTAGTGGCAGCCGTTGTTTCGGCTTTGTAGGCGTCGAGGAAAGATGCTTCATCACCGGCCCGGAAAGTTCGCCCGCGGCCCGAACGGAGTACCTCTTCCAAAGCCGCGAGCCTGCCACGCAGCATCTGCAGGTGTTCTTCGGCCATCACGTAGCTACGCACAGCCAACGAGAACTGCTCGCGACCCCGCAGCTCGCGAATTGAGCGCACCGTGGCGACGGATCGAAGGGAAAAACGAAACTTTTTCATGCGAGGATTTTCTTCAATTGGGCAAAACACTCCGCGCGAGGAACCCGCTCTAGCACGCCCTGGCGCAAGAAGTTTTTCATCGGTTCATATAAGGTAACGGCACGATCGAGCTGGGCATTCGTGCCTTTTTGATAGGCGCCGATCGTAACGAGGTCCTCGTTGCGGCGGTAAACCGCAAGGTGTTCTCTGGCGCGGGCAACCAATTCAAGTTGCTCGTTCGAGCAAACATCGCGATTGAGACGGCTGATACTCTCAAGCACGTCTACCGCTGGATAGTGGTTAGCATGGGCCAAGGCACGCGAGAGCACAATATGACCATCGAGAATACCGCGTACAGCGTCAGCCACGGGTTCGTTCATATCGTCACCTTCGACCAGAACGGTATAAAGCGCGGTAATAGCACCCGTTTCACCCGAACCAGAGCGCTCTAACAAACGAGGCAACAAAGCAAAAACTGACGGTGTATAACCACGCGTAGCGGGTGGTTCGCCCACAGCGAGACCGATCTCACGTTGGGCCATCGCAAAACGCGTGACCGAGTCCATCAGCAGCAAAACATTTTTACCTTCATCGCGGTATGCCTCTGCGATTGAAGTCGCCGTAAACGCGGCGCGTAAACGCAAAGGCGCCGGCGTGTCGCTGGTGGCAACCACGACTACTGATCGAGCTAGGCCCTCCGGACCGAGATCTTTCTCAATAAATTCGCGCACCTCACGGCCACGTTCGCCTACCAGAGCAATCACGACCACGTCGGCTTCGGCGCCGCGGGCAATCATGCCCATGAGCGTCGATTTGCCAACACCCGAACCTGAAAATAGTCCCAAACGTTGGCCGCGGCCAAACGGGATAAAGGCGTCGATCACGCGCACACCGGTGGAAAAAGCATCGTGAATACGCTGACGACGCAGAGGATGCGGCGGGCGGGCCGAGTCTTTGTTCGCTCGAGCGGTCGGCAAGAGTCCGAGGCCGTCGTAGGGCTTACCCATTGCGTCAAGCACGCGGCCCAGCAAACGCGGACCGATCAGCGGCAATGGCGGACGGTCTGCAGCTGCTACTTCGCAACCGGCGTGCAGGCCAGCGGTTTCGCCGAGCGGCATGAGCAAAACGTGTTCGCCGCGGAAACCTACAACCTCGGCATTAACAGAAAAATTGTCGCGGTCGGAACTCAGACGGCAAAGTTCGCCTAAGCCGACATTGGGTCCTTCCGACTCTATGATGAGACCCGTTACGCCCGTGACATGTCCCAAGCGACGCACGGTAGGCAAACTGCGTACCTGCGAGCGGAGGGCTTCGATCATTGGAACAACGTTAGTCATGGCGAATAGTTATGCGCTGAGCAATTCACGGCTGAGCGCGTCGAATTTTGCCTGACGGCGAGCGTCGGTCAGACCGAACCGGCTGCGCACCTGACAGTCGCCAGGCCCGAGTGCAGCATCGATCGTCACACGCAGTCCCGGATGCCGTGTTTTCCAGTCGGTCGTCATCTGATCAAGCAGCGCGGCATCGCGCGGACAGAGGAAAAGTTCGAGATTGTCGCGTTCAGGGTAGAGCTGGGTGAGCGTTTCATCGCAGAGCTTCACCACTTGCTCAGCGGTGGGTTCGAAGCCGGCAAGAAGCTGACGGGCAAGTTCGACCGCCAGCGCAGGCAGTGATTCACGAAGCTGCGATTGCAGCTCAACTTCAGTCGCGGCCAAACGCTGGAAAAGTCCCTCCTGCAAAGCCTGAACCTCAGCACGAAATTCGACGAGTTGCTGATTGGCAAATTCCCGTGCTGAGTCGCTCCCTTCCTGATATGCTTTTTGGCGTACTGCAGCTAGTTCGACATCGGTGTAAACATGCGAGCCATGGCCCGGAAGCGAAACACCGACCAGCGGTCGATCGAAAGCGACGAGTTTGTTGTGCGTGGTCATGGGGGTTAGGCGACAACGGCGCTGTCGCTGCCGGAATCGAGCGAGATAGACCCTTCTTCTTCCAGACGACGGACCACCTGAATGATGGCGTCTTGCGCGACTTCGACGTCTTTTAAACGTACCGGACCGAGCATGCCGATTTCGTCGCGTAGACTTTCGGCCGCGCGCTTCGAGATCGAGGCGTAGATCTTTTCCTTGAGTGGCTCGCTGGCCGACTTCATCGAAACCGCGAGGTTCGCCGAATCGACTTCGCGCAATACGCGCTGCAGGTCTTGCGAGGCGAGGCGGTTGAGGTCCTCGAAGCTGAACATCTTTTTGCGGATCGCAGCACCCAGCTGAGCGTTGCGCTCTTCGAGGCGGGCGAGAAGGCTCTTGGACATTTCTTTGTCGATACCGTTGAGCAAATCGGCCACGGCGCGCACGCCGCCCGAACGATGGTAAGTGGGACGCACCTTATTATCGAAGTGCTTGCCGAGGTTGCGGACAATTTTGCCGACCAGGTCAAGAGAGGTAGAATCGATCGTGCCGAGGCGTTCGACGACTTCTTCGCGAAGATCTGGGCTCAAAAGAGCGAAAATTTCCGCCGCCTTCGCTCCTTCAAGATATGAGAGCACAAACGAGATGGTCTGCGGTTGCTCGTTTTTGATGAGATTGTAGATCTGACGGCCTTCCATCTCTGAAATATCCTTAATCACTTCGACCGCAGTACCCGCAGGTCCGAGGCGGCCAATGATGGTGCTGGCTTTGTAGTCGCCGCGCGCGATTTCGAGAGTGCGCCGAGCGTAGTCGAGCCCGCCAAGGGTGGACGTAATACCTTCGCCGATAAGAGGAGTGAACTCTTCCATCACGCGATTTTTCGTGATGTCGGAGATCATGGTGTACTGCGACATCTCGCGGCAAAGCAGCTCGATTTCTGCATCGTCGAAATGCCTGAGCACCTCGGCCGCAGCTTCAGGGCCGATGATGATGAGAAAAAGCGCGAGCTTCTGCTGGCGGCTAAGCTTGCTGAGATCGGGGTCCGTCATTGGAGGAGATTCCAGTTTAGATCAGGCGATCAGTTTTTCTTTACAGTTACCCATTCGCGAAGTGCGGTGCCGATATTAGCTGGTTTTTGGCGGATGAGCTCATTGAGCAATTCGGGAGAGAGCCCGCCGTTAGATTGAAGCGCCCGCTTGGTCGGATCGGGGGCCTCGGCCAGGAGTTCCATCGGCACTGGTTCGATTTTCTGCTTCTTCAACATGCGCCAGAAGACGAAGAGCACGATAGCCGCGACGCTCATTGCGATGTAGCGGCTAGCGGATTCAATCCAGCCCTGCATGCGGGTTTCGCTCTGAATTTTTTGGATCTGTTGGCTGATCGGTTCGATCTGGAAGGCGGTTTCCTGCAAGCTCACGAGCGAGTCGACGCTGCGGCCGCTATCGGCTCGAAGCCCGAGTGCGTTAATCACGATCTGGCGGAGCGCCTGCATTTCTTCAGCGGTGCGCTTGAGCGGCTTCCCGTCTGCGCCTACACCGCGTTCGGCGACGAAAACTGAAGCCGTGAGGTTCTTAATGGAGCCGGGTTGGCGGGTGACGTTGGTTACGACTCGGCCAATTTCATAGGAAGTAGTGCGGTTCTTGCGGTTCGATTCGGTAACGGAGGTGGGGCGCTGCTTATCGGTGGCGCCTAGATCAGCTTGGCCCGGGGCTTTGTCGGCCGCGCCAGGGGTGTTAGCCGTCACGCCGACAGCTCCACCGGCTTTAGCCTCCGAAGAGTTGGAGACGTCCTCGGAAATGGTCTGGCTACGCACGACCTGGCCCTCGGGATCGTACTTTTCCTGCATGAGTGTGGTTGCTTCGGTCTCGATCTCAGCGGAGACGCGCACGATGGCGTTGTTGTTGCCAACCACGGGAACGAGCATGCTTTCGATTTTCTTGGCAAAGTAATCTTCCACCTGCTGGCGATAGCGCATCTGGCTCGAAGCGGTGCCAAGCGTGGGATCCTGCCGTAGTTCCTCCGACAATACGTGGCCACGATTGTCGACGACGGCGACTTGGTCGGCCTGGAGGCCTTGCACGGCATTCGCCACGAGGTTCCGGATGGAGTTGACAGCGTCGGGTTCGAGACGGCTGGAAGCCAGTTCGACGAAAACCGATGCGGTAGGTTTAATATTCTGATCGGTAAGGAGCAGACGGTTTTCCGGCTGCACAATCATGACACGCGCGCTGCGCACACCTTCCAACTGGGAGATGGTTCGGGCGAGTTCGCCTTGAACGGCTCGGACGTAGTTCGTGCGCTGCACGAAATCGCTAAGTCCGAACTGACCTTTGTCGAAAATTTCAAACCCCACACCGTCACCGCTGGGAATGCCCTTTGAGGCCAATTCCATGCGCAGGCGGTAAACTTGATCGGATGGCACGTAAACATTACTGCCGCCAGCACTGGCTTTGTAGGGAATGTTTTGAGTCTGCAGCTGGCTGATAATCACAGCGGCATCTTTTTCCGAGAGGCGGCCGTAGAGCAGCTGCATGTCGGGGCGATGCGACCAGACAGCGAGAAAGATGAGCCCGGCTGCGACCGCGAGCGCAGCCATGACGAGCGAAACGCGTTGGTTAAGGCCAAGTTCCTTCCAAAGGGCGCCAAGGGAACGGAGAAAATTCTTCATGAAAATCGAGGATCGGGGTTAGCGAAGAAAGTGGGATCAGACGGGCATGCGCATAAGTTCTTGGTAGGACTCAACGACTTTGTTGCGCACCTGAACCATCAGCTGGAAGGCAATGTTGGCTTCTTGCATCGCGATCATCGACTGATGGACCTGGTCATTTTTGCCGAGCAGCACATCGCGAGTGATGGCCTGGGCCTGCGATTCTTTCGTATCGACCGAGGAGATGAGCTGTTCGAACATTTCCCCGAAACCACCAGGCTGCGCTGTAGTCGATTCGGTTGTTGTGGAAATACCGGGAATTTTTACCGGACCAGTCGGTGAATCGGTACGCCCAGGCGCATTGATCTGCGTGAGGAGGGGATTTTGGAGGTTACCGATAGAACCGATGAGAGACATGGTGAAAAAGGCGTGTGCCGGGTTTCAGGTTATTTGCCGATTTCGAGAGCGCGCAGCGCCATCTGACGGGAGTTTTTAACAACTGAAAGGTTAGCTTCGTAAGCGCGCGAGGCGGTCATCAGGTCGATCATTTCGTAGGCCATTTTGACATTCGGCATTTGCACGTAACCGTCGGCAGAGGCGTCCGGGTGTTGCGGATCGTAGATGCGCTCGCCGGGAGTTTGGTCATTGGAGATGGTTCCAACACGCACGCTCTGCAGTGCAGGGCCGCCTGTGGCGTCACCGGATTGGCGAACGAGCTCAGTTTCAAACGAAACCAGTTTCCGTTGATACGGCTGTCCATCAGGGCCGCGGGTGGTTTGGGCGTTAGCGATGTTTTGGGCGACGATATCGAGGCGGGTTTTCTGGGCGTTGAGCGCGCTCGCAGTGACATCGATGCCGGAAATGAGGTTCATGGGGCAAAAGAGAGCGGCAGTGGTTACATGCTACCGGAGCCGTTGATCGCGATTTTCAGCTGTTTGATGTCTCGGCTAACAAGCTCCGAAAGGTAGTCATACTCGACGGAGTTACGGTTCATCTCGATCAGCTCGCGCTCGATTTCGATGGTGTTACCGTCGGGACGCACAGAGCGGGCGGTCGGATCTTCAACCAGAGTTGGCTTCAGCGCAGCCATCTCGGCGTGCTTGCCGGCTTCGAGGCGCGTACGAAGTTGGGTGGCGAAATCAGGAGCCACATCGACCCGGCGGTAACCTGGGGTGTCGGCGTTGGCGATGTTCGAGGCGATTGCTTCTTGCCGCACGACCGAGGCGTCGAGGAGTTTTCGCGCCAACTGGTAATTGTCGGAAAGTGAAACTGGATCGATCATCGCGGTGCCGAATTAGCAACGGCGGTGCCAGCGCGGGGTTTGCCCGTAGATCTACATAGTTATCAATTAATTAAAAAAATCAGGGTGTTTACCCCAGATCCGGTCGGGCAAAATACCCAGATCGAGCGTGTCTAGCGCGGCAATTTTTGCCGACCAAGGAATTTTCCCCGGTGGATTTGCTGCAAGTGCGTCTACATTCGGAGGCAAACGCGCCGATAAATTCGCAGCACCCACAACAATATTATGATGCGGGATAGTGATTACAAATTCATCCGAGAACTGGTTTACAGCCACAGTCGAATCAACTTAGGGCCCGATAAAAAGGAGCTAGTCTCCGCGCGCCTGGGTAAACGCCTGCGTGCCACAAACATAACCTCCATAAGCGATTACTGTCGCTTTCTCCAAGCCAAGGAAGGAGGCGACGAAGAGCTGGCGCACCTAATCGATGCCATCTCGACCAATCACACGTATTTTTTTCGCGAACACGAACATTTCGATTTTTTAACCAACGTCGCCTTGCCTGAGATGGTAAAACGCCGGGCTTCCGAACGCTGGCCCCGCTGCAACGTGTGGAGTGCAGCCAGTTCGTCCGGTGAAGAGCCCTACTCAATCGCGATCGCGTTGAACCAGTTCTTCAGCGGCGCCAACTCCTGGCCCTGGCGAATCGAGGCTACCGACATTTCCCACCGCATCCTCCAGCGTGCCCGCGTCGGCATCTACCGTGAAGAAGCAGTGAAAAAAGTCCCGGCCAACTTGCTGCGCATGCACTTTCAAAAAGGCTTCGGACCCCAGGACGGCAATTATCGTGTGAAACCGCATCTCCTGGAGTGTGTCACGTTTCGCCAACTCAACCTGCTCGAAGGCGCTTTCCCGTTTACCGAACCATTTCAAATCATTTTTTGCCGCAATGTCATGATTTACTTTGACCGGGCGACCCAGACCGAGCTGGTCAACAAACTCGCGCGACAACTGGTACCAGGCGGCTATCTTTTGGTTGGCCACTCTGAAAGTCTCAGCGGAATCAAACATTCGATGACCATGCTCAAGCCCGCCATTTACCAACGCCCACTCAAAGGTTAGCCATATTAGATAAATCCAATATCGAGAACCAATTTGCTGACCGCCCTTAACTTTCTCCTCCATGCCTCCTCGTAAAATTCGCGTCCTCGTCATCGACGACTCTGCCGTCATCCGCAAGGTCGTGAGCGAAGCGCTCAACGTCGACCCCGAGATCGAGGTCGTGGGCACGGCCATGGATCCGTACATCGCGCGCGATAAGATCATGCAGCTCAAACCTGACGTGCTCACGCTGGATATTGAAATGCCGCGGATGGACGGCCTCACCTTCCTCAAGATCATCATGGAGGAGCGTCCTCTTCCGGTGATCATCATGAGCTCGCTGACCAAGACCGGCTCTCATCACGCGATGGAAGCATTACGTCTTGGCGCTGTCGATGTTCTCGGCAAGCCCGGCGGCTCCTACTCGTTTGGCGACCTCGGGCCGCAACTCATTGAGAAGATTAAGACTGCCGCCACCGCCAAAATTCGTCGGCCCACGCCTACGCGCGCACCCTTCCGACGAGCCGTGCTTCCTCCGGCGTCCAATGGTTCGACTCCACCAAATCCGCCCGGAAGCCATTCTCCCCCTGCCAATTCGCCTCAGGCTTCGAGACCCTCTCCGCTTCGCAGCACACCGACTCAGATCCCGGGTCCCAGCACCTTAGCTGCCTCGAACCACTCCAAGCCTCCTTTGGTTGCATCCCAGCGACCGGCCGCGACTCCAGGTTCTCGTCATCCGCTGGCTGTTCTCCCACCCAATATACGGCACCACCCGCGCCGGCTCATTTTGCTCGGCGCCTCCACCGGAGGTACTGAAGCTCTGCGCGACGTGCTCACCCAGTTGCCCGGCGATCTCCCCGGCATCGCGATCGTACAGCACATTCCTGCACATTTTTCGCGCGCCTTCGCGGACCGCCTAAACGCCACCTGTGCTTTTGAAGTTCGCGAAGCGGTCGACGGCGATCGTCTTATGCCGGGACTCGCGTTGGTCGCGCCGGGAAATTTCCACATGATGCTGCAATGGACAAACGACGGCTATCGCGTCCGCATTGCCGATGGCCCAATGGTTTGGCATCAACGCCCCGCCGTGGATGTGCTTTTTAAATCCGCCGTCGACATCGTCGGCCAGCACGCCATCGCCGGCATCCTCACAGGCATGGGCAAAGATGGCGCCGAGGGCCTGCTGCGCCTCCGCGAAAAAGGCGCCATGACCTTCGCTCAAGATGAAGAATCAAGCGTCGTCTACGGCATGCCCCGCGCCGCTTGGGAAAATGGCGCCGCCCAACGTCAACTTTCTCTCGAACAAATCCCAGCTCACATCATCCAGGCGGTGGCCAACACGCATAACGCCTCTCAACCTCATGCCGGCGCCTGACCGCCCCCCTCTTCCACAAGATCCGGGTGACGATAACCCGGCCAATCAGTGGCCAGTTCAGTCGCGTATCGATTATACGACTACAGCACCCTGGGGCGTCGATAGCCGCGTTGGCGGGGCGCCTGGTGGACCAGCCAACTGCGCGCTCTTCGTCATCGATCGCAGCGACACCATCCTCGCCCATCAATTCAGGGAAGACGACGCTTGGTTTCATCGCGAAGCCACCCTCAATGGCAGGTCGCTTCGCACCGTTCTCGCCGAGAAACACCCCGAGTGGAGTCAACGTCTCCCCGCCTGCCTCTTCGAAAGCGAAACCACGCTCTACCTGCCCGATATTGCTCCCGGAGTACCCGGCCTCGTGCTGGCCGTGCACCGCTTGCGTTGCGGTGGCCAGATGAACGTCACGCTCGCACCCGAGCTGGCTCAGCGCGACCTGCTGAAGCACGCTGGCATTGCAGACTTCAATCCAGATCCAGCTACGTTCGCCAAAATATTTCTTAGACTGCGCTCCGTTGAAAATCGTCTCGATCACTACCTCGCCCATCTCCCCGGTGTGGTCTTTAACCAGCGTGCAGACCTCTCTTTCGCGTTTATCGGCCCGGGTTGCGATGTCCTGATTGGCCTTGAGAGCCAAACTCTCAGCAAGGACGGTCAGGCGCTCCTCCGGCTCATCCACCCCAGCGACGAACGCGGCTATTATCAGGAGCTCGATCGTAATGTCGCCGCTACCAAGCCGTTCAGCCTCGTCTATCGTGTTCTGAATCCCCAGACAGGAACCTATCTCTATCTTCTGGATGTGCGTTCTCCAGTCCGCGCCGCCGATGGCCTGCTCCTCGGCTACGAAGGAGTCTGGCTCGACATCACGCGCCAAAAAATCGCCGAACACCGCCTCACCACTCACGCGTGGAAGGAAAGTATCTCTTCTCTTACGGGCGGCCTGCTCGACGAATTCAGCACCGCCATGACTGGCATCTATTCGCTGAGCGAACTCTACCATAAAACTCTCTCCGCGAAACACCCTCTCCACAACGGACTCGGCCTGATCAAGGACAACGCTGCCCAGGCCCAACGCCTCCTGCGGAAGATTATCGAGCTCAACCGCGACAACTCTGGCGAGAAAGCGTACACCAACCTCGGGAAACTGGTTCGCGACCAACTCGATCTCCTCAAGATTATCCTCCCTCGCGGCACCCAGCTCACCGGTCCGCTCAGCGAAGGCGATTGGCCAGTGCTCATCGATGAATCTTCTTTTCGGCAGACTCTGGTCAATTTGGCCACCAACGCACGCGATGCTCTTCGCGGACCCGGGGAGATCCGCATCCAGCTCCGCCGTCTCGTGCCCGGAGACGAACCATTCGCTGGAGCGACGCCGCCTTTGCCGAAAATTACTCAACCCTCTATCGAACTCGTTTTTTCGGACAACGGCTCCGGCATTGTTCCTGCCCACCTGACACGCATTTTCGATCCATTCTTCAGCACCAAAGAGTCTAACCGCGGCTCAGGTCTCGGCCTTTACCACGCAAAGCTATTTGCCGAGGCCCACGGCGGCCTGATCGCCGCCCGTAGCGTAGGCGGACGTGGCACCGAAATCGTGCTCCTTCTGCCATTGGCCGATCTCTCGCTCGCCCATGGGGGCACTTGTCCTCCGCTCGGTTCCGCCAAGACTAAACACACTCGCGTCCTCTATTTTGAGCCCGGCATGACCGAAGAAGCCACTGTTCTCGACGAGCTACACCACCCCGAGTGGGACGTTCGCACCGTCGCCACGCCCGAACATGCTCGGCGCGTCCTACGCGAAGAAGGCCCCCGCCTCGAACTTGTCATCATACGCCAACCCCGAGCCGACGCCGAGTTGCGTATTCTTATTGCCGAAATCCGCCGCGATCATCCTGGCCTGCCCATCGCACTCGCCCTTACTTACCAACGTTCCGTTGAGCTTCCTGCCTCCTTGAGATCGCAGGTTGACCTCTTGCTCCCAGCTGGCTTACGTGACCGGGACGACGCCGACTCTTTTGCCAAGCTGCTCCGAACCCCATGATGCCCAGCACAGCCACTATCATCCCACCTTCGCTCCTCATCGTTGATGATGAGCCTATTGTGTTGGCAGCACTTAAAGAAACCCTTGAGCGTGATAAATACCACGTGGTGGCGACGACCAGTGCTCTTAAAGCCCTGGAGATTTTACGTGAACGCGAATTTGCCGTCATCATCTCCGACCAACGCATGCCCGAGATGCTCGGCCTCGATTTTCTGATCGAGAGTAAAAAGATCCGCCCTCTCTGCTCGCGCATCCTCATCACCGCCGTCCTCTCGCTGCCGACCATCGTCGATGCAATTAATAAGGGCGAGATTTTCCGCTTTGTCGCTAAGCCTTGGCTCCGCGAAGAACTCACCGCGACGGTTAAGAATGCGATCAATCGCTACGAACTCATCGTCAAAAACGAGCAGCTCACTGCCGAGACACAGCGCCTTAACCAACAGCTCACCATCGCTAATAACGCGCTTAACGAGCAGGTAAACAACCTCGAAGCTCAGAAGCGCGAACTCGACAAAGCTAACCGCGAACTCGCCACCAGCTACGAACACTCGCTCGACCTCTGCACTCGCATTCTCACCACCTACGATCCGCTGCGCGGCGGTCAGACCAAGGCGATGGTGGAAATTGCCAAGAAGATGGCCGAGACTGAGCACTTCTCCGACGAAGAGCGCCACGTACTCCGCGCCAGCGCGTGGCTCTGCGACCTAGGCCTCATTGGCGTCCCTCGTGACCTCATTCGTAATTTTCGCTCCTCGCCGGATCGCCTCAGCGAACGCGAGCTAACCACGATCCAGAGTCACCCGATTTACAGCCAGACCCTCGCCTCCTACGTCGACAGTGATCCCGCGGTCGGCGAAACCATTCGCGCCCACCATGAACGTTTCGACGGTTCAGGCTTCCCCGATGGTTTGAGCGGCATGTCCATTCCGTGGACTGCGCGCTGCCTCGCCGTAGCGGTTTGGTTTATCGAGTGTGGTTATACCAAGGAGCAAGCCATCGAGTCCGTTATCACGGAATCTGGCAAAGCTCTCGACCCCGAAGCTGTTCGCCTCTTCCTGAAAGTTACCCACTTGCTGGAACTTCCGCGCCAGGTGAAAGAGATTCTTCTAGAAGAACTCAAACCCGGCATGATTTTGGCCAATGGACTTTATAGCCCGCACGGCCTCCTGCTCGTCGGCGAGGGCCAAAGCCTCAGCCCCGCGATGATCTCAAAAATCCGAGATCACAATCTGATCGACCCAATCAGCCAGCGACTGCTGGTGTATTCCTGAGTAAGTTTTTGGTGAGGTTTGCGTCCGCGCGGATAAGAAGCGGACCAGCCCGTGCGCGCTGAATATTAGAAACCTTTTACATTCAGCATACCCGTTCGCCAGGACGCTTAATCTCAGGATTTTGCGCGGCGATATCTCAAGTTTAGAGCCCATGCGCCGTAATCTTAAGCACGTGGCGCAACACCATTGCGCCGGCCCATGCATTCCCTAACCACAAGCAACTTCCGCCCATTGTTGTGCCGAGGCTCGATGGCTTTTTGAACCATGGCCGCACCTACCATCGGAGCTCTTTTTTCGCAGCGCGTCGTCATCGGCGTGGGTGACATGGCCGTCTCTAACAACGCCATCGTGACCTTGAGCACTTATGCTTTGGGTTCGTGTGTAGGAGTTATTGTTTTCGACGCCGTTACAAAAGCCGGCGGCATTCTCCATTTGATGCTGCCTGACTCCACCATTTCTCCCGACAAGGCCAGCAAACAACCCGCCATGTTTGCGGACACCGGACTGCCTCTCCTCTTCAAAGCCCTCGCTGGCGTGAGAGCGGATCGCACTCGCATGCGGCTCTTTGTGGCCGGCGGCGCGAGTGTCCTCAACGGTGCCGATCCTTTCAAAATCGGGGAACGCAATAGCCTCGCAGTCGACAAATATCTCAAGGCCAATGCCTATAACGTCGTTGGCCGCGACCTCGGCGGCAGTGTCAACCGTACCGTTCACCTCGAGGTCGGTACTGGCAAAGTCAGCCTAAAAATGCCCGATCGCACCGAGAACTTTTCCCTCGGTTAAGTTTCTCCCTCAGGCATCGGCTGCGTTATTCTGCACCTTTGGTTTTCGTCAATGGCAGCAACTTGATCCCACGTGGGCAACGGCCTGCACTCGTCGTAAACTGACTGTTGCAACGCGGGCAATACGCACAGCTCTCCGAGCCGTCGGGCTCTGGCGCCTGCACTAGTTCTTCTGCCCGCACGTCACGATCGCGCAAAAGATGTTCGATCTCGCCACTCAAGTGGCTGCGCATCCATAAACTAACCGCTTGGCCTAACATTGCTGCGGTTTCGTCTGCGTACGCCGGCTGCAATGACCAACGTAAATCTGCCACTGCTTGTCGCGCATACTCGACGAAAGTGGTTTTCTTCGCCGCTATCGCGAGCCACGCCAGCGGATGCGCCTGTTGAAAAAACTCTGTCCCAATCCGCGAGCGCAAACGATACGCTTGCGGCGGCAACAACGCTGCACTCAAGAGCAAGCTGAACCGCGCCTCGCCACGTTTCGGCAACAAATGCCGATGCACCCACCAGCCATTCACCACGATGCAGAGGTGTAGCCCCAAAAGGTACCATCCAACCAACGGGAAAATGCGTCCAATCAGCACCGCCTGCTCTGCGCGTACCGGCAGATGACTCCCGAAAAGGATATAGAACGATGCCAGCAACGCCATGAAAAAACCTATACCTATAAACATCACTAAATTTGATGTTCTCCCGAGCAATACATTTCTCTGACGGCGCAAATGTGACGGCCTGAACCAGCAGGCCACTCGCGCCGACAGCCACGCTGATCGCGCCTCAGGCGTACGATTTTTGCAGCCATCAATCAACTCACGCATACCAGCCAACGTGGTGAATGAAGTGACCGGGCAAAAAGCCTGCCCATTAAGGAAAATATATCCCCTCTTTTCCGCCAGCTGACGAATCTCATCCCAGCGCCAAACCTGAACTCGCTCCGGCATGGGCGCCGGTCGTCCGGCCGAGCCTACCGGAACATTACTCACGCCTTCGGGCGAAAACGAAATCGGCGGATCTTCCGTTCGCACATGCCAGGCCAGAGGCGACGCGGAAATGACGGCGACCCCGGAATGGCTAACTGATGCGTGACCGAGGCCGAATGATCGGCTCAGGACAAAGCGCAGTTTCCGGCCCGCTTTTAAGCAGTCGGCCAGATACCAAAACCAAAACGCCGCAATCAACAACCACCATTCAGACATCAGCGTGCCGCCTCATTCGACCTTGTCCCTTCCGAGAATTTTCTTCCAAAACTTCACGATCCCAGCTCCCAACGCGACGATGCCTAACACGATCGCCTTGCCCGCTTTCGCCAGCAGCACGCCCAGCTTAGCAAACAATCCCGCCTTCGCCGCCAGCACACCAGCGCCACCCACCACCAACGCCGCTAAACCATATTTGGCGACCTTGTCGCCAGATCTAAATTCTGCATAGCTCGAACCCGGCAGATAGCGAAAATCGGTCAGCATTTTATCCGTTTGCTCTTCATTAATCTTAAACTGGTCTAAATCCCCAACTAGGGTCACTTCCATGACCCCTCCGCGGCCGAGTAGACGAATACTCTCATTGATACCAACGGTCTTATGCTGATCATGTGAGGAGGAAATTTTGAAGGCCCATTTTAAATTGTGCGTTTTCTCATCGTAATGCGGAGTCGTTTCCCAACCGCGTAGTTTCAACTCGCTCCATCCTTTGCGCTTTCGATTCTCGTTAGCAGCGATCTGCCCTTCCTCCAATCGTTGGTACAATTTTTCAGCATCGAGGTTCGCCTTATCATCGTCCTTCACATAACCAACCTCGTTGTAATCGAAATATAACATCCAGCCTTCCGGCGAAAGGGCTACCCCGACTTCGCGGCCACCGCGCATGTTGTGCGTCATCTCGAAAAACTTATCTAACGAGTCCGGCCCGACAAACGCGAAGCCCTCTGGTAATTTGATTTCTGCCACGCTGCCCAGCTTAACCGTTGCTGGACCTTGCGTGAGTTTAAGACCAGGGATTTCAATTTTTCGGGGTTCTCCAGCCTGCTGGTTAGCGGATGATGCAGCTGCAGGCGTCGCAGCTGTATCTTGAGCCCGTACTAGGGAGCTCTGACTTAGAAAGATAGCCACAAGAAGACACGAAGCCAGGCGGATAGATTTCATAAAAAAGGGGTTCGATTTACTTTCACCCAGACAAGACTTTCGAAAAACATGCAGTGCGCCCGCACTTTGTCGATGCTACATATTCACTTCCCATCACCAATTGCGTTTCACTTTCCATCCACCCCCAATTAGCGTTAATTTGGGCTACGACCTCTTCTTCTCCACTATCGACACTTTGACATGCGCTAGAAACAAATCGCCCAATTACGGAGCGGTGATTTCATAAGGGATCGCCGGCAGAGCAGTCAGCGGAATACGCCGCGGGCCGGAGTTTTTCTTTCCTTTTTCCTCTTTTTTATCGCCAGCGTTGGCGCGCTCGCCTGTCGCAATTAAAATCAAATTACCCTGCTGGCCAGGCTTGGCCTTGGTGACGTCGGCGGCAAAAACGATTTCAATCGAAGCTGGACCGACCGTGAATTTTTGTATGGAAACGCCTTCTGGCGGCTCGCTGAGCTCGACCTGAATGGCTTCAAATGCCTTGCCGAATTGGGCCACTACGTGGAAGGCCGTGGTTTGTCCGGCAGCAATTTTTAGCGGTGTCTTATCCGCGAGTCGTATCGCCGTTTTAGGCACCATCCCATGGCCAATGACCTGAACTTTGGTTTCCTTCACTGGCACGAGCTGGCGATAAGCAAACGCCTGCATCATATCTTCGGCTGGCACTGCCTCATGAACAACTTGCTTACCGCCAATATTTGCACGACCGACAAAATTGACCGGATAAGCCGCGTCGCGAGACGTTGCCGGAGTGGTGAGAGTGAAGCGAATCTTGTCCTGATCAGCCGGAATGCGGGCTCCGCTCAGGCCAAAAGCACGCGAGCTGTCGTGTAATCCGAGTTCGATTTCGCCAGAGAAGCCATCCTTACGCAGAGCAAAAACTGTCATGGGTACAAAAGTATTTCCACGGACATTGATGCTCGAAGGCTCAACTCGTAATTCAAAATCAGGATGCGGCGCACGCACGTGTAATCGATAGCCAAACTCAGGCCCGCCCTGATGTTGTGTATCACCTAAATGGATATAATAGAGGCCATCCGCGGGGAGCTTCAGGCCCAGACGCGAGTCAGCGTGATGAGTGGCTAGTCCATAGCTTTTATCCTCATGGTCATCATTGGCAGCGATCTGCTTTCCTTGTGCATCTGTGAGCTTAAGAATCGAGTCGAGTGGTGAATTTAGCCGGCGAGCAAAAACCTCGATCACCAACTCTTCGTTTGCTCGGCCTTCGAAACTGAAAACGTCGCGGTCGCCTAGTTTGTCAATGCGGCCGTTAACGACAATGGGCAGCTTAAGCTTCTGCGCATGCGCGGTATCGTCGTTAGGTTCGGTTTCTAAAGAATCCAATTCATCATCGAGTGCGAAAGCTACTTTGTTAGATAAAATTCCGTCGCGCGGAACTATAAGCTCAAGATTTCCACGCGTTTTTCCTTTGCCGTCCATCAACGCCTTGGAGGCAGGAAGATTCCAACCGCGCAACTCGACCGACGTTGTTTCTCCAACCCTTCCACCGAGCGGAAATACGCTAGTGATAAACGGTAGTTTGCCGATGGAAATCCGGTAAACAAAATCCTGCCGTCCACGATAAATCGAATCCTTAATCTCGACTACGTATTCACCATCAGCCCGAATTTCATAGAAAAGGACGGGGTCGGGATTAAATTGAAAACGGTCATCATAGGCGAGTTCGCGACCCTTAGCATCATACAAGGCCAGTGTTGCTTGGAACCAGCCTGGCACCGCATCGGCTAAGTAGGGAATGAGCGCTCGAGCACGAGCAGCGATAACGAGCCTTTGCCCTTTCGTCGCAGAAAATCGAATACGGTCCACCTCTCCAGGCAAAATCTGGCCATTAATAACCGCAGGCAAAGTAACCGCGCGTTCAGGGCTGGTCGGAGTCGCACGCGGATTTGCAGGATCGCGTCCCTCAGGCGCCATCGTATTAGGAAAGGCAGCCGGTTCCGAAAATTCGGGCAGTTGTCCGATTTGAAAAAGCATCGGATTCGAAAGGCCGTTCGGATTGCGCAAACGAATCTCGCTATCACCAGGTTCGGCATCCGGCGCGATCGTAATTTCTAGCGTCACTGCCTCACAAATCGCCGGCGCAGTCTGCCGATTCATACGGTAAGCCATCTTCTGACGGATTTCTGCTACACGTTTTTCGTCATCGGGCGTCCAGACAACCTGCGGCGACGAAGCCGCAGGAGAGATAGCCGGTGCAGCCGGCACTCCGCTGCCAACGCGAGTTGCTTTGCGCTTCTCTTGAAGTTTTTCGAGCTCAGACTTAAGTTCGTCGTCCTCCTTTTGGTTGGTTGGTCGAATGTAATCGATCACGCGCGCACTAATGCCTGACCCAAAAAACTGCGCTTGAGTAACGCCTTCTAAAAATTGTCCACCTACCATTATATTGAAGGTCGTGCCCTGTTTGCCGCCTGCGGGATAAACATAACCGATGCGCGGGCCAGACAAGCGGGCGATCGGAGTTTGTCCGCTCAGCGGCAAACCGAGTGACAATACCAACAGGAACGATAAAGAGAAAAGTTTCATGGGCATGCGGCTGCTCACATGATCTCGCGCAAGCGTCCGGCGCTCTGTGTGCCCTCAAGCGATGGTGGATAAGCGGCGGTTTCGGTCCCTTCGGGATGCGGTAGTTTAGCATCAGCAGCGATGCCAAGTTTCTCGTACATGCTCCCGATCAAGCCATTTGGATAAACGGGCCGATCTTTCACTTCTTCCCCCTGAGCGTCGGATGAGCCAACAACTTGCCCTCCTTTGAAACCACCGCCGGCGAGCAGCGCAGAAAAAACTTTGCCGTGATGTCCGCGGCCGCCATTCCAAGGTGCTTCCCACTGCACGCGAGGTGTACGACCGAACTCACCGCCACACCACACGATTGTGCTCTCAAGCAGGCCACGATCGGCGAGGTCTTGCAAAAGCGAGGACAGGCCTTTATCGAGCTCGGGCAATTTATTGCGCATGATCTCGAAGTGACGCTTATGAGTGTCCCAGCCTTTGTAGTTGATTGTTACATACGGCACGCCTCGTTCGACGAGCCGCCGGGCGATAAGGCAAGATTGGCCAAAACTATTTCGGCCGTAGCGATCTTTAAGTGCGTCGGATTCTTTCGAGGCATCAAAAACTTTGCCTGCGTCGCCGAGGATAAGATCGTAGGCTTTTGTCTCGGCCTGTGCGGACGCGGTCAGGAGCGGATCGTTAGGCAATGTGCGTGCGAGGGTGTTGAGACTGCTCAAAAAATCGCGTCTTCCCTGCTGCCGGCCTTCGGTTAGACCCGGCGCAACCACCCCTTCGACCGCGAACGGAACTCTCCCCGGATCACCGCCCGTTGCGAAAGGTCGATAACGTTGACCGAGAAATCCCGCTTCGGAAAAGCGGCCCTGCAACTCAGTGAGTACGATGTACGGCGGTACAAGCCCACTGTACCCAGAATCATAACCTTTAAAAAGCGACACGACAGCACCGACTGATGGAAAAACATAACGGTCGCCTGAGGGCCGGCCAGTCTGGACCATGTACGCCGCGGTCTCATGGCCGTTACTACCGTGGGTAAGGCTGCGTATGAGCGAATACTTGTCGGCTTGTTTTCCCAAAAGCGGCAGGAGCTCACCGATCCTTATGCCAGATACATTCGTCTCGATCGGATTTTTTAGCGGCCCGCTGAAGGCGTCGCCAGCCTCAGGTTTGGGGTCAAACGTGTCCAGATGGCAGGCTCCACCCCAGAGCCAGATCTGAATAACTGACTTCGCGGATGTGTTAGTCGATTTTAATGGTTTAGCCGAAGGCATCGCCGCAAGCGCGCGGAGGCTAAGATTATTGGCCAGAAGCGCTCCCGCGGCGCAGAAAAATCCGCAGCGCAGCATATCGCGACGCGTAATCCCGGGAAGTTCAATGGGCGTACCCTCGGGCGGAGATTCGTGCGCACAAGCCTGCCAGACATTGTCGGATTCGTAAGGAGGATGCATGGCGGCAGATGGGTTAAAGATTTAGTGGCGGTGAAGAAACTCGGCGCTGTTGATCAGAGCCCAAGCAAGGTCGAGCGCTGTTTGCCGGGGACCAATTTTTGCCGTTTGCGAGTAGAGCAAGACCGATTGGCGCTCCGCATCAGTTGGGTAGCGGGAGAGAATCGTTAGGTATAGCACGTCGACGATTTCGCGCGGGCGTTTTTGGTGTTCGAGAAGAAGCGCCTGCAATTTCGGCCCCTGTTCGAGCTTGCGCTGGATTTGGCTGGAATTGAGCAAATGGAGACGCTGCGTCGCGGTAATTTTATTATTTCGCTCCAGTTCTTGACCGGTATCGCGCGGCGGGCGGCCAAACATTTCGAGAAACGAACTCGTGATGCTACCGTCGGGCAACGAGATCGAGCGCACATCCTCGGGCACATAGGTGTAAGGCTCGGGAATAGCGCTGGAATATTTGTCGGTGGCGCCGGTGATCTCGTTAAGCGCATCGATCAGCACTTCGGCGTCGAGTCGACGCAGTGGATAAAACGCGAAATTGGCGATGGCTTCCGGTTTATCACTGCGGGAAACGCAAGAGAGTTGGTAAGTCTGCGAATTCAGAATCAGCCGGAAAAGCTCCTTTAGGTCGTAGTGTTGCGCAGCCAGTTGGTCCGCAAGATAGGCGAGCAGCTCGGGATTAGTCGGTGGATTATCAGCGCGAAAATCGTCGGGCTCTTGCACAATTCCACAACCTATCAGCCAGAACCAAACTCGGTTAGCAATTGCACGGGTAAACCAGGGATTTTTAGGATCGATCAACCAATCGGCGAAGACTTCGCGTGGATCGCGGTCGGAGGTAAATTTTGCGACGTTGCCGTCAGGAAAACTTGGCGGAAGAAGTCCGGCGGGCGAAGTCTTGCTTGGGTCGAAAAAAACGATCTCTTCTTTCCATTCCCCTGTGTTCTTGTAGCCGATCTGGGTGAAGAAACCAGCGAGGCCGGCAAGTTGAACGTCCGGCCACTTTTCGGCGCGAGCGCCCATGAAAGTGAGAGCCACGGTGCGCGCGACGGCTTTGGGATCGCGGCTTTGCAACGCTCGATAAAAATTGACGGGGCCAACGCGGAAATTGCTTCCATTGCCGGTAAGAAGTTCACGTGCGAACTGGTCGAATGGTTTGTTCGAATGGAGCGAGTCAACGATCCAACGATGATAAGCCTGAGCGGCGTTGGGCCAGAGATTGATCGGATATTCGGCTTTTACGCGGAGCAGATCGCTCCATTTCATCGCCCAATAGTCGGCAAACTCATCACGTGTTAAAAGATCATCAATGAGCACGCGACGCTTATCCGGGCTCTTGTTGGCCAAAAACGTTTTCACTTCGGCGGCGGTCGGCAGCGTCCCAATCACGTCGAGAAAAACACGTCTGACGAAGACCGCGTCGGAGCAATTCAGCGCAGGTAGAATATTGAGCTGTTTGAGATGCTCGAAGACTAATTCATCAATGCGACCGTTTGATTGCAGCACACCTGAAGTTTCGTAGGGATTCGGGGCGGCGTTCACGCCGAGCAAACCGACGAAGACTACGGTAAAGAGCAGCAGGGCTTTCATATATCGAATGATGACAGTGCAGACATGCGTAACCGGGGCGCGGCAACAACTACTGTCTTATAGAGTTCCTAGACGTAGCATACCCACAAGATGTTTCAGCCTGTTTCGTTGCCTCAAAAAAAGCGCCCGGCCTGCGCTTGAAGCACCAGGCCGGGCTGACCACAACACCTGCAAATACTCGCCAGCATCACTTGGCGATGCGTATAATATCGGACCGTTTTATTTAAACTTTAGTGCACCAAAAAAAATTCCGGGTGGGGGCGGGAGTCCGGGTTAGCCGTCCGAACCACCGCCCCCGGAATCGCACGACCGCACTCAGCTCATCGCTTCAAAAGCTTAGCGAGCCATGCGAAAGTTTCTCTTGTAACAGCTTGCCAGCCCGCGTGATGACTTCGGGAATCGCCGCCTCCAGCATGCTGGGGGAGAACCCCCACTCCATGAGCAAGGGCGCGTTGAGTTCATACAAAAATCCATCTTCGGCTACGCCCACCCCGATCGTGACAGCGACGTATTTCGCCGCATGCACGTGGACTAGCAGAGGCAGCACATCAGCCGGCGCGCTGGCAGTCGGCGGGTTAAATGTACCAACGGCGACAAATGATGCCGGGAACTTCCATCTTTTTAATAGTTCGGCACCAATCTCGGCGTGATTATAACCCAGGATTTGTTTCTCAGCATTGAGCCAGGTGCATCCGGTGCTGGCTTGCACGTCACGAACGGCCTGGAAGTAGTCGCCGCACGAATACGCAACAGCGAGCTTGCCCACTTCGTGCACGAGGCCGGCGGTGTAGGCGGTCTTAGGATCAACGCGGCCAGTCTGTTCGGCAAGGTACTCGCCCGCGACGGCGACCATGAGGGCAAGACGACAGAAATCGCCCGCCTCCCAGCGATAGCCATCCATTTTTTGCGTCATCCAGCGACTCGCGAGAGAAAGCGCGGCTAAACGGTAAACCTCGCGCTGCCCCAAACGCATAATGGCTTCGCTTAAATTTTCCACTTGGCTGCTGCCTGCGGCGAAATAGGCGGAGTTAGCCAAGCGCAAAGTCGAACTAGCCAGCACCGTATCAACACGAATCACGGATTCCAGTTCATCGATCGACGAGTCCTCTTTTTCGAGAACCGAGATAAGCCGGGGCAGCAATGCGGGAGAGCATGGCAACCGCGTGGCCTTTTCGCAAACGTCAGCAAAGGTTGGAACAGGGTTGGACATTGGGTCAAAAAAGTTTGTCAGGCGGCCAAGAATAGGGAACCGGGGTCAAGGATCAATGCGATGTTACCGTCGCCTAGGATAGCGCCGCCCGAAATGCCTGCGAGATTTTGCAGGAAACTCCCTAGCGGTTTGATCACCACTTCCTGCTTACTCACCATGTCATCTACGAGCAGAGCGTTAGCTTTTCCGTTGCCTTCAACAATGACGACGATGCCTTCCCAGGGATTTTCGACTGCTCCAGGAATGCCAAAACGGCGATGCAGGCGGTGGACCGGCAAAATCTTGCCACGGTGATCAAGCACTTCTCCTCGGCCTTGTACGGTAAAAAGCGCTTCTCTTGCCGGGCGGAGCGCCATTTGCACTGACGTGCTGGGAAGAATGAAACGATCTTCGCCCACGCGAACGATAAGGCCGTCGATGATCGCCATCGTAAGGGGCAGGCGGATACGGAAAGTGGAGCCTTTGCCTACCTCGGACTCGATCTCGATCTTGCCGCGCAATTTCTCGATGTTTCGCCGAACCACGTCCATACCGACACCGCGGCCGGAGATAGCAGTGACCTTTTCCGCGGTCGAGAAGCCAGGCAGGAAAATCAGATTGAGAATTTCTTCCTTCGTAGGCTGGGCAGTCTCGGAGACGAGACCTTGCTTCCGCGCCTTGGCGAGCACCTTCTCCGGATTGATGCCGCGGCCGTCATCACTGAGTTCGATGACGATATTGCCGCCTTCGTGGTAGGCTTTGAGCGTCACATTGCCGTTCTCAGATTTGCCGGTGGTAGCACGTTCGGCGCGGGTCTCAAGTCCGTGATCGAGCGAGTTTCTCACCATGTGGACGAGCGGATCGCCGATGTCCTCGACCACGGTGCGATCGAGTTCGGTGTCTTCGCCGCTGACGTTGAAATTTACTTTTTTGCCGAAATCGCGGGCTAGATCACGGGCTAGACGTTCCATTTTCTGGAAGGTGGGTTTGATCGGGATCATGCGCAGCGACATCGCCGTGTGCTGCAGTTCCTTGGTCAGGCGCCCAAATTGAGCGATGTTGCGCGCGAGCGCTGTATTTTCGGAATCAAGCGCACGAGCAGATTCGTTGAGCTGGCTCTGCACAATCACGAGTTCGCCAACAACATCCATGAGCGAGTCGAGTTTCTCTGTGTTGACGCGCACGGTGCTGGAGCTGCCAGCTTTGCCCTGAGTTGCAGCCGCAGGTTTAGCTTCTGCAGCTTTTTGAGGATGATTCGATGGTTCGGCAGCGGCAACCGGAGCAACTTCGTTGAAGTGAAGGCTCGGAGCAGCGGGCGCGTGAATCTCTTCTTCATCATCATGCTCGACGGCATGCGCTGACGAGCCTCCCGTTGCAGTTGCCTCTGCGATCGGAGCGACCGCGTCTGGCACGGCGAGCCGTTTGACCGCACGAATGAGATGGCTAACACGGATAATTTGCGAAGGCAGTGTACCGTTTTCGAGAGCAGCAGTGATCTGCTGAATCATGGCCTGCACGGCATCACGGCTTTTTAAAACCTCCGTAATGATCGTGGGGTTGAGCCGCAATTTGCGGTTGCGAGCCAGATCAAGCAACGACTCCACCTCATGCGTGAGCGTGTGCATGGGTGTGAGGTGCAGAAAGCCCGAGACACCCTTGATCGTATGGAATGAACGGAAAATGGAATTGAGCGCCTCGGGGTCGTCAGGTTGCTCGTCGAGCACAAGCAAGGCCGCCTCGATCTGCTGCAAGTGGTCAAGCGCCTCAGCATGAAATTCCGTCAACAGTTCACGGTTTTCCTCAAGGCTAAGATCGAGCAGCATGTCGGTCGCACCAAGCCCATCGTCAGTCGCAATCGTAGCGGTTGGAGGCGGTTCGGTTGGCGTGGCCAAGATCGGTGCGGTGATGCCAACCGGAGGAACCGGGCGGCCTGCTTTAGCCGCGGCGAGCGCCTTCGGCAGCCAATCAACGACACAGCGCAAAGCCGCCAGGCTGGCGGGATCAAAAGGTTTAGCGGCATCGAGCAATTTTTCTAGCTCGGCACGCATGGCAGTAGCCGGTCCGTTGATCGAAGGCTCAGCCGCGCTGAGCTCGCAACACTCACCTAAGAGGCTGTAGGCAGGGATGAGACCTTCGTCTCGTCCTGATTGGGCAAGAATTGATTCGCCAGCGAGACGGCTGATGACGTCGTCGAGGGCAGCAAGTGAATCCGGAGGAAGAGGCATACCGCAGGGAGCGTTGTTTAACCTCTTCTAGTACGGCGCAGGCGCCCGAAACTTGAACTATCTCTACATTTAAAAGGCACTTCCCTTCGTGCGCTCCGACTCGTTTTTTCGCTAAAGATCCGCCCCTGTCGCGCCGAATAGCTACCCTGTCTCTCCACGCCATTCTGCGTGCGCGACAACGCATTTATGAGTTCTCCCGTCTCGCCTTCCATCGCCTCAACCATCGATGCCCAAAACGCCGGTAAATACCTGACCGTCGCCCTCGACAACGAGTCCTATGGTGTTGCCGTGCTCAAGGTCCGAGAAATCATACGCATGCAAAAAATCACGCCCGTTCCGCAGATGCCGGAATTCGTCAAAGGCGTGATAAATCTCCGCGGTCGCGTCATCCCCATTATCGACCTCCGCGTAAAATTCGGCCTCAAAGCCGAGTTCGCTGAACGCACCTGCATCGTCGTCGTTCAAGTCAAACTTCCCTCCAGCCAGACCGTGCAAATGGGACTGATCGTCGATAGCGTAGAAGAAGTTGTAAACCTAGCCGTTAACGAAATCGAGCCCACCCCAGACTTTGGCACACGTATCGACACCACTTACATCCTTGGCATGGCCAAGATCAAAGGCGCGGTAAAAACCCTTTTAGACATTGATCGCGTGGTCTCGCCGGAAACGGTCGAACATATTGCGCGCAGTGTCTGATTAGCCGCCAGGTCCTCCCCTCTCCGCTTCGCCGGCCGCTTCCAACTCGGCCGGTTTTTTGTGCCAAATGATAAGGTGCGGCCAAAAGTCTCTGGCACCCGATTTGTCTCTTTACACTGATTGCGTGTTTGAACCGACGGTGTGAGTTTGCACGCGAGCAAAAACAGCCACCAGGTCATCTTTGCGAAGAGGTTTACTAAGATAATCGTCCATGCCGGATTGGAGACATTTTTCACGGTCGCCGATCATGGCGTTGGCGGTAAGCCCGATAATCCAGGGCTGACGCTCAGGCGGAAGTTCTTGGCGAATCGCGGCGGTCGCCTCGAGACCGTTCATCTCTGGCATGTGCCAGTCCATAAGCACGACGTCGTAGTCGGTCGCTTTGACCTTTGCCACGCCTTCCAAACCATCGCCGGCGATATCAACTTTTTCGTAGCCGTTGCGCTTGAGCATCGCGAGCGCGACTTTTTGGTTAACAATATTGTCTTCCACCAAGAGAAGCCGGAGCGGCCGCTTATCGCCGTTAGCGATTTGTGATAGTATTTGTACGGATGGTGCTACTATAGCCTTTGGAATAGGTGCAACGGCAGGTTCTGCCAGGATACTGAAATAAAAGGTCGAGCCATGACCGACACTGCTTTCTAACCAAGCGTCGCCGCCCATGAGCTGCGCGAGACGCCGACAGATGGCGAGGCCAAGACCGGTTCCGCCGAATTTGCGCGAGGTTGAAAGGTCAGCCTGGCTGAAGGGCTGGAAAAGTAATCCTTGTTTCTCAGCCGGGATGCCCACGCCAGTATCGTGAACGGCAAACCTGATGGTCACCGCGCCGGTGGCCTGGGTGTTCGGCGTCAGGTCCGGGCAGGAGGCCTCGATGGAAACCTCGCCATGCTCTGTGAATTTGAGCGAGTTGCTTACGAGATTGGAAAGGATCTGCCGAACCCGAGTAACGTCACCTGTGATGAAAGCGGGCACTTCAGGCCGAACCACGGCACTGAGACGAAGATTTTTCGTTTGGGCTCGGCCGGAGAAAAGCGCCACGACATCGTCTATATTTCGCTGCAGATTGAAAACAACATGTTCGAGCTCAAGTTTACCTGACTCGATCTTAGAGAAATCGAGAATATCGTTGAGGATTACGAGCAAGCTGTTGCCCGAGATGCGAATGGTTTCGAGTCCTTCTCGCTGCTGCTCGTTTTGGACAGTTTCGAGCATGAGGTCGGTCATGCCGATGACACCGTTGAGCGGCGTGCGGATCTCGTGACTCATGACGGCGAGAAATGCACTCTTGGCTTGGTTGGCAACTTCGGCGGACAGCGCGAGCTCGTTGGCCCGTGAAATAGATTCTTGGAGCTGGTAATTGGTTTGTTCCAGCTCAGCTTTTGCGAGAAGTAACGTCTCTTCGGTTTTGCGGCGTTCGCGAATCTCCCGCGCCATCTTGCCTTGAGTTTCAAGCAGGACCTGGCCGCTGGACTGTAACAGAGATTCAGAACGGCGGACTCGTTCGAGTTGCTCCTCCAGCTCACGCCGCTGCTGGACGAACTGCCATTTGCTGCGGTACTCAGCCAGAATATGACGTCGGATGAGCCAAATCCAGAAGCTGACGATCAAGAATTGCACGACGATGATCACCAAGTGGACCAACAATTTCTCGGGTCCGATGCGAGTGTTCTCAAAAAAATGTAGATCTGTCCCACGACCCAGCAGAAACCCAATAAACGCGTGTTCAAAAACGATGAACACCGCCGCGGCCCAAAGGCAGCGCCAGTCGCAATACACCATCATCATGGCCGTCCCGATAAAGAGCAGAAAGCGCATCTCGCTCATGCCATGCATCTGGTGAATATGCAGGCCAACCAATACCTGCAGTGCGATTCCGGCCGAACAGCGCGTCAGGAAAGAGCCGGGGGCGAGTTTATGCGGAATCCAAAAAACTAACAAAGCCGCAGGTACAACTGCCGCTACCGCACTCCAGGTGCCATGCCAGGGCGCCAAGAACAGCGCGAGCAGCACGAACAGCGAAAGGAAAATCGTCATCCAACGATCGCCGCGTAGATAAAACGGCGTCAGAATCTCCTCCTCGCTCAATTCCTTAAATTCATCCGTGACCACCACGGGCATCTCTAGAGGCAAAATGTTTTTAAGCCGGTCGAACATGGTCTTTACCGGCAGGCCTCCACTCGTTTCATCGCACTGCCGAATGATAACCCGTGACCGCGTGAGACCAGGTCTTTAGGCTGACAATGATTTCGGGGTGGAAGAGGCATGGCTAACCACTTGCTTCATCGGCCCATCCGAACGAATTTTTAGCGGAATATTGACCCGCTAACAACGTGCAGCCCAATAGGCTATCTTCAAATGCCGCAGAGACCGCACCTCATGCCTCTGTACTTAGGCCGCGGAAGCGGCTTTGCCAGAGCCTAATACAGTTCGTAAGCGCCGGCCAAGTTCCTCTATCTGATATGGTTTTGGCAAAAATTCGGGCTGCCCATGGGTATTAAGTTCGCGCCGCGTATCCGGGGTAATGTTGCCGCTGATGACGATCACCTTCGCTTCAGGCCGCAAACGTCGGAGTGTTTTGTACACATCCACACCGTTGAGCTGAGGCAGATTCAAATCCAGCAACACAGCATGGATCGTCGAAGGCTCGCTCAATAACAGGTCAACCGCACGCGCACCGTCCGCCGCCATGAGGACTTTATAGCCGCGCGGTTCAAGGATTGTGCGGAGTAATTCGCGCAAACTGGCTTCGTCCTCCACGACGAGAATGGTCTCGTTGCCACAAGGAAATTCGCCGGCCGGCAGCGACGCCAGATCAACTCCTTGCGCCGTGGTTTTCGGCGTCTCCAGCGGAAGATAAATTTGAAAGACGCTGCCCTGGCCTTCTGCACTCTCGACATCGAGAAAACCGCGATGATTGAGAATGATTCCATAGACCACGGCTAGACCGAGACCTGTGCCGCCTGAATTTTGCTTAGTGGTAAAAAATGGTTCGAAAATTCGCGCACGCACAAGCGGCGGCATGCCACAGCCCGTATCTGATACTTTGATACAGACGTAGGGCCGGCCAGCATCGGCACCGAGACGCGCGATCGAAGCGCCATCGACTCGCGATGTGGAGACGGCGATCAAACCTCCGCCTGGCATGGCATCGCGAGCATTAACACACAGGTTCATGATGACCTGTTGCAATTGGTTCGGGTCGGCCCAAAGCGCCGGGATTGTTTCGTCTAGCTCCAGGCTGAACGAAACCGTACGAGGGAATGTCTCCGCACACATGCGACCGAGATCTTTGATGTGCTGGTTGAGCAGGACCGACTTGAACGTGGCCTCGGTTTTGCGGCTAAAGGTTAGGATTTGGCGCACAAGACCGATGGCGCGTTGCGCAGCGTTGTGAATCTCGCGCAAATGCCGGGCTTGCCCTTCGTCGGCAGACCCTCGACTAAGAGCGATCTCAGTAAAGCCGTTAATGATCGCGAGCACGTTGTTGAAATCGTGCGCAATGCCACCGGCGAGCGTGCCAAGGCTTTCCATTTTTTGTGCCTGGCGAAGTTGGTCTTCGAGTTTTTTTCGCTCGGTGATGTCCTCGCGCATGCTGAGCAAGTGCGTAATCTCGTCCACATGGTTGCGGATGGGCGAGACCTGGACGAATTCCCACAAGTTGCGTCCATCTTTGCATCGCGTGCAAAGCTCACCGCTCCATTTTTTACCGGTTGCAACGGTTTCCGAGAATTCGCGGAATGATTCTTCACTGGCATGCCCTTCGCGCAAAACGGGGATCTCCTTTTCAAAAATCTCCTCCAGCGTGTAGCCGGTCGATTGGGAGAATTTCGGATTCACGTACTGCACACGGCCATCGGGCGAGGTCACGACGATGGAAAAAGGCGACTGGTCGACAGCGTTGGCGAGCTTATGATAATGCTCTTCAGCGAGGCGGCGTTTCGTCACGTCACGACCCACGGCGCGATAGGCAACGATGCCACCCTCAGCGTCACGCACAGCCGTTTCTTCCCAGGAAAGCCAGCGCCAGCCTTGAGCGGTTTGCCAACGATGTTCGTGCGAACCGCGGTAAGGTGGCCGCGCCAAACGTGCGGTCACAGCGGTCCAATCAGCCACATCATCAAGATGCAGCAAGCTGGCTGGAGTGCGCCCGGCCCAGGCAGGTCGCGGGATGCCGAACTTGCGGGCAAAGGCTTCGTTGACGGCGAGGATTCGTCCTTCAGGACTGCGAGCGAGAACAAGTTCCACACTCGAGCCCCAAGGCGCGACCAGATCGTCATGTTCGCTCGTCGCATAATCGATCAAACGCAGCGTCACGATCGTGCTATGCGGACGGCGGGCTTTACGGAAGACGGGCTGCTCGCGAGCGGAAAGACCCATGAGATCGAGCGAACCGAGTTCACTCAATTTACGCCCAATCAACTCAGCCGGAGGTCGGCCAATGATCGCGGCTGCTCGTGGTGTGAGTTCCTTGATGCGGCGCTTGGAGTCGAGCACGAGCACAGCTTCCTCCACGGCTACCGAGGCGGCCGACGAGGTGGCGGGAACTAGCTGGGTGCTGACTGTCATGAAGAGACGGGGAATCTAGCTAAACGCATTCGCAACGGATCAGGTGAACCGCTGTTGCACACAAAAGAACGGAAAGGTTTCAAACTCACACCAGTCCGCTGAGTACGGTGGGAAGACGCTGCACGCTATTCGACAATGCAGCGCGCGCGAGACGGGTCTCTTTTTCGCCGGTGCCATAGAGGATCTTCCATCCCGGCAACTCGAGCCAGGCGTCGTCGGCAATAGGAGCCACTTTCTCGAAGCCGCCGGGAATGCCAGCGTAACGAACGAGATGGTCGGCCACTTGAACAGCGGCCGCGAAGAACGAGTGATTAGGCGCATTCTCCGGTTCGTTGTGGTAATAGACGGCGTCGGTGATCTCGGAAGAGAGCTGGTGACGTTGTAAATAGTAACCGCCGATGCGCGCATGATCCCAGCCAATGAGCTCGCGCTCTAGCGTAGAGACTTCGGAAATATTCTGGAAAGTTGTCTCGACGATCTTGCCGAACTCCTCCGGAAAGGCGGAGGCCATGACGACCTTGCCGACGTTGTGCAGCAGGCCGATGATGTAATCAGTATCATCGTCGATGAGCAGTGTGGTCGTCGCAAGAATCTCGCGGGTCATGATCGCCGAACCAATTGAGTGCTTCCAAAGGTCTTTCCACGGCAAGCGCAACGAAGTACGATTAATTTTTTCGAGTTCCTCAATAACGGGCGTGGCCATCGACAGTTCACGGATCTGGCGCAAGCCGAGATAAAAAACGGCTTCCTCAATATTGTTCACCTTCGCGGTCAGGCCGAAATAAACCGAGTTCACCATGCGCAATAAACGAGCCGTGAGCGAAGGATCGCGGCGGATGATCTCGGCGATCTGCGAATTGTAACTCTGCTCGGAGTTCACCAAACCAGCCAGCGCCCGATTAATACTCTGGAGCGAAGCCAGTTTCGGGCATGCATCGATCCGCCGAATAATATCAGAATCAGAATAGGTTCGGCGGGGGGACACAGGCGTATTGGATGGAGGACTGGTCAGTGACATGTTTTCAGATCCGGCCCGCCAGCGAATACCGTTAGCGGCAGAAGCGCGTGCGGACGTGGATCTTCGTCATTTCTATCGGCGCCGCTGCAGCAAAGTTTAGGGGTTTTACACGCCCACAATCGGGAAAAAACTCCGTTTTCCATCGGATTCGCTTCGTGGAGACTGACAGTATCCTCGAACCCACCCGAGGAATGGTGCCCGCGAGGCTGCAAAACCTTCTTCAGGCAGCCTCAGACTTCTCCTCAGGCCGGACGTTGCAGATTGTAGCCACGCTTTACGCGCAAATTCGCTCATTCTAATCGCCACAGGCAACGGTCTGGTTGCCGTTTCGGACATACGAACTAATGTCCCAACATTTATTGTTTCAGATCTATCTCTACGCGAAGCTGTTTAAACGATTCACGTTCGGAAATCGTCCGCGACGCCCCGAGCCCACACGCCCATAGCTGCACAGATTAGGAAGTTCGTAATCGACTGAGTGGGCGCTTGCGCTTTACTGATCCCATCGCGCACCGGGACCTTGGGACAGACTTTAGCAACAGAGCCAATGTGCCGATGCTCCAATCTTATGGCACGCACCCGCCCCCCGTTCACTGAAAAACCGGTAGTGGGAAATTTGGCGCAAATCGCGCGGGAGCTCCGGCTAAAACTAGTCGAAATGTCATGTCAGACGAAAAGCCCTCTTTCCCACGACGCAATTTCAAGCTGCGACTTGCTGGTCGCACTATATTGGCAATGCCTGCGCATTGACCCAAAGTATCCAGACAGCCCGGGTCGCGATCGCTTTATCTGTAATCACGAAAACGCTGTCACTGCACTCTACGCAACTCTCGCAAAACGCGGTTTTTTCCCCCTAGAAGAACTCATCCACTACGGCGAAACTGATAGCCGCTTGCCACCGCAACCACTACCGGGCTGCGTACCTGGCATTGAATGGGCGTGCAGCTCAAGTGCCGACGGATTGAGCGTCGGACAAGGCATGGCACTAGCTGCTCAAATCCAATCGCAAAATTTCAACGTGTACGTGCTGTTAAGTGATCGTACTTGCCAAGGCGGAACCGCTTGGGAGGCGGTGGAACTCGCACCGCGTCTCAATCTCGGAAATCTAACCGCGATTATCCAAAGCTACACTAAACCCGTCGAACGCCCAAAAAGCTCAACCAAAACGTCGCTGATGGCTAAATGGCAGTCACACGGCTGGGCTGTCAGAGAAGTAGACGGTCACGATATCAGCGCAATTGCAGACGCCATTCAGTCGCGGCGCCCTGACGGCGTACCAGTAGCTATACTGGCCAATACCACTAAAGGCAAAGGGCTCTCGTTTGTTGAAGACGACGCGTGGCAAGATCGTCTTTGCTCGAACGAAGATATAGAAAAAACTCGGAAAGAGCTGAGCCTATGAAAAGCGCATTTGTCGACGAAACCAATCGAATGGCCGCAGCTGACCCTAGGATTGTAGTGCTTTGTGCTGACACAGACGACTCGTTATTCGAAAAGTACAAAGAGTCCCAGCCTAGCCGGTATTTTAACACGGGGGCTACTGAACCAAGTACTATCTGCCTAGCGGCCGGACTGGCCAGTTGCGGTCTACTGCCGGTTTGTTACGCCCCCGCGTCGTTTGTCACGTCACGTGCTTTCGAACAAATCAAATTGGATGTTTGCTATCACAACATGCCTGTAGTCATCGTGGGAGCAGATATGGGGTTGGTCTCAGCGGCAAAAGGTGTCGCCCACAACGCTCTGCAGGACATTACTCTGATGCGTTCTCTGCCAGGCATGCGCGTACTTTCACCGGCAGACCCGATGGAACTTCGGTCTTGTTTACGCGCTGCCCTCAGTGAAAACGGCCCCACCTACATCCGTATCGGCAAAAAAGGCGAGTCTGCCTTCTTTCCGGAACGACCAACCTTTTCGTTTGGAGTCTGGAAGCAGGTTCGTCAGGGGTCTCGCGTCACTTTGTTGTCAACCGGAAATCTCCTGCAAACAGTTATTAAGGCCGCTGACTTGCTTGAACAAACGAGCCTTTGTCCGCGCGTGTGCGATTGTGCAAGCATCAAGCCCCTCGATCCAGCAGCCTTGCTGCGTTACTTCGCTCGCGACGAATTGGTGGTGACGATCGAGGAACATTTTCTCTCCGGCGGCTTTGGCGCTGCAGTGGCCGAATGGCTAGTTGATAATCCAGGAAGGCTTCAGGCCCGCCTGTTACGCCTGGGAATTGAGGACATTTTCCCGCAACTTCAGGCTGATTACGCGCACACGCGAGCCATAACCGGTCTTTCCGCCCAAAATATAGCTACCGCCGTCCGCAGCTTTATGGACGCACATCGCTGAGTCAGCCCGGGCTGGTTTCCTTGTGCATCGACATTCGCTCTGGACTCCGGCGCAGCCAGAAGCCTCTCTGTCTCATGCTCACGTTAGTAACAGGCGCAGCCGGTTTTATTGGCAGTCACACGCTCGTCGCGCTGTTAGCAGCCGGGCACGAAGTCATCGCGGTGGACAATTACTGCAACAGCAAGCCGGTCGCTCTGGACCGCGTGGAGAAAATCGTGAGCCGAAGCATTTGTCGTTACGAATTGGACGTATGTGACAAGGCCGCGCTTGACCGCATCTTTGCCTCCCATGCCGTCGAAGCGGTGATCCATTTTGCGGGACTGAAGGCAGTGGGCGAATCAGTTCAAAAACCGCTCGAATACTACAATAACAATATCCTCTCGGCGCTGGTTCTGGTCGAAACCATGGCCAAGCATAATTGTCGGCGTCTGGTATTCAGTTCCTCTGCAACCGTGTATGGCACACCCGAGGAACTGCCGTTGAAAGAGAATGCTCCTTTGTCCGCAACCAATCCCTATGGACGCACAAAATTGTTCATAGAGGAAATTTTGCGCGACGTAGCCAAAGCCGATGCCCGATGGCAAATTGCGCTGTTGCGCTATTTCAATCCAGTCGGCGCCCATTCGAGTGGCACGATCGGTGAAGACCCCAACGGGATTCCCAACAACCTTTTCCCGTTCATCGCCCAAGTTGCGGTGGGACGACGACCCGAAGTTCAAGTCTTCGGCAGTGATTATCCTACCCCTGATGGCACCGGCGTACGTGATTACATCCACGTTTGCGATCTGGCTGAGGGCCATCTGCGTGCGATCGAAAACTTTGGCAAATACGCCGGTGCTGAGCCCATCAATTTGGGCACCGGCCGCGGTTACAGCGTGTTGGAGGCGATCAACGCCTTTCAGCAAGCATCCGGCAAACAGATACCCTACCAAGTCGTCGCGCGCCGGCCGGGCGACGTCGCCGCCTGCTACTCCGATCCGTCCAAAGCTGAGCGGTTGCTCGGCTGGAGAGCGACCCGAGATATGGATGCCATGTGCCGCGATCATTGGAATTGGCAGTCCAATAATCCAAACGGCTACCTCTAAAACCAACGGTTAATACCAAGGCCTTCTTCGCAGAAAGCTCTGCGAAGGACGTTTTGCTTCTGCTGCCCACAATTTTATTCCGGCATAAACGCAGCTTATTTCCTGTTGGATACAAGCTTCTCCAGGAGGGTGCCCAATTGCACGGCATAGATGGCGGGGCGAAGAAAATCCGGTCCGGCAGTCATCTGGCCGAGAATCTTTTCCCGAATCTGCTTTCGCAGAGCCGAGTCTGTCGCCAGCGCCACCGCTTTCTTGATATAGTTCTCTTCGTCTTCCGCGATCAAGTCCGGCAGGCCGATAGCCCGAACCAATGCAGATGCTGCGCGCGACCGATGGGTACCACCTTCCCTCACCAAGGTGGGAAGGCCCAGTTCCAGCGGGTCAATGACGGAGATACTCCCCGAAAAAGGAGCCGTGTCGAGATACACGTCACCGAGTTGCTCCAACGCTTTTACGTCCGCACGCGAGGCCTGAGGTCCCACAAGAATAAACCGGCTCCTATCGACGTTGTGCCGGTCGCATGCCTCGAACAGCGTACGTTCAAATTGCTTCTCCGGAAAGGTATTCGCCCAGTTTGGGTTAAAGGGAAACAGTATCATGCGCGAATGCTGCACCGCATTTAGTATCTTCACCCAGGTCTCCTGCATCTCGGGGAGAATCTTGAAACAGGATGCCGCGTTGACGAAGACAACGTCGTCGGCCGCAAGGCCGAGACTCGCGCGGTCATGGGATTTGTTCGAACCCTGCGCCTCGATCGTGTAATCTAGACAGCCGGGCGCTCCGGCGCAGAAATGCAGCTTCTCCGTGAATTCGTTCTGCACTCCTGGAAAATCAACAAGCGAGCCCGAAAGATAACCGTCGACGCTGTGCATTCCTGTGCTGATCGGAGAACAGTACGATGCCAGTTGAAGAGGAGCGAGCCGGTGCACGGCAATCAGCGACACCTGGTTGGTGACGGCGGCGACATTCGTCCCAATGATCAAAACATCGAGCGCAGCGTCACGAATCGCTTTCACTTGTTGATCGAGTTTTAGAGGCAAGATCGTGAAATTGTCGGCAAACCCACGACAGCGATCTTCGACAGGACCGCTGTTGCTCGCGACTGCAAAAAGGCACAGCTCGAATTTGGTCCTATCGAGTTGGAGCGCTGGAAGCGTGACATGAGTCTCCGTCTGTGCGCCGAAATGGGTGTTCAAAAAACCGACTTTGATTTTTTTACGGCCTTTCGGACGTCTGGGTAGGTTGACACTAAGGACGGCGCCGTTTTTCCGGAGAACAAAATCGATAATGGTCGCCCGCAGCTCAGACACTGCACGCGTATTTCGCGCACTGACATACAGGGGAATAAAGTTTGCTTTGAAGGCAAAGGCAGAGGCGACGGCCTTCGTCACCGGTCCGTTCGGCTGCTTCCGAATCCGCTGTTCGACGATCTGTGCCCAGGCCAGCAAGTGGTCGTGATACTGTTCGGCTTCTCCAACTACTACGAACACTTGAGGTGACTGGAGCACATAGGAAATATAGTCCTCAAGCAGCCAGGCTGGAATCTTCTCGGGCGCGAGCGCCGCGCCTTTTCCGCGATGTGCAGGCGCGCAAAGCATCCGGGCTAGCAACGGCCTCAAGTCGAACTGCTCATCTGAGACAATTAGGGCGTCATCCAAAACACCTAGTTGTGCCGTTGCTTCTTCAGACGGCTGTTCGGACGGCAGCCCACTACTAACAATCGCTCGGAAAACGTGGCCTAAGCCGCCCCCGAAGAGACGCTCAAGCTCATTGGGCTCCGCTGTGACCAGAAATTGCATCATGTTTTGCTGCAGCGCCTGCAACTGGCCGCGCGCCTCAGACGAACCAGGCTCTGCTTTGTAAGCGGCGATAATCTGCTCGATGTTCTGAATTTCATCGGCGCCAAAAAAATCGTCGTTGCCCTGCGGCGTCACTGCATCGGCCTCCGCTCCTGGCTGCTGGTTCTGTTCCTTTAGGGCCACCAGTATTTCCTCCGCACGTTTCAAGCCTTCAGGTGTAGGCGCCAATTTCACCACTGCTTCCATCTGCATGATAGCTTCAGCCGTTCGGCCTTCTTTCAGCAAGGATTCAGCATGCTTCAACGCGCGTTGGAATTCCGTGGCATAAACGCTGTCTGTCATCGCGGCATCCACAACGGTAGCCGAACCACCCAATTGAGTAAACACCTGCCGCGCCTGCGCCCGGTGCACGTCGAGCAAACAATCGAACGCTCTGTGCTGTGCCAGCTTGCCGTAGAAACGCTTCCAATCCTCCGTGATGGCGCCCGCCTGGAGATTTGCCTGCGTCGCCTGTTTAGAGTGCAGTCGGAAACAAGAGAGCTCCTTGTCGCAAAAACCAATCTTGTATCGTGTCATGATTCGCAGCCACAGGTCGACATCGACGAGCTGCTTGAGCGCGGGGTCAAATCCACCAACCGCAGACAGGGCCGCTTTTAATAACAACACGGTCGTCGGCTCCCCGATTTTGTTGATCGGGTTCTTTAAAAGCTGCGGATCGTTCAGGAGAACAAGCCCCGGCTGGACTGCAGCGAGTTTTGTCCACCCTTTATGTAGATCAACACCTTCGCGATACGCAGCGTCGAGCGCTTCGCTAGGTTTGCCATTGTCCCGCTTCTCGATCTTGCGCCGAGAAAAGACCAGGCCGATACCCGGTTCCTGCTGCGCAACCATTACAAGCTGTTCCACACAATCCGGCATCAGGAGATCGTCCTGGAAAAGAAATTTGACGTATTTTCCGCGAGCATTCGCGACGCAGTTCTCCCAATTGGCCACCATGCCGCTGGGTGTGTGATGCAGGACGCGCACGGGCACGCGGCTGTCCTTCGCCACTTTCTCAACTATTTCCAAGGTCCTATCCGTCGAGCTGTCGTCGGACACGATAACCTCGATCGCGGGGTAAGTTTGCGCCAGAGCGCTGGCAAGTGTTTCGGCAATAAATGCCGCTCCATTATAAGTTGGCATGCAGATGCTCACGAGCGGCATCGGCTCATCGGCCAGAGGAAGAATTTCACCAGGTTCCGACGCACCGTCAGATATGGGGTGGGCGGATAAACGGGTACGAAGAATGGCGTCGAGACGCAGGCCCAGACAGGCGAGGTGCGAGTTTCCCTCGAGGCGGGCGAACGCCAGTTTCATCTCCAGCAGTGCGAGCAATAGCTGCGCTAACTGGCCGTCAACTTCCTCTACGGGTATCTCCTGCTTCTTCTCCAAAGCGCTAAGAAAATTCATGAGCACCTGCTCTGCCTGTACACCGACTTCCGGAGCAAGCGGTTCAGGCATCGCGAGCCGGCGGGTAATCCAAGCAAAGGCAGCCTCTTGATTGAGGCCGTGCGTCATCGAAGAACCCCCGCTCATCGTCTGCGTGAGAAGAATATCCTCGGAGAAACGCGTCAGCAACTTCGCACGTTCCAAAGCCCCGTCAAAAACCACCAAGGCCTCAGGTTTATGAAGGAATTTCTCGCTTCCATCCACGAAGGCGTTGTATTGCACGTGCCAGTTGATCGCCACCTCTTCTTTGGCAAAACGTGGCAGACGATCTAGATAAACCTTCCTGCGTCCGTGTGTTTCGCCGCGGATCGGATAATGCCGCAGAATAAAGTTAATCGGGCAAACCCGTCGCTGAGGAATCGCAACCGAATGCCCGCCATTATTTACCAACTGAGCGGGCGCACCAGGATTTTTCCACGCTTTGATCTGCACGGCGTCGAAAAGCTCTCCAGGCTGATACATCGTGATGTGCTGCCGAACATCTTTGCCAGGTACAAATTCGTCATCCGTCGGTCGGAAATTGTAGAGGTCGAAGTTGATCGCATTGTACCCAAGCGCTTCGACTTTCCTAATCGCATCGGCCAGAGTCATACCCGGCCACGGCGATTCGCGGAACTCATCCGCGTCCACATGCAAGAACCAAGCCGCTTCGAGTTGACCCGACAGCTCCTCCTTCCGGCGCAAGATTTCGCGCCAGACGTACTCCTTGCTGCCTCGCGCTGAATACCCAGCAACATCGCCAGGAAATTTTTCGATCTTGAGCAACCCTTTGCCGAGCCATCGGCTGGCCTCAGCCACTGTGTTGTCGGTCGAATGGTTGTCGATCAGGTATACGCTAAGACCGTTTTCAATGAGACCTCCAATGACGTGATAGATGATATCGCCTTCATTATAGGCCGACATTAAGGCTATAATCTGCTTCGAACCACCACCGACGGATGCTTGCTTCAACTGATTCTTTTGGAATTCGGTCAACCTCGCCCGTGCCTGCTTGTCATCAGGAAAACGCTCAAGCAATTCGGTCATGGTTTTTACGGCTTCGCCAACTAAGCCGTCACGAAATTGCGCCATAGCTAGAAAAAATTGCAGGTGACGGTGCCCAGGATATTTCGTGAGCAATTCCCTGATCCTGCCTGCGTCTCTCAACGGCGGTTGTGCGTGCCAGCCCGGCGGCATTTCAGCCAGGATCTTCAGTGCGTTTGCCAAGCTTTTCGGTGCATAGATCTTCGGATGCTGGCTGATCAAATATGCGCGATAGGCTTCATCGAGCCGCAATGAATACAAACTCAACGACGAACCAAAATGATGGTTATAGATAAATAATGGTTCTGCTAAATGGTACCCATACCAGCCGGCCTCACCTAGTCGGATCCAGAAATCCCAATCTTCAAAATACCCCCAGTTGTTCCGATCGTAACCATCCACCGCCTCGAACGCAGAACGACGGATGAGTGAACAATACGCGATGAAATTCCCGACACAAAGCCGGTTGAAATCATAGTCCGGCTGAGATTGCCGCTGCGTGGAATCTCCGAAATACACCGTGTCCGTGTAAACAAAACCCAATGCGGGATTTGCTTCGAGTATAGGCACTGTCTTTTCCAGAAAAGCCGGCGCAATTTTGTCATCTGCGTCCAAAGGCAAAACATAACGACCACGTGCTTGCTCGACACCGAAGCGTCGCGCCGCCGATGGCCCAACATCATCTAGATGGAAAACGCGAATTGAAACTTTGCCGTGTTCAGCAGCGAGGCTCTGTGCAACCTTCAATGAGCCGTCGGTACTGCCGTCATCGATGATCAACACTTCAAACTGGGTATAAGTTTGGGCAACCACACTACCCACCGCATCACGCAAGTGACCAGCGTAGTTGTGACAATTAACAATCACGGAGACCAGTGGTCCAGCGTCAACCGTCCTGGCTTGAGCTTCATTTACCAGCGTGGCGATCCGTTCATCTAGTCTCGTCTGCTCGCACAACCTCTTCAAACCAGCAAATTCAGGAATGTCTATGCCTACCTGTGCCAAGGGGCTCCAACACTTCAGCGCATTCTCATAGTCTTTCTGACCGAAAAGTTGGGCCCCTTTGCTATAAAACCCCCTCATAAGTCGAGCATTGTGCTCCGCAACCGGACGAAAGGTATTTGCCTTTAAAAATAATTCCCCCGCCTCAGTAAAATACCCAAAGTCGCGCAACACTTCCGCGGTAATCAAATAGGTTCCGGCAATCGCTTGAGAATGAATGGGCCCAAAACGTTTCTGCATTTCCTTCTTTTGAAAGAACCGCTCCAGGTATCCCAAGCGATGGTGCATCATCTCAAGCAGAACATCTTTGCGGGAGCTCCGTTGCTCAGCATAGACCGCATAATGAGTAACGAGCCCTGGAACGTAATAGACCGCATGTTTCAAACCAAGCCGTACCCAAAGTTCAAACTCACCCAGGTGATATTCCCAAGGGTGGCTCTTAAAGTTGATGTCTTCCAGCGCCTCACGTCGAAAGAAAGACGAAGCGAAAGGCGGATTCATTTGATGCAGCAAATATTTCTCCACGGAGAATGGATGCGGCGGTGTCCACGGCGACGGATTCTTTCCAGCGCCATCGGTCATATACATATCGCCGTAAACTGCTCCAGCATCAGGATATTTTTTGAAAGCATCCACGGCCCATTTAGCCGCACCGGGTAAGAGAGCTTCATCGGCGAGGCACGAACCAATCAGCTCACCCTTGCAGCGCTTCAAAGCACGGTAAAATCCCTCATCTGCCCCGGAATCACGCTCTGAAACAAACCTAATGATATTGGGATGTCTTTGGGCATATTCCCGAAGAATTTCTAGGGTCCCATCGGTCGAAGCCCCGTCTTGAATCACGTACTCAAAATTCGGCCAATCCAGCGCAAGCACACTATCCAACGAACGGCGAATCGTCTTCACACCATTCCTTACCATTGTAAATATTGACACGAAGGGAGTCGAATCGTTCATGGAAAATATATGGTGTTTTAGTCGAATTTTGCAGGAATAACTTCGAGTTTACTTACCAAAGATGGGTCATTGCAGCCCCCCAGTTTAATAAACAGCTCCATAGAAATGCGATGATACTCCTCATAACTTAGTCTCAGCATTTGGTTGTCGACAACCGACGGCGGCACCAATGCTTCCACCAGCCGAGCGACGGTTGCTTGATCAAACTTCTTTCGAAACGCAGCCAGCACTTCCAAGGCGACATCCCTGTAGTTGTACAAATCGAGCAAAACCAAATATCGGAACAACGTATCGACATCCCAAAATCTTTCGCAGGCTTCCCGATCACTGGAATATTCTGCAATTGGGTCTCTGAAATAGAGCAAATCGCCAGTCTTCACTCTCCCATAAACCTTTCTCAACGGTGATGCGTCAGCCAGGATCTGATTGGGATTCGACGGGCTTCGAGAAAAAATCAGGTCGCCCATTGGCAACGCGTTCACGGGATAACGCGAAACCTCAATGTCAAACATACGGAAACCACAGCCTCTCAGATAATCATCCAATGCCGCCAAACCGTACCCTGATCCCTGTTTAACGTCCGGCTCAATCCATACCTCAGTCAAAACACCGAGGCATTTTTTCCGCTCAATCGAATCTCTAGCACCACGAAGAATCCGTAACTCGCTTCCTTCTGTATCGACTTTAATAAAATCATAATGAGTGTGAACCTGCTTCTGCGCCCATTGATCGAAGCTGGATGTTTCGATTACAACTTCACCCGTAATCTTGTTATTTATATAATTCGGAAACCGGCGCATGAAAGCTTCATTTGTCTTCCGAAATCCGCCGCAGTCCGGAGATTCAGCCGTAAAGAAAGGTTTGGGCCCTGAAGTCTCGTCCAAGGCCACCGGAAACATTCTAATTCTAGGTGACGTTCTATTGTATTTTTCGCATTCAGCCTCGTCGGGTTCAAAGCCAATGAAGAGCCCTACATCTTTGATCGGGTGCCACTCCGGCCTGACCCCTCCACGTGATCCTATATCCACCATGATCAGTTGATCGTCACAGTTCTTAAAATATTCTCCCGCACATGCCACAGAACGCGTCATTCTATTTGGATTATTTATTGGCATATCAAATTCCTTAGGAATCAAGGGATGGATTGGGCTATTTGTCTTTCAGGAGCCGGTTAAATCGCGTTGCGAAACGACAGGATTGTTAATCGGCCAGAATATTTTGAAGGCGGGGTCATTCCAACAGATCGTGAATTGGCCAGGCCGATTGTAATACGTGGACTGTTTATAGTGAAAAATTGATTGCTCGCTCATCACGAGATGGCCGTTGCCAAAGCCCGGGGGAATTAGCACTTGCAGACGGTTTTTGTCCGACAGCGTGAACGCCTCCCATTGACCGAACTGAGGGGAGTCTTTACGGTAGTCGAGTACTACCAAGTAGAACGTGCCCTGCAGGCAGGTGACCAGTTTCCACGTCGCCTGATCGCCGTGCAGCCCACGTAACACATGGCGGGTCGACGTCGAGATATCGTCTTGGACAAATTTTATTTCAATACCCGCTTTATTATAGAGTTCCTCGTTGTAAAGTTCGACATACTCGCCGCGAAAATCCTCAAAATGTGTCGGCGGTTTGATCAGCAGAACTCCACCCAGTTTTGTTTTGGCTACATTCATGGAAAATTTTGATTCAAATTAATGGATTGATTTAGTTTCCAGCCAGCGTCGATCGATACCAGGCCATCGTGCGTTTTATACCTTCTTCGATCGGTGTGGTGGCCACAAAATCGAGCCTATGCTTAGCCTTCGAAACATCGATTGTACGCCGGGGAATCATGGTGGGCTTCGAAGTGTTGTAGACGACGTCGGCCGCTTGGTAGCCGTCGAGGGCAAGCATGTGGGCAAGCGCTGTGCGCACAGTCATCTCCTGGCCCGAACCGATATTGATTGGTTCGTAACAACTAAGTTTTTCCATCGCAAGCATCAGCCCGCGCACAAAATCGTCCACATAGATAAAGTCCTTGATGTCGTTGCCGTCGCCCCAGACTTCGAGCGGAGCCTGCCGCTCAACCACCTTCCGCATCAATGCCGGTAGCACATGCGACGTGGCCCATTCGAAGTCATCGTAGGGCCCATAGATATTGGCCGGCCTCACTGCCAAAGCAGCCATGGGCTTGGGAATCTTCTCCGAATACATCTGGCACAACACTTCGCCAAACTGCTTCATCCAGGCTACACAGAAATATTTTTCGTAAACATTACCTGGCGTCATCTCGTCTTCCTTTACCGCGTGGTTCGTTTCGGGATAAACCGTGTTACTGCTGATAAAAAGAAATTTGCTGGCTCCAGCCGAATAGGCCGCATCGAGCATTTGCGTATTCATGATCACATTGGGCGTGACGTGAACCAACGGGGTCGTGGTCATCACCCCAGCGCCAGACGTATTCGCCGCACACATGAAAACCAAATCCATACCTTCGCAGGCTTTCCGGCTAAAGGCAGCATCAAGCAGATCACCACAAAGCCACTCAACCCGATCTTGTTGAATCTGCGGTTCGCGCCGATGAAGCGTGGCACGAACCTTGGCGCCAGCCTTTACCAATTCACGAGCCAGATTAGTGCCAACAAAACCGGCACCACCTGTGACAAGGACTCGTTTGTCTTCAAAATAATTCATGGGAATAAGGATGCTGCTGACAGGGATTGCACGACTTCAGATAAACGTTGGGCGGTGGTGTTGGTTGCTAAATTCACCCATTCAAGCACCACCGGTATATTGCCAAGACGATGACACCGCTCGCCTAGGTACTCGAGCTGCCAGGAATCAAGCGGAGTGACCCCATGAGCATCACGGCCCCCGTCATTTTCGGAAATATGAAGCTCAAAGATTTTTTCGGGATGGGCAAAGATGCGATCGAGCACCTTAACACGATCAAACCCGAAAATGGCCGAGGCCGCCCCCATGTGTCCCAAATCAACCAAAATCCCTAAATGGCTCTTGGTCACGACGTACGCGAGGAACCGTTCGATATCTGCCTCGCTCGTGAGGTACGAAAAATGATCGTCCTTACTCCGCGGAGCGAGGTTTTCAACGGCGATCAAGATACCTTCAGATTTGGCGACTTCATTCAGTTCGTCGAGCATACCATAGAAGGCATCGATGCTGGTCAGCGAGGGGTCCCCCGCTTTGAAGAAACCGTTCGCCTCCTGCTCAACAGCCACGTCCTGGCGAAAGCCGGGATGCACACCATACACGCTGTTTCCGTAACCTTTACTCAGTATCAAGGCGTCCTTGATGAAAGCCTTCATCTGCGCCCGTCGGACCGGATCCTTGACCGCAAGATTGAGCACAAACTCCTTCTGTTGCGGTGGGAAATAGTTGTGCACCATCAAGTCGACACCCAAACGATTCTTCGCTGCCTGCAAATCCGTCAAAAGGTCCGGGTACCAGCATGTGCCTCCCGTCAGTTCGATTGCGGGGAAACCAAGCGCAGCAAGCTCCTCGACCACATGCACGATGCGTTTCTTTGACGAGCATTGGGAGCTGATATAAAACCTCATTTGGAAGCAGTGGGCTCTACAAAATAATTTTTCTTACTCAGATATTCGTCCTGGTTCTGCAAAAACCAATTCCACGTAAGCTTCAAACCCTCGTACAGCGAGGTGGAGGGCTCATAACCTATCCACTCGCGCGCACGCGAAACGTCCATGATCCGTCGGGGAAACCCGGCTGGTTTCGATGCGTCGAACGAATAGTTAAAAGGCACGACCTTGGCCAAGGTCTCGACCAGTTCGCGAATCGTCACACCCAAACCACTGCCGAGGTTAACATACTGTCCTTTTGTGCCATGGTGCAGCGCAAGAAGAATGCCCTCCGCCACATCGCGGCTGAAGGCAAAATCGCGGATCGCACTGCCATCGCCCCAAACCACGACGGGATTCTCCTTGTTGAGCACCCGCCACATCAGCGTCGGAATCACCATGGCATTTTTCGGGTCGAAGTTGTCGCCCGGCCCATAAACATTGCAGGGGCGGACTACGGCAAAATTTTCGAGCCCGTACTGCTGCCGATACGCCTGGATTTGCATCTCAGCCATGCGCTTTGCCCACCCCGGAAATATGTCCATGGGCGCGCCGCTTTCGTTTTCACCTTCCTTGAAAATTTCGGCACTGGAATACGCCCCGATGGAACTGGTGTAGACGATCTTTTTCACCTGATTGAGCCGACAGGCCTCAAGCAGATTTGTATTCATCATCAACAACGGCACAAAAAAGCTGGCCGGCTTGGCCTTGGTCACCTCAACCGAACCTTTGATGCCCGCCAAATGAAAGACAAAATCGATGTCTTTTGTGAGCTGCTTGCAGGTCGCAAAGTCACAAAGGTCACCTTGTACATGCTCGGCCTTCTGGCTGACCGTCACCTTGTCGAGCGAGATGATGCGAACGCTTACGCCTGCCTCCACGAGCAAAGCCACGACCTGCCGACCGATGAGCCCAGTCCCCCCGGTGACAAGTGCGGTCTTTCCAGCAAATGAACTCAAAATTGTTTTGTCTATCATACAGAATAAATTTTGACCGACCCACAGCGTATATCCACGAATTGAAGAGAAGATGAGATAAGGTTCATGTTTTGGGATATTTCTAAAAACTGAAACTCTCGCCGCCATCGACAGAGATGCAGGCTCCATTGACCAGCGAGGCCTTCACCGAACAGACGAATGCCACCGCAGCCGCCACTTCTTCTGGTGTACCCGCACGACCCAAAGGCAAACGCTCACTCAAAGTCCTTTCAAACCGCTGCGGATCTTCCTGCCGAAACAAATCCCATTCATTGCCCTCAAACAAAACCCGGCCGGGCGCGATAGTATTAAAGGTAAGCCCGTCGCGTACCAAATCACGATTCAACGCCAACGTTTTCATCAGACTGATCTCGGCACTTTTGGCCATCGTATACCAAGGTCGACCTCCGCCTTCTTTGCCCTGCACTGATGCAATGGATACGACACGACCCCATTTTGCGCGCCGCATGTGAGGAATGGCCCGCCGGGTAAACCGTACCGCAGCCATTGCATTACGTTCATAAACATCGAACCACTTCTCATCGGGTACATCTTCAGCCGGCGTCTTATCGCGGCCTCCACCCCCGCCCCCGACATTATTGACGAGTACATGCAAACCGCCCCATACCTCGACAATCTTCTCCACCACGCGAACAATATCGGCGGAATTCATCACGTCAGCCTGAATAGTCAGGCACCCTGGTATTTCTGCGGCAAGGCGTTGGAGATGCGCTTCCCCTCGGGCGCAGATGGCAACCCGGCAGCCCTCATCAGACAGAGCCAAAGCGATGGCGCGCCCAATTCCGTAACTTCCACCTGTTACAAGCGCTATCTTTTCTTTAAGTCCAAGATCCATGAATCAACCTTTCAATGGTCGCCAAACAACAAGTGAATATCCTTCATGAAAAAGGCTGCCGAAACAGGGGCGATGCGTTTGAATGATTTCAATCCGCCTTTCCGCTTCCAGTTTACGAAGGCGGCTTAAATATCCGTCTAGATAGCCCCGCATTTTGTGATAACGCATGGCAAGATAATCCACCATGTTTGTTGGATCATAGAGTTCATAAAGAGGCTCTAAATTTACGACAAGGTTGGGCGTTTTTTGCAGGAGGAAATCAAGGAATTTGTCATACCGTGAACCGACTTGCTCCAAAGCCGCCATTGTGACCACCACACTGCGTGGCCCGAAATTGATACTCGAATCAGGGTTAAAGAAATCAAATCGCCGTCCCTGCAAGCGCAGATTGTGCATTTTGCCGACGCGATTCACAAGTTCGACGGCTGACTCGGCCCAATCAAGGCCGATAAGTTGTATCTGTGGATATCGTTTGGCAAGCGCCACGAGATTGTAGCCACTACCACATCCAAACTCACAAACCTGATCTGCATCAGCAAAGTAACGATCGAATAGCCAAAGACGGAGCACTCCAAAAAAATCCAATTCAAATTTTGGGTTATTGGGTTTCACATAGTCCTTGTTCAATCGGATGACCTGATTCGGACGAATGAAACGAGGCACGAGACCTTCCATTCCCTTGGCGCCAAAGGCATCGAGGTTCTCCTGCCAACCTTTTTCCCACACCTCTTTCCGATGCTCTCCGACCTTTTGCAGCGCCTCTGAGTCGATCTTTTTTAAAACATCCAAAATCACCCGATCGCGATCTGCTGCATCCAGTTTTTCGTAATCAAAATCGCCTACCTTAATGAACTTCTGAATGTCGGCAGGAATTTGATCGGCATTCACGCCAAAGGCATTGGCAAAATTCTCGACCGTGAGCGTTAAACTGGGAACCGACGGCAATATCATGGGCGTTTCCCCCAATTGGGTACAGTCATCCTGAAACCACTCCAGAGATCGTGCTGGCCATAAACAACCAAGAGGATGTCAACTTTGGTCATAGTGAATGATTGTGCTTCCTTCGCGTTCAAAACAGAATGGGACATGAAGATAATGTTTCATGGCTTGACGCACCGCGTCCTGTTTTTCCAACGGTACATAGAAATACATGAATCCAGTACCTCCCGCACCCATCAGCTTTCCGCCAACGGCGCCGGCCGCGCGGGCACTCTCATAGGCAGCCTGGATCTCCGGATTGCTGATGCCATCCGCAAGGGATTGCTTAAGCAACCATGACTCATGCAACAACTCTCCGAAGCAATCCAGGCTCCGGCCGTTTTGCAGGATCTTGTTGGCCTCATCGACCATTTCGATCATGCGATGCAGTGCCGTGGATTTTTCGGTCATATTGGCCACCATGCGGGCAGCCAGTTCCGACCCCAGACGATTGGTCCCCAGATAGAATAACATCAATCTCGCCTCCAAATCGCTGCGTTTCTGCTCGTTCATCACCACGGGATGCCGCTGGATATCCCCGTTCTGAAAGAAATTGAACCGATTGATTCCTCCATAAGCGACAGCAAGCTGGTCCTGGCAGCCCACGCATTCCTTCAAGACATGCTGTTCAAGCTCGATGCCCTTCAGCGCGAGTTCCTTTTTCCCAATCATTTTTCCCTTATAACCGAGCAAGGCATGAATCAGTCCGACCGAAAACGACGAACTCGATCCAATACCGCTGCGAGCAGGAAGATCACCCTGGTGATGAATCTCCAGCCCGTCATTCGAGTCGAAGCCCAGGAATTTGAGCCCTTCGCGCACGGCCGGATGAAGAATCTCTGAATAAGTGTTCGCACATTCAATGTGGGACCAGACAATACGATGCTTCGTCCCAAAGAATGGCGGCAATCGGCGGCAGGTCAGGTAACAATATTTATTGATCGTGGCATTGATGACGCTGCCCCCCTCTTTCAGATACCAGGCCGGGTAGTCGGTACCGCCGCCGAAAAATGACATGCGAAAAGGTGTGCGTGAGATAACCATGATTAACGACTAAGGAAGGTTCTGCCGCTCGCTACGCGCTGCCGCCAGTACTCCAACAGGTCGCCCATTGTTTTTTGGAAAGAAATCTTCGGCTGCCATCCCGTGTGATCACAGAACTTGCGGATATCAGGAACCTGGAGGTCCGCATCGATCGGCCGTAAACGAGCAGGATCGGTCAGCACCACGATCTGGTCCTTCATCGGCGAAAGCGAAATCAATGCCTGCAACATATCGCCAACGCTGCACGTAAAGGTACCACCAATATTATAATAGGCACCGGCCTGTGGATTGACGGTGACCAGCAAATGATAAGCCCGCACCGCATCGCGGACATCGGCCCACGTTCGCAGGGATTGAAGATTCCCCGTTTTTAGAACGGGCGGGATCAGACCGGCTTCGATCATAGCGATTTGTTTGGCAAAACTGGATTCCGCAAACACATCGCCCCGTCTCGGGCCGGTGTGGGTGAACATCCGGGTCGTCAACGTCTTCATCCCGTATGCTTCGCCATAGAAACGCCCGACCAAATCGGTACCGACTTTTGATATCGCATAAGGCGACGCAGGATGAAAGGTGCACTCCTCGTTGATCGGCAGTTTTTCCTTCGGCACACGGCCAAAGACTTCTGACGAAGCACAAATATGGATTACAGGGTCGGTCTTTGGTCCGCCGCGCAACGCCTCGAGCAGGCGAGCCGTACCCAGAATATTTGTCTCAAGCGTCTCGATCGGCGAAGTGAAACTGGTCTGGGGATAACTCTGCGCGGCCAGGTGAAAAACGAAATCCGGTTTCGCAGCAGCGACTGCATGTTGGAGCGAAACCTGGTCATTAAGATCGCCATACAGCAGCTCGATTCGGTCTTTCCGCTCAATCCTTGGGATGAGATGCTCGATGTTGTCGAGCGGGCTCCGCCAGCGGCACATTCCAAAAATTTTCCAATCTGTATGCTCCAACAAATAGTCGGCGAGGTGCGAGCCAACCATCCCGGTTATTCCTGTGATCAAAGCATTCATCAAAATGGTCCTTTGAATTTCTTGTAGACATCCGCCATCGACGTTTCAGTTGGCAAAGGAACGCCATGATCTTTCCTGCCAGTCACCAGTTGGGCAACTGCATCGGTAAGCGTGCCAAGGTTCGGATAAAAACGATCTTCCAACGATTTCGCAGTCGGGCACGACGCAGCCGCCATGCCCAAGGTGACCGCGGGGGCGTGAAGCAAGCCTGGTGTGCTTTCGCATACCCAACGGCACACTTCCGCGGACACACCAAAAGCTTTCCAACTGGTGTCCGCAACGATCAGACGCCCGGTCTTGGCCAGACTCGCCAATACCATTTGCCGATCAGGATGTGAGATACAATGAAGGTCGATCACTTCGCACTCAATACCCGCGTGCTCCTTCAGATGTTCGGCCGCCCGGAGGGCTTCCAAAACCATGATAGACGTCGCGACGATCGTCACCGCGTCACCTTGGCGGGCCAAACGCGACGCGAAGGGCGAAGCCACCGGTTTTGCCGGATACAGATCGCAGTCGAACTGCAAATCATACATCAACCGGTGCTCGATACTAATAACAGGATTGGGATAATCCGCAATCGCGTGCCGATACGACTCGATAATACAGTTCGGATGCGAGGGCATGATCACCGTGAGCCCGGGAATATGGGCAAACAGCGACTGAAGGCTTTGCGAGTGCTGCGCGCCCTGACCCCAACTACGGCCTACCACCATACGAATCAGCATCGGTACGGAAAAACGACCGCCAAACATATACCGCATCTTGGCCGCGAGATTCACGATCTGGTTCATCGCCAGCAGTGCAAAGTCGGCCCGGATATGGGTTTGAATCGGGTACAGCCCATTCAACGCAGCGCCGATTCCGATACCCGTCGTCGCTTCTTCAGCCAGCGGAACATCAAAGACCCGATCCGAACCAAACTCGTGGTGCAAATTATGGGTTGTGCCAAAAATGCCTTTATGGTCGTCCACGCCCTGCCCCATGATGATCACGTGCGGATGAACTTCCAGCGCCTCGCGCATGGACGCTGCCAAAGCGTCCCGATAAGACATCAAGCGCCGCTGCGTTGACTTTGGGGGAGTTACGATCTTCTCGATGGTGGCCATGGGTATAAAAGCTAAATTACGTCGGTGAGCAGCGCCTCTTCACCTGGCCACGGAGCCGCCTCCGCGAAGGCAACAGCCTCGTCGATCTCTGCCATGATGGAAGCCCGGAAACGCGCGACCCAATCAGTGCGTTGGATCAACGGATCGTGAGCCTGCCAGCGGGCCATATCCGCCCGATGGCGATAACCCGCATCCCAATCTTCGCCCGGGCCCACATGCTCCTTATAGCGAAACGTTTTGATTTCCACAAATTGGGGCTGCGACGTTTCGCGGACTTGCGCGACGATCGTCTTCATCTTCTGGGAAACGAGCAAATCATCATAACCTTCAGCTATCGACGTCGTGGGCAGCCCATAAACTTTTGCGAGTTCCACCACATCGTAGGCCTGACGCGCACGCTGGTAGGAATGCACCGCGAGCCCGTTATTCTCGCAGATGAACAGCACGGGAACCGGATGCTTCGCCGCAAAATTGAGCGACTCGTGAAAG